>Ga0099828_10000559_pt1 | contig 22991 bp, 17 predicted proteins | sample CZO8metaG_2_FD_79338 | JGI IMG/M metagenome (GOLD analysis project Ga0099828, IMG submission 79338) | Vadose zone soil microbial communities from the Eel River Critical Zone Observatory, Northern California, USA - CZOApr15con2H1.8 metaG | ecosystem: Environmental > Terrestrial > Soil > Vadose... | reverse complement strand
TGGTCCCTGGATGTGCAGCCGGGCGGGCGCGGCGATGGGGAGCCGGGCGGGCGCGGCGATGGGGAGCCGGGCGGGCGCGGCGATGGGGAGCTGGGCGGGTCTCGGGACATGAGCCGGGTCCGGGTCGTCGCGGCCGGCGGCTCTGGCGACGACCTGATCGCCGACCTGGCGGCGCGGACCCCAGGTCGTCGCCTTGTCGTGACCGCGGACCGGGACCTGCGCTCGCGGTGCGCGGCCGCCGGTGCGTCGGTGACCGGCCCGCGCTGGCTGCTCGGCCTGCTCTGACCTCGCCGCCCGATGCGACGCCGTCAGGTCACCTGGACGCTCCGCTTGGCCAGCCCGAGCCAGTAGCCGGTGATGGTGGTGACCGGCGGCGCCGTATCGCCAGCGGCGCCGAGCGTCACGAAAAGCGGCGCGAAATGCTCCGTGGTGGGATGGGCATAGCGGGCTCCCGGCGCGCTGCGGAACCCCGCGAGCGCGTCGATGTCGCCGCTGTCCAGCGCCTCGCCCGCCCAGTGGTCGAACTCCGTCGACCAGCCGGGTGGCGGCGCGTCGAAGCGGAAGTCCCGCAGGAACGGCAGCCCGTGGGTGAGGAAGCCGCTGCCGATGATCAGCACGCCCTCATCGCGCAGCGGCCGCAGCTTCGCGCCGATGCTGATCAGCCGGGCGGGGTCCAGGGTCGGCATGGAGATCTGCAGCACCGGGATGTCCGCGTCCGGGTACATGACAGTCAGCGGCACGTAGGCACCATGGTCCAGGCCCCGGTCCGGCTGGGCGGCAACCGGCTCGGTGCCCGACAGCAGGCCGCCGACCTGCGCCGCCAGCTCCGGGCGGCCAGGCGCCGGGTACTGAGCGTGGTAGTAACGCTCGGGAAAGCCGCCGAAGTCATAGATAAGCGGCACGCCGTCCCTGGTGGCCCCGATCGTCAGCGGCGCGGACTCCCAGTGCGCCGACACCATGAGGATGGCCCGGGGCCGCGGCAGTGCCTGCGCCCATCCCTCGAGCTGGACTACCCAGAGCGGGTCATCCACCAGCGGCGGCGCCCCGTGACCGAGGTAGATGCCCGGCATCCGGCCGGGGGTCAGGCCGGCGGCGGCTTTCTCGGCGACTTGCCGCGCCGCGCCGGGCGGCACGGGCTCGTGCTCGGGCGCCTCTGCGCGGAGTTCCTCGTCCATCGATGCTCCTTACCCAGCAGCCACATTATGCCTGCCTGGGCGCCGGGCGACCTGCTCAGCTACCCGGCCCGGCCCGGCCCGGCCGCCTTCCATGATCACGGAAACAAAGCGGGGCTGGAGAAGCTGTCGCACAACTGCCGTCTACTCATATGTAGTGGAGTGCCGGTCCATCTGAGGCAACTATTCGACGCTTCAAATGGGGATCAACTACTCAAAACGCCGTGTTCCAGCAGCTTGACTTTTCAAGATCACGAGTTGTCCGACAGCCTCTGGAGCCCGCCAAAGTTTCCGTGATCATGGAAGGGGGCACCGTGATCATGGAATCCTCCTCCGGCGACGGTGCCCGGAGCGTCACAGGCGTGGCTGATGTGACGATTGCGACGAACGTGGGGGAGTGGCCGGAGACCGAAGCGCCTGACCCGGGGCTAGCCAGGCTCGGGGGCGAGCCGGGCGAGCCGGGCTCGGGGGCGAGCCGGGCCTAGCCGGGCTCGGGGGCGAGCCAGAGCACGCCAAGGGGCGGAACGGCAAGAACCGCGGACGCCGGCCTGCCATGCCAGGGCTCAGCGACGGCCTCGATGACCCCGAGGTTGCCGACCCCGCTGCCGCCGTAGGCCGCCGCGTCGGTGTTGATCACCTCGCGCCACCGCCCGGCCGACGGCAGCCCGATCCGGTAGTCGAGATGCGGCTCGCCGGCGAAGTTGGCCACGCAGGCGAGCACGCGGGCACCGCCGGCGGCACCGCCGGCGGCACAGCCGGTGAACCGCAGGAACGACACCACGTTGCCGGCCGAGTCGTTGGCGTCGATCCAGCCGAATCCATCCGGCGAGAAGTCATCAGCCCACAGCGCGGGACTTCCGCGGTAGGCCGCGTTCAAATCTATGGCGAGTCGCTGCAGGCCAGCGTGCAGGGAGCCGCCAAGGGCCGCCCAGTCCAGGCCCGCCTGCTGGGACCACTCGGCCGCCTGCCCGAACTCCGAGCCCATGAACAGCAGCTGCTTGCCGGGGTGCGCCCACATGTACGCGAGCAGCGCCCGCAGGCCGGCGAACCGCCGCCATTCGTCGCCCGGCATCTTGCCGAGCAGGGAGCCCTTGCCGTGCACCACCTCGTCGTGCGAGAGCGGCAGCACGAAGTTCTCCGTGTAGGCGTACATCATCGAGAACGTCAGCTCGTTGTGGTGGTAATGCCGGAATACCGGGTCGTGCGCCAGGTAGGCCAGCGTGTCGTGCATCCAGCCGAGGTTCCATTTCAGGCCGAACCCGAGCCCGCCCAGGTGCACCGGCTGGGTCACCCCAGGCCACGCGGTGGACTCCTCCGCGATCATCATGATGCCCGGCACCCGCCGGTAGCAGGTCGCGTTCACCTCCCGGAGCAGCGCGACGGCGTCCAGGTTCTCCCGGCCGCCGAGCGCGTTCGGCGTCCACTCGCCGGCCTTCCGCGAGTAGTCCAGGTACAGCATGGAGGCGACGGCGTCCACCCGCAGCCCGTCGGCGTGGAACTCCTCCAGCCAGTACAGGGCGTTGGCCACCAGGAAGTTGCGCACCTCGGGACGGCCGTAGTCGAAGATCAGCGTGCCCCAGTCCGGGTGCTCGCCGCGCTGCGGGTCGGCGTTCTCGTACAGCGCCGTGCCGTCGAACCTGGCCAGCGCCCACGCGTCGCGGGGGAAGTGCGCGGGCACCCAGTCGAGCAGCACGCCGATGCCGGCCTGATGCAGCCGGTCGACGAGCAGCCGGAACTCATCCGGCGTGCCGAACCGGGCCGACGGCGCGTAATACGACGTCACCTGATAGCCCCAGGAGCCGCCGAACGGGTGCTCGGCGACCGGCAGGAACTCGACGTGCGTGAAGCCGAGCTCGGTGACGTAGTGCGTGAGCTGGTCGGCGAGCTCGGCATAGGACAGCCCGGGCCGCCACGAGCCGAGGTGCACCTCGTACACGCTCATCGGCTGGCGCAGCGGATCCCGGCCGGCCCGGGCGGCCAGCCAGTCATCGTCGCCCCACTGGTAGCCGGACTGGCAGACGACGGATGCGGTGTCCGGCGGCGGCTGCGCCAGCGCCGCCATCGGGTCGGCCTTGCGTTGCCAGGAGCCGTCCGGCCCGCAGATCTCGAACTTGTACCTGGTGCCCTCGCCGACCCCGGGCACGAAGATCTCCCAGACGCCCGATCCGCCGAGCGAGCGCATCGGATGGGCATGCCCGTCCCAGAAATTGAAGTCCCCGATCACCCGCACGCCGCGCGCGTTCGGCGCCCAGACGGCGAATGACGTACCGGTGACAAGATCAAAATCATTCCTGAACGGATGGTCGCCGCCTGCTCTGACCGGCCTGGCGGCTGCCTTCGGCTGCGGGGCGGGGGCGTCGCCGGGGTAGCACCGGACATGCGCGCCGAGTACTCTCCAGAGTTCCTCATGCCGGCCCTCGCCGATGAGGTGCAGGTCGACCTCGCCGAGCGTCGGCAGGTACCGGAACGGGTCGTCGACCAGCATCTCGCCGGCCCGGGCGGCTGTTCCGGCGCCGGCCGCCGCGCCTGATCCCGCCCCTGATCCCTGGTCGGCGGCACTGCCGTCCCCGGCGCCCGGGTAGGTGACGGCCAGCCGGTAGTCGGGGATGTCGGTGAGCGGCAGCGTCGCGGCGAACACGCCGAGGTGCAGGTGGCTCGCCGGGAAGCGGCGCCCGTCGGCGAGCAGGACGGTCACGGCCGTGGCGAGCGGCCGCAGCGTGCGGACGGCGATTCCGCCGGCTACCCGGTGCGCGCCGAGGATGGCGTGCGGATCATGGTGCGTGCCGGCGACGATCCTGTCGATCTCGCCGGGGCTGACGCCGGCGGGGCTGTCGTTCACTGCGGCCACGGCTACATCGCCGCGATCGCGTCGAGCGGGATGGACTGCCAGGAGGGCCGGTACCTGGCCTCGTAGGTCACCTCGTACACCGCCTTGTCGAGCATCAGCGCGCGCAGCGCCGTGGCCTGCGCCCGCGGATCATTGCCGCCGGCCTCTTCGTATCCCGCGCAGAACGCGGCCTGGTTCCTGGCCACCCAGTCCCTGGCCGCCGCGGCCAGGCGCGCCTCGTCGGGGCGGCCGGCCAGCTGGTGGCGCGCCGCGTAGTCGAACGACCTCAGCATGCCAGCGACGTCCTGCAAGGCCGGCGAGCGGGAGCGGCGGCGCGCCAGCGGGGCGGCGGGCTCGCCCTCGAAGTCGAGTGCCACCCACCCGGTCTGGGTCCGCATCACCTGGCCGAGGTGGTAGTCGCCGTGCACCCGCTGGACGGGCAGGGCCGCGCCGAGGCTGGCCAGCCGGGCGTAGGCGGCCCCGACCTTGGCGGCCTGCCGGGCAAGCTCCGGCACCTCAGCGCTGGCCGCCTTGAACTTGCTGACCATCTGCGCGGCCAGCGCGGTGACGCCCGCCGGGTCCAGCAGGCTGGTGCCGAAGGCGGTGGCCAGGTCGGCGTGCACGCTGGCGGTGGCCGCGCCGAGCCGGTGCGCCTCGCCGGCGAAGTCGCCGCCTGCGTCGGCCGCGCGGCCGGGGCCGGCTGCGTACAGGTCGCGCAGGCTCGTCTCGGCGAGCGACCAGCCGTCGCAGGCGCCGCGCAGGTACTCCGACAGCACGGCGAGCAGGGCGGGCTCCCCGCCGCCGCTGCTGCTGCCGCCGGCGGCGTCGTCGCCCCCGTTGCCGTCGCCCAGTCTGGCCTCGATCCAGCCGAACGGCTGGGCCACGTGCGGCGAGCCGAGGCCGGCCAGCGCGTGTGCCACCTCAAGGTCCGGATTCTGGCCGGGGAAGACTCGGCGAAACACCTTGAGGATGGCGGATTCGCCGAAGATCAGGCTGGTGTTGCTCTGCTCGGCGGACAGCACCAGGCTGCGTGCTGCCGGATCGATCGGCGCGCCGGGCTCGGCGACGAACCGCAGCGGCCCGACGGCCCGGCCGCCGGCGATGCCGCGCACCAGCACGGGGGTCAGCTCTGGGTCATGCAGCGCGTCGTAGGCCGTCCGGCCGCTGCCGTCCGGGCCGATGACGGCGTGCCGCAGCTCCGGCGGCACTTGCTCGCGCACGCCGGCCACCACCTGGTACCTGACCGTCGCACCGCCGCTGGACACTCCGATGATCAGATGTCGTAGCTCGGGATCGCCGCTGGCGAGCGGGGTGTCAGCGATGATCACTAGGTCAACGGCGGCGCTGCCGCCCGGATACCAGCGCTGGGCTGGCAGCCATGTGGCGAGTGAATTCTCCAATGTCATGATTGCGGGCATGTGTTCCTTCCCGTCGGCTGTCTAACACCGTACGGGCGGAGCGGCCAGCCCGCCGCGCGGGGTGGGATCCTGGAGCCAGGTCCGGCGCTAAGTCCCGGCCGGCCAGCCGCCCGGCGGGCGTCGGGCTGGCCGCGGTCCGCACGCCGGCCAGCCGCAGGACGAGTTGCTGCCGCAAGATCCCGTGCCAAGGACTGGTCTCCATGACCTGTTTCACGCCCCTGTCAGTGTGCCGTTTCCATCGTGCCGGGCAAGGCCGGGAGCTGGAACCAGTAGAAACCGTGCCCCGGCAGGGTCAGCAGGTAGCTGAATTCCCCGATCGGCGGGAAGATGACGCCGCCCATGCACTCGACCGGGGTGATCCCCTTGAACCTGCGCAGGTCGAGCTCCACCGGCTGCGGGAACCTGGACAGGTTGTTGACGCAGAGGATCTGGTCGGCGCCGTCTGAGCCCGCGGCCGGGTCGGTGTACTCGCGGACGAAGGCGAGCACGCTCGGATTGGACGAGCTCAGCTCCTCGTACCGGCCGAGCCCGAAGACCGGGTGCCGCTTCCTGATCTCGATCATCCGCTTGGTCCAGTGCAGCATTGACCCCGAGTTCTTCTGCTGTGCCTCTACATTGAGCGCCTGGTAGCCGTAGATCGGATCCATGAGCAGCGGCAGGTAGAGGCGGGCCGGGTCGCAGCCGGAGAACCCGGCGTTCCGGTCGGGCGTCCACTGCATCGGGGTCCGCACGCCGTCCCTGTCGCCGAGCCAGATGTTGTCGCCCATCCCGATCTCGTCGCCGTAGTAAAGCACCGGCGAGCCGGGCAGCGACAGCAGCAGCGCGGTGAACAGCTGCAGCTGGTCACGGTGGTTGTCGAGCAGCGGCGCGAGCCGCCGCCGGATCCCGATGTTCGCCTTCATCCGGGGATCCTTGGCGTACTCCGCGTACATGTAGTCACGCTCGTCGTCGGCGACCATCTCCAGCGTCAGCTCGTCATGATTGCGCAGGAAGATGCCCCACTGGCAGCCGGCCGGGATGGGCGGCGTCTGGGCCAGGATCTCCGAGATCGGATAGCGCTGCTCGCGGCGCACGGCCATGAAGATGCGCGGCATCAGCGGGAAGTGGAAGGCCATGTGGCACTCGTCGCCGCCGACGGCCGGGTCGCCGAAGTACTCGACGACGTCGGCCGGCCACTGGTTCGCCTCGGCCAGCAGCACGCGGTCCGGGTAGAGGCGGTCCACCTCGGCCCGGACGCGGCGCAGGTACTCGTGCGTCTCCTTGAGATTCTCGCAGTTCGTGCCCTCCCGCTCATACAGGTACGGCACCGCATCCAGCCGGAACCCGTCGATGCCGAGGTCAAGCCAGAACCGCAGCACCTCGATCATGGCGTCCTGCACGCGCGGGTTGTCGTAGTTCAGGTCGGGCTGGTGGGCGAAGAACCGGTGCCAGTAGTACTGGCCGCGTACCTGGTCGTAGGTCCAGTTGGAATGCTCGGTGTCGACGAAGATGACCCGCGCGTCGCGGTAGCACTCGTCGGTGTCCGACCAGACGTAGAAGTCGCCGTACGGGCCGTCTGGATCGCTGCGGGACGCCTGGAACCAGGGGTGGTCTTCGCTGGTGTGGTTCATCACCAGGTCGGCGATGACCCGGATGCCGCGCTCGTGCGCCGCCTCGACCAGCTCGACGAAATCCCCGAGGGTGCCGAAATCCGGCAATATGGAGGTGAAATCGGCGATGTCGTACCCGCCGTCCCGCAGCGGCGACGCGTAGATGGGCAGCAGCCACAGGCAGTCGATCCCGAGCCATTGCAGGTAGTCGAGCCGGGAGATGAGGCCGCGGATGTCCCCGGTGCCGTCGCCATTCGAATCGTGGTAGCCGCGCACAAGGACCTCGTAAAAGACCGCGCGCTTGTACCATTCCGGATCCCTGGGCGTGTCGAAGGAGAACGAGTCGGGCACCGGCTCGTTCAGTCCGGCGGGAAATTCTGCCACCGGTGTCGGCGGCAATCCCGGGCCGCTGGCCGGCGCCGGCTCAGGCTTTCTGGCCACTGCGTTCTCCTGCGTTTGCGCTGGATCTTGCCTGGTCTGCTAAGTGCCGACGGTGAAAATGTGCGCGGGTCCCACCGCCGGGTCCAGCCGTACATAGTTTGCCTGCCGCCACTGGTGAGACTCGCCGGAAAGCTCATCGGTGACAAGGAACTCCGCGTTCGGGTCCAGGCCGAGTGCGGCCATATCTAGCCAGATAGTGGCCTCACGCGGCTGGCGCCAGTCGGTGTTCACGACGACAAGAACGACATCCCGGCCCGGCGGGCCGGCCGCTGCCCCGCCGGAGTTCTTGGAGAAACAGAGTAGCTCCGGCTGGTCGGCCGCGTGGAACCGGAGGTTGCGAAGCCGGTGCAAGGCGGGGTGTGCCTTCCTGATCAGGTTGAGCCGGGCCAGGAAAGGCGCGATGCTCGCGCCCGTGGCCTCCGCGCCGTCCCAGTCGCGCGGCCGGTACTGGTACTTCTCCGAATCCAGGTACTCCTCGCTGACGCCCGGCGCGGCCGGGGTGTTCTCGCACAGCTCGTAGCCGGAGTAGACGCCCCAGGACGGGGCGAGCATGGCCGCGAGCACCGCCCGCACCCGGAAGGCGGCCGGCCCGGCGTACTGCAGGTACTCGCAGAGGATGTCCGGCGTGTTGACGAAGAAGTTCGGCCGCATATACGCCGCCGCTGGGCCGGCCAGCTCCCGCAGGTAGCCGGTGATCTCGGCGGCCGAGTTGCGCCAGGTGAAGTACGTGTACGACTGGTGGAAGCCGATCCTGGCCAGCTCGTGCATCATGGCCGGGCGGGTGAACGCCTCGGCCAGGAACAGCACGTCGGGATCGGTCCGCGCGACGTCGGCGAGCAGCCGTTCCCAGAATCGCAGCGGCTTGGTGTGCGGATTGTCCACCCGGAAGATCCTGATCCCGTGGCTCATCCAGTGCCGCAGGATCCTGACCGCCTCCGCGTAGCTCCCGTCCGGGTCGTTGTCGAGGTTGAGCGGGTAGATGTCCTGGTAGCGCTTGGGCGGGTTCTCCGCGTAGGCGATGCTGCCGTCGGCCCGGGTGGTGAACCATTCCGGATGCGTACGCACCCAGGGATGGTCGGGCGACGCCTGCAGCGCGTAGTCGAGCGCGACCTCCATGCCGAGCTCGGCGGCCCGCCCGACGAAGGCGTCGAAGTCGGCCAGCGTGCCGAGATCCGGGTGGATGGCATCGTGCCCGCCGGCCGGCGAGCCGATGGCCCAGGGCGAGCCGGGATCACCGGGCCCGGCGTGCAGCGCGTTGTTGGCGCCCTTCCTGGCGGTCGTCCCGATCGGGTGCACCGGCGGGAGATAGACGACGTCGAAGCCCATCGCGGCGACCGCGTCCAGCCGGCCGGCCGCGGTCTTGAGCGTTCCCGACCGGGGCCCGCCGCTGCCATCCCCGGCGGCCTGCGCCCCCTCGGAACGCGGGAAGAACTCGTACCAGGACCCGTAGAGCGCGCGCTCCCTGTGCACGATGACGGGGCACCACGGCGAGCGGGTGAGCAGGTCGCGCAGTGGGCGGGCGGCCAGGATCGCGGTGATCTCCGGGCTGAACGCGGCACGGAGCCGGTCGGCGGCCGGGGCATCGGCGTCCCGCAGCCGCGCGGCCACCGCGTCAAGCGCGGCCCGCGCCCCGGCGGCCGCCTGGCTGCCCGCGGCCGGCCGCGCGGCCGCCGGGTCGCCCTTGCCCGGCGGCCTGATGTTCCGCGCGACACGATCGAACAGCAGCGCGCCCTGGGCCAGCATGAGGTCGACGTCCTGGCCGATCGGCACCTTGATGGCGGCATCGTGGCGCCAGCCGGCGATGGGGTCGCCCCATGCCTCCACCCGGAAATGCCACAGCCCGGCCGAGGTCACCATGACCTCGGCGCCGTAGCGGTCGGTGCCCTCGGCCAGCTCGCGCATGGCGGTCAGCGGCCCGCGGCCGCCGTCCGGGCAGCGCAGCACGGCACCGGCGCCGAGCATCTCGTGTCCCTCGCGGAACACGGTCGCGCTGACTTCAAAGGATTCCCCGACGACGGCCTTGGCGGGACGCCGCCCGCACTCCACCGCCGGCTGCACGTCGAGGATCGGAATGCGGCCTATCACCCTGCAACGTTACCCATCGGCGCGCGGCTGCAAGCGTCCCGGTTACCGTGACGGCCGGGCACCCATTAGGGTCGCTCTGCGTGAGAGCGATCCGCAGGTTCACCATTCACCCGGAGCTGCCAGAGCCGCTCGCGCCGCTGCGCGAGCTGATGCTGAATCTGCGCTGGTCATGGAATTCGGACACACTTGATCTCTTTGCCGAGATCGACCCGGACGGGTGGCAGCGGGCCGGGCAGGATCCGGTGGCCCTGCTGGCCGAGGTGTCGCAGCAGCGGCTGGCCGCCCTGGCCGCCGACCGGCGGTTCCTGCGCAGGCTCGGCGACGCCGCCGACGAGCTGCGCGACTACCTGTCCGGCCCGCGGTGGTACCAGGCCAGCCCCGCGCTGGCGGACGTGCCGGCCGCGGTGGCCTACTTCTCGCCGGAATACGGTGTCACCGCCGCGCTCCCGCAGTACTCCGGCGGCCTCGGCATCCTCGCCGGGGATCACCTCAAGGCGAGCAGCGACCTCGGCGTGCCGCTGATCGGCGTGGGCCTGCTCTACCGGCACGGCTACTTCACCCAGTCGCTGTCCGCGCCCGGCTGGCAGGCCGAGCGCTACCCGGCCGGGGATCCGAACGGCCTGCCGCTCGCCTTGCTGCGCGATGGCCATGGCGCGCCCGTCCAGGTCACGGTGGCGCTCGCGGGCGGCGCGGCGCTTGCCGCGCAGATCTGGCTGGCGCAGGTGGGCCGGGTACCGCTGCTGCTGCTCGACTCCTACGTAGAGGGGAACGAGCCGGCCCTGCGCGAGGTCACCGACCGGCTGTACGGCGGGGGCAGCGATCACCGGCTCCGCCAGGAGCTGCTGCTCGGGATCGGCGGCGTGCGTGCCGTCAGGGAGTTCTGCGCGATCACCGGGCACCCGCGGCCGGAGGTCTTCCACACCAACGAGGGTCATGCGGGCTTCCTGGGCCTTGAGCGCATCCGCGAGTACGCCGGGCAGCGGCTGAGCTTCGCCGAGGCGCTCGCCGCCTGCCGGGCGGGCACGGTTTTCACCACCCACACCCCGGTGTCGGCCGGCATCGACCGGTTCGGCCGGGAGCTGATCGAGAGCCAGTTCGGCGGGGCAGCGGAAGATCCCGCGCTGCCGTGCGAGCGCGTACTTGCGCTGGGCGCCGAGACCTTCCCCGGCGGTGATCCCGGCGTGTTCAACATGGCCGTGATGGGGATGCGGCTGGCCCAGCGGGTCAACGGCGTGAGCCGCATGCACGGGGCGGTGAGCAGGCAGATGTTCACCGGCCTGTGGCCCGGCTTCGACGCCGCTGAGGTGCCGATCGGCTCGGTGACGAACGGCGTGCACGCGCCTACCTGGGTCGCGGCCGAGATCCTGGATCTGGGGGCCGGCCGGAGTGAGCAGGCCGTCCCGGCGGACGACCCGCCGCCGGAAGACGGGCCCGCCTGGACCCGCATAGCGGCGGCGGCCCCGGAGCGGATCTGGGAAATCCGCCGGCTGCTCCGCGCCCGGCTGGTGGCGGAGGCCCGGCGGCGGCTGCGCGCCTCCTGGCGCCAGCGCGGTGCCTCCGACGCCGAGCTGACCTGGATCGATGACGCGCTCGACGAGAACGTGCTGACCATCGGCTTCGCCCGGCGGGTGCCGTCCTACAAGCGGCTGACGCTGATGCTGAGCGACCCGGCGAGGCTGACCGCCCTGCTGCTCGACCCCGAGCGGCCGGTGCAGATCGTGATCGCCGGGAAGGCGCACCCGGCGGATGACGGCGGCAAGCTGCTCATCCAGCAGATGGTGCGGTTCGCCGATGATCCCAGGGTCCGGCACCGCATCGTCTTCCTGCCGGACTACGACATGGCGCTCGGCCGGGCCCTCGTGCAGGGCTGTGATGTCTGGCTGAACAATCCGCTGCGCCCGCTTGAGGCGTGCGGCACCTCGGGCATGAAGTCAGCGCTCAATGGCGGCCTGAATCTCTCGGTGCGGGACGGCTGGTGGGATGAGTGGTTCGACGGCGCCAACGGCTGGGCGATCCCGTCCGCTGACGTGGTCACCGACCCAGGCCGGCGGGATGAGGTCGAGGCGTCGGCGATGTATGACCTGATCGGCCAGTCGGTCGCGCCGCTGTTCTACGACGCCGCGGGCGGCCCGCCGCGACGCTGGCTGGAGATGGTGGCGCACACGCTGCGGACGCTGGGCCCGAAGGCTCAGGCCACCCGGATGGTGCGCGAATACGTCGCCGGGCTGTACCGGCCGGCGGCGCGCTCGTCCCGGGCGCTGGCCGGCGGCGCGGCCGGCGCCGGTCCGGAGCCCGACTTCAGCGGTGCGCGCGAGCTAGCCGCCTGGCAGGAGCGGGTAGCCAGGGCCTGGCACGGCATCCGGATCGAGCATGTCGAGGCCGCAGAGGGAGAGCAGCGTCCCGGCGCGCGGCTCGCGGTGCGGGCAACGGTCGCGCTCGGCGAGCTGTCGCCGGCCGACGTCACCGTCCAGGTGGTCTACGGCCGGGCCGGGGACGAGGACGAGATTGCCGATCCGGCATCCGCCGACCTTTCCGTGGAGGGCCAGCCCGGCAGCCATCCGGTGGCCAGGTATGCCGGCGAGATCGAGCTCGGCGGGCCCGGCCCGTTCGGCTACACCGTCCGGGTCCTGCCGCGGCACCGGCTGCTGGCCACCGCGGCCGAGCTCGGCCTCGTGACGGTCCCTGATGCCCCGGCCGGGATGACCAACGGGGATCTCCGCTGACGCGCTGGTGACGGCCGGTGCGATATTAATGCGACATAGCCGCGTCAGGCCAGGCAAGTAAACCTGCCGCGTGATCGTGACGTCCTCCTAACGAGGACATCAAGGGCGGGCGCGGGAAATTTATCCCCGTGCCAGACAGAACGCCTGCAAAAGCCGGGGGGGCATGACATCCTGTGATAGAGCGCTCTCGGTGAGTAACGCTAATGAGCAGTTACTTTCTGTTACTGACCAACTACCCTCAAGCGTGAGAGGACCAGTCCCGTGAGAACCAAGATCAAGCCGGAGAACCGCCTGCTCACACCAGCCGAGGTTGCAGCCATGCTCCGGGTGGACCCGAAGACCGTGACGCGGTGGGCGCGTGGCGGCAAGCTGTCGTCGATCCGCACCCCCGGCGGCCACCGCCGCTACAGCGAGAGCGAAGTGCGCGGCTTCCTGAACGGCTGGCAGCGGGTGTCGATGCCCCGCGCGTCGGGCGAGTGACCGGCCGGGCGCCTGCCCCGCGGTGAAGCCAGGGGCGGGCGCCCGGAGCCGGCCGCACCTGGCCGGGGCGCGAACCGGCAGAATGCCTGCATAGGATCGTGGTTCGGCACGGAGGTGCGGCATGGGCGAGTTCGTTCGGCTCGAGATCGATCAGGCGGTGGCCGTGATCCGGCTGGACCGCCCGCCGATGAACGCGCTGAACGCCCAGGTCCAGGATGAGATCGCGGCCGCGGCCGCGCGGGTCACCGCCGATCACGACATCCGCGCCGCCATCATCTACGGCGGCGAGAAGGTCTTCGCCGCCGGGGCCGACATCAAGGAGATGGCGGAGGCCAGCTACAGTCAGATGGCCGCTGACACCCGGCGGCTGCAGGAGGCGTTCACCGCGGTGGCGAAGATCCCCAAGCCGGTGGTCGCCGCCATCACCGGGTATGCGCTGGGCGGCGGCCTTGAGCTCGCGCTGTGCGCCGACTTCAGGGTGGCCGGCCAGGGCGCGCGGGTAGGGCAGCCGGAGATCCTGCTCGGCGTCATCCCGGGAGCCGGCGGAACCCAGCGGCTGCCCCGCCTGGTGGGCCCGGCCAGGGCCAAGGACATCGTCTACACCGGCCGGTTCGTGGGCGCGGCGGAGGCGCTCGCGATGGGCCTGGTGGACAAGGTCGTCCCGGACGCGGAGGTCTACCAGGCGGCGCGGGGCCTGGTGAGCCGCTATGCCGGCGGTCCTGCCGTCGCGCTGCGCGCCGCGAAGCAGGCCATCGATGAGGGCCTCGATGTCGACCTCGACTCCGGGCTCGAGATCGAGCGGCTGAACTTCGCCGGGCTGTTCGCCACCGAGGACCAGCGGACAGGAATGCGCAGTTTCATCGAGAATGGGCCAGGGAAGGCATCGTTCGCCGGCCGCTGACACAGCGCAGCCGCCCGGTGCCGCAACGAAGGATGGAGCCCCAGTGATCGAGCCTGGCGACGGTCTCTCGCTGGACCTGGTCACCGCCGCGCTGCGCGCGGACAGCGCGGACGTGGCCATCTATGCGCGCGTTCTCACCGAGTCGCTCGGCGACGCCCTGCCGGCCGGGTGGGTCACGATCGACAGGGACCGGACGGTGTCCGACCGGATGCGCGGCCGTCCCGGCCAGGTTTCCAAGATCACCGTCCGGATGGGCGAGCTCGTGATGACGCTCGGGGTACAGCGCGGCGCCCCGGTGGCGGAGATCTGCCGCGAGGTCCGCGGGGTCGTGCTCTCCCGCCAGCCCGTTCCCGTGGGCATCTGGGCGGAGGAACTGGCCAGGGCGCTGGTCGCGCACGCGGAGCAGAACGCGGCGACCGCCCAGGCACTGCGCAAGCTGGTAGCGGGAGACTAGGCGCGAGATCAATGCACCATGCCTGCCGCACCGCGCTCGTCACCGGGGCGTCCAGCGGCATCGGGGACCCGGCTGGCCGGGCTGCCCGCCGCCGACGGCTGCGCTCTGGTCGTCGTCGGGCCGCGAGGGCACCGCGTCGGCGCCGGCCTTCGGCTGGCTCGACGCGGCCCGGGTAGCCCGGGCCGGCCTTGACGCTGTCGCGGCGGGCCGGCCGGTGTCGGTGCCAGGGGCACAGTACAAGGCGATCGCCGGCTTGGCCGGGGTGGCCCCGCGCCGGATACTGCGTACAGCGGGAAAGGCATTGCGGCGGGACTGATGACTGTTCTTCCTGCATCCCTTCCTGCCGCGGGCTTGACAGCGGAAAGGACGGGGAATCCGTAGGCTGGTGCGGTCATGACTGAGCAGGACCGGACGCCGGGCAAGTTCGGGCCCTACCGCGTGCTTGAGCGCATCGGCGAGGGCGGGATGGGCGTTGTCTACCTGGCCGCCGATTCCGAGCAGCGCCAGGTCGCCGTCAAGGTGCTGCGGCCTGCGGTGGCCGGGGATCCCAACGCGCGGCGCCGGCTCGCCCGCGAGGTGGAGACGATGCGGCGGGTGCGCAGCCCGTTCGTCGCCGAGGTTGTCGACGCGGACGTGACCTGTGACCCGCCCTACATCGTCACCAGGTACGTGCGCGGCCGGACGCTTGAGCAGGTGATCGCCGAGCACGGGCCGCTGCCTGGCCCGCAACTGGCCGCGGTGAGCCGCGGGCTCGCCGCCGCCCTCACCGCCGTGCATGCGTCGGGCGTCGTGCACAGGGACCTCAAGCCCGGCAACGTGATGCTCGCCGACGGCGAGCCCGTCGTGATCGACTTCGGCATCGCGCATGCGCCGGATTCGACCAGGATCACCCAGACCGGGATGTTCATGGGCACGCCCGGCTACCTCGCACCTGAGGTCATCGAGGGCAAGGAGAGCAGCCAGGCGTCGGATGTGCATTCCTGGGGCGCCACAGTGGCGTTTGCTGCCACCGGCCGGCCGCCGTTCGGTTCCGGCTCGTTCGAGACCATCTTCTACCGGATCGTGCACAGCCAGCCGGATCTCGAAGGCTGCCCGCCGCCATTGCTCCCCCTGGTCACCGCGGCCCTGGCCCGCGACCCGGCCCGCCGGCCCGCCGCGGCAGAGCTGACCGAGCGGGCCGCCGCACTCGTTCCGGCGGAGCTCGTCCCTGGCGCGGCAACGGTGACGGCGCCCGGTGCGCTGCTCCAGCCAGCCGGGCTGGCTGGACCGGCGGTGAAGGTGCCGCCGACCATCGGCGACTGGGGCGGCCGGGCCGGACCAGGCGGTTCCGCCGGGCCGGCCGGAGCCCCGGATGCTGCGGCGCCCGGTGCTGCGGCGCCCGGTGCTGCGGTCCCGGCTGGTGCGGCCGCGGGAGGTGCGGTCACGGATGCTGCGGTGCAGGGTCCTGCGGCCGCGGGCGGTGCGGACCCGGGCAGTGCGGCCGCGGGCGGTGCGGCCGCGGGTGCCGGCGCTGCCCCGGTGGCTGGCGCGCTGCCGGGCGCTGGCCTGCCGGGAACCGGCTCGCCGGGCGCTGGCCTGCCGGGAACCGGCTCGCCGGGCGCTGGCCTGCCGGAAACCGCCCGGCCGGCCATCCCCCCGGCGTGGCCGCACGTAACGCAGCCGCTGGCCATCGGCAACCCGGCCGGTCCCTCGATCGGCGACCTGCTTCCCCCGGTGCAGTACGGCCCGCCCGCCCCCGGGGCAGCCGGGGCGCGGCCGCCCGGCAACGGCCGCCCGGCGGGGGCCGGCGGTTACCCAGCGGCGGTCGGCACGGCGGGCGGGAGATCCTCGCGGCGCCGCATGCGGATGCTGTTCGTCTTGGCCTCGGTGGCCGTGGGTGCGGGCGCCAGCGTGGTCCTGCCCATCGCGGGCACGCTGCCCGCGCTCGCCGTGCTCGTCTCGCTGCGAGCGGCCGACCTGACCCAGATCCGCGCGGCCCGGCGGCGGGCGGCGCGCGGCGCCCGGGCAAGCGATGCGGCGGTCACCGCGCTGGCCTACCCGGTGATGCTGGCCTGGTCAGTCATCTCCAGCCTGCTGCTCGCGCCGGTTGCGCTGGTGGCCGCCGGGGTCGCGGCGGGCATCACGATCGTGGCCGTACCGGTTGACCCGTTCCCGCGCGCCGTCGCCTACGCGGCCGGGGCTCTCGTTGCCTGCTATGGCCTCGGCCCCGGCTCCGCAGGAGCGAGGCGGCAGCTCGGAAGGCTCTTTGACGCGGTGGGCGGCTCGCCTGGTGCCGCGGTGGTGACGCTCATCGGGGCCGCTGCGCTGGCAATTGCCGCAATGGTGACGGCATTTTCCCAGCCGGCCTTCTACTGGCCGCTGCACCATCTCGGCATGCCGGGCGGCAACTTGCACGCTTTCCGGGTCCTGGTCAACCACGCCAGGGTCACCTTCGTCCGGCTGGCCGGCCGGGTGGTCGGCTGACGGCCAGCCGCCGGCCTGGATGCCGCAGCCGAGCAGCCCGGCGACCGGGATCAGCTGGCGCGCAGGTCCTGTACCTCCGCGCCGATCGTCGCGTTGGCCGGCAGGTCCGCGGGTTCGGGCGGCGGCGCCTGGGATGGCTCGGGCCGCCCGGTCGACGGCAGCGGTCGGACGAGCCCGAGTGCGACCACCTCGTTGGCCAGCCGGACCCGCCGGTTCGTGCCCTCGGGGATGCGGAACTTCTGGTAGAGACGCAGCAGATGCTGCTTGACCGCCGCCTCGGTCACCACGAGATCCGACGCGATCTCGCGGGCCGTCGCCGGAGCGACGAACGCCTCGTCGGAGAGCGCCGGCCGGCACAGCGATGTCAGCACGTCGAGCTCACGGCGAGTCAGCTCGGGCGCGGCCGACCTGCGCAGCTCCACCTCAGCGGTGAAGTCCTCGCGGGCAATCCCGCCGACCCTGCAGCGTGCCGAACCGAACGTCAGCACGTCGCCGTCATCGAGCACCCGCCGGGCGACGAGGCGCCCGTTGACCCTGGTGCCGTTTCTCGATAATCCGAGGTCAGTCACGTAGGCGTAAGGGCCGCGGCGGATGATCTCCGCGTGCAGCCGGGAGACGCTCGGGTCGCTGAGGCGGACATCGACAGCGCAGCCGCGTCCGATCGTGGTGACATCCTCGCGTAGCGCTACAACCGTGCCGGATTCCTCAATGCGGATGAATGGGTCATCCATGACCCGTTCCTCCTGCCTGTCGGAGCAGTGACCGATGCCTTACGGTCCAGCTACCCTCCTGACGGGATTCGTACCGTGTTCGACGCGACAGGTTCGGGGATCCGGCGGCGACGGCTGCCGGACGGCCACCGGGGAACGCGAGGGGCGTACGGGGCAGCCGCGGCAGCAGCGCCGGTGCCGCGGAAGTACACTGCCCAGCGAGCCGTCCGGGAGGATCACATGGCGGAAAGGCCGTCCAAGGGGCTGGCGGATGTTGTTGCCGCCTCCACCGGGCTGAGTGACATCGACGGCCGGGCGGGCCGCCTTTTCTACCGCGGCTATGACATCAACGAGCTGGCGGGCGCTGCCACCTTCGAGGAAGTCGCGTACCTCCTGCAGCGCGGATCCCCGCCGGGTCACGGCGAGCTCGCCGGCTATCGCGGTGAAATCGCCGCAGGCCGCGCGCTGGGGAAGCTCGTCACCACGAGCATCCCGGAGATCGCCCGCAGCCAGGAGCCGATGGAGGCGCTGCGGTCGCTGGTCTCGCTGGCCAGTGCCGACGACCCGGACAAGGATTCCAATCAGCCAGGGCCCAACATGCGCAAGGCGGCCAGGCTCACCGCTCAGCAGCCGGTCCTGGTGGCCGCCTATGACGCGGCGCGGCGGGGACGCGAAAGCCGGCCGGCAGATCCCGAAGCCGGGGTGGCGGCCAATCTCCTGCTGCAGATCACGGGGACGCCGCCGTCCGAGCGGGAAACGCAGATCCTCGACACCTGCCTGGTACTGCACGCCGATCACACCATGAACGCGTCGACGTTCGCCGCCCGGGTCTGCGCGGCGACGCTGTCCGACATGCACTCGGCGGTGGTTGCCGCACTTGGCACGCTCAAGGGACCGCTGCACGGCGGGGCTAACGAGCAGGTGATGCGTGGACTGGAAGCGATGCGGAACAGCGGCGGCAGCGACCCGGTGGAGGCCGCCGCGACCCAGGTGCTCGCCCGCCTGAGGCAGGGCCAGAAGATCATGGGCTTCGGTCATCGCGTGTATAAGACCGAAGACCCACGGGCCGCGCATCTGCGTGAGATGTCAGCGGAACTCGGCGATTCGTCCCGCGACGACACGTACTACCGCATGTCCAGGAAGATGGAGGAGATCATCTTCGCTGAGAAGGGCCTCTATCCGAACGTCGACTTCTACGCTGCCACTGTGTATCACTACTTGCGCATCCCCACCGACCTGTTCACCTCGGTCTTCTCGGTGAGCCGGATGGCCGGATGGACTTCTCACGTGATGGAGCAGCACGCGGACAACCGCCTGATCCGGCCGGACAGTGAGTACATCGGTGAGCGCGGCCTCACCTGGACACCGCTGGACCAGCGGTGAGGCATGCGGTCGGCGGATCGGTCCGGCTGACGGATCCGGGGCTGCCGGCGGACGGGGCACGGCGCCGCCGGGCCGATGGAGCGCGGCGCCAGCGGTGGGGTCCGGCCTACGTCATCGTCATCTGCGGGGTGGCCCTGAGTTTGTCCTACATGTGGCGTGGCCCGCAGAATGTCAAGGGAGGCACGTTGGCCGTGGCCGGCATTCTCCTCGCGGCGGCCGTGGCCAGGCTGGTCCTGCCTGAGCGCCGCGCGGGAATGCTCGCATCTCGGCGACGGCTGGCGGACGTCGCGGCGTTCGCGGTACTTGGCGTCGGGCTAATGGTCGCTGGCCTGGTGTTTCCTGCCCAGAACTGATCTGGGCCCGGCGCGGTGCCGATAGCCTCGCGTCCGGTGAGTTCCACTACGCAACGGCGCGGGCGTGAGGAAGGGAAAGCAAGAGCATGTCCAAGATCAAGGTAACCAATCCCGTCGTCGATCTCGACGGCGACGAGATGACGCGGATCATCTGGCATTTCATCAAGGATCAGCTGATCCTGCCCTACCTGGATATCGATCTGAAGTACTACGACCTGTCGATTCAGAACCGGGATGCCACCGACGACCAGGTGACCGTCGATGCTGCGAACGCGATCAAGGAACACGGCGTTGGCGTCAAATGCGCGACCATCACGCCCGACGAGGATCGTGTCGCGGAGTTCGGCCTCAAGCGGATGTGGCGGTCGCCGAACGGGACCATCCGGAACATTCTGGGCGGAGTGGTTTTCCGTGAGCCGATCGTGATGTCCAGCATCCCGCGGTTCGTGCCCGGCTGGACCAAGCCGATCATCATCGGCCGCCACGCGCACGGCGACCAGTACCGCGCCACCGATTTCGTGGTTCCCGGGCCAGGCACGGTGAGCATCTCGTACGTGCCAGCGGGCGGGTCGGCTACCCCGATCGAGCTCGAGGTCGCGCGGTTTGCCGGCGGCGGCATCGCCATGGGCATGTACAACTTCGACGACTCGATCCGGGACTTCGCCCGCGCGACGATGCGCTTCGCGCTGGACCGCGGATACCCGCTGTTCCTGTCCACCAAGAACACGATCCTGAAGGCGTATGACGGCCGTTTCAAGGACATCTTCGCCGAGGTGTACGAGGCTGAGTTCAAGGCCGAGTTCGAGGCGGCAGCGATCACTTACGAGCATCGCCTGATTGACGACATGGTCGCTCAGGTGATCAAGGGCGATGGCGGCATCGTGTGGGCATGCAAGAACTATGACGGGGACGTCGAGTCCGACATCGTCGCGCAGGGGTTCGGCTCGCTCGGCCTGATGACCAGCGTGCTGATGACGCCGGACGGGTCCACCGTCGAGGCCGAAGCCGCACATGGCACGGTGACCAGGCATTACCGGCAGCATCAGCAGGGCAAGCCGACCTCGACGAATCCGATCGCGTCGATCTTCGCCTGGACTCGCGGGCTGGCGCACCGCGGCAAGCTTGACGGAACCCCGGAGGTGGCCGCGTTCGCCGAAACGCTGGAGCGAGTGTGCGTCGAGACCGTGCTGAGCGGCAAGATGACCAAGGATCTCGCGCTGCTCGTCGGCGAGGGCACCCCGTTCCTGACGACGCAGGAATTCCTCGCCGCGCTCGACGAGAACCTGCGGTCCGCCATGGCCGGGTCGTGACGGGCGATAGCTGACGCGCGACAGAATGCAAAGGAGATCACGACAGATGGCCCGCACAGGGAAGGTAACTGTCGTCGGCGCCGGGTTCTACGGCTCGACCACCGCGCAGCGGCTCGCTGAATACGACATCTTCCATGAGGTCGTGCTCACCGACATCGTGGACGGCAAGCCCGAGGGACTCGCCCTCGACATCAGTCAGTCGCGGCCCATCGAGGGCTTCGAGACAAGGGTGACCGGGCAGACGACAGGACCGGCCGGGGAGGGGTACGAGGCGATCGCCGGCTCCGGGATCGTACTGATCACGGCGGGCCTGGCGCGCAAGCCGGGGATGAGCCGGATGGACCTGATCGGGGTCAACGCCAAGATCGTCAGGAGCGTGGTCGAGCAGGTCATCAAGCACGCGCCGGACGCGGTGCTGATCGTGGTCTCCAACCCGCTGGATGAGATGACCGCGCTGGCGGCCAAGGTCTCCGGGTTTCCCGCGCACCGCGTGATGGGCCAGGCTGGCATGCTGGACACGGCCAGGTTCAGCTATTTCGTCGCCGAGCGCCTGGCCGTGCCGGTCGGCTGCGTCCGCACCCTGACCCTCGGCTCGCACGGTGACACGATGGTGCCCGTCCCGTCCGCATGCTCGGTCGACGGCAAGCCGCTCACCGACCTGCTCTCCGCCGCTGACATCGACGCCCTCGTCGAGCGGACGCGGGCCGGCGGGGCGGAGATTGTCGGCCTGCTCAAGACCGGCTCTGCCTATTACGCCCCGTCCGCTGCCGCGGCCCGGATGGCACGCGCCGTGGCGCAGGACTCCGGTGCTGTGCTACCGGTGTGCGCATGGGTGGATGGCCAGTACGGCATCTCCGGCGTCTACCTGGGTGTCGAGGCGTCGATCGGCTCGTCGGGAGTCCGGGCCGTGGTGCAGCGGAACCTTACCGAGATCGAGCTGAGCGCGCTCAGGGCGGCCGCCGAGGCGGTGCGGGCCAAGCAGGCCGACGTGGCCGGCCTCTGAGGACAGCGGCGCGGCTACAGCCCATGCCCTGGATCTCATTCCCGGCAGCCGGAGCCACGTCGTGTGGCGGCCGGGGCTGCACGCGTCCAGTGAGGTAGACGAGGCGGGAGATGTACACGTGGCCGTCTGCAGCGGCCGGCCGTATGCCGACGGCGACGGGCGACGGCGACGGCAGTGCGGCCGGGCTAGCCGGCCGCCAGCCGCCGCAGCGCCAGCTCGGCGTAGAGTGCCGCGCCGTCGCCGAGGACGCTGTCATCGAAGGCAGCCTCGGCGGAGTGGTTGAACGGGGCGACCGCGGGATCCGTGCCCTGCGGGCAGGCTCCCAGCATGATGAACGCGCCCGGCACCTGGTCGAGGACGAACGAGAAGTCCTCCGCGCCAGTCAGCGGGAAAGGCTGGGTCAGGCATCGCGCGCTGCCGACTACGTCGGTCACCGTGCGCTGCGCGAAGGACACCTCGTCGATGTCGTTGACGGTCACCGGGTATCCCGTGGGGAACCCGGCCGTGGCGGTCAGGCCATGCGCCGCGGCAGTCTCCCTGACCAGGCGCACGGCTCGGTCCATCGCGTGCGTCCGCGTCTCCGCCGAGAAGGTCCGCAGCGAACCCCGGAGCATCGCCTCATCGGGAATCACGTTGTCGGTGGTGCCGGCGTGGAAGCTGGCGATCGTCAGGACGACGGGGTCGAAGACATCGAACTGCCTGGTCACCATCGTCTGCAGGGCGGTCACGATCTCGCAGGCGACGGGGATCGGGTCGGCGGCCCGATGCGGCTGGGAGGCATGCCCGCCGTGCCCGTGCACGACTACCTCGAACACGTCGGCTGCTGCCATCATCGTTCCCGCCTTGGTGCTGAAGACGCCCTGCGGCAGCTGTGCCGAGGCCACATGCAGCCCGAAGGCAGCGACCGGCCGGCCGCCGGCCGCGTCGAGCACGCCTTCGGAGATCATCTGCCGCGCCCCGGCGTAGCCTTCCTCGCCGGGCTGGAACATGAAGATCACGTTTCCGGCGATCTCCTGCTGCCGTGCCGAGAGCAGCCGCGCCGCTCCCGCGAGCATCGCGGTGTGCAGGTCGTGGCCGCATGCGTGCATGGCCCCATCGATCTGCGAGGAGTAGGGCAGGCCGGTCCGCTCGGTGACGGGCAGCGCATCCATGTCACCGCGCAACAGGACCGTGGCGCCCGGCTTGCCGCCGCGCAGCACTGCGGTCACCGAGCTCAGCCCGCGTCCGCGGGTGATCTCAAGTGGCAGCCCGCCGAGTGCGGCGAGCACCTTCTCCTGGGTCCTGGGCAAGTCGAGCCCGATCTCGGGCTCGCGGTGGATCGCGTGGCGCAGTTCGGCAAGCTCGCCGGACATCGCCACGGCATCCTGATGTACCTCAGCCGGCATCCGTTGCCCCCTTCTCGCGGGCCGTTATCGATGCATCAGTTACGTCCCACAGGATCGCACGGCCCGCACCGGCCCGCCGCCGCCCGCCGCCCGCCCGCCGCGCCGCGCTGCCGCTTGACGCGTGCATTGCCCCGCCCAGGTCTAGACTGTCCGGACACCGCGCGCCGCCGTGCCGATTGTCGAGGCCAGGGATTACGAAGTGAATGACGTCGGCTGGGACATCCTCATTGTCCTGGTCATTGTTCTCATAGGCGGCTTCTTCGCCGCAGCCGAGATGGCGCTCGTCTCGCTGCG
>Ga0099828_10000557_pt1 | contig 23055 bp, 21 predicted proteins | sample CZO8metaG_2_FD_79338 | JGI IMG/M metagenome (GOLD analysis project Ga0099828, IMG submission 79338) | Vadose zone soil microbial communities from the Eel River Critical Zone Observatory, Northern California, USA - CZOApr15con2H1.8 metaG | ecosystem: Environmental > Terrestrial > Soil > Vadose... | reverse complement strand
TAGGGTTCGCTCCCGTTGGGAGCCTGGGGCCTCACTTGGTGCCGTACCCGTAGACGCCACGCATCTGGTCCCGGACCACCTTGCCGTTCTCCAGTTCGATGACCCGCTTGCGGAACTGGTTCACGACGGCGTGGTCGTGGGTGGCCATCACGACGGTGGTGTCGGCGGCGTTGATGCGGAGGAGCAGCTTCATGATGTCCGCCGAGGTCGAGGGGTCGAGGTTGCCGGTGGGCTCGTCCGCCAGGAGGATCGCCGGGCGGTTGACCATGGCCCGGGCCACCGAGACGCGCTGCTGCTCGCCGCCGGACAGTTCGTCGGGGCGGTTGTTGATCCGGTCGGCCAGGCCGACCAGGTCGAGGATCTCGGGGACCCGCTCACGGATGATGTGGCGGGGCTTGCCGATGACCTCGAGGGCGAAGGCGACGTTCTCATACACACTTTTGTTCAGGAGCAACTTGTAGTCCTGGAACACACAGCCCACCATGCGGCGCAGGTAGGGCACCCGCCACCGCGGCAGCATGCTCACGTCCTTGCCCGCGACGTAGATGCGGCCCTCACTGGGCTCCTCCTCGCGCAGGAGCATCTTGATGAGGGTCGTCTTGCCAGAGCCGGTGGTCCCGACAAGGAAAACGAACTCACCCTTGACGATCTCTGCGGAGACGTCACGGAGCGCGACGACCGATTCCTTGTAGACCTTGCTTACGTTCTCGAGCCGGATCATACGCCTGTCCGAAGCCCCCCAGGGCGGCAGCACATCAGGACCACAACGTCAGATGACCACGCTTCGGCTGCTCGAAGGCATCCTAGCAGATGGGTCCCGTCAATAGCCAAATTTGGGGACCTTTCGCCCGACTTTTCACACGATATGAAGTATTCCTAAGTGTTCCTAAGCGAATCTCAAGCCTTCGTTTCCGGGCGACTCCCAACACTTCGCGAGGCACGTCGGCGCAGCTCCGCAGTAATGAATTCGTCGATTTCGCCGTCCAATACAGCATCGACGTTTCCTTCCTCTACTTCCGTCCGATGGTCTTTGACCAACTGGTAGGGAGCGAGCACGTAGGAACGGATCTGGGAGCCGAAACCGATCTCCATCTGCTCGCCCCGCAGCTCGGCCAGCTCCTTGAGGCGCTCCTCCTGGGCCCGCTGAGCGAGGCGTGCGGCAAGGATTTTCATCGCGACCGCCCGGTTCTGGATCTGCGACCGCTCGTTCTGGACGGCGACCTGGATCCCCGTCGGCACGTGGGTGATGCGCACCGCCGAGTCCGTGACGTTGACGTGCTGGCCGCCGGCGCCCTGGGAGCGGTAGGTGTCGATACGCAATTCCTTGGGATCGATCTCGGGGACCTCGTCGTCGGTGATCTCCGGGACGACGTCGACGCTTGCGAACGAGGTGTGCCGGCGCTTGGCGGCGTCGAAGGGCGAGATCCGCACCAGGCGGTGCACCCCCTTCTCGGTCGAGGCCAGCCCGTAGGCGAAACGCCCCGTCAGGGTGAAGGTGGCCCGCTTGACGCCGGCCTCCTCGCCCTCCAGGTACTCGACCAGGTCGGTGGCGAACCCCCGGCGCTCGGCCCAACGGAGGTACAGCCGGAGCAGCATCTCTGCCCAGTCGCACGACTCGGTCCCCCCGGCCCCGGCGTGCACGCTGACGATGGCGTTGGCCTCGTCGTGCTCCCCCGAGAGCAGCGTGCGGATCTCGAGCTCGTCGAGGGAGGCCTCCACCTCGTTGAGGGCGCCCGCTGCCTCCGTACCGGTCGCCGCGTCGTCCTCCTCCTGCGCCAGGGCGAACAGGATGGAAGCCTCCTCCAGGCGTGATGCCAGGCGTCCGTAGGTCTTGAGATCGTCCTCGAGGCGTGACATCTCCGCCATCTGGCGGGTTGCCTCGGCCTGGGAGTCCCAGAAGCCCGGCTGGGCCGCTAGCTCCTGGAGCTCGTCCGAGCGCGCCTGCTTCGCCGGGACGTCAAAGGTACTCCTTCACGTGGGAGAGCTTGTCCTCGGCGGCAGCAAGGCGTGGCTTCAGGTCGTCCATCGGTTAGGCCTCGAAGCCGTGGCACTTCTTGTACTTGCGGCCCGAGCCACAGGGGCACGGGGCGTTGCGGCCCACCTTCTCGTAGTCGCCGGCGGCTGCGGGAGCGCCACCGACCGAGGCACTGACCTTGGCGGGGGCGGGCGACCCATTGGAGGTCTTGGTCCCCGCCGGTGCCGGCTTCGGCTTGGCCGCCGAGCCGTTGGCACCATTCCCCGAGGGGGCGGGCGCATCGATCGGGGCATCGACCATCGTGGGCGCATCCTGGTGGGTGGCGGTCACCGGGGCGGCCTGCTCGGGCGTCTCCTCGACCACCTGGACGTGGAACATGTAGCGGACGAACTCCTCCTTGGTGGCGGCCATCATCGTCTGGAACATGTCGTAGCCCTCACGCTTGTACTCGATCTCGGGGTCTCGCTGGCCGTAGCCCCGCAGTCCGATGCCCTCGCGGAGGTAGTCCATCTCGTAGAGGTGCTCCCGCCACTTGTTGTCGAGGATCGAGATGAAGACCAGGCGCTCCAACTCGCGCATCTTCTCCTTGCCGATCTCCTCCTCCCGCTTGGCGTAGTAGTCGAGGGCCTCCTCCTGGTAGGCGTCGAGCAGGGCCGGGTAGGTCGTGGTCTCCTTGTCGAAGGTTTCGTTGAGGGCGGTGGGGTAGAGCTGGGCCATGGCGGCGTCGAGGCCGGGCCAGTCCCAGTCCTCGGGGTGGGCCTCCATGTTGGCGTAGGTGCCAATCACGCTCTCCACGGCCTCGGCGACGAACTCGAGGGCCTTCTCGGAGAGGTCGGCGCCCTCCAGGAGCTGGCGGCGCTGCTCGTAGACGACCTCCCGCTGCTTGTTCATGACCTCGTCGTACTTCAGGACGTTCTTGCGCAGCTCGTAGTTCTGGCCCTCGACCTGGGACTGCGCCCGTTCGATGGCCTTCGACACCATCTTCGACTCGATCGGCATGTCCTCGGGGAGGTTGAGCCGCTCCATGACCGTCGAAATCATCCCGGTGGCGAAGAAGCGCATGAGGTCGTCGTCCAGGGAGAGGTAGAAGCGGGTCTCGCCCGGGTCGCCCTGGCGTCCCGAACGGCCACGGAGCTGGTTGTCGATGCGTCGGGACTCGTGGCGCTCCGTCCCGAGGATGTAGAGGCCGCCGGTGGAGACCACCCGGTCGTGCTCCTCGGCGCACTCCAGCTTCTTGGCCTCGAGGATCGGCTCGTACTCGGCCTCGTAGGCGGCCCGGTCCTCCTCGGAGAGCTGCTCCAGGAGGTAGGCGTCGTTGTCCCAGCCCCGCACCGACATCTCGGCCCGGGCCAGGTACTCGGGGTTGCCGCCGAGCAGGATGTCGACGCCTCGGCCCGCCATGTTGGTGGCGAGCGTGACGGCTCCGGTCCTGCCCGCCTGGGCGACGATGAACGCCTCCTTCTCGTGGTGCTTGGCGTTGAGGACGTGGTGGGCGACACCGCGCCGGGCCAGGTAGCCGGCCAGCCGCTCGGATTTCTCGATCGAGATCGTGCCCACGAGGACCGGCTGGCCGGCCTCGTGACGGGCCACGACGTCGTCGGTGACCGCCTTCCACTTGGCATCCTCGGTCTTGTAGATCGAGTCGGGCACGTCGTTGCGGACGTTGGGCCGGTTGGTCGGGACCTCGAAGACCTCGAGGTTGTACACGTTGGCGAACTCGGTGGCCTGGGTCTTGGCGGTGCCGGTCATGCCGGCAAGCTTCTCGTAGAGGCGGAAGTAGTTCTGGATGGTGATCGTGGCGAGCGTCTGGTTCTCCTGCTGGATCGGGACGGTCTCCTTGGCCTCGACCGCCTGGTGGAGGCCGTCCGACCAGCGCCGGCCGGGCAGCGTGCGGCCGGTGAACTCGTCGACGATCAGGACCTCCCGGTTCTGCACGATGTAGTCCCGGTCCCGCTTGTAGAGCTCCTTTGCCTTGAGGGCCGAGTCCAGGTAGTGGACGAGCGGGGTGTGGACCTGGTCGTAGAGGTTTTCGATCGACAGCAACTGCTCGACGCGGGCGATGCCCTCCTCGGAGACGGCGACGGTGCGCTTGGCCTCGTCCACCTCGTAGTGCTCCTCGGGCTTCAGCCGCTGCACCAGGCGGGCGAAGGTCCGGTACCAGCGGGCCGCCTCGTCGGCGGCCCCCGAGATGATGAGCGGCGTGCGGGCCTCGTCGATCAGGATCGAGTCGACCTCGTCCACGATCGCGAAGAAGTGGCCGCGCTGGGAGCAGTCCTCCAGGCGCATCGCCATGTTGTCCCGCAGGTAGTCGAAGCCGAACTCGTTGTTCGTGCCGTACGTGATGTCTGCCGCGTAGTTGACCCGCCGGGACCCCATCGGCATCTCGGGTTGGATGAGGCCGACCGACATCCCGAGGAAGCGGTGGATCTGGCCCATCCACTCGGCGTCGCGCTTGGCCAGGTAGGGGTTGACCGTGGCGACGTGGACACCCTTGCCGGCCAGGGCGTTCAGGTAGCTGGGCATGGTGGCGACGAGGGTCTTTCCTTCGCCGGTCTTCATCTCGGCGATGGCCCCCTTGTGCAGGATCGTGGCGCCGATCACCTGGACGTCGAAGTGGCGCTGCCCGATCGCCCGCTTCGCCGCCTCCCGGACGGCGGCGTACGCCTCGGGGAGCAGGGCATCGAGCTCCTCGCCGTTGTCCAGCCGCTGGCGGAACTCGGCGGTCTTGGCGGCGAATTCCTCGTCGGACAGGGCCTCGATCTCGGGCTCGAAGTCGTTGACGAGGCGCGCGAGGTCCACGATCTTGCGGAAACGTCTGCCCTCGCCTGCGTGGAGGATGAAGTCGAATGCGCTCATAGGTACAACCAAGTATGACGTTTACCCGGACGGGGTTGGGGGGCCAGGCAGCCTGAGGAACGCCCTACTTGATGTCGAGCAGGCGCTCCCGGACGGCGTACACCACGGCTTCCATCCGGGAGTGCAGGTGCAGCTTCTCCAGGATGTTGCGGACGTGGTTCTTGACGGTGTTCTCCGAGATGAAGAGCTCCTTGGCGATGTCCCGGTTGTTGTGGCCCCGAGCGACGAGCTTCAGCACCTGCAGCTCCCGCTCGGTGAGGCGGGGGGCCGGGACGCCGGCCCGCTCGTCGGAGCGCTTCACCATGCTGGCGAACTCGTTCAGCAGCTTCGAGGCCATCGAGGGGGAGATGAGCGACTGCCCGGCATTGACCGCCCGGACGGCGTTGGCGACCTCCTCGATCGAGATCTCCTTGAGCAGGTAGCCCGAGGCCCCCGACTTGATGGCGTCGTACAGGTCGGCCTCCTCGTCGGAGATCGTCAGCATCAGGATCTTGGTGTTGGGGAGGATCTCCTTGATGGCCCGGGTTGCCTCCAGGCCGGAGCGCTTCGGCATGCGGACGTCCATGAGGACGACGTCGGGCACGGTCTCCTCTGCCTTGGCGAGGGCCTCGGCCCCGTCGCCGGCCTCGCCGACGACGTCGATGTCGTCCTCGACCTCCAGGACCATCTGCAACCCACGGCGGAACAGCGCGTGGTCGTCGACGATGATCACGCGGATCGGCTCCGCCAGCCCCGCCCTGTCTCTGGGCTATACGACAGTCCCTTCGGGCTCCTGCTCCACCGATGCCCTCCCTTCGAGCACAGCCTAGTCGTGGTCAGGACGAGATTCGACGACTCCCAGCATTTCTTCCCCACCTCCACCTCCGGCGAGGTGAGGGCCGGGGCCCGTCTTCGGCCTTGAGTGTAACGGACGACCGGATCGACGCCGTTTGAACTCCTTCAGGCGCCGGGAAAGCCGTTCCACCGCCACGTCGATCCCGGCCACCGGATCATCGCAGACGACCCGGGAGCGGAACACTGGGCCGGGGGTGGCAACGGCCACCCGCACCAGGAAGGCGTTGTGGCGGTTGGGTCGGCCGTCCCGATCGACCTCGACCTCGATGGAGGTGATGGTGGTGAGGAACTTCCCCAGCACCTCCATCTTGGAGGCGGTCAGGTGCTGGAGCGATTCCGGGATGTGCCCGTGCTGGCTGTGGACGGTGATGTCCATCTACGCCCCCGTCCCGCCTACCGGGGAGCTGCTGGCAGGTTCGCCCGGCTGACCTGGTCTTTGACCCCACACCCGCCTGCTGAGGCCTCGCACCTCCGCCCTCGCCCGGCAGGAACCAAGACCGTACCCGGTCTGGCTCGCAGCGTGCCGCACTGGCGATTCGACTCCGGCGATGCTTCGCACCTTCTCCCGAATACCCCCGGGTCCATCCCGGGTTCGAGGCAGGACTTACCTCTAAGCCGCACCGTGCTCAGCAACCAATGGTTGCCTTACGTGGATCCTTTTGCCTGCGGCTGGCCTGGACTGAGGATTCCCCCTTGACCGGAGGCGTCCCGCAACCACAGACCCAGGCGAACCTTGCCCCTGAGTATACGACAGCGGCGTTTTCCCCAAAACGTCCAGCGACCAGGTCCGAGCCCGAATATGCTGGGTCGGCCTGCAGCGCCCGAGCTGGAGAGGCCCACAGGAGGAATGATTGAGCCAATCACCTGACTTCAAGGTCGCCGACCTGTCCCTGGCAGCGTTCGGCCGCAAGGAGATCCACCTCGCCGAGCACGAGATGCCCGGCCTGATGGCGGTGCGCCGCGAGTACGCCGCCGCCCAGCCCCTGGCGGGGGCCCGCATCACCGGGTCGCTGCACATGACGGTGCAGACGGCGGTGCTCATCGAGACGCTGGTGGCCCTGGGGGCCCGGGTGCGGTGGGCCTCGTGCAACATCTTCTCGACCCAGGACGCCGCAGCCGCGGCGGTGGCGGTCGGCCCGGGAGGGTCGGCGTCGGAGCCTGAGGGCGTGCCGGTGTACGCCTGGAAGGGCGAGACGCTCGAGGAGTACTGGTGGTGCACCGAGCGGGCGCTGGCCTGGCCCGGCGAGGAGGGGCCCAACATGATCCTCGACGACGGCGGGGACGCCACGATGCTGATCCACAAGGGCGTCGAGTTCGAGAAGGCGGGCGCCGTGCCCGAGGCGGCAGAGGCCGACAGCGAGGAGTGGGTGGTGTTCCTCGACCTGCTGCGGGCCAGCCTCGTGCAGGACCCGGGGCGCTTCACCCGGGTGGCCGAGGGGGTGCGGGGGGTGACCGAGGAGACCACCACGGGGGTGCACCGCCTCTACGAGATGTCCCAGTCCGGCAGCCTGCTGTTCCCGGCGATCAACGTCAACGACTCGGTGACCAAGTCCAAGTTCGACAACAAGTACGGCTGCCGGCACTCCCTGATCGACGGGATCAACCGGGGCACCGACGTGCTGATCGGGGGCAAGACCGCGGTGGTCTGCGGCTACGGGGACGTGGGCAAGGGCTGCTCGGAGGCCCTGCGGGGCCAGGGCGCCCGGGTGATCGTCACCGAGATCGACCCCATCTGCGCCCTCCAGGCGGCGATGGACGGCTACCAGGTGGCCACGCTGGAGGACGTCGTCGCCTCCGCCGACATCTTCGTGACCTGCACCGGCAACAAGGACATCATCACCGCCTCCCACATGGCGAGGATGAAGCACCAGGCGATCGTGGGCAACATCGGCCACTTCGACAACGAGATCGACATGGCGGGGCTGAAACGCACCCCGGGCATCCGGCGGGAGAACATCAAGCCGCAGGTCGACACCTTCACCTTCCCCGACGGCCACGCCGTCATCCTGCTGTCGGAGGGCCGGCTGCTCAACCTGGGCAACGCCACGGGGCACCCGAGCTTCGTGATGTCCAACAGCTTCACGAACCAGGTCATCGCCCAGATCGAGCTCTACTCCCGCAGCGGGGACTACCCGATCGGCGTCTACACGCTGCCCAAGCACCTCGACGAGAAGGTCGCCCGGCTGCACCTCGACGCCCTCGGCGCCCGGCTCACGACGCTGACCCCGGAGCAGGCGGCCTACATCGGGGTCCCGGTGGAGGGGCCGTACAAGCCGGACCACTACCGGTACTGAGTGACATCTTTGAGTACAAACCGGTGCTATACACCACTTTTTACTCACAGATATGCGAGCCCCGCGGCTACCCGCTCGATGAGGTCCGCGACTTCGGTAGCCCGGCCCTCCGAGGCAGTGAGCACGTCCTCGGCTGTGGCCAGGGCGCCTGCCCGGTTGGCGATCACGGTCAGGCCCAGGACCCGCATGCCGAGGCGCCGGCCGACGATGACCTCCGGGATCGACGACATCCCTACCACGTCGCCGCCGAGCATCCGCAGCATGCGGACCTCCGCCGGCGTCTCGAAGCTGGGTCCGGCCATCCCCACGTAGACGACCTCCGGCAGCCGGAGGCCAAGCGCTGCCGCCGCCGCCCGGGCCGACCGGCGCAACTCGGCGTCGTAGGCCTGGGAGAGGTCGAGGAACTCCGCGGTCCCCCGCAGCGGGTTTGCCCCCATGAGGTTGATGTGGTCCCGGATCAGGCCGATCTCCCCGGAGGCGAGCTCCGTCCGTAGCGAGCCCGTGGCATTGGTGAGGACGAGCACGTCGGCGCCCCAGGCATGGGCCTCGGTGACCGGCTGGGCGACCTCCTCCATCGAGTAGCCCTGGTAGTAGTGCAGCCGCCCCCCGAAGCCGAGAGCCGGGAGCCCGCCGAGGGTGCCCTCGACGATCTCCATCCGGTGGCCAGGGGCCGGGGGCCGGCTCACGCCGGCCGGCGCCCAGGGCTTGGCAATGCCGGAGATCCGCTCGGTCACGGCGTGCAGGCCCGACCCGGCGATGAGCGCCAGCTTCACGTGGAGGATCCCCTCAGGACCCGAGTGCGGCCTTGAGCAGGTCGATCACGACGATGGGGGCCGGGTCCGCCCCTCGGGCAATGCCGAGGTAGGTGGAGAGGTGGTCGCCGGCGACCACGAAGTCCAGCAGGCGCGCCAGCGGTGAGGCGGCCGTGGTCCAGATCTCTTCGACGAAGTCGACGGAGTCGGCGATCAACGACGTCGTCACCTCGATCCTGCGAGCCGTGCGGGGATTCTCTCCAACGTGTCGGAGCACCAGGATCCCGAGCGGTGCCGGGATCGTCTCCGAGTGGTACAGCCCCACGACCTCGTTGTGGTTGAGTTCTGGGAAGACCGCCCAGTTGGCGATGACCTTGGCGTTCTCGTTGAGCTGGCACTTCAGCCGGTAGGCGGCCGCCCCTGCGATGCCCTCGGAGCCCCACACCAACGGCAGCCGCCCCACGAGCCGGCCCGCCAGGGTCTTGGCGAGGTTGGACGCCGCCGGAACGCTGCGGTGGCACGCCGCCGCCCGGCGGGCGGCGACCTCCAGGGCCTCGTCGATCGCGGTGTCGATGCCGGGCGCCAGACCGAGGCGGTTGCACACCACCAGCGGGGGGATCGCCACGTAGCCGAGCGCGGCCCGGGGCATGAGGCCCCCGGGGACGGCGACGACGGGGTAGCCCGACGCCGCAGCCTCCTGGGCGAGCGCGCCGCCCGTGGTCACCGCCACGATCCGGGCGCCCCGCGCCGCTGCCTGCCGGAATGCAGTGAGCGTCTCCTCGGTGTTGCCCGAATAGGAGACGGCGAACACCAGGGTGTCCTTCCCGACCCAGGCGGGGATGTCGTAGTCCCGCAGCGTGGCGACGGGGACCAGGGCGAGCGGCGCCAGCACGGCCCGGCACAGCTCGCCGGAGATGCCGGACCCTCCCATGCCGAGGACGGCGATCGACCCGAGCCCCGTGACGTCCGGCAGGTCCTCGGCAGCATCGGCCAGCCCGACCGCCTCGCCGAGCTGGGCCGGCAGGCCCTCGACGGCGCTGAGGAAGTCGGTCGGGTCGGCCTCGGCGAGGGTCGCCGGGTCGTCGAGTTTCAGAGCCTCCGGTGTCGTGGCGGGGGTGGCCGTCAAGGCTTGATTGCCTCGTCGACCAGCATGTGAGGGATGTCGTTCACGACGGGGTACTGGTACTTGCACTCCCCGATGCAGGCGATGACCTTGTCAGCCTCCCGGTACTCGACCTGCCCCCTGCAGTTCGGGCAGACGAGGATCTTCAGCAGCTCCTGATCAACCATCGTTCACACTCCGCTCTCTGTGGATCTCCGTCGCCATGTGGAACGTGAACATCTTGTCCGCCTGGATCCTGACATAGCGGGGCCCGCCGTCGAGGAACTGCTCCCATTCCGGGCCGTAGCGGGGGACGTAGAGGTCCAGAAGGGTCTGGCGGAAACCGGGGTCGGCGATGTCGACGGGGGCCGCTCGCCCGTGGACCGTGACGCAGAACTCCTCGCCGGGAAGGTGCGTCGCGCTCACGTGGGGCCGAGCCCGGAGGTGGCGCAGGCGAGTGGAGTCCGGCGACGAGCCGAAGTGGAAGGCCCCCCGGTAGAAGATGCCGTCGACGGGGCCGGTCAGCGGGCGACCGTCGGCGGTCGTCGTTGCGACGACGAGCAGGCACATCCCCTGCAGCCGTTCGACGAGGTCGGCGGCAGGCACCCGGCGTTCCTCGGTGATGATGCTGCGGAGGTGGGGCCCGCCCGCGGCGTGGCTGCGGTCCAGCAGGTCCTGGAGGGCGGCGATGTCCTCGGGGGTCTCGTGCACGTGGGGGCCGTGGGTCGCGGCAGGCTACGGAGCGGAGACCCGGGCGAGCAGCTGCGCCGTCTTGGACTCGCCCAGCTCCGCCGTCGTCGCCTCGACGTTGAGTCGCAGCAACGGCTCGGTGTTGGAGGGCCGCGCGTTGAACCACCAGTCGGGATAGTCGACGGTCAGGCCGTCCAGCCAGTCGATCTTGCCGTCGGCGTAGGCCTCGGCGAGCTCCTTCAGCTTGGCGACCGGGTCGGCGACCTCGGTGTTGCGCTCCCCCGAGTCCCAGTACCGCTGGTAGGGCGCCAGGATCTCCGACAGCGTCTTGCCCTCGGTGGACAGGGCCTCGAGGACGAACATGCTGGCGATCATCCCCGAGTCGGCCCGGAAGTTGTCCCGGAAGTAGTAGTGACCGGAGTGCTCGCCCCCGAACGCGGCGCCCGTCTCGGCCATGACCTGCTTGATGAACGAGTGGCCCACCCGCGACCGGATGGGCTTGCCGCCGTTGGCGATGATGGTCTCTGGCACGACCCGGGAGCAGATGAGGTTGTAGACGATCGGGGCACCGGGGTTCCGGGCGAGGATCGCCGCCGCGACCAGGGCGGTCGTGAGGCTGCCCGAGACCGGCTCGGCCTTCTCGTCGACCAGGAAGACCCGGTCGGCATCGCCGTCGAAGGCAAGACCCACGTCGGCCTTCTCCTCCAGGACGCTGTCGCGGAGGGTGGCAAGGTTCTCGATCTGGATCGGATCGGCGGGGTGGTTCGGGAACGTCCCGTCGAGTTCGAAGAAGAGGGGGACGACCCTGAGCGGCAGCCGGCCGAACAGCGGGGGGATCATCTTGCCCGCCATGCCGTTGGCAGCGTCGACCGCGACCGTGAGCGGGGTGATGACGCCAGCCTTCACGAATGACAGGACGTGGGTGGCGAACTCGTCCACGATGTCGTAGGTGGTGACCGTCCCCTTCGTCGGGGCGGGCGGCAGGTCGGCCTCGGCCCCCGCCCTGACTTGCGCAAGCCCGGTGTCCTGGCCGATGGGGGCAGCGCCGGCGAGGCACATCTTCACGCCGTTGTAGCGGGGAGGGTTGTGCGACGCCGTGAACATGGCGCCGGGGGCATCGAACTTGCCCGACGCGAAGTAGAGGGCGTCGCTGGAGACCTCGCCGACGTCGACGACATCGGTGCCCTGGTCGGTGACCCCTTCGATGAACGCTGCGGCCAGCGGCGGCGAGGAGACCCGCATGTCCCGCCCGACAATGACCGTCGGGGCCTGCACGAAGGCAGCGAACCCGGCGCCGAGGCGCCGGGCGATTTCTTCGTTGATGTCGTCCGGATACACGCCCCGGACGTCGTACGCCTTGAAGATGCGGGAGAGGTCCACGCGCGGCACTTTACCCGGCCGCGGGCGCCGGGTGCGGCGTCCACGCCGAAATTTGAGCAAGTGTTGACATGGTCTGGATAATAGTTCTCTGGAAGAAGGGATTCGAATTGGAAACGATCGACCTCGCCAAGCTGCTCAGGTCTCATGGACTCCGCGTCACGCCGCAGCGGCTCGCCATCATGGCGACGCTGCAGGCGACCCCGGAACACCTGAGCGCCGAGGAGGTGTTCGAGGAGATTCGAGAGAAGATGCCAAACGTCTCGCTCGCCACTGTCTACAAGGCACTCGGCGAGTTGCGACGCGTCGGACAGGTCCGGGCACTGCCGGTCTGGGGCCGGGTTCGCTACGACCTCGTGGCCCGAGGCCCCCACCACCACCTGGTCTGCGAGTACTGCCACCGGGTGGTGGACCTGGACCCGGCCGGACCGGCCGGGACTGAAGTGCCCAAGAACCTCGAAATACCGAAGAAACAGGTGCAAGGCTTTGAAATTTTGACTGCCGAGGTAATTTTCAGGAGTATCTGCCCCGACTGCCGGAAGCACGCAACCACCGAAGAGGTATCGGCGTCGAATGAAAACGCAGAGCCGGAAACCTCTGCCTGAGCGCCAGCGAGGACGACGTGACAAACGAAGAGCATCCATCGAGGAAGACAACGAAGACCACCAAGGCGCTGGCATCCAAGCTGGCCTCCCTTGAGTTGGAGGCGCGCTGGCAGGACCTTGCGGAGTGCAAGGGCATGGACCCGACGCTGTTCTTCGGCCCTGAGCACGCCGAGACCGTCAAGGAGAAGCGCGACCGGGAGGACGCCGCCAAGGCCGTCTGCAACCGGTGCCCCGTGCGCACGGAGTGCCTGGAGTACGCCCTCGAAGCCCGTGAGGCCTACGGCATCTGGGGCGGCATGACCGAGTTGGAGCGTCGGGCACTGCTGCGTCGGCGAGCGAGCTGAGCAGGCTTCGACCCACGGGCCGGGGGCGCAGAGGGGTCCTCGGCCTCGTGGGCGTCATCGCGTGCCTCGCCGCCGGGTGCGGCGGCGGCAAGGTGTCGACGGCGCCGGCGGACTTCAACACCTGGAAGAGCTACGACCAGCCCACGTTCAGCGCGAAGTTTCCGAGCACCCCGAAGCCAGAGACCCAGCACATCTCCCAGTCGAACCTCAACGTCGACGTCGTCATCTACAAGGCTGATCTCGGGACGGACCACTACGCCGTCAGCACCATCGCCTATCCAGACACCGTGGACCTCAGCAATCCGGCGGACAACCTGAACCGGGCCATCAGCGGCGCGCTGGGGACCGGGGGCCTCAAGAACCCCCGCGTGGTCAAGCAGAACTCGGCCACGGTCGGCGGCAATCCCGCTATGGAGGTCGAGGCAAAGGCCGACAACGCCTACCTGTTCCTCGAGGCGATCCTGAAGGGCCACACCCTGTTCCAGGTGTTGACAACCAATGACAACCCCTCCCCGCCGGCGTCGGCCCAGGCCTTCATCGACAGCCTGACCATCAAGTAACGAGGCGCCGGCCGCCGATACGATTGGCAGTGTGCGCTTCTACGACACGCTCACCAGGACCGTCCGGGACTTCACCCCGCACGACGCCGGGCAGGTGACCATGTACACCTGCGGCCCCACCGTGTACCGGCCGGTGCACATCGGCAACCTGCGGACGTTCATCGCCGCCGACCTCCTGCGCCGCGCCCTGGAGCTGGAGGGCATGGCCGTCCGCAAGGTGATGAACATCACCGACGTCGGGCACATGACCGACGACTCCCAGGAACAGGGGGGCGTGGACAAGATGCAGCTCGCCGCCGAGGACGAAGGCCTGTCGCCGGCCGAGATCGCCGAGAAGTACACGGCAAGCTTCCACAGCGACACCGATGCGGTCAACATCCTGCCCGCTGCGGCGTACCCGCGGGCCACGGAGCACATCGCCGAGATGGTCTCCCTCACGCAGACCCTCGTCCGGCGGGGTCACGCCTACGAGGTGGACGGGATGGTCTACTTTGACGTCGACTCGTTCCCCGCCTACGGCAGGTTCTCCCACAACTCGGTGGACCGGCTTGCCGCCGGGCATCGCACCGAGCAGGTCGATCCCAAGAAGAAGCGCCACTACGACTTCACCCTCTGGCGGGCAGCCGGCCCCCGCCGGCAGATGCGATGGCCCAGCCCCTGGGGCGACGGGTACCCCGGCTGGCACGTCGAGTGCTCGGCGATGAGCTTGCGCCACCTCGGCGAGCACGTGGACGTCCACACCGGTGGGGCGGACCTCATCTTCCCCCACCACGAGGACGAGATCGCCCAGTCCGAGGGCGCCACCGGCCACCAGGTGGTGGGGGCCTGGTCGCATGCCCACCACCTGTTGTCGGAGGGAAGGAAGATGGCCAAGTCGGCAGGCAACTTCTACCGCCTCGCCGACCTCGTCGAGCGGGGGGCCGATCCCCTGGCGTTCCGCTACCTGGCATTGCAGACGCGCTACCGGGAGCCGACCAACTTCACGTGGGACGCCCTCGAGGCGGCAGGCCGGGGCCTGGGGCGGTACCGCCGGCAGATGGCCGAATGGTTCGCCGGGCCGGTCCCGGTCACCTCGGAGGCGGCGGCGGACTTGGACCGGCGGTTCCGGGCGGCGGTGGCCGACGACCTCAACACCCCCCGGGCCTTGACGGTGGTGGCCGAACTCGCCGCGGCGGCAATCGAACCGGGTGAGAAGTACCAGCTGCTGGCGGTGTGGGACCGCTTCCTGGGCCTAGACCTCGACCGCGAGGTCACCGCCCGGGGCCAGCTGCCGCCAGGGGCCGCCGAGAAGATCGAGGCCCGGGAGCGGGCCCGGGCGGGCCGGGACTGGGGGCAGGCGGACCGGATCCGGGTGGAGCTTGCGGCGCTGGGGGTGGAGGTCATCGACACCCCCGAGGGCACCCGGTGGCTGGTGTCCCACTGATTCCGCCGGGACGAGGAAAACCCTAGGGGGGTCCAGGGGGGAGTAGCAGCCGCCCGGAGCGAAGCGGAGGGCGATGAGCTGCGAATCCCCCCTGGGTCGTCGAACACTCCGCAGGAGTGGGCGACGACTGGAAAACTAGGGCGCCTCGTCGGGGAGGTCCTTGCCGATGTATCGGGTGCGGACCCGGCCCCCCTCCCGCCAGTAGGCGTACCAGTAGGGCCCGTGGGGGCAGCGGGTGCAGCCGGACTTGCCGCAGCGGACCGACTGCAGCCGGTAGCCGACCTTTCCCGGCCCGGTGCCGATGGTCTCCCCCGCCGCCAGCGGCAGGTCACCCCGCTGGACGAGGAGGCCCCGGACGAAGATCAGCAGCCGGCGCAGGTCGTACTCGTCGAGGGTCCGGATCTCCCGGATGAGGCCCCGGTCGATGGTCATCGCTCGATGGTCATCGCTCAGCCGGCATCGCCGGGGCCGTCAGATCGAGACGTCCGCCTGGAAGATCTCGTCCTCGATGAGCCGGCGGTCCAGGGTGGCGCGGTGATCCTCGACCTCCCAGCCCCGAGGGGGCCGGAAACGGTCGGTGTGATGGGAGCAGAGGTCGTAGCTGGCAGGATCCGGTGGGTCCGGCAGCTCGTGGAGCCAGACCCGCCGGGTGGCGTAGTCGAAGGCCAGCGTGGCTGCCGCGGCGCTGGGGCATCCCGCATGGGAGCAGGGCCGGGGTCCCCCTGGTGTGGGGAGCGACCGGGGAAGCTGTTCTAGGAACGCCATCGTGCACGACCTTAAGTTACCGGGCTGTGGTTTTCAAGAAATGTACCCGATCCGGGGTTGGATTTCACGCCCATCTTACCCATGGAAGGCGTTGCCTAAGAGGCTTTTGTGATTTGCCCTCTTGCTTCCCCGTGGGCCCCCATTGGGCCCCCGGTGGGCGGCCGCCGGAGGGCCAGGCCCGACCAGCAGCGACCTGCGGGTACAACAAGAAGGAACGCCCGCCTGGGCGCTCCCACGATGGTCTGGCTCGGTTGACTTAGGGAAAACGAAGTGTTCCGCAGTAACCCTTGGGTTGCCCCTCCGGTTTCTGCGGAACTCGATTATCCTAGCACGGCGCCGGATGGGCGCGCAAGATCCAGGACCAACGTTTTTCAGATTGCTGGGTTCACAGCGTCTGGGGGCTCGCTCGGTCGGGGTCGATGCCGTAACGCTCGATCGCCTCGGCCACCACCTCGGGCTTCACGTCGCCGGACGCGGCAAGCGCGTGGAGCGTGGCCACGACGATGTGCTCGGCGTCCACCTCGAAGTGCCGGCGGAGGTTCTCCCGGGTGTCGCTGCGGCCGAAGCCGTCGGTCCCGAGGGCCACGTACGGGGCATGGACGAACCGCCCGATGAGGTCAGGCACCGCCTTCACCCAGTCGCTGGCGGCAACCACCGGGCCCTCCGCCCCCTCCAGCTTGGCGGTCACGTACGGCACCCTCGGCGGCTCGGTGGGGTGCAGGCGGTTCCAGCGCTCGGCGTCGAGGCCGTCCTCCCGCAGCAGCTTGTAGCTGGTCACGCTCCAGACGTCGGCGGCCACGTCGTGGTCCTTGGCCAGCAGCTCCTGCGCCCGCAGCACCTGGGTCGCCAGGATCGAGCCCGACCCGAGGAGCTGCGCACGGTGGCGGGGCTCTCCGTCACCCTTTTCAGCGGTGGGAGCGGGGGCGGCGCGGAGCAGGTACATCCCGGCGAGGATCCCCGGGTCGGAGCCGGCCGGCTTGGCGGGCATCACGTAGTTTTCGTTGTAGAGGGTCAGGTAGTAGAAGATGTCCTCGCCCGCGGCGCCCGGGCCACCGATCATGCGCCGGAGCCCGTCGTGCACAATGGCGGCCGTCTCGTAGGCGAACGCCGGATCGTAGGCCTTGCAGTTGGGAACCGGTGCGGCGAGCAGGTGGGACTGGCCGTCCTCGTGCTGGAGGCCCTCGCCGTTCAGGGTCGTCCGGCCCGCGGTGCAGCCGAGGAGGAACCCCTTCCCCCTGGCGTCGCCAAAGGCCCAGATCAGGTCACCGACACGCTGGAAGCCGAACATCGAGTAGAAGAGGAAGAAGGGCACCATGTGCACGCCGTGGGTGGCGTAGGACGTGCCCGCCGCGGTCGTCGACGCCATCGAGCCCGCCTCGGTGATCCCCTCCTCGAGGATCTGGCCGGTGCGGGCCTCGGTGTACGAGAGCAGCATGTTGGCGTCCACCGGCTCGTAGCGCTGGCCCATCGGCGAGTAGATCTTGAAGTCCTTGAACAGCGACTCCATCCCGAAGGTGCGGGCCTCGTCGGGGATGATCGGCACGACGTGGGGGCCGACTTCCCGGTCCCGCATCAGGTCCCGCAGGAGCCGGACGAAGGCCATGGTCGTCGAGACTTCCTGGCCCCGGTCGACCGTCCCGCCGTCGAATGCCTCGTAGACCTTGTGGTCGGGCAGGGTGATCATCTTCGGGCGCACCCGGCGCTCCGGCACGAATCCGCCAAGCGCCCGGCGCTGGTCCCGGAGGTACTGGATCTCGTCGGAGTCGTCAGGCGGGCGATAGAACGGCAGCTCCTCGCCGGAGATCTTCTTCGTGGGGATCTCGACCTGGAGCCGCTCGGCGAACCGGCGTAGCTCCTCCTCGGTCATCTTCTTGATCTGGTGGGTGGCGTTGCGAGCCTCGAACTCGGGGCCAAGGGCCCACCCCTTGACCGTCTTCGCCAGGATCACCGTGGGGGCGTCGCGGGCCTCGGAGGCCACCTTGTAGGCGGCGTAGACCTTGCGGTAGTCGTGGCCCCCGCGGCGCAGCCGCCAGAGCTGGTCGTCGGTCAGGTGGGCGACCATCTGCTTGAGGCGTGGGTCGGGACCGAAGAACCGCTCCCGGATGTAGGCGCCCGGCTGCACCGAGTAGCTCTGGAATTCACCGTCGAGCGTCGTGTTCATCTGGTTGACGAGGGCACCCTCGGCGTCGCGGGCGAGCAGGTCGTCCCACTCCCGGCCCCAGATGACCTTGATGACCTGCCATCCGGCACCACGGAAGAGCGACTCGAGCTCCTGGATGATCTTGCCGTTGCCCCGCACCGGGCCGTCGAGGCGCTGGAGGTTGCAGTTGACGACGAAGGTCAGGTTGTCGAGACCCTCGTGGGCGGCGAGGTGCAGCGCCCCGACGCTCTCGGGTTCGTCCATCTCGCCGTCGCCGAGGAAGGCCCACACCCGCTGCTCGGACGTGTCCTTCATGCCCCGGTGCAGCAGGTAGCGGTTGAACCGGGCCTGGTAGATGGCGTTGATACCGGTGAGGCCCATCGACACCGTGGGGAATTCCCAGAACGACGGCATGAGGCGCGGGTGTGGGTAGGACGACAGCCCGGGCGCCAGCGCCTCCCGGCGGAAGTGGTCGAGCCCGTTCTCGGAGATCCGGCCCTCGAGGTACGCCCGGGCGTAGATGCCGGGTGCGGCGTGGCCCTGGAAGAAGACCTGGTCGCCGCCGCCGGGGTGGTCCTTGCCGCGGAAGAAGTGGTTGAAGCCCACCTCGTAGAGCCCGGCGGCCGAGGCGTAGGTCGCGAGGTGGCCCCCGATGCCGATGTGCAGCTTGTTGGCCCGCAGCACCATGACGGCGGCGTTCCAGCGGATGATGCGCCGGATCTGCAGCTCGAGCTGCTCGTTGCCCGGGAAGTACGGCTCCTGCTCGGGGGGGATGGTGTTGATGTAGTCGGTCTGGACCATCGAGGGGAGACCGATCTGGCGCTGGCGGGCCAGGTGCAGGATCCGGTGCAGGAGATAGCGGGCCCGCTGCCGGCCCTGCGTCTCCAGGACGTCGTTGATGGCGGCCAGCCACTCTGCTGTCTCGTCCGGATACGGGTCCGGGAGCTGGTCGCGGAAGATGTCGTAGACCACGTGTCGCCTCCTGTCGGGGAGGGCCGGAACCTCCCGGCACTAATCTACCGCCCATGACTTCTGTGGGGGGCGCTCCCGGCCGCTGCCCCTGGGGGGCCGAGCCCCCCGAATACCGTCGCTACCACGACGAGGAGTGGGGGCGCCCGGTTACCGACGACGGCCGCATCTTCGAGAAGCTCTGCCTCGAAGGGTTCCAGGCGGGGCTGTCGTGGCTGACGATCCTCCGCAAGCGCGAGGCGTTCCGGGCCGCGTTCCAGGGCTTCGTCCCGGCTGCCGTCGCCGCCTTCGGCTCGGACGATGTGACGAGGCTGCTCGGCGACGCCGGGATCGTGCGCAACCGGGCCAAAATCGAGGCGACGATCGCCAACGCCCGGGCGACGCTGGCGCTCCAGGCGTCGGGTGGCTCGCTCGCCACCCTGCTGTGGAGCTTCGAGCCGGTGGCCCGGCCCGCGCCCTCGGGCCTCGGGGACATCCCGTCGTCCACGCCGGCGTCGAAGGCGCTCAGCCGGGAGCTCGGCCGGCGGGGCTTCCGCTTCGTGGGCCCGACGACGGTCTACGCGGCGATGCAGTCGCTCGGTATCGTCAACGACCACGTCGCAGGCTGTTTCGCCCGCGAGGTGTGCGAGGCCGAGCGGGCATCGCTTGCCCGGCCCGTCCCCGGCCGCCAAGGCTAGTCGTTTTTCGCGCGTATACGCGCGTTTTTCGACTAACCTCGCGCCAAAACGCTCGCCTACGCCCCGTGGAGTTGCTTGCCCGCCAGGTGGAGCATGGATTCGCCGACGGCCTCCGAGAGGGTCGGATGCGGGTGCAGGAGGGCAGCGACCTCGGCCGGGTACGCCTCCCAGTTGACGATGAGCTGCGCCTCCGCCACCAACTCCGTCACCCTCGGTCCGATCATGTGGACGCCGAGCACCTTGCCACCCTTCTCGGCGATCGTCTTCACGAAGCCGTGGGGCTCCCCGAGGATCGAGGCCTTGCCCGAGGCGGCCCAGGGGTACCGGGCCACCTCCACGTCGTAGCCGGCGTCCTTGGCCTGGGCCTCCGTGTAGCCGACCGAGGCCATCTCAGGCGTCGAGTAGGTGCACCGGGGGACGCCCAGGTAGTCGACGAGGGCCGGGTCCGCCGAGCCGGAGATCTGCTCGGCGACGTGGATGCCCTCGGCAAACGCCACGTGTGCGAGCTGCAGGTGCGGGATGGGAAGGCCGAGGGCGGGCTGGGTGATCAGGTCGCCCACCGCCCACACGCCGTCCACGCCGGTCCGGCACCACTCGTCAGTCACGACGAAGCCCCGCTCCAGCCGGACGCCCTGCTCCTCGTAGCCCAGGCCCTCCGAAACCGGTCCCCGGCCGGTGGCGACCAGGCACCGCTCTGCCGTCATCACTTCGGTCTTGCCGTCCGCGGTCTCGAAGGTCACCGACGCCCCGCCGCCCGAGGCCTCGGCGGCCGTGACCTTGACCCCGGCGAAGGCCTTGATGCCCCGCCGTTTGAACTGGCGGGCCAGCTCGGCCGACACGTCCTCGTCCTCCCCGGGTGCGAGCCGCGGGAGCGCCTCGATGATCGACACCTCGACACCGAAGGATCGGTACAGGCTGGCGAACTCCAGGCCGACGGCGCCCGCCCCGATGATGATGGCCGAGGACGGGAGGTCCCCCAGCGTCAGGGCCTGGTCGGATGTGATGAAGGCCTCGCCGTCGATCTTGATGAAGGGCAACGACCGTGCGTACGAACCGCTCGCCAGCACTACGGCGCGGGCCCGGACCGTCTGCTTGGCACCGTCGGCACCGGTCACCTCGATGGCGTCGGGGGCGACGAGGACCCCGGACCCCGCCACGGTGGTGACCTTGCGCCCCTTGATGACGGACTGCAGGCCCTTGTAGAGCTTGCCGACCACCGAGGACTGGTAGCCCAGGACCTTGCCCCAGTCCACCGACGGCTCGCCCACCAGGACGCCGAAGTCCCCGGCGGAGCGGATGTGGTCGACGACCTCCGCCGAGTGCAGCAGGGCCTTCGTGGGGATGCACCCCCGGTGCAGGCAGGTGCCGCCGACCTTGTCGCGCTCGATGAGCGCGACACTGAGGCCGAGCTGCGCGGCCCGCAGGGCGCAGGCATATCCGGCGTTGCCGCCGCCGAGAATCGCCACGTCCACGATGTCTCCCATGACCCCCAGTCTAGGCGCTTCGCCCCAAATGGGTTCACCTCCGCCACGCCGGCAGGAGCAAACGATCCCGCTCGAGCTCGATCTCGGCGTCCGAGGCCGGGGGGCCGGGAGGCACGAGGTTGACGATCAACCAAGCAAGCCGCCAGTCAGGCACCCGAGCCCACACCCGACCGAGCTTTCCGAGGATGCGGTCCCTCCGCTCGGGGTCAGGCGGTTGCCTAGGAGTGTCGGGTGGTGGTACGGGGGCGCTCACGAGCCTGAGCCCATGCGGCTGTCAACGGTCGCTGCGTGCCAGATCGGTTGCCCCCCGGGTCAAAGGACCGCCCCGCCTCCCCCGGACAGGGCGGCCCTCCTCCCTGGCGCCCCCCGGTCCCGACGACTTGAATCGAGGCAGAAACGTCGCAAACTCACGGAGGAACAGCTCGACCAGATGCCTCAGATCCATGCGAGGAGCCAATCACCGCCCCCGCAGGGTCGTCGAGGCCGGGAGTTGGAAATCCGTGAGCAGCCCGGAGGTATTCTCAGCGGGGCATGGCGTCGAGGATCTGGGGCTAGGGAAGATGGAGTGGGATCGCAGCCGTATCCGGGCGCTCCGAGCGGCTCTTCGCCTGACCCGGGAGGAGTTCGCTCATCAGCTTGGAGCGGCTCCGAAGACCGTCCAAAATTGGGAGGAGGGTCGGCATCCTCCGGGCTTCGCGCTCATGCGGGCGTTGGATGAGGCCTGGGAGTCGGCCACCCCGGAGCAGAAGGAGAGATTCCTCGGCTACCTACCCCCCGCCGAGAGGTCCCAGGAAAGACGGGCCGTGCCCATGGGCGAGATGGGTCCGGCCGTTAGCCCCGGCGATCTCGAGCACGGAGCGGGTGCTAAGGGCGACATCTCCCGTATTCATGAGGAGGTGGCAGACTGGGCCACGTGGTTCGGGGTGCGGCTGGCGCATCTGACCACGACCGTCGACCAGTGGCGGGGCGAGCTGTTCGGTTCCGATGGTCTTCAGGCCTTGCTGCACCAGGAGTTGCTGATGTCTGATGCCGGTGAGCCCGAAAGTGGCAACAACGCCCATGTCCTTTCGCGCCGGGAGGCCCTGGCCGCCCTTGCCGCGCTTCCGCTCGCGCTATGCACCTCGATCCAACAGAGTCTCACGTTTGGCGCGACCACCGAGCTGTTCATCGCCCGCTGTGGCGCCAGTCTCACTGCCTGCTGGCATCTCCTGAGAGGGAGCGACCTGGACACGGTGGACCGGATGCTGTCCGGCTACCTCCTGACGCTCGACGCCCTCGCGCGCCAGCAGTCCCGTTACCAGCAGGCGGCGGCGCGCCTCGCTTCGCAGGCCCATCGCATCTCTGGCATCGTAGCCTTGCATCGCAGCAGCCTTCACGCACGGCTACGGCACTACCAGCAGGCTCTCTACTATGCGGGCCTGGCGGCGGATCCCAGTACCGAAGCGTCGTCAATGCTTTCCTTGGGGTACGCCTCCTACTACGCAGGAGACCCCGAACGGGCGGCACGCACCTACGAAGGAGCGCTGGCTCATGAGCGATCCATTCCGCCTCTGCTGCGGGCTCGTGCGTATGCAGAGTTAGCAAAGATCCATGGCGAGATGCAGCGAGAGCAGGCAGCGTTGCAAGCCATCGCCCTGGCCGAAGACCTGTACCCCGAGCACCCGGAACATGATCCTACGTTCCTTTATGCGGAGTTCACGCCCTCTTCCCTCATTCTGGAGAAGGGTCTCGCTTACATGGCCCTGGCTGAGCAGGCTCCCGGCCACGGGTACGAACACGCGGCGTGGGCCATCTTCGAGGAGATCAAACGCTCATCCGTGTGGCCCCCCGTACCAGATCGAATTCGATTTGAGGTGATGAACCACCAGGCGGAGGCCGCCGTACTCCTGAACGACCTCGACGCATTCGAGGTCTGCCTCAATCGAGGCCTGGATGGCGCGGCTCTCCTCAAGAGTCACCAGCGTCACCGGGAGGCATGCGTCGCTTGGCGACGAGCGATGCGGGTATGGCCGGACGAGCCTCGTGTCAAGGTTCTCGAGGATCGGCTGCGCTCGCCGGTCGGTGGCTAGGAACAATGCCGTTTATTTAGAGGGCCGGGAGGGCAGACGGCACTTTTGGCGTCCATTGGAACCCGTTGCAGAACATGGTCGAGGGGCGGGTTCGTGAGGCACGTTGACTGATTCCCGGACGTCGCCACTGTGCGTGGTG
>Ga0099828_10000552_pt1 | contig 23124 bp, 19 predicted proteins | sample CZO8metaG_2_FD_79338 | JGI IMG/M metagenome (GOLD analysis project Ga0099828, IMG submission 79338) | Vadose zone soil microbial communities from the Eel River Critical Zone Observatory, Northern California, USA - CZOApr15con2H1.8 metaG | ecosystem: Environmental > Terrestrial > Soil > Vadose... | reverse complement strand
TGACGCCCTTATCCCGTAGCATCTTGTAAATGTCGGGATAGTTCACCGGAGCGGTGGTATGGAACGGGGAACTATCATTGCGGTACTTGCCCCGCACCTCCATGCCGGTGATGGTGACCTCTTTCACATTTCCCTGGTCAATGTCCGACAGGAATTGCGAAAAATTAACTTCCTTCTCTTTCTGCCCCGCACTCCCGGCCTTCATCACCTGCCACAGCAGGAACGCCGAAAGCACGATCACCAACCAGAACACCACCGTTTTGACTGTAGAATTCACCTAAAGACTCCTGAGAAAAAAGCGCGCTCCAGAACACAACCGGATAAGGCTACTGCCTTTAAGTTAGATGCCCGGCCGCAGGCTTTGGATTGACAAGTTGCCAAACCCTTATTCTAACCGTTCTGAGGGAAAAAAGGTCGGCGTTCTGCTTGTGACTTAAGTCACAAGGTCACTTCAACTTGCAGCGCCAATGTAGGGCAGGTTTCGGTTGGTCTGCTCGGGTGAGCCCAACCCGTAGCCCACCAGAAAGGCCTCATCCACCAGAAACCCGAAATAATCCGGCTGCAACTGCACTCTCCGGGCCGACTGTCGGTCCAGCAACGTCGCCAGCTTCACCGAAGCGGCTCCCCGCTCTTTCAGATCATTCATCAGAAATTCGGTGGTAATTCCGGAATGCACCAGGCCCTCTACCACCAGCACGTGCTGGCCGCGAATGTCGGGTTCGTGGCTGAAGAAAATCTCCAGCACTCCACCCGAGCCGTCCGCTTTCTCCTCATGATATCTGGGCTTGATGAACTGGCAAATCACCGGAACTTCCAGGGCCCGCGCCAGATCCGCCATGAAGATGAATCCATTTTCCAGCAGTGCCAGCAGGTGAATGGACCGCCCTCGGTAGTCATCGGAGATCTGCCGCCCCATCTCCCGCACTCGCTTCTGGATCTGCTCCGCGGGGATTACAGTGCGCGGCTCTGACTTCGAAGTCTGATTCATACTTAGGCGTACTCCCGAATGACCAGGACCTCTTTCCCGCCCTCCCGCGGACGCAATCGCGCCGGCGCCGGAAAGCCGCGAATCCACACAATATCCCGGCCGCTCACCACCACCGGCCACAGCCTGCGTTCCCTCCCGGCCAGCTTGCGTTCCTGCAGCAACTCCTTGACCTTTTTCGGAGACTTTCTGTGCACCGGCCAGAACCGGTCGCCCGTGCGCCAGTTCCGTACGGTCAACTCTTTCTGCAGCAATGCCGGATCGAACATGTGGTCGGGATTATAACCCGCCGCTGCATCCACCGGCACCACCGCCGCTTCAAGCCAGCCTCCGGCCTCAGGAACCTGAACCACACCCGGTACCGCCAAGACGTACTCGTAATCGGAAATTTCCCTCGCTCCGCCCCCGAGCTCAAACTGCAACTCGTCTTTGCCTTTACCTTTGGTTCTCGAGATGACCCAGTCTCCCCGTAACCGCACGGATTTGCCGGTTACCAAGCCGAGACCAAGAATCTCCTCCACATGCTGGAATTCCAGCCGCAACCCCAACGACTCCGCCGCCGCCCTGACCACGCGCCGCTGTAAAGCCAAAGGTAACCCAGCCAGTCCAATCAGCCTCCTGGTGCGGGCCTCCCACACTTCTGGTAGCAGACATTCCACTTCAGTTTGCCAGTACTCCTCCTCCGATCGCGCAATTTCTGCCACTTCCGCCAGCGCTTCTCTCACCTTTGGATTGAGCGCGCGCTCCAGCCGGGGAACTATCCCGTGCCGTACCCGGTTCCGCGCATGTCGCAGGTCGCGGTTACTGGAGTCTTCGCGCCAGTCCTGCTCGATTTCTCTGAGGTAAGCTTCCACCTGCTTTCTTGCAGTACGAAGCAGCGGCCGGATAACCGAGAACTGACAACCGTTAACTGACAACTGGGGGGGGACTAGCTTGGGGTAAGTTAACTTAGGGTAAATCCCAGCCAGCCCTCGCGTACCCGCCCCACGCACCATTCTTAGCAAAACCGTCTCCGCCTGGTCGTCTAAAGTATGACCAGTAGCGATGCAGGTCAGCCATCTCTCCCCCATCAGCCGTCGAAAGTATTGGTAACGTAGCTGCCGCGCGGCGGCCTCCGTGCTCAAGTGCTGAATCCCGGCGTGCCTCGCCACATCCCCGCGATCGCAGTACAGCTCCAGTTCGTGACGCTCGGCCAGTTGCGCGACGAACCGCTCGTCCGCATCTGATTCCAACCCACGCAGATTGTGATTGAAGTGAACTACCGAGATCACCACACCGATTTCCTCTCGCAACTCCAGGAGGAGCCGCAAAAGCGCAACCGAATCAGCTCCGCCCGAGACTGCAACTCCAGCCCGATCGCCAGCCTTGAGAAAGCTCTTCTGGCGAATGTAGTCGAGGACGCTCTCCGCCAACTTGCCCACACCCCATGTTACATCCGCCGCCCAAAGCCGGCGATTTCAGCAATGCCCGTGTAGCGGCGGCGGGTGTGAATGCGCCGATTTCTGCGCTGCAGCCGCCTCCGCATGTGTCGCTTGAGCCAGAGTCTCTCCGCACCCCGGCCCAACAGTTCTAAAGGCGCCTCAATTTCCATAACCTCCTTCATCAAAGCCTTGCTCTCGCTGGTTTCGAAGCAATGATCATGGCAAAAGCGGCGGAACATTCGCCTCCCGTTCGTTGAGGCCATATGCAAATCAACGCTTCGTGACAGATCAGCGCCCAATCGGCGCTGCTATGGTGGTCGTCAATTGGATTCGGGCCATGTCTTCATTCCATCATCCCATTCACATCCGCGTAAGATATGGCCCCCTCGAGAGCCTCGTATGTCCCCGAGCCCTTCAATTCCCCAGCTATCCGGCGCACCAGTCCCAGGGTCGCCCGCATCGCACCCGAACCCACGCTAACCCGCGCCACGCTCATCTTCTCCAACTCTGGGACTGAAGGAGATCCGGGCCCACCCAGAATATTTACCGGACACCGCAAGTCCTTCACCAGCCGCCCGATGGTTTCCGCATCCCGCAGCCCCGGCACAAACACGCAGTCCGCCCCCGCGTCCCGATACGCGGCCAGCCGCCGGAGCGCCGCATCGTAGCGCTTTTCCGGCGCTTCGAGCTGCAGCAGATACACGTCCGTCCGGGCATTCAGAACCACTGCCTCCCGCACCGCTTCCTGCACCGCCTTCACTCTTTCCACCTGCCGCGTGAGCTCCAGAAGCGGCCGCTGCGGATCGCCGGTCGCATCCTCCAGATTCATTCCCACAGCGCCGGCTTTAGCAACGTCCCGTGCGGTTCGGGCCGCATCTTCCGGTCCATCGCCATATCCAGCCTCCACGTCCGCCGTCACCGGAACTCTGACCCCCGCCGCAATCCGGCGGACCACGCCGAGCATTTCCTCGCGCGAGATGCGCTGCCCGTCGGGATATCCCAATGTGAAAGCAATACCTGCACTGGTAGTAGCGATCGCACCAAACCCAGATTCCTCAAACACGCGCGCGCTGGCCACATCCCAGGCGTTTGGCAGCAGGAGGATTTGTGCGCCTCGATGCATGACACGGAATGCATCAGCCTTCGCCTTTTGCTTGTCAATATCCATGACAAATCTCCGGGAAACACCTCGGACCAGACAGCGGCACCGACTTTGCGGTGCCGGGTCGGAGACTGGCCTGAGCAAGCCGAAGGGACCCGGCCAGGCCGAGCCAAGCTCGGCAGTACCGCCCTTGATCAACCACCAGACCAACGCTGTCAAAAAGAGAGCCATTGATTCCGACTCCATCAATGGCTCAATCGTACTGTGACCTCTTCGTGCTGCGGCCGCGGATTACGCTGCCAGCACTGTCCGTGCCTCGATCCCATCCAGCGCCCGCCACAAAGCCTTCGCCGCACCCTCTCCCGCGGCCAGTGCCTTCTCCGCCGCTTCAGGGCTAGCTTCGAGGCATGCACCCAACTGCTGGCGCCAGACGTCGGCGTGGTACACATCCGCCGTGCTGTGCAAGGTGAAGTAGCCGCAGGTCTTCTCGTCCGCGCCGTACACTTCCCGAAGCCCGCGAGCTTTCTCCTTAGCCACTCGCGGAACCTGCGATTCATAGGCGTAGAATGCGGCCAGCGCTTCTGGTGGCGCTCCCTCACTGGCCACATCGTGGAAAAATGAGATCAACCGCTTGACCTCAGCCGGAGGCTGATGCGCCCGCAGATTACGGCTTGCGCCCATGCCTTCCGCAAAATCCAGCCACAGTTCCGCGTGCTCCGGAGTTGCCGGGTCTTCCCCACCCTTCTCGTCGGCCAGATTGCCCAGCAGGGCGCTGCGCAGCTCGCCTTCTTCCAGACGCACAATGAGTTCCGCCAGATAAGTCGGAAACGCCTTTACATGGTGGTAATAATTCCGCGCGTACTCCCGCAGATCATCGCGCGACAGCTCTCCCGCGCCCCAAGCTTTGTAAAAAGGATGGCAAAGCAGATCGAACGGTGCGATTCGTGCCTCTAGTTCCTGGAAAAAATTCTCGGTCGTCATGATGGCCTCTTCCTCCTTGCGCTAACCAATATACGGGTGCCCAGCAGGGCTCGCAACCGCGGGGCTCATTAGACAGCCATCACAGATGCGGGGCGGCTGTTCGAGACCACCGTGTCCGTCTCAACTGGATGAGCGCGTACACCGACGCAGCAAGCAAAAGTGGTGACGAATAGAAACCGGGCATGGGGCGAGGAAAGCGCACTGAACTTACGGTTCGGCCGAAGATTGTTCCCGCCGTATGACCTAGGCCGTTGGCCAACATCACGCCGGCGAGAAAGTAAAACAACGGCCGAATCCATCGCGATCCGCGGAAGGCAAACGGGGATAGGGCCAGCAGGACAAGAACTGCAAAAACAAGTCCTGTCAGCCATTCCCGGAACTCGAATGTCGGCATCGGCCAGAATCCCAGCCTGGCCCGCAGCGCCACAACCGTGGGGTTGTAAACCGCAAGGAATCCGGTGGAAGCCTCGTCCGTGACGTGCACGGCCAACGCCAGGCACAGCAGCACCCAGGCCATCCCCAGCTTGAAGATGCCTGGCTCGCGGGTGATTGGCTCGCCAATGCTCATCCTGCGCCTGTGCTCTTACGATTATCCGCCCGCCTGTCAATGGTCGAATTGTTAGAATAGAAGTTCGCGCAATGCTAACCTTGGCTTCGCCCGATGATGCCGCATTTCACCGAACAATTCGATGTCGTAGTAGTAGGCGCCGGACATGCCGGATGCGAGGCCGCCATGGCCGCCGCCCGCATGGGCCTGAAGACCGCCCTCTACACTCTCAACGTCGATCTCATTGCTCAGATGTCGTGCAACCCGGCCATCGGCGGCATTGCCAAGGGGCATCTGGTTCGCGAGGTAGACGCACTGGGGGGCATCATGGGCGAAGTCACCGACGCGGTCGGCATCCAGTTTCGCCTGCTCAACACTTCGCGTGGCCCGGCGGTATGGTCTCCCCGCGCCCAGTGCGACAAGCAGGCCTACCGCCAGAAGATGCGCGAGGTGCTGGAATCCCAGCCCAACCTGAAAATCAAGCAGGCGGAAGTGGCGGATCTGATTCTGGAAGAGTCGGCGGTCGTTGGTCGTTCGTCGTTAGCAAATTCCCTTTCTGGTTATCATTCCGAGGAGCGCAGCGACGAGGAATCTGCTTTTGCCAACGACCAACGACTAACGACCAACGACAGCGAGCACAAGCGAGCCATTGGCATCCGCCTCCGCGACGGCCGCACCGTCGGTGCCGAGGCGGTCATTATCACCACGGGCACGTTTCTTAACGGTCTGATCCACTGCGGAGAACAGCAATACCCGGCAGGACGCTCCGGCGAACCCGCCGCAGTGCTGCTCGGCGAGAGCCTGAAGCAACTCGGTCTGCGCGGCTGCCGCCTGAAGACCGGAACTCCACCCCGTCTGGACGGACGCACCATCGACTGGTCTCGCTTCGAGGTGCAACCCGGCGACGCCGACCCCACGCCCTTCAGCTTTCGCACCCGCCGTGTCGCTCACCACGATTCGCAGGTCCCTTGCTACATCGCCTGGACCACACCCGAGACCCAGCGCATCATCCGAGAAAACGTCCATCGTTCGCCCATGTACAGCGGCCAGATACATTCCATCGGCCCACGCTACTGCCCGTCGATCGAAGACAAGATCGTCAAGTTCCCCGACAAAGTCACGCACCAGCTCTTTCTCGAACCTGAAGGCCTGAATACTCACGAGATTTACGTCAACGGCCTGAGCACATCCTTACCAGTAGAGGTCCAGCTTGAGATTCTGAAGTCAATCCCCGGCCTGGAGAACGCCGATATGCTGCGCCCGGGTTACGCCATCGAGTACGATTCCATCGACCCCACCGAACTCGAACGCACCCTCGAAACCAAACAAATCGCCAACCTCTTCCTGGCTGGCCAGATTAACGGCACCAGCGGCTACGAAGAAGCCGCCTGCCAGGGCCTGATGGCGGGCATTAACGCAGCTCTTAAAGTAAGCAATGACGCGCCGCTCATCCTCGATCGCACCGAGGCCTACACCGCGATCCTCATTGATGACCTGATCTCCAAGGGCACCAACGAGCCTTATCGCATGTTCACCTCGCGAGCCGAGTTCCGCCTCCACCTGCGCATCGACAACGCCGACCGCCGTCTCACTCCGCACGGCCGTCGAGTCGGCCTTATCCCCGACGCTGCCTGGACCGACTTCCTGGCCAAGCAAAAGCGCCACGAATCCGTAAAGCGGTGCCTAGAGCGAACCCGCCTGACCAGCGCGATGCTAGAACAAATACAAGACCAGGTGGGGACAGCCGCCCCCGGCTGTCCGGCCGAACCAAGCTCAGCTGCAGCCAACGACAAGCGACCAACGACCAACGACTGCACTTCCGCCGTAGGCCAAAGCCTAGCCCAGCTCTTAAAGCGCCCGGAAGTCCAGATAGAGCACCTGCTTCCAATCCTCCGCGAAGCAACCCCCGAGTTTTTCGAAAGAGAAGAAATGCCTATAAATCCGCGCGAATCCGTGGCCGGCCTTTCTTCGTCAATCCACAACCACCTCAAGTCCATAGAAACCGAAATCAAATATGAAGGCTATCTTCTGCAACAACAGCGTGCCATCGACCGCTTGAAGAAGGCCGAGGAACACACCATCCCGCAATGGTTCGACTATGGCTCGGTCAGCGGCCTTTCCCGCGAGATGCAGGAAAAACTGATCAAGATCCGCCCCCGCACCCTCGGCCATGCCTCGCGTATTCCCGGCGTCACCCCCGCCGCGGTCTCCCTGGTGCACGTCTACATCGAAATCCAGGCGAGACGCCGCAAGCAAACTGCCGCCATCTAGAGTCCCGGCGTTGAAACGCCAGTCTATTGTCAATCGTCCCTACGGGACCAAGCACGATTTCCTCTGCGTCCTGGTGTCGTCCATGGTTAAATCTTGGTGTCATGAACACCAAGGCCTTCGCCCAAATCGAAAGCCCGCTCGGACCACTCTTACTCGCCGCCGACGAAACCGGCCTGCGCAGCATCGAGTTCGTAAACGCAAGCCGCCCCGCCTCACCCGATCCCGAGTGGCATGAAGATTTCGAGCGCTTGCAGGAAGCCGCACGACAACTCCGCGCCTATTTCGCCGGAGAACTGGAAACGTTCGATCTCCCCCTGGCGCCCGCCGGTACAGCGTTCCAACTTGCCGTATGGCACCGACTGTGCGAAATCCCATACGGAGAAACCATCTCCTACGGCGAACTCGCCCGCCGCCTCGGCAACCCCAACGCCTCACGCGCGGTCGGCCTGGCCAACGGCGCGAACCCGATCCCCATTGTGATCCCTTGTCATCGCGTAATCGGCAGCAACGGAAAACTCACCGGCTACGGCGGCGGTCTGCCGATCAAAGAAAAGCTTCTAGCCCTGGAACGTCGCCAACTCCGCCTGCTGTAAGGTTCCTTCGTGCAATGGAGTTGGCCTCGAGCCAAGCCGAAGGGTGTCCTTGGTGGTTCAAGCTTTTCGCGTGTGCCTCCACGCCGCTTCAGTTACCATATCTGGTAGATAAAGAAGTCAGGAAAAACCCGCATCTAACCAAATATGACCAACCACTACTTCGTGCTCGCCGTAGGTTTCCTGCTAGTCGCCTCAATGGCTTCAGCCCAGACCGTCGATCCCGCGCTGCGGCCGCCCAAAGGCGCCCAGGTCGCCATCGTTGTCTTTGAAGACCTCCAGTGCCCCGACTGTCGCCGCGCCGCGCCCCTGGTCGAAGAGGCCGCCAGAACCTACAAAATCCCGGTCGTCCGCCACGATTTCCCTCTGCCCATGCACAATTGGTCTTACGACGCCGCCATCATCGCCCGCTATTTCGATACCCGTTCCAAACAGCTGGGCAACGATTTTCGCGACTACATCTTCCAGCACCAACCCGAGATCACGCCCCCAACCCTGCGCGCCTTCGCGGAAAAGTTCGCCACCGGCCACAAGGTCGAGCTGCCCTTCGCGGTCGATCCGCAAGGCAAGCTGGCGGAAGGAATTAATCAGGATAAAAATCTCGGCCAGCGCGTCGGCATCAATCACACCCCAACCATTTACGTGGTCAGCAACAAGACCCAGGGCAAGCCCTTTGTAGAAGTCGTAGACCGCACCCAGCTTTTTCAGTTGATTGACGCCATGAAAAATGAGTAGTGCGGAGAGCCGGTGTCATGCCTTTGGCCGCATGACCACAGTCACCGTGAGTTCCGCGGAACAACAGGACGGCCCGAGAAGCTTCCCGCAACTATCTGCCAGTGCTCTTCATTTTTCCCAGCCCTTGCTAGCTTCGAGTGCGATAGAACCAGTCACCTGCTAAATTTCTTTGAAATTAACCTAACCCAGCTGCCAAACCGTATCCAAAACCGTCCCATCCACCCACTTCACCACCGCCACAGGACTATCCCCCAACTTCGGCCGCGCCGGCTTCCCCCCGCAAATCCGTTCCACTTCCGCCTTGATGTCCTGAATCGGACGTATTGGCAGCGTCGATCCCATCATCGCATCCATCAAATCCTGACGCCTCGGATTGATCGCAATCCCGCGCTCAGTCACCACCACGTCAATCAACTCTCCCGGACCGGTCAGGGTCGTCACTTCATCCACAATCACCGGGATGCGATCGCGGAACGAAGGCACAGCCAGAATCGTGCACCCAGCATCCAGACAATTCTGCCAGCCGCCAATCCCGTGCAGTAGTCGTCCGTCGGAGTGCGTCACCACGTTGCCATTAAAGTTCACATCCACTTCGGTGGCGCCCAAGACCACCGTATCCACCATCGAAGCGAACGACCCCTTGCCGTGATAGTTGTACGAAGTAAACGGCGAGGTCGCCACATGCCGCGCGTCGCTCGCAATCGACTTAACCGCATCCAGATCAAACGTCTGCCCATCGAGAATGTAGTCAGTTAACCCTTCCTGCAACATCTCCACCAGATAGCGCGTCGATCCACCACGCACAAATCGCGCCTTCACTCCATCTTCTTTCATCATGCGGCGCAGATAATCCACAAACGCCAGCGCGATCCCACCCGCGCCGGCCTGAAACGAAAACCCGTTGCGCATGATTCCCGCATCGCGCAGAAATCGCGCCACATACTCCGCCACCCGCAGCCGGTCCGGCGACCGTGTAATCTGCGTCGTCCCCGAAACAATCTTCGCCGGATCGCCAATCGACTCCACTTCCACCACGCAATCCACGTTGTTGCCCTGGATCTGCCACGGAACGCAGGGAAATGGCACAAGGTTGTCGGTGACAACAATCACTTGATCCGCATACATCGAATCCGCCAAAGCAAATCCCAGCGACCCGCACGCCGACTTCCCATGCGATCCATCGGCATTGCCAAACGCGTCAGCGGTCGGCGCCGCGATCACCGCAATATCAATGTGTACTTCGCCATCTTGAATCGCCTGCCAGCGACCGCCATGCGACCGCAAAACCCCCATGCCGCGCATCTTCCCCTGCGTGCAGTAGTCCCCCAGTGGCCCATTCATGGACCCTTCAATGTGATGAATCACTCCCGACTGCATCAATTCAATCGCGCCCTTCTGCGAAGGAAACGACGCGCTAGGAAACCACATCAAGTCCTTGACGCCCATCCGCGCCGCCGCCTCCAGCATCATCAAAGCCACGCGATCGCCATCCCGCAAGTGATGATGATTCGAAAGCACCATCCCATCGCGCAATCCGCACTTGTGCAAAGCCGTCTCCAGCTCCGCCATCCGCTTGTCGCCGCCGTCGGGATAATCTTTCCCCGACCGCACCGGAGGCGCAGCCTTCCGCCCCCGCGGCTGATACTTCCCCACCCCCAGGTAGGGGATCGCCGGCTTGCCATTCACCATCCCCGGCACCATGCGCCCCGCCGCGTTCTGTACCAGCTCAACTTGCTCAGTCATCGCTTCCCCTGCGTTCGTCGAATAGTTCCTACTCTTGCCCAAGGCCCGGCGTTTCGTAACGCCGGCGTCCCGCCCTCAGAGGCCAAGCATCGCCAAGCCGACGAAAGGCTGAGCCATCATGGGGCACATTATCACAACAGTTGCGGAAGAAACGTGCGACCCTCGCCCATGCGCCAGTGATAAAATAATCTGGCTAAACGCTCAGGAGAACCGGGAATATGGCCGACGCCAAAGTTCTATCCAATCAGAAAACAATCCTAGCTAACCAGGCCACAATCGTAAAAAATCAGAAGGCAATTCTGTCCAACCAGAAAACCATCGTGAAAAATCAGGGGACACTCCTAGCCAACCAGGGCGCGATCAAAAAGAATCAGTCCGCCCTCACTGAAATTCTGAACAATCAAAAACAAATTCTGGCCGCCGTTAAGAAGTAAGTCGGCCCCGCGCCTAGCGGCGAAGCTGCGGGAGAATGCGCCCGGGGCGCAAGCCACAAACTCATCAGCCCGGAGGAATCCCGCGCCGCGAGCGCTGGGTCGCCACCGGCGCCTTCCTCCTCTCCCGGCTGCGCAGATTCCGGCGCCACGATATTGCACGTATACGATCCTTTGCCCCACCGCACATTGGTCTTAAGTCTTCTCAAAGTTGCTGCCCGCATCGAATTTCGACTGGCTCGCACTGAGGGTCAGTTGAAAGTGACGATGTGAACCGTAACGTTAACAATGCCAAGCAGCCATAGGCGGAAAGTCCGAGCTCGGCAAAGCAAGGGCCAGGGCGGGCGAGTTTCCGATTCGCCACGGGCCATGAGGACTGCCGGCGGTTGGTGCCGCCAGGTCCTTACGGACGCCCCGTTGTAGAGGACTTTCGCCTCCTAGCTGTCGAACATGCTTGGCACACGGAGAAAGGGGCACGGCGCTCGCCGTGCCCCCTCACACTTCGTCTCCAGTTAAGTTCAATCTCAGCAGTTGATGCTGCCGAGACAGGTTCGGCCCTACGTCTGTCCAATGCGCTGGCCCTACGATGCTGCCGAGCTTCGCTGGGCTTGGCCGAGTCAGGGACTCGGCCCACCCAGACGTTGCTAGCTGCAGCCGCTCGTACTCCCACAGCTCCCGCACCGGTAGCAGCTCCCATTCCGCGTCATGATGGATCCGCAGAAGCTGCAGGTTGGGGCATCGCCTAGGTCGATGAGGCTGGCCAGGGCATCGGCGGCGTGGACTGAACCCGGCGCCGAAGGCCGGACTTCAGACCTCTGATCGGAAACTCCGGAGCCGCTCAGCTCTCCCACGCCATCGGACTGAGATGCGGCACCGGGCGTTCTCATTCTGAGATTTTCGAACAGCATCTGCTGCTGGCCGGTTAGGAAGCGCAACTGCAGCCAGCGAAAGATGTAGTCCATGATCGACTTGGCGAAGCCGATGTCGGGATTATTGGTCCAGCCGCTGGGTTCAAAGCGGGTGTGGGCAAACTTTTCGCAGAACAGTTTCAGCGGCACGCCGTGTTGCAGCGCGATGGAGACGGCCAGAGCGAAGCTGTCCATGAGGCCGCTGACCGTGGAGCCTTCCTTGGCCATGGTGATGAATAGCTCGCCGGGACTCCCGTCGGGATACAGTCCTACGGTGATGTAGCCCTCGTGTCCGCCCACGTTGAATTTGTGTGTGATGGAGGCGCGCTCTTCCTGCAGTTTGTGGCGGACCGCGCGCGGCGGAGCGTTGAGATTTTCTTCTTCAACATGTACGGCCGCGGCGGCGGAGTCGCCCTTCTTGGAGAGCGCCGTGGTGGTTCCGGCAGCGCTCAGCGGTTGCGACTTTTTGCATCCATCACGGTAAACGGCCACAGCCTTCAGCCCCAGTTTCCATGCCTGAAGATAGGCCTCCATGATATCTTCCACGGTGGCATTCTCCGGCAGGTTCACCGTCTTGGATATCGCGCCGGAAATAAAAGGTTGCGCCGCCGCCATCATTTTCAGATGGCCCATGTAATGAATTGACCGCGTACCCTTGGCCGGCTTGAACGAGCAATCAAACACCGCCAAGTGCTCGTCCTTGATATCGGGCGCTCCCTCGATCGTCCCGGTGGCGTCGATGTAGCTGACAATCTTGTCAGCTTCGTCGTGATCGTACCCGAGCTTGAACAAAGCCGTAGGCACAGTATTATTCACGATCTTAATCATCCCCCCACCGACAAGCTTCTTGTACTTCACCAATGCCAAATCCGGCTCAATCCCGGTAGTATCGCAATCCATAAAAAATCCAATTGTGCCTGTTGGGGCTAGAACCGTTACTTGGGAGTTGCGGTAGCCGTGCTTTTCGCCGCTGGCGAGGGCTTCGTCCCAGCAAGCCTTGCTGGCTTCGTAGAGCGGAGTTGGGACGTTGGTTTTGTTGATGTTGTTGACGGACGCGCGGTGCATGCGGATTACGTCCAGGAACGGCTCGCGGTTGATGTACCAGCCGGGGCAGGCCCCGCCGGGCATAACGTTTGATCCGAGGTTGGTTTCGGCTAAGCCCTTCTTTGTGGGCTCGGTTGCTGGTACTAGCGCTGGGCACGATTCGGCGATGCGCGAGGACTGGAGGTACGCTTCGCCGCACATGATGGCGGTAACGCAGGCGGCGTAGTCGCGTCCGGCGTCGGAGTCGTACGGTAGGCCAGCCGCCATGAGCAGAGCGCCGAGGTTGGCGTAGCCCAGGCCCAGGGGACGGTAATCGTGCGAATTCTTGCTGATCATTTCCGTCGGATAGCCGGCGTTGTCCACCAGGATCTCCTGCGCCGTGATGAGCACATCGACTGCGTGGCGATAAGCCTCGACGTCGAACGTACCATTGGGGGCGAACTTCAACAGATTCAGGCTGGCCAGGTTGCAGGCGGAGTCGTCGAGAAACATGTATTCCGAGCAAGGATTGGACGCGTTGATGCGGGTCGTGTTCTTCGATGTGTGCCAGCGATTGACCGTGGTGTCGTACTGCATACCGGGATCGCCGCAGCGCCAAGTGGCCTCGGAGATCTTGTAAAGCAGGTCTTTGGCTTTGAAGGTGTGCATCGGGCGTCCGTCTCGGACGGCGCGGGTGCTGAAGTCGGTGTCGCGGAGCACGGCGTACATGAAATCATCCGTGACGCGGACGGAGTTGTTTGCGTTCTGGAAGAAGATGGACGAGTAGGCATCCGAATCGGGCGAGGAACCGTCGTATCCGGACGCGATCAGGGCGTGGGCCTTGGCTTCTTCTTTCGATTTGCACTCGATGAAGTCGACGATGTCCGGGTGGTCGATGTTGAGGATGACCATCTTGGCGGCGCGGCGGGTCTTGCCACCGGACTTGATGACGCCGGCGAAGGCGTCAAAGCCCTTCATGAAGCTGAGAGGTCCGCTGGCCGTGCCGCCGCCGCTGAGGCCTTCGGTGGACGAACGTAGCGACGAAAGATTCGTGCCCGTGCCTGATCCCCATTTGAAGAGCATACCTTCGGTCTTGGCTAGGGTGAGGATGGAATCGAGCGAGTCCTTCACCGAGTTAATGAAGCAGGCCGAGCACTGCGGCGTGCTGTAGCCGGTGACGCCGAATTCGACGCGTGCTGTGTCCGGATTCCAGTGCCAGTTCTGGGCATCGGAGTTGGGCTCAATGCGGTCGCAGCCCACGTTGAACCAGACTGGCGAGTTGAAGGCGGCGTACTGGCGGAGGAGGATGTGCGCCAGTTCGTCGTGGAAGGTGGCGCCGTCTTCGGGCGTCTTGAAATAGCCTTGCGACAAGCCCCAGCCACGGATGGTCTCAGCCACACGAGTCACCAATGCGCGCACTCCGCTCTCGCGCTCGGGCGTTCCCAGCGTTCCGTGCAGATACTTGCTGGCCACGATATTGGTAGCGGTCACCGACCAATCTTTCGGGACTTCGACCTCTTTCTGCTCGAAGATCGGGTTGCCTTTGGCGTCGGTGATCAGAGCTGTGCGCTTCTCCCATTCGATTTCGTCGTAGGGGGAAACGCCAAGCTTGGTAAAAAAACGGCGAAAGGAGAGGCCTGCGGCCTTTTTGCTGGGCGTGGCGGCATTTACCGCGGTCGCGCTGGGGACGGCGGTAGTCTCGGGGGCGGGGGCTCCTTTTTCTCTTACTTCAGCCATTTTTGTCTCTTCTTTCCTTTGGATTCTGTCCAGTTTCCTTTGGATTCTGTCCAGCAGTTCGACCCTCATTTCTATCTCAGTTCTCTGTTCCCGGTTCGGTCTCTTCTGAAATTCCGGAGGTCGTTTCCGCCAACCACGTCTGCAAAGCGGCATGCGCGGCGTGACGTTGAGCGGCGTCCTCGATCACCGCATAGCGGGCAAAACAGAGACCATCAACCAAACGTTCGGGGCTGCGCGGCAAAAACAACCGACCTAGGGCCAACCCCAGATCTTCGGCTTCGGAGATGCGAAGCAGCGCCAGCATTCGTTTGCCACCTGCTTCGCGAGGAACAACCTCGTCTGCCAGGGCGAACAGGCCGGGCTTGCTTGACAACTGCACCAGACTGAAGCTGTCCACACAACGGAACCACGGCGACCATTGCAGGCGGCGATGGTCGAATGCGGTTTCAACGCCGTAACGTGCGAACGACTCACTGACCAGACGCTCCAAACCTTCCATTGCAAATCCTCAATTTCTGGCCTCGAACGAAAGGGATTGCCAGCCCTCTGATCGAGGCATTTTCCACAGCCCGACTTGTCAACTGTCGTCGCTCCCTCGGGAGGAGTTCAACGGACCCGCACTTGCGTGAACGAGGGAGCGGCCACCGCACAAGCAAACCCGCCCAAAGAACGGGTAACACCCACTACTTAGGACGCCACCGGGTCACCTCAACCACGGCGCACACCCTGTGTTTTCTAGCACTTGCCATGCCTTGCCACACCTTCGTTTTGGAGGCGTTGAAAGGCTCTATGGGATGCAAACACTACGCCCGTATGTTGGGGCTGTCAAGAGGGTATCCCTATATATTGTATCTCGATCTTAACAAGTGGGATGCCGCCCCTACCCTCAACTTTTCCACAATGCAGAACCTGGGTGAACTTGCGGACCGACAGGCCAGAAGAAATCCGGGTGACCCGACGGAAAGCCACGCTACCCGGATTGACCAAGATTCCAATTTTCTTGAGCCTCTCACGCCTGCGCCTCGGCGCGGGCCGAAGCGCGACGCTTCAGAAGCGAAATTGAGAAGCCGCGTTTGGTCAGCAGGGGCCACTTCTCAACCGCGGAACCCAGGGCAACATAAACATCCTCGAAAATTTCGCGCGGCGCAATTCTTTGCGTGCCGTCGGAGGATTCAACCAGATAATCACCTCTTTGGCCGCGATGTTCACGCCCGAGCGCATCCCGGAACTCTAGCGGACCGGTAAGTTGTTTGGCCCGGATTAGAAATCGTGTCCGATAGACCTGCCATTCACTTTCTACTTTGCTCACTTTGTTCCACCCTTGGGGGAGGGAAGATTGCGGGAGTTTGCTTCCCTGCCTACGCGAAGTCTGGTCGGCTGGAATTTTTACTGAAGGTGAAAAGAATCTACGCGTGATAGGGGGCGCGGTCAATTCCGAATTTTGGTGCAACTTTTCAATCTAAAAAAGTGCTTTTCTGGCGGCGCGGTGAAACGAAAAAAGCGTGAAGACATGCTGCTCGGGCGACGATCTGGAGGGGTCGCAAACGCTGGAAGATAAAACGCGCGAGAATCCGCTGATTGGAATTTCCACAAGCCCGCACAGGAAATACAAAATGAGCTTTTGGCTTTCGACGCCTCGTCGCCGCGGTCTGACGTCCTACGCTCCCTGCCTGCGGCCCCCTGAACCTATGCGTAACTGGGGGCCAGTCGGGTCTGCACAGCGTTAGTGCGCTGGTCCAGAAAGCGGTAGAGTAGGGGTAGATAGCCGCACGGAGAGCCGGTACGGCTTATTGCCGTAAAGCACCATGGTAAGATGCTGACAATTTCCTATTCCGAAGAGGCAAGGACAACAGCAAGGTCAAGGTTACCGTCGGACTGCAAGCTCACGCCAGTTTCGAGAAAATGCTCTCAAGTTTCCTTCATTCCAGCAAGTTGTGAAAAGTCACTGTGCGAGTAGCGGTCGCGAGAGTCGCTGAGCGGCATGGCTAATGACCGGGAGAAAGAAGCGGCAGCACGCGCCAGCTTGCGGTTTGTGCGCGAGGGCGATATCGTCGGCCTGGGAACGGGCTCGACAGCAGCTTTTGCCGTTCGTTTTCTGGGCGAACGGGTACAGGCCGGACTCAAGATTCGGGGCATACCGACTTCGGTTCACACCCAGGAACTGGCTGCGAGTCTCGGGATTCCGCTGACCACACTCGATGAATTCCAGGAGATCGACATCACCATCGACGGCGCAGATGAAGTAGATGCTGAACTGCGGCTGATCAAGGGCGGGGGCGGTGCGCTGCTGCGGGAAAAGATCGTGGCTTCGGCGACCAGGAAATTTGTGATTATCGCCGATTACAGCAAACAGGTTCCGGTGCTGGGCGAATTTCCAGTGCCAGTGGAGATCATCAAATTCGCAGAGGCATTGGTGGCAAAGAAGATTGCCGCTCTGGGGGCCGCGGTCACAGTTCGAGGTGCATCGTCCGGCAAGCCTTTCCTCACCGACGAGGGCAATCACATCCTGGACTGTAATTTCGGACAGATTCCCGATCCTCCGGCGCTGGCGCGCCAACTGGAGAGTATGCCCGGCGTAGTGGAGCATGGATTGTTTATCGGGATGGCGGCCATGGCGTTGATCGGCAAGGGCGATCAGGTAATAGAACTACGACGCGAAAAACCTTAAGCCAACGGAGCACACCGAGGGAAACAAAGCTCTTGGTTACCTGGCAAGATCGCGCAGTGCGCGTAGCAGGCGGGCGACCTCTTCGGCGGTGTTGTAGTGGGCCAGGCCGATGCGCAGGAAGCCACCGTCTTTCTCTACGTCGAGGCGTTCGGTGAGATTCAGGGCGTAATAGTTGCCGTCCCAGGTGAAGATGCCGCGGTCGCCGAGGCCGGTGGCGAGCTCGAGAGGGGTGTGGTTTGCGATGCGCACGGCGAAGGTGGGACAGCGGCGGTCAAACTCGGCAGGATCAGCGATGCCGTAGAGTTTGAGTCCGGGAATTTCCAGCAATCCATGAAGCAGGATTTCCGCCAAGCCACGCTCATGCTGCTGGATAGAGCGATAGGCCGCCACCAGCGCGGCGCGGCGCGTGGTGACTGAAGAGTCCAGGTGGCGACCCAGATCGGCCAGATAGTCCACACAGGCGGCGATTCCAGCGATGCATTCATGATTCAACGTGCCCCACTCCCAGCAATTGGGAATGGGGTTGGTATTGGCGCGCACCTTGTAGGGTTGCAGGCGCTGCAAGTGCTCACGCTTGCCATAGAGAACGCCCATGTGCGGTCCAAAAAACTTGTAGGTGGAGCAGGCGAGGAAATCGCAATCGAGGGCGCGGACGTCGATGGGCCCGTGCGGGGCGTAGTGAACCGCGTCAATGTAGGCCAGGGCACCTTTGTGATGAGCCAGACGGATGATTTCCTTTACGTCATTGATCGTGCCGACCGCGTTGGAGGCATAGCCGACGGCCACGACCCTAGTTCGGCTACTGATTTTTTGGGTTAGATCGGCCAGGTTGAGGGTGCAGTCGTCCGGGTTGATTTCGGCGAAGCGAATAGTTACGCCGCGCTCCTCGAGCGCCCGCCAGGGCGAGACGTTGGCGTCGTGGTCAAGATGGGTAAGGAGGATTTCGTCGCCCGGGCCGAGTTCGCGGCCGATAGCGCGGCTGATGGCGAAGGTCAGCGTGGTCATGTTGGGGCCGAAGGCTACTTCATCTTTGTCGCAGCTGAGAAAGTCCGCCATAGCGGCGCGGGCTCGGGCGATGACGGCATCGGTGCGGCGGCTGGTCGCGTAAGCGCCGCAGGTGTTGGCGTTCGAGTGGGCCAGATAGTCGGCGATTGCGTCGATCACGCGCTGTGGTACCTGAGTGCCGCCGGGACCATCGAGGAAAACCGCGGATTGGCCATTAACACTCTGTGCCAATGAAGGGAACTGAGAGCGGACCCATGTGAGATCGAGGGCGGTGGTTTCGGTTTGTGCGGTTGGCATCAGGTTCCTGGGATTTCGTGGATTTTGTTGTCGAGCGAAAGCCGAGGTTGCAAGGAGATATTGCAAGCAACATCTCTACAGCCAAATCATCATTAACCCATCATGGTTGTGTGCTCGGGCTGAATTTTATAGATCACGCGAGTTTCTGACGGCTGGCGGTAGGGGTATTTGTCCACGCCGAGATATTTCTTGGCCATCTTGTCGATGTGATCGTCGGCGCCCTGCTCGGTGATTTCCACGACCCGGCCACGGATTTCGAGATAACGATAAGGATTATCCGGATCGACGACCGCCAGAGCGACGCGCGGGTCGCGGCGCACGTTGCGATCTTTCTGTCGGCCCTTGGCAGAATTGAACAGGACGTAATCGCCTTCCAGATCGCACCACACTGGGGTCACTTGCGGGCGGCCGTCGGGCATGAGGGTGCCAAGGCTGGCGAAGGCGCGTTTGCTGAACAGATCGCGATATTTCTCGGGGATGGCTGAAGACATTAGTCGCTCCTGGGAAGAATGAACTGGAAACCTTTCCGCGTGGGAGATTATAGACGGTTCCAGCCCGTTGGAAATGCCCAGCGGCGGCCATCGTTTACAATGTTTCACTTTATTGCTATCCCCAATTGCAATCCCCAATGAGCTTGCTTATGCGCGATTCCCAGTCACGAAAGCTGGTGGCGTTGTTTTCTGTGGTGGCGGCGGTCGTGTTTTCCGTCGGCGGTGTGGTTCCTGGCGCTCACGCCCAGGAACTCCAGGCGAAAGCCCCGCCTACGGTGGTGTTCATGACCGACTTTGGCGTGCTCGACGATTCGGTGGCGCTTTGCAAAGGCGTGATGTATTCGATCGCGCCCGAATTGCGGATTGTGGATCTCACCCATCAGGTGACGCCGTTTTCCATACTGGATGGCGCCCGCTTTCTGTACGGGTCGACTCCCTACTTTCCCGCGGGAACGGTGTTCGTGGTGGTCATCGATCCGGGGGTGGGGAGCACGCGTAGAGCGGTGGCGGTGAAGTCGAAGCGCGGACAATACTTCGTGTTGCCCGATAATGGGTTGATGACGCTGGTGCAGGATCGCGACGGGATCGAGGCGGCGCGGGAGATCACGAATCACGACTGGATGATTGGCGCGGCGTTGTCGTCCACTTTTCATGGGCGGGATATTTTTTCGCCCGTCGGGGCCCGTGTGGCGCACGGTGAGGACTGGACGAAGGCCGGACCGGAAGTAGACGTGAATACGCTGGTACGGCTGGATGTCGCGGCTTCGCGGCTCGACGAGCGCGGACTCAGCGGCGAAGTCATCGCCACCGATGGGCCGTTTGGCAACCTGGTGACGAACATCAGCGGCGAAGATTTCCTCAAGCTCGGCTACGGACGCGGGCAAAACGTTCATGTCACGATGGGCAAGACCGAGATGAATATTCCCTTTGTCCGGACCTTCAGCGACGTGGCTTTGAACAAGCCGCTGCTCTATATCGATTCGCGAGGGCACATTGGTTTGGCTGTGAATCAGGGTAGTTTTGCGGCTGTCTATGGGGCGCAGCCTCCGGTGAGGATTTTCATCTCGCGGGCGGCGAAGTAGCAGGGCGGCGGACCTTGGACGTCGGACCTCGGCCATCAAGACTGCCGAGCCCTGCTCGGCTGGATAGCCGGGGCGGCTGTCCCCACGTGGACTGTGATGCTTAACCGCTCACTACTTCATCTTTTGCAACTTCTTTTGCAATTTCTGGCAGGGCGGACCGCACCAAAGCTACGAAGTCGCCTTTTACCCGCTCACCGGTCTCCAGAACTTCTTGGTGGTTAATGGGCTGGTCGAGAATTCCGGCGGCCATGTTGGTTACACAGGAGATCGCCAGGACTCTCACTCCCATGTGCTGTGCTGTGATCACCTCGGGGACGGTGGACATGCCGACCAGGTCAGCTCCGATGGTCCGCAAATAGCGGATTTCCGCCGGAGTTTCATAGCTGGGTCCCGGCAGGGCGGCGTACACACCCTGATAGAGCGTCTTGCCCAGCCTCTCTGCCGCTTGCAGCGCGATTTCGCGGTAGGGTTTCGAATAGGCATGGGTCATGTCGGGAAAACGAGGTCCGAAGCGCTCGTCGTTTGGACCGACGAGCGGGTTATGGCCCTGCAGGTTGATGTGGTCGGTGATGACGACCAGCGCGCCCTGCTTATATTCCAGATTTATGCCGCCGGCTGCGTTGGTGAGAATGACGGCGCGAATATTCATGCGGCCAAAAACCCGCAGAGGGAACGCGACTTCGCGGACGGAGTAGCCCTCATACAGATGGACCCGGCCTTGCATGGCCGCTACTGGAATACCATCCGCGGTGCCCATCACCATCTGCCCGGCGTGTCCAATGGCAGTTGAGCGCGGGAAAAATGGAATGTTGGCGTAGGGGATACGGGTTGCATCGGCCAGTTCATCGCCGAAGCCGCCGAGGCCGGAGCCCAGCACCATTCCGATTTTCGGACGAAGTGGGGTTTGCGAGAGCAGGAATTTTGCGGCGGATTCGGCGTTAGCGAAATCGTTCGGCTCGGTCATGTTCGTTGGTATCGCGAATCATTTTGCGAACAGTTCTCAGTTCTTAGTTGATAGTTCGCAGTGTTGATAGTTCTCAGTAGTTCTTTTCAAATTCTGTGAAGGCTTGTTCCAGTTTCTGTTGGGCGTGGGCACGTTCATTGGTATCGAGAAAGCTGTGCTCCAGGCTTTGCCGAGCCATGCGCTTCAGATCGGAATAAGTCAGGCCGTAGGTTTCCACGGCTCTCAGGTATTCGTGGGTCATATCTGAGCGCGACACTCCCTGATCGTCGGTGGCCAGCGCGACGGGTACGCCGTAGTGCATAAAGGCGAGCAGGGGATGCTGTGGCCCGCGCGCCCCAAGGATAAGGTCGTTCGAAGTCAGGCAGATTTCCACCAGTACCTTGCGGCGAGCCATCTCGCGGAGCAGGCCGAGAGCATCGCGTTCATTCATGACACTCGTGCCGTGTCCGATACGTTCGGCGTGTCCCTGCTCGATGGATTGGCGTATGTGGAAGGCCAGTCCTTCGGGCGGAACCAGGCCCATGGCCAGCTCGCCGGCGTGCAGGCTGATGTGGACTTTGGGATAGATGCCATGCAGGGAGTCGAGCATCTTCATGTGCAGGTCAAAGTCGTGCATGGGGACATACCAGTCTTCCGGCATCACCAGGTTCAGCCCGACGAAGCGTGGGTCAGCCCGCGCCAGTTCGAAGCCGAAAAGGATTTGCGCGAAGACCTGTTCCTTGGGAAGGCCGCGCAGAACTTGATAGAGATACCGTACTTCGACAGCGCAGCCAGGATCAGGGTGGGGCGAATCGCAGCGCAGGACCAGGCGCATGCTGGCTTCGTCGCGGTCCAGTTGCTGCCGGGTGGAGGCAATGACCTGCGTGAGGCCAGCGGCGAGGAGCTTTTTACGGAGCCCGGCGAAGTCATCGTCCCAGCCCACTTTGGCCCCGAGACCTGCGGACTGCATGCCGTCGGCAGTGTGCATGAGTTCGAGGTATTGCAGGTGATCGGCAGCAGCCCGCGACGAGGCTTCGGCGATGGCGTCGCCGATGTGGTTGAACAGCGCCGTCTGGAATTTGTCGAAGGTGGCAAAGAAGTGGTCGTGGCCAGGCTCTTCGCCGGCCCAGTTGCGCATGGACCAGGCGTCGACAATGGAGTTGTAGAGCACGTGGTCCTGGTAGGCGCAGGCGATGGACGGCTTGTTGGCGTAGTGATCACAAGCGTCGTCGCAGGGAGGAGCGATCAGAACCGACGTGGTGCGATCCACGCAAAAGTTGTCGCGGGCGGCAAAGTTGATGAGATTCTCCGCGTAGATCGCGCCGAAGAGGTGATTGTGCAGGTCGCCGCCTTTCGGCATCTCGCGCAAGAACGCGAGCAGAAGGGAGGGTTGCGGGCGGATGGAGTCGAAGCGGCGGGCGGTTCGCTGTTCAGAGTCTGAGAGCTTCTGTCCGGCGGTACTGGTCAGCGAGAACAGCGTCAGCGCAAAAACAAGCAACCCGGCCATTCGACTCACAACGGTCCTCCTGCTCGAGACGGCATTCTACCCGATGACGTGTTCTTTGCGTCCCCAAGGTACGGGGAAATCCGCCTCCAGCAAGATTCTTGCCGGATTTTCACAGATGAAGAATTACGCCGTTTTTCCGCCATGCCCCAACACTGTTGAAGAACAGCGGTGAAAACGCATCCTTGATGAGCTGGCGCCAGTGTTTTCTTCGTGGACTGCACAATGCCTGCGGCACCCGGTTGTGGACGGCCTGCACTCGGTTGATTATGCAGCAGATAAATGAGTCGGTTTTTTATTGACTCTAAAAATGAAAGGAGTAGAAACGAACTCGTTCTTTGACAGCTTCTGAAGTTTTCCCGGTTGGTGCAGCGTCCGGGGCTCAAGCGAAGTCACCCTCTGCATTGCAAAATGACGGAGAGAGGGCGAGCGAGGGTCTATAGCAAAGCGCTGGCCGAGGCGAACAAGAAGATATGTCGGAGGCAAGATAGAGTCCCGAGGCGTCAAGCAGGTTTGTCCGGTTGGCGGTGAGCCCGGAGCCCGAGCATGATCGCGCGGAGCGGCCCGCAAGGGAAGCTACGAGAGCAGGTCGGCAAGGGTCTAACGCGAGCTACTGGCCGAGATGAATGGGTTTGACATCACCTCGGGATTCTTATTTTT
>Ga0099828_10000550_pt1 | contig 23128 bp, 26 predicted proteins | sample CZO8metaG_2_FD_79338 | JGI IMG/M metagenome (GOLD analysis project Ga0099828, IMG submission 79338) | Vadose zone soil microbial communities from the Eel River Critical Zone Observatory, Northern California, USA - CZOApr15con2H1.8 metaG | ecosystem: Environmental > Terrestrial > Soil > Vadose... | reverse complement strand
CAGGCCGAAGGCCGCCTGCACCAGGTAGTACTCGGCGCGCGAGTAGCCGTGGCAGCGGGCCGCGGCCACGACGGTCTCGCCGTCCACGGCCACGGCCCGCAGCGGGTGTGGACCTGCCTCACCGATCCCGAGGACTTCGCCCAGTGGTTCGGCACCCCGCCCTTCACCACGCCCGCCTCGACGGTCACGATGGAGGTCAGGCCCGGTGGCGAGTTCCGGGCGACGATGGTGCACGAGACCGACGGCACTGAGCTCCCCTTTGCCGGTCATTTTCGCGAGGTGGTCGAGCTCCAGCGGCTCGTGCAGACCCTGGAGAACGCCGCAGACCCGAGCGACCCCGACGTCGAGATGGTCACCACGACGCTCACCGACCTCGGCGACGGGAAGACGCAGGTCGTCTACCAACAGTCGGGACACCTCCCGGCGGAGCAGTACCCGATGATCGAGCAGGGCGTGAACGGATTCTACGACCGGCTGGCCGAGCACCTCGCCCGGTGGTGAAAACCGCGACCGCGACCAGGCGGGGCCCTCGTGCCGGCGCTTCCGTACAATGGGCCATCGTGCAGGAACCAACGGCTGCGGCCACACCCTCGGTCGGAGGCACGGACGGCAGCGTCGAGCAGCACCGGTCGGAGCTCACTGCGTACTGCTACCGGATGCTCGGCTCGCCGTTCGATGCCGAGGACGCCGTCCAGGAGACCCTCCTGCGGGCCTGGCGCAGCCTCGACCGCTTCGAGGGCAGGGCGGCGCTGCGCTCGTGGCTGTACCGCATCGCCACCAACGTCTGCCTCGACTTCCTGAACGGGCGGCAGCGCCGGGCGCGGCCCATGGACCTCGGACCGGCCCGCAGCCCCGACGCCGCGAACCTGCACACGCTGCCCGAGGTCACCTGGATCGAGCCCACGCCCGACGGCCTCGTCATGCCGGAGGCGGATCCGGCGGAGGTGGCCGTGGCGCGCGAGACCGTGCGCCTGGCCTTCATCTCCGCCCTCCAGCACCTGCCCGCCCGTCAGCGGGCCGTCCTGATCCTCTGCGAGGTCCTCCGGTGGAAGGCCTCCGAGGTCGCCGAGCTGCTCGACACCAGCGTCGTGTCGGTGAACAGCGCGCTGCAGCGTGCCCGGGCGACGCTCGCCGCAAGCGACGTGAGCGCACCGGGTGCGTCCGCCCAGCTCAGTGACGCGGACCGGGCGCTCCTCGACCGCTACGTCGATGCGTTCGAGCGCTACGACATGGAAGCACTCACGTCCCTGATCCACGAGGACGCCACCCAGTCGATGCCGCCGTTCGACCTGTGGTTGCACGGCCAGGGGGACATCCTCGAGTGGTGGTTCGGGCCAGGGATCGGCTGCCGCGGCTCCCGCATGGTCCCCGTGGGAAGGGCGAACGGCTCGCCGGCCTTCGGGCAGTACAAGCCCGCCCCGGGAGGCGGCTACGAACCCTGGGCGCTGCAGGTCATCGAGATCTCAGCCGGCCGGATCGGCGAGTTCACCTTCTTCCTCGACACCGAGCGGCTGTTCCCGCTCTTCGGCCTGCCCCCCCGGCTGGAGGCCGAGCACGCCGGCTAGGCCGGCGACCTCGAGGAGTTCCTGAAGCGCAGGCGACACGTGGCGCAGCTCGACCCTGCGCCCGAGCCGGTGCGCCGTGAGTTGGAGCCGCGCGAGCGCATCGACGGCGCACATCTCCGCGGCGACCGCACGGAGATCGCAGAGGACGACATCCGCGCCGCTGTCCTGCAGCAATCCCCGGATGCGTTCGCAGAACGCCGGCAGGTCACCCCAGACGACGGGACCGTCGAGCGCGACGACGATCGTGATCGGCGGAGTCAGGGTCATCGTGGACATAGACCGCGCGGGGCCGCCAAAGTCATCGGCACCCGGTACCGCCAGCGAGCGTCCCGCTAGGGGCGGGCCCGATCGCCTTGACGACGCGGGTACAAGCCTGATAGAAAACAGGCCGGTCGATAGTATTCCATCAGCCACCAGCCCTCGGGGAGGACAGCGATGAGCAAACATGGGCCGCGCAGCGTTCTGGCACGGGGTCTCGTCATGGTTCTCCTGGCGGCGGGGGTGCCCGGGCTCATCATCTCGCTGGCGATCCCGGCGTCGGCAGCCACCAACCTTGCGGTGACGGTGATCCGCCCTGCCGCCACACCGGGGCCATTCCAGACCTTCTCGGAGGTCACGGGCGTCGCCCACTGCCCCCTGTCCGGCGGGGTCCAGCAACTCGTCGCCGGTGGCGGCGTGAGCCTCACCTTCGGAGCCGACATGGCCGGCAACGGCAACCACGTCAATGGCACCGAGCCGAACGCAGACGGCATCAACGACCTGACCGGCACCGCAACCGGGGTGATCGCAACCAACACCGCCTACTGGATGGCCGTCGGGGGGTCGGGCGGGGCGACCGAGACCTCCTTCTCGGACACGCCCTTCGCCATGTGCTTCACGCCCAACGCCAGCAACGGCCCGATCAAGAGCACCGACATCGTGATGAACCGGGTCACCGGCCCCCTGACGGCCAGCGGGGTGAGCCTGACCGTGGCCACCTGCCCGAGCGGGAACCGCCTGCTGAGCGGCGGGGCACGGGCGACGCCCGCAAGCCGGGGGAGCCTGAAGCCTGTCGCCAGCTACCCGACGGTCAGCAACAGTGCCCATGATTTCGGCGCCAAGGCCTCCGCCGACGGCGAGATCAACCCGGACTCCTGGGCTGCCTGGGGCCTCGGCGGCGGTCCGACGCAGACGATGGGCCAGCCGGACCCGATCACCTACGCCTATGCGGTCTGCGCCAAACCCAAGACCACGACCAGCGTCACCACCACCGTCCGCTTCACCGAGGTGAGCGGCCCGACCGTCGCCACCACCGGACAGTTCGCCACCGCAACCTGCAAATCGACAGACGGCGGGTTGGCTGGTGGCGGGGCCGCCATCAGCAACGGCAACGTGACCACGACCGACTTCAATGTGACGGGCTCGGTGGGTGATCACCAGACCGGCAGCTTCCCGAGTGACGCCTCCGGCCACCCGGTCGTTTCCGGGACAGCGTCGCCAACCACGTGGACGGCGGCGACCCATACGGGGGGAGTGAACTCGCCCAACACATTCACGGACGTCTGGGCGATGTGCGCGGTCACACCGTAAGGCGCCGTAAGGCGCCAGCGCCCGTCCGAAATCACCAATCAAACGCGAGGGGGAAAGGGAGTGAGGCGATCATCGTGCGCGGCCAAGTGCCGTGCGGCAACCGTGGCGACCGTGGTGCTCGCCACGACCCTGCCGGTAGCCCTCGGTGCGGCCGTCCCGGCCGTGGCGGCAACGGGGCCCACCGCCTATGTGACCGACTCCGGCATCGGCGGTGGCGCGGTGACACCGATCGACCTCACCACCAACGCACCGGGCACGCCCATCCCGGTGGGGTCCGGCCCCAACTCAGGACCCAACGGGATCGCCATCACGCCCGACGGCAAGACCGCCTACGTCGCGAATGGCAACGACAACACGGTGACCCCCATCAATCTCGCCAGCGGCACACCGGGCGGTCCCATTGCCGTGGGTGGCTTCCCTTTCGGGGTTGCCATCAGCCCGGATGCCAAGACGGTCTACGTCGCGAACAACAACGACAACACCGTGCCGCCGATCAACGTGGCCACCAACACGCCGGGCGCCAATATCACGGTCGGGAACAGCCCGTTTGAGATCGCCATCACGCCCGACGGCAGGACCGCCTACGTCTCGAACACGTTCGACGGCACGGTGACCCCGATCAACGTCGCGACCAACACCCCCGGCCCCACCATCAACTTCGGCCCCGCGGCCGGCCCCGAGGGCATTACCGTCACCCCGGACGGCACGACGGTCTACGTGGTCAATTCCGGGATCAACTCGGTCAGCCCGATCGACGTCGCCACGAACGCCCCAGGTACGCCGATCACGGTGGGGTCGAACCCCGCCGGCATCGCGATCGCCCCCGACGGCAAGACCGCCTACGTCGCGAACAACAGTGACGGCACGGTGACCCCCATCGACCTTGGCACCAGGACGCCCGGCACGCCCATCGCCGCCGGCTCGCAGCCCTTGTTCATCGCCATCGCCCCCGACGGCACGACCGCCTACGTGACCAATCAGAGCACCTTCTCGGTGACCCCGATCAACCTCGCCACGAAGACAGCCGGCGGCCCGATCTCGGCCGGTTCGGTACCGACCGGCATCGCCATCACGCCCCCGTCCAGCACGGCGAGCACCGCGAAGCTCAGCACCCAGGTCTCCGCCTCCAGCGTCCCCACCGGCTCGGCGGTGACCGACACGGCGACCCTGTCCGGTGGCACCAACCCCACGGGATCGATCACCTTCAGTGTCTTCGGCCCGGGCGACTGCAGCACGGCAGCCGTGGCCACCTCGACGGTGACGGTGGCGGGGAACGGCTCCTACGCCTCGTCCCCCTTTGCCCCAGCGGCGAGTGGCACCTATCACGTTGTGGCCCGCTATTCGGGTGACCAAGCCAACCTGCCCGCCTTCAGTTCCTGCTCGGACGCGGCCGAGTCCTTCAGCGCCACGCCGAGCACGAACCAGGTCGACCTCTCGGCTGCGGTCAGCGGCCCGGCGTCCACCATTGCCGGACTCCCCTTCACCTACACCATCTCGGCGACCGACAACGGTCCCCTCAACGGTCCGGTCGCCACGTCCGGGGTGGTGCTCACCGACCAACTCCCCCCGGGGGTGACCTTCGGCTCCGCGGGCGGAGCCGCAGGAGCCGCCGGGTCGTGCACCCAGGCGCAGGGGAAGGTCACCTGCTCGGCCGGTTCTCTTCCGGAGGCGATGAGTGCAACCTTCACCATCTCCGTCACGCCCACGGTGACCGGCAGGATCACCGACACGGTCACGGTCTCGGGCAGCGACCCGGATCCCAACCCGGCCAACAACACGGCCACGGCCGCCACCGTCGTCCGGGCACCGGTGGCCGATCTCTCGATCACGAAGCACGCGAGTGCCACCACCCTCGTTGTGGGGCAGCCGCTCGCCTACCAGATCAGCGTGGCCAATGGCGGTCCCGACCCCGTCGCCGGCGCAACGGTCACCGACCCGCTGCCCTCGGGGGTGACGTTCAACGCTGCGAGCGGGACCGGACCCTGCAGCCAGGCGAACGGGACCGTCATGTGCGCCGTGGGTCCGCTGGCGACCACCTCGACCGCCACCTTCAGTGTCGTGGTGACACCCACGAGGCCCGGCACCATCGTGAACACCGCCTCCATCGCCGGCGACGAGGTCGATCCCAACGCGGCCAACAACTCGTCCTCGGCAACGACCGCCGTCCGGCTCTCGAAGAACTGGCAGGTCTGTCCCACGGGCCGGGCCGACTTCCCAAGCCTCACCGGCGCGCTGGCATCGCCAACGGTCCTGGGCGGCGACAGCCTGTCGCTGTGCGCGGCCACCTTCGCGGAGGGCCCCCTCACCATCGCCAAAAGCCTGACGGTCACGGGGGCGGGGAATGGAGGGAGTGGCGCGACGACCATCACCCGGGCCGGCGCCCCGGGCAGCGGTGCCATCGTCAGCGTCGCGGCCGGGGCCTCGGTCACCATGACCCGGCTCAGGGTCACGGGCGGCAATGACGGGGGCACGGGCAGCGGCGCCACCGGCGTCGGCAATGCCGGGACGCTCACCCTCGACAAGGTGTCGGTCGACCACAACCAGAGCCCGCTCAGCTTGGGTGCCAACCAGGGTGCCGCCATCGTCTCGTGCGGGGCCGGACTCGTGGTGAAGGACTCCGTCGTGAGCGACAACGTGGGCAACGGCTTCCAGCTGTATTCCTGCGCCGGCAATCAGGCCACGTTGTCGGGCGTGCAGATCCTCCGCAACACCGCCTTCCGCGGGGCTGGCATCTTCGTCGGGAACAACGTCCAGCTCACGGTCGACCACTGCCAGCTTGCCAACAACGCGGCTGAGCACGGGGGCGGGGGGATCTTCCAGATCCCCACCGGCCTGGCCGGGGGCATGACGGTGTCCGCAAGCACCCTGACCGGCAACACCGCCGGGGGCGGCGGGGGTGGCATCGCTGCCGAGGGCGCGTTCACCATGACGACCACCCAGGTCAGCGGCAACACGGCGGCGCAGGGGGGCGGGGTGTGGATCGCAGGACCATCGACGATCACGTCCAGCACCATCACGGCCAACACGGCCCAGCAGGACGGCGGAGGGCTCTGGGAGGGGTTGGCCGCACGGAGCACCGTCGCCGACACCATTATCTCGGGCAACCGGGCCGCCGACGACGGCGGAGGGGTCTGGCACGGGGGCGGGACCACGATGACCCTGACCCGCGTCGCCATCGTGCGGAACCATGCAGACTCGGAGGCCGGCGGCTTCTACAACACCCTGTCCGATCCCACGCCGCAGGGAGCGCTGCCCAGTCCCGCCTTCCTCACCGACTCGGCGGTCGTTGCCAATACCGCTCCCACCGGAGGCGGCATCCTCAACGAGTCCATCCTGACCCGGACCCGATCGGTGGTGTCGGGCAACAAGGTCGGTGACTGCGTCGACGCCTCCGGCGGAACCGGGTGCTGACGCCGCACCCGCACCGGCCCCTTGCAGTGGCCACCCAATCCAGGGACGTGCCTCGGCCGTAGTACAGGAAGCGCCACCCGCCTGGGGGCGTACCCGCCGAGCCGGGAGGGCACGTGCGAAGAGTCGGAGCAGTGGTGGCGATGACGGTCGTCCTGAGTGCCTGCGCAGGCACGACCACCACGAAGACCGCGGCACCACCGGCAGGCGGGACGCCGACCGCCACCGCCACGGCGGCTCCCGAGGCCCCGACCCCGGCGGCGTCCCCGACGCCGACCGTTGCTGCACCGGCCCCGGTACGGACGACCCCGGTGGCGGCGCCGGCACCCGTGCGGACCACGCCGGCCCCCGTGCGGACCACGCCGGCCCCCGTGCGGACCACGCCGACGCCGGCCCCCGCCCCCACTACACCCGCGCCGGCCCCCAGCACACCGGCGCCGGCTCCGCCCGCGACGTGCTCGGCGTCGGTGTCCAACATCTATCCATCGGCGGGGGGCGGCGAGACGGTCAACGTCACCAGCTCCCAGCCCGGGGCCAGCTTCACCGTTGTTGCCCACTACCCGAGCACGGCGGCCTCCTACTCCGGGACGACCAGCGGCTCGGGGGCGGGTTCGGTCGCCTTCACCGTCGCAAACGTGCCGGCCTACACGATGGTCACCGTCGACGTGACCGTGGGCGGCACCGCGATGTGCTCGACCAGCTTCGTGACCTACTGAGAACGACGGACTGCCTCGTTCAGAGGGTGTGGTAAGAAAGGGTCGTTGTGGGTACCAAAACTTCCATACCTTTTCAGCATCGGGAGTATCAGGGCCCTCGCGCGGGCACGTAGGATGGGCCCATGTCCGTCCTGACCAGTGAGGCACGCTCCGCGCTCACCGGCGGGCACCTCGCCCATCTCACGACCTTGGGGCGCGATGGCAGCCCCCACGTCACCATCGTCTGGGTTGGCCTCGACGGCGACGAGATCGTGAGCGGCCACCTCGGCAGGTACCAGAAGCTCCGCAACATCGAGCGGAACCCACGCGTCGCCCTGTCGATGGTGACGGGCGGGAGGAATTCGTTCGGCCTGGAGAACTACCTGGTGGTCTACGGCAATGCACGGATCACCGAAGGAGGGGCCCCCGAGCTGCTCCAGCGGCTTGCCCACGTCTACATCGGCCCGGACGTCCCGTTCCCTCCGATGGACTCCCCGCCGCCGGGATTCGTGGTCAGGATCACGCCCCGTCGTCTCGGCGGGATCGGCCCCTGGGGGTAGCACCCACTGCCCAGACCTATTTTCCACCGCAGCCGTGAAGCGAGTCGTTGGCCCGAATGGGGCTTCCCCCGTCACCTTCCACGACGCGTGGCCGCTGTCGCAGAGCGAGGTTCTCTACTGGACCGGCGGATTCGCTCCGACCGAAACCGACGCGGACTACCGGGCGCTCCTCGTCCCGATCACCTACACGTCCAGCTTCTAGTCCCAGGCGTCATCGCAGGACGAAGTCTCGATCCCAGCAGTGGGCGGCTGAGGCCGGCTCCACTGCTGGGATGTTTTCTTTCCGGCCCCCTGCGTCAGTGGCCCTTCACCACGTCCCGGCCAGCCACCTGCCATTTGGTGACGGAAACGGGGCGGGCACCGAAGCCGCTCGACTGGACGGTCGAGGAGGTCGGCGGATCGAGGAGGAGGATGCAACGACCTCCCGAGAGCACCGGCCGCACCCAGTCCCCGAGATCGATCACGTCCTCGAGGGCCGGCTCCCGGCCCGTGGGATCGAGGGCAGCATCGATCGGCACGACGAACCGGAGCTGCCGGTAGGTGACCTCCCCCCGCACGTCGCGGATGCCGGGCATCCACGAGAACCACCCGTCGTCCCCGGAAAGGTGCAGGCCCGTTGCGGCGAGCGCACCGACGGTGCCGCGATTGGTTGCCCCGTGTCCCGAAAGGTAGATCCCCAGGTCGGCGGCAAGCCCGATCGCCGACTCGGCATCGAGCACGTCCGTCTTGGCACGCTGCCCGAAGGCGACCAGGCGGCTCGTGATGTCGGGGTCCTCCCAGGAGGCGTCCCGGACGATGGCGACCCCTGGGGAGGAGCCGGGGGCGGCCTCGGCCAGCACGAACTCGACCACCTGCTCGGCGATCGCCTCGACCGCCAGCCGGTGGCTGGCCTTCAGGGCGAGGCAATGGCTGGCGTTCTCCGACGTGGAAGCGATGGCGGGGTCGAGCAGCAGTTGATGGCGGGTCGCTCCCAAGGCGGCCCCGACGCGCCGGTCGTCCAAGGAGGCGAGGAGGCGACGGGCCAGGGAGCCGGTCCCCTTGCCGTCGGGGCTGTCCGTGTCGTCGATGCCGATGAGGAGGTTGGTGTCGGCGAGGGGCGCAGCGTCGTTGGTCATCGGTAGCTCCAGGGTCGTGGGTGCAGGTGGCAAGGATCATCCAACATCCGAATCGATACGTGGGTGAGCGGAGCTACGTGGGCCGGCGGCCCTGCGGAGGTCAAGGAGCGCTACTCCTCCGGGACGGCGCCCCGCTCGCGCTTGCGGCGGGCCCGGGCGCGCTTCTCGGCCAGGCGCCGTTCGACCGCCCTTTTCGACGGCTTGGTCGGGTGCCGGGCGGGAGGGTCCGGGCGGAGCGCCTCGGCCAGCAGGTCCCGCAGGCGCCCCAGGGCAAGCTCCCGGTTCTGGGCCTGGCTGCGCTCCTCGGAGGCGACCACGCGGAGCTTGCCCTCGGCATCGAGGCGCCCGCCCAGCCTGGACAGCACCCTCGCCCGCTGGCGGGGACCGAGGGACGGGGACCCGGCCACGTCGAACACGACCTCGACCCGGGTACTGCGGGTGTTGACGTTCTGGCCCCCTGGCCCCCCGCTGCGCGAGAAGCGGAGGTCGAGCTCCCCGAAGGGAATGACCACCGTGCGCGAGACTCGAAGCCCATCCATGAACTCACCATACGGCCCGGGGTACGGGGTCCCGCTCATCGGCGACGGCGTCACCGAGGGCATCGTCCGCATCGGCGACACCGTGCGCCGGCCGGTGCGCCCATTCACGGCCACCGTCCACGCCTATCTCCGGCATCTCCACGCCGCGGGGTTCACCGATGCGCCCGTGCCGCTCGGCATCGACGGCGAGGGCCGGGAGGTCCTCTCCTTCGTCCCCGGGGACGTGCCGGCGGAGGCCCTCGCGGTGGCCTGCGCCGGGGAGGAGGTCCTCGTTGCCCTGGCCCGCCTGATCCGCCGCCTGCACGACGCGGCGGTGGGCTGGGAGCCCCCGCCCGGCGCCGTCTGGGGCCGGCTCCCGGGCGCTGCGCTCCCGCTTCCCGGCTCCCCGGAGCTCGTCGGCCACGCCGACTACTGCCCCGGCAATGTCGTCTTCCGGGACGGGCTGCCCGTGGCCCTCATCGACTTCGACCTGGCCAAGCCGACGACCCGTCTGGCCGAGGTCGGCAATGCGCTCCGGTGGTGGGTGCCCCTGCGGGCTCCCGAGGACCGGCCCGTTGCCTTCCAGACGCTGGACGTCCCCGAACGGGTCGGCGTCTTCGCAGAAGCGTACGGCCTCGACGGCCGCCGCCGGGCCGCCCTCGTCCCCCTGCTCCTGGAGCGGGCACGAGCCTCGCTCGCCTGGGCATCGACGGCCGCCGAGGCGGACCCGGTCTTCCGCGGGTTCTGGGAGAACGGCTGGCGTGACAGCATGCCCCGGGGGGTGGTCTGGCTGGAGCAGGAGGGGCCCGCCATCGAGCGGGCGCTGCTCCGGTGAACGAGCGGATCGGCGAAGAACGGGTCTGGCGGCCGAACCGGGCGGCCCGGGCTGCCGGATGGGTCTTCCTGTTCGGCGGCCTCGCCGCCGCTGCCTATCTCGCCCGCCACCACCGTCTCGACCTGGCGGCCCTCGGGCTGCTCTTCGCCGTGGGGGGATGGCGCTACGGCGTGCACCCGTCCCTGGCGACGACGGCCGCGGGGGTCGTGATCCGCAACCCAGTCCGGCGCGTCCTCGTCCCCTGGCCACAGGTCGAGGGCGCCATCCCCGGCTCGAGCGGCATCATCGTGCTGCGCACGGACCGGCGACCGGTGCGGGCCTGGGCGGTGCAGAAGGCGAACTGGTCGCACTACCTCGGCAAGCGCCGCCGAGCCGACGACGTTGCGGAGTACGTGACCCGCTGCGCGAAGCGCCACCGGGCAGCCGCCTGAGGGGTCCACGCTCCTTCTCGGTCGCCTGGGCCACGCCCAGCGTGGTTGAAGGGACCCGGAAAGGGCTGCGTCTCCAAGGGCTCAGCCCTCCCGGGCCTCCAACTCGGCAAGGAGGCGGCGGGGGGCGACCAGGCGGTAGGCCTCGGTCACCATCTCGCCCAGTTCCTCCCAGTCGGCCGGGACATCGACCCACGCCCCGAGCCACCCCCGGGGACCGACATACGGCGGCACGAAGTACCGATCGGGGCGCAGGGCCACGAGGGCATCCCGGTCGGCGCGCTCGCAGGCACACCAGAACGCCACGCGGCCGTCGTGGTGATGGTCTGCGTAGGAGACGAAGAGCTTCTTGTCCCCGGCGAACCAGGCGGGTTCGCCGTGGCTCAGCCGCTCGGTGACCCCGGGCAGGCCAAGGCACAGCGTGCGCACCCTCTCCAGTGGATCCTGAGCCGTCAATGCTCTCCCAGATAGAAGCGGGTCCCCTGGTCGTCGATGCATCCTGACGTCCAGCCGTAGGGCTGGGCGGCGGGATCCGTGGCTGTCCCCCCGGCTGCCCGGACCCGGCCGACCGCCGCCCGGATGTCGTCAACCCGGTACATCGGGACTACGGTCGCCACGGCGTGGCCGCCACCGAGACCGGTCATCGGGACGATCCCGTCGACCCCCCACCCGTCATCGATCCGGCCCGGGCTGAAGCGCCAGCCGAGGACGCGGCCGAAGAACTCCCGGGTGCGGGCGGAGTCCCTGACCTCGAGGGTCAGGTACGAGACATCACCATGGCGGGCTCCGTTCTCGGGGCCACGGGCCGGCCGGGCGCGGCCCGGCGGCGTCAGGAGGGTCCTGCCGCCGGACGGCGTCCACGGCGGCGAGGAAGGTCTCGGCCGTGAGGTCCTCGGCCAGGGCAGCACGTCCACAGCGAGCAAGCAGGTAGCCGTAGACGTGCGGGAGCGGGGCGTCGTAGAGGGCCAGCAGTGCGGGGCCGGGGCCCGCCGCCGATGCCGTCTGTTCGTTCACATCCATAGAGTCGTTCGGGGGATGCAGACTCCGACGGCCCGAGGGCAGAAGAGGGAACAAAGCCCCGGAAAATGAAGTGCCCCGAGAAACCTCGGGACCGAAATCCCTCTGCCTCTCGGGGCGGAACACAAGATACACCCTCCCGCACCGGATGTCAACGCGAGATGTTGCGGAGCGGCCCCCACCGCACGTGGCCCCGGTACAGGAAGCCGAAATCGTTTGCGCTCGCCCTTGGGTATGTTGGAATGAGAGCCGGGTCCCCCGGCTTTCGACAGCTCGCCGGAGCGGGCCGGGGGGATCGAGGAGGTGCCGGGTCGTTGAGCGGGCGTGAGAGCTCACCTGCCGGGTCTCGCCGAGCGGCGGGAGCCGGTGGTTGCCTGCCCCGGTCGATGGCGTTGCCCCGACCTTGACGCCCGAGCCCGGGGTCCCCGCAGGGGGAGAGAGCACACCCCAGTCCGGAGTCCCCACAGGGGGAGAGAGCAAACGCCGCAGGCGACGCATCCCCAAACCTGTCCGGCGCCTGGTGGGGTTCCTGATCGCGTTCGTGCTGCTCTACGTCCTCGTCCTGCCAAAGATCTCCCAACAGAAGGGCAAGCTCAACCTGCTCGTCCACCTCAACCTCGCCTATGTCGCCGTGAGCCTGGGGCTGGAGGCGGCCTCGCTCTTCGCGTACGCCATGCTGACCCGGGCGATCCTCACGCAGTTCGGCAAGCCCCCCCGTATCCGCCGCATCGTGCAGGTGGACATGTCCACGCTGGCGCTCACCCGGGTCCTGCCGGGAGGGTCGGCCGCCGGCACCGGGCTCGGCTACCGGCTGCTCACCGACATGGGCTACAGCCGGGCCGACGCCGGCCTGACACTGGCGGTGCAGAGCGTCGGCTCCGCGGCCGTGCTCAACGCCCTGCTCTGGATCGGCCTCGTCATCTCGATCCCCCTGCGAGCCCTGCACCGCAGCGCCGGGTCGGGGGCGCTGCCGAAGACCCTCTACGTCACCGCGGCGCTGTTCGGCGCGCTGCTGGTGGGGGTCTTCGGCTTCGTCATCCTGTCGCTGACCCGCGGCGAGGGGCATGCCCTCCGCCTGGTGCGCGTCGTCTGCCGCAAGGTCAAGTTCCTGCACGAGGAAACCGTTGTCCGCCTCGTCGAGCGGGTGGCGGGCCAGCTCCGGGTGATGGTTTCGGACCGCAAACTGCTGATGCGAGCGGTTGGGTGGGCGAGCGCCAACTGGCTCTTCGATGCCGGCGCACTCTGGGTGATGGTGGCGGCGTTCCACTACCGACTCGGCCCCGACGCCCTCCTCGTGTCCTACGCCATCGCCAACGTCGTCGCGGCGATCCCGCTGACGCCCGGCGGTCTCGGCGTGGTCGAGGTGGTGCTGACCTCCGCCCTCACCGCCTTCGGGGCGCCGGTGCAGGCAGCCGCCCTCGGGGTCATCGCCTACCGCCTCGTCAGCTTCTGGTTGCCGATCCCCGCCGGTGGCATCGCCTACCTCACCCTGCGCCTCGACCCCAAGTTCCGGGAGCGCCACGAGGTGGCCGAGCGGGCTCGGGAGCAGGGGAGTCTGCGCACCTGGGCAGGGGAGCACGGGCTCAGGGTCGGGCCGACGCCGGAGCCGGAGGCGGGCACCGAAGAATGACGGTGTCGGGTGCCCCCGCCACGAGACACCTGCTCGTCACGAACGACTTCCCACCGAAGGTCGGCGGCATCCAGACCTACCTGTGGGAGCTGTGGCGGCGGCTGCCCCCGGACAGCTTCGCCGTCCTTACCACCGCCCACCCCCAGGACGCAGGCTTCGACGCCGCCCAGCCCTTCCGGGTCGAGCGCCTTCGCGCACGCGTGCTCTGGCCCACGCCCGCGCTGGGCCGCCGGATCGACGCGATGGCCGCCGAGCTTGGGGCGGGTCTCGTCGTCCTCGACCCTGCGCTGCCGCTGGGGGCGATCGGCCCCAGCCTCTCCCGCCCCTACGTGCTCATGGCCCACGGCGCCGAGATCACCGTGCCGGGGCGGATCCCTGGGGCCAGGCCGGTGTTGGCACGGGTCCTGCGGGGGAGCGCCGGCGCCGTCGCCGGAGGCTGCTACGTGGCGGGCGAGCTCCGCCGGGCCGCGGGGCGCCCGCTCGATGTTGTCCTCGTGCCGCCGGGCGTCGACACGGACCGGTTCTTACCGCTTGGCGGCCCCGAGCGGCGGAACGCCCGGCACGGTTTCGGGATCCCCCTGGACGGGCCGCTCGTGGTGCACGTGGGACGGCTGGTTCCCCGCAAGGGCGCCGACGTCCTCATCGAGGCGGTGGCCCTGCTGCGGTCCGACCACCCGGACCTCACGCTCGCCGTCGCGGGCGGGGGCCGGGATCGGGCCCGGCTCGAGCGCCTCGCGTTGCGGTGCCGGGCACCGGTGCGCTTCCTCGGGCGGGTCCCGGACGACCGCCTCCCGGCGCTCTACGGCTGCGCCGACGTCTTCGCCGCGCCGAACCGCACCCGCTGGGCGGGCCTCGAGCAGGAGGGCTTCGGGATCGTCTTCATCGAGGCGGCCGCCTGCGGTGTGCCCCAGGTGGCAGGCAACAGCGGCGGGGCGCCGGAGGCGGTCGCCCACGGGGACACGGGCCTGCTCGTGGACCGACCGGAGGACCCGGCGGCGGTCGCCGGCGCGCTGGCCGCCCTGCTCGACGATTCGTCGGGGCGGGCCCGGCTGGGGGGGCGGGCCCGGGAGCGGGCGGCGGCACTGTTCACCTACGACGTGCTGGCAACCCGGCTGGGGGGCTACCTTACGGACCTGGCCGGCCGCCTCGTGTGACCGGCGCGGGACGGCTCTGTCAGTCCAGCTCGAACATGAGCTGGTCGGGGTAGCACCAGAACCAGTCCTCACCGGGTTGGAAGGACTGGACCACCGGGTGCTGCGTCGCGTGGTGGTGCTTGGTGGCGTGCTTGTTCTTCGAGCTGTCGCAACAACCGACGTGGCCGCACGTCGCGCAGCGGCGGAGGTGGATCCAGACGTCGCCCATCTCCAGGCACTCCTTGCAGCCGTCGCCGCTCGGAGGGATCTCGAGGTGGATCTGGTCCAGGTGGGTGCAGGTGTCCGCCATCAGCCCACGTAGCCTTCGACGGTCTCGGGGTCACGGATGGCGGCGGCGTCGGGGTCCAATCCCGCGTTGCGGCGGGCTCGGCGCTGATGCAGGAGATCCCAGCACTGGTCGAGGGTGACCTCGATCTGGCGCAGCCGCTCCCGCTCCTCCGGCGTGACCTCGCCGTGCGACTCCCGGTCGAACAGCCCGTGCTCCTCGTGGGCCAGGGCGTTGATCCGGTCGATGATCTGCTGGTCGTCCATGCCGGTACCTCCTACGACAAGCGTTCGTGTATGGCCCGTACCATCTCCATCGTATCGGCTTGTTCCGCGGGCTTATCGGCCCGGTAGCCCTTGATGCGGGCGAACCGCAGGGCGAGGCCTCCAGGGTAGCGGCTGCTGTTCTGGAGCCCGTCGAACGCCACCTCGACGACCAGTTCCGGGCGGACGTGCACCGTGGAGGCATCCCGGGTGGTTTCGAGGGCCAGCAGCCGCTCTGTCTGCCACGCGAGCACCGCGTCGGTCATCCCCTTGAACGTCTTGCCGAGCATCACGAAGCCTCCGCTCACAGGGTCCCGGGCGCCCAGATGCAGGTTGCTGAGCCAGCCCCTGCGCCGGCCGTGCCCCCACTCGGCGGCCAGGACCACGAGGTCCAGGGTCTGCGCCCGCTTGACCTTGAGCCAGCCGGAGCCCCGCCGCCCGGCCTCGTAGGGGGCGTCGAGCGATTTGACCATGACTCCCTCGTGGCCGGCCGCCAGGGCCGCCTCGAGGAATGCTTCGGCGGCCGGCGCGTCCCCCGTGACGATGCGGGGCACGATGAGCTCGCCCGGGAGGGCCGCCGCCATGGCCGCGAACCGCTCGGCCGCGGGGGCGTCGACGAGGTCCTCGCCATCGAGATGCAGGCAGTCGAAGAAGAAGGGGGTGAGCGCAACGGCCTCGCGCGCCTGGGCGACCTCGGCCCTGCTGCCGAACCTGCCCATCGTCTCCTGGAACCGTCGGGGGCGACCGTCGGCGCGGAGGGCGATCAGCTCGCCGTCCAGGACGAAGGTCGTCGCCGGGAGGCCCTCGACGGCGTCGACCAGCTCGGGCACCCGGTCGGTCACGTCCGCAAGGTTGCGGGTGAAGACGGCGATGCCGGCGCCGGACCGGTGCACCTGGACCCGCACACCGTCGAACTTCCACTCGACCCCCGCGGGACAGATCTTCGCCAGCGCGTCTGCCGCGCCGGCTGCGGTCTGGGCCAACATCGGCTGGAGGGGCCTGCCCGGCGTCAGCCGGAACGTGGCGAGGCCAGCGGTGCCCGCCGCGACCGCCGCGCCGGCCACGGCGGCGAGGTCGCCGGAGACCAGGGCCGCCCTCCGGAGGTCGGCGACCGGCACCGCGGCGGCGCGGGCCACGGCCTCGACCATCACGCCCCCGAGCGCGCCCTGGCGCAGCTCGCCGGACATCAGGCCGACCAGGAACCGTTGCTCGGGCTCGGTCAGGCGGCCGAAGAGCGCGGACAGCTCGGCCCGGCGGAGGGCCTGGGAGCCGGCACCCGAGGCGTCCCGGATCCTCTCGAGGGTCGCCTGGGCCTCCTCGAGGCCGACCGCCCCCGGCGGGGGAGCGGGCGGCGGCAGGTTGCGCATCGTCGCCCAGCCGACACCGATCGACCCGCCCGGCAGCTCCCCCGAGAGGTAGGCGACGGCGATCGGCACTTCGCCGGCGCCCAGCGGCCGCAGGCACCCTGCGAGGAGGTCGATCTTGGCGAGGCGGCTGGAGGTTGCCGCCACCGCCGCCGATGTGGAGGCAATCTCCGCAAGGCCCATCGCCCGATTGTGGCTCCCGTGCCTCGCGCCCGCCATACTGGAGGGCCATGAGCGACGCTGACGAGCTTCCAGGCACCACCGGCGGGCCGCTCGACGCCGTCGACGAGCTCGCCCTCCAGATCGAGCGGGGTAGCCTCTTCAACCACGCCTCCCTCGACAGGGTCGCCGCCCGCGCCTCGGGGATCGAAGCCAAGCTGCACGAGCTGGTGGACCTCCTCCGGGACAAGGGGATCGTCGGCGACGGCGAACTCGCCACCCCCGCTCCCCAGGCGCCGGGCGTGCCGTCGCAGGCCGCCGACGGGGCGGATCCGCAGGCGCCCGCCCCGGTGCAGTGGCCATCCTTCGCCCTCCGCAACCCCACCGGCCCGCCGAAACCGGCCGTGGAGGTCAACTGTGCCGAGCGCATGCATGTCTGCCACGCGGTCTGCTGCAAGCTGCACTTCGCCCTGACGGCCGAGGAGGTCGATGCCGGCAGGGTGCGGTTCGACATCGGCTTCCCGTACATGATCCGGCACGACTCCGACGGCTACTGCACCCACAACGACCGCTCGACCGGCTTCTGCGGCGTCTATGCCGACCGCCCCGGCATCTGCCGGCACTACAGCTGCGCCAACGACGACCGCATCTGGAAGGACTTCGAGGGGATGGAGCTCAACCACGAGTGGCTCGACGCCAACCTCGGCGACGCCGCGCGCATCCGGCTCCGCCTTGACCTTCCGCTCATGGATATCAGCGGCAGCGGTCCACCAAGCGGTCCACCAGCCGAATAACAGGAGGGATGCTTGCCTAACCCCCCGCCCAATGGAGAGCTGGTAGGCGCGGCCGCCCCGTCGGGCACGGCGCCCGACGTCGAGTCGGACTTCGCCCAGGAGTTCCCGGGGGCGGACCCCCTGTCCACCGAGTGCTACATCAACCTCTGCCGGACGGGCGATCGCCTGCTGGCCGAGATCAACCGCCGCGCCAGGGCCACGTTCGACCTCTCGGCCTCGGCGGCCGCGGTGCTCGCAATCGTTGACGGCTCGCCGGAGCCCATCTCGCCGGGGGTCATCGCCGAGCGGGCAATCGTCAGCAGCGCGAGCGCCACGTCGATCCTCGACACGCTCGAGAAGCGGGGCCTGCTCGTCCGGCTGCCGCACCCCGATGACCGTCGCAAGCTCGTCATCGCCTTGACGGACGAGGGGCGGGCGATCATCGACGAGATCCTGCCCGGCGTCCACATGGTGGAGGCCAGGGTGATGGCGGTGCTTTCGCCTGGGGAGCGCCGCCAGTTGATCCGCCTGCTCGCGAAGGTCCAGCGCAGCGCTGCGACCGTCGCCTCGGAGCCCGCCGAGCCCCTCGGTGGTGTCCGCCACGTACCGGAACGGCTGGGTCGGGCGAAACACCAAGTCGCGACGAAGTAGGCCACCGAACATTGGTGGTTGGCCCCCTCCAGGTGTTTCTGCCATGAGAATCCTCATGGGGCGCCGTCAAAGTCGTTCAACTCCGACATCTTCTACGGCAAGGGCGTTCTTTGGCCCTACCGGCCGTCGCAACACCGCCTGAGGGACAAAGAACGGTTCCTCCGGAGCCCTCACCCACGAGAACGAGCAAGGCGCCAAAAATCTTTTGGCGCGACCCGTAACCCTTTGCCGGCCTGTGCCGGTCACTCGTGCGGAATGGGCATCCCAGCCCAGTTCGCGCACCCGCAGTTCAAGCCGGGCCATCGACACGCCGGGACGACCGCCCCGCCGCCAGCATCGGCGTTTCGGTCAGCCGCCTCCCCTGTCCGGCGTCCCGGGGTGGTTGATGGCCGAGCAGCGGGTGCCGGCCAAGCCGTATGCCCCGCGCGCCGGGGGTTCCCGCTGCCGAGGCCCCTCCGGATGGAGGGGCCTCGCCGGGATCCGGCCGCGGGCGGCTTGACGGCGGTGCCCCCGGTGGGCCACATTGCTCGGACGTGGAAGCCGATGAACTGCGGGCCGTCCAGCAACCCCTGAAGGACCGCTACCGCGCGGAGCCGACCGCAGCGCTGATCACCCTCGTTGCCGACGGCGTGCTGGGCGACGGCGTCACCTGCTCCGTCGCCACCGGGCAGGCGCTGGTCGAAGCCGGCCTGCATCCGGCCACCGGGGGCGACGGTCTCTCGGCATGCTCGGGCGACATGCTGCTCCAGGCGCTCGTTGCCTGCTCAGGCGTGACCATGCGGGCAGTCGCCACATCGCTGGGCCTCTCGGTGGAGGGATCGGTGCATGCGGAGGGCGACCTCGACTTCCGTGGCACCCTGGCGGTCGATCGGGAGACGCCTGTGGGATTCCAGGCCATCCGGCTGACCTTCGACCTGGTGACGGATGCCACGCAGGAGCAGGTCGCCACCCTCCTCCGCCTCACCGAGCGCTACTGCGTCGTCTACCAGACGCTCGCTTCGCCCCCAACCCTCTCGGTCGCCCGGCACTGACGCGACGCTGTCCTTTCCTTTCCTCTCTCCCGCTGGGCGCTCCTGCAAGGGCCCCGGAACGGAGGGAGGCCCGGGCGGCGGGGAAGGGACGCCGCCCGGGCCTCCGGAGGAATGCGGTGGGGCCAGTGCAACCCTAGGCGGGCCTTGTTGCGACATTCGGTCAGTCCCGCAACGAATCCGGGAACGGAAGCTGAAATTTGTGCAACGAGGCCGTGGGTTTTTGCCTAGTCCATCGTTAATTGAGTTAAAAGATCCTAATTGGCAGGTTGGGGAAAGCGTTCATACAATTCATCCGCTTGTAACAAACCTAGACAGGGGGTCGTATGCGTCGCAAAGCAATTGATGGTGACGTCGCGGGCCGTGGCTCGTCGCTGAGCCTTCGAGGGAGTCGGCGTCCCCGCCGCTTGGCAGCGAGTGCGGTGGCGGCAGGCTGCGCGCTGGCCATGCTGCTGCCGAGCGCGGCGTTCGCGTCCAACGACCCTCTGTTCGCACAGCAGTGGGGGCTCGCCCAGATCGGCGCACCGTCGGTGTGGGGGATCACCACCGGCACGGGCGTCACCGTCGGCATCGTCGACACGGGCGTGGACCTCCACCACGAGGACCTGGCTGGGCAGGTGGTGTCGAGCACGAACTGCATCGGGGCGAACGCAGACCCCTCCAAATGCACCGGGAGCGGCCAGGATGACAACGGCCACGGCACCCATGTGGCCGGTATCATCGCCGGGCTCAAGGACAACGGGAAGGGCGGGGCCGGCGTGGCCCCCGGGGCCAAGCTGATCGTGGCCAAGGCCCTTGACGCCACGGGTGCCGGAGCCGACGCCGACGTGCAGGCCGGCATCATGTGGGTGGTGGACCACGGGGCGAAGGTCGTCAACCTGAGCCTGGGCGACGGCGGCTCGCTCCCCCTGAACCTGGGGTCCACCGGTGGCATCTCCGCTCCGATGACCGCCGGCATCGAGTACGCCTGGTCCCACGGGGCCATCCCGGTGCTCGCGGCCGGCAACAACGCCGGGGGACTGCTCAGCGGGCTGCTCGGCGGCCTGCTCGGCAGCAACGCTGCCTTCGGTAACCTCCACGCCATCATCGTGGGAGCCACGGGGCCGACCGGCGGCATGGCCTCCTACTCCAGCCCACTGAGCAACGACGCGTGGGCGATCGCTGCGCCCGGTGGGGCCAACGACGGTACGGCGGCCAACGACGTGATCTCCACGTATTGGGTCATGGGCAAGACGAACCAGTACACGACGCTTGCCGGCACCTCGATGGCGACGCCGCACGTTGCCGGGGCTGTGGCCGATGTCGTGGCTACCGGACTCGGTCAGCAGGCGGCCGTCGACCGGATCCTGGCCTCGGCCGACAAGTCCGTGAACTGCGGGACATCGTGTGCCGGCCTGCTGGACGTGTCGAAGGCGGTGGGCGGTCCTGCGACCCCGGCACCGGTCGGTGGTGGTACCTCGTCCGGCCTTGGCGGCAACCTGCTGGGTTCGCTGCTGGGCATGCTCGGGCTCTGACGCTCACCCGGCTGCTCGCCGGGACTGCCGTACATCGAGGGCCCGGACCTGGTCCTAACCTAGTCCAGGCCCTCGATCGCGTTCTCGATGTCCTGCGGCTCGATCTCGATCGTGTCGAGATGAATGCGGATGCCCTGGCGGTCGACAATGAACGTCAGCTCGCCGCTCTCGAACTGGCCGGCCAACACGTGGAAGGCGGGCCGGTCCCTCATGGACTGGAATCCCTCGACGATGCGGGCGATGAAATCAAATTCTTCGGGCATGGCTTGAATCCTATCGCTCATCCCAACTCCTCTCCGTGTCGCCACAGGCGTACCGCTTTCCTGCCGCCTCTCCGGTGGGTAGGTTGAGCGGAAGGTCGCACGGGGCGGCCTCGACGGAAAGGAAGAGGGATGCCCTGGGAGCGCCAGTGGCACAGGCACAAGCGTGTGCGGAGCGGGGAGCAGCTCACCCTGGGGGAGAGGGCCGCCGACAAGATGCGCAACGGCATGGGGTCCTGGGCGTTCGTCTTCGCTTTCTTCGGCTTCATGATCGCCTGGGCGATCGTCAACAGCCTCTTCCACCTCGGGGGTACCGGCGGCAAGCACGGCTTCGATCCCTTCCCGTACATCCTGCTTAACCTCTTCCTGTCGATGATGGCCGGCGTCCAGGCCGCAGCCCTGCTCATCGCCGCCAAGCGGGCGGACCAGGTCTCCTCCGAGATCGCCGTCCACACCGTCAACAACACCGACGACATCAAGGCCCTCCTCGAGCGCAACACCGAGCTCACGGAGGCGGTCCAGGCCCTTACCCGCGAGGTCCACGAGAGCGTCTGCCCGTCCGCTTGACGCTCCAGTCGGACTGGCGTAAACCCATCGAATCGTGCTGGAATGCTTGCATTGGAGGAATTCGGGGTTATTAACTGAAGCCGCGCGAGCGCCGATTCGCTCGGAGACCGCTGCACAGCACGGTTGCCTACGGACGGAGGGTTTGGCATGAAGGGACCAGGTACCCAGAGGACCAGGCGTCGGCGAGCCACGCTCTCGATGAAGGTGGCGAGGCTGGGCGGGTTGTGCCTGATGCTCGCAGCCGGCACAACCTTGGCCGCGCTTCCAGCAGCGGCGCACCGCAGCCCGGCCAACTGTACGGCCAACAACCTCACGCTCGACATCGCCAGGGACAAGACGCTGGTGCGCAACGGCGACACGATCAACTACACGGTGATCGTGGCGAACCCGATGATGTCAGGCGGGTTCACCGGGTGCGACGTCAGCGGCGTGACGATCACGTTCACGGCGCCGGCCCCGGACGGGACGGCCAGCGGAGCGAAGACCGTCCTGGCGACGAATGCCAACTATCCGGCGGGCGCGGCCTCCGCCGTCGCCGGAACGGTGCCCTACAAGGTCGAGGCGAACCCAGGCGTCTCCAGCCTGGAGGCCAGGGTCGACACGAACGTGTACACCCTCCACGACATCGCAGCCGACACCCTGCACCAGGGGGCGTTCAAGTCCCTCAGCACCCTGGTTACGCAGCCGGAAACCGTCCTCTCGACCTCCGTGTCGCCCACCGGCGGGCAGGCCCCGCTGGTAGTGACCTTCACGTACACGGAGAAGAACACCAGCCCGACGACCCAGACCGTGATCTCCGGCGTCACCCTCACCGACGCCGCCTGCTCGCCGATCAAGCTGGTCGGCGGCGACACCAACGGGAACGGCAAACTTGACGTGGGGGAGACCTGGACGTACACGTGCTCCACGGCGCTGACCACCGCGGGGACCGTCACCAGCCAGGTCAAGGCCACGGGGACCGACCAGGACGACCAGCTTGCTGCACCCGACGAGACGGCGAGCGTGTCGGTGACGGTCACGCCGCCGCCGGCCCCAAAGGTGACGCCGAAGCCCACGGCCTCGGTGCTCGGAACCTCCTTCAGCAAGAAGCCGATCCTGCCGGTCACCGGGACCAACTTCCCACTCGGCCCCCTCGGGCTGGCCGGTGTGGGGCTGCTGGTGACCGGGGCAGCGGTGCTGCGGCGGAGCCGGGTCCGTCCCTGACGCCCGATGAGGCAGCAGCCCTGTTCGCGGCCTGCCGCCAGGACAACGCGGGGGCGGCGATCGACGCCATGGTCGCGGCATACCAGCAGTTGGACGCCGAAGACCTTCCGGCCGCCCACGAGGCCCTCCGGCGCTGGCTCCGGTCCGACGACGCACGGGATCGGGACGACGCCCTCTTCCTCATCCACGAGTTGCGGATGACCGGGAGCCCCGGCGGTGCCCAGCTGGACGAGCTCGTCGGCGAGGCCTACTGGGGCAGCTGGGATGCTCTGACGGAAGGGGGGTCCAGGGGGGAGTAGCAGCCCCCGGAGCGAAGCGGAGCGGATGAGCTGCGAATCCCCCCTGGCTCCTATGCGGGGGTCGTCGAACACTCCGAAGGAGTGGGCGACGACTGGAAAACTCATGACGGGACCTGACGGTCCCTAACCGTCGATGACCGGAGGGTGCAGCGCTGCGGCAGAATGGGGTGGTGCGCCTCGCCCTCGTCCTGCGGATTCTCCTCGCCATCGTCCTGGCGGGCTCGGGCGCCGGCAAGCTGCAGGATCTCGACGACTCCCGGCAGATGATGGTGGACTTCGCTCTGCCCT
>Ga0099828_10000545_pt1 | contig 23246 bp, 25 predicted proteins | sample CZO8metaG_2_FD_79338 | JGI IMG/M metagenome (GOLD analysis project Ga0099828, IMG submission 79338) | Vadose zone soil microbial communities from the Eel River Critical Zone Observatory, Northern California, USA - CZOApr15con2H1.8 metaG | ecosystem: Environmental > Terrestrial > Soil > Vadose... | reverse complement strand
GCAGATATCCCGCGGACAATGTCGTCGTAACTCCTGACGCGCGCCATGCGTAGTACCATCGAGGCTGATGATGCCGACGAGTAATGGTGTGGCTGTCCGCGCAGAAAGAGTTTCGCGGCATTACCAGATGGGTTCCGCGCTGATTCGGGCGGTGGATGACGTGACGCTCGAAGTGCGCGCTGGAGAATTCCTGGCGCTGCTGGGAAGTTCCGGCTCGGGGAAATCCACGCTGCTGAACTTGATGGCCGGGCTGGATCGTCCAACCTCGGGCGCGATTTTTGCGCAAGGCCGCAATCTCTCGGAGCTGAATCCGGTAGAGCTAGCGCGCTATCGCAGCCGGACCGTGGGCATGGTGTTCCAGTCGTTTAACCTGCTGCCGCGGATGACGCTGGAGGAAAATGTCGAGCTGCCGTTGCGGCTTGCCGAAGTAGACCGCGCGGAACGCGGGAAGCGAGTGGCGGACGCGCTGGAGCGGGTGCGACTCGAAAAACGCTTGACTCACCGCCCCAGCGAGCTTTCCGGCGGAGAGCAACAGCGAGCCGCTCTGGCCCGGGCGCTGGTGAACCGTCCATCGATTCTTTTCGCCGACGAGCCGACGGGAAATCTGGACAGCGCGACCGGCGAGTCGATCATGGAATTGCTCCGCGAAATTCAGCAGACGCTGGGAATGGCGATCGTCCTGGTGACGCATGAGCGGCCCCTCGCGGAGCGTTTTGCGGACCGGATCGCGAGCGTCGCGGACGGCAAATTGGTCAGCGACGGAGTGAAGCCATGAAGGCGGGCGACCTCGGTGAGCTGGCTCTGCGAAATCTGCGCGAGGCGCTGCTGCGGAATTCGCTGACTACCCTGGGCGTGGCTGTGGGCGTGGCTTCGCTCGTGGCCATGCTTTCTCTCGGTGTGGGACTGCAAGAGATTGCCACCAAGCGGCTTTCGAATTCTGGGCTGTTCGATACGGTGTTCGTAGCCCCGCGATTGAACATCAGGGGATTCGGGCGCCCTGCAAGGGCAACTTCCGCTCCCGCGGAAAAGCCGCGCGCCCTCGACGACGATGCGCGCCAAGAAATGGAACGCCTGCCGAACGTAGTCGAGGTTTATCCGCAGATCCGCTTCCCGACGGAAGTGCGCTATGCCGGCATTCCTTATTCGACGATTGTGGCGGGCGTGCCCGCCTCCGCACGGGGAAATGGCTCCTTCGAAGGGATGCAGGGGAATTTCTTTTCCGCACCGGATGCAGAAGAAGCCATTCTGCAGATTGAATTTGCCAAGGAATTGTCTGAGCAGGCTTCCTCGTTGGTGGGCAAGGAAGTTGTAGTGCGGTACGCGGAGAGGCAGGCGCTGGGGCCGCAATCCAGGGCGGCGGATTCGGCGAGCGGTGAAGGCAATGCGGGTGCAGGGCCGGGCTTTTCGATCATTCCGCGAGAGAAAAAATTGCGCGTCGTCGGAATCGTCGAGACTGAACCGGCGGCGGGATTCGGCGGCTTTGGCAGCGGACGATTGCTCATTCCGCTGGAAGTGGCCGCGGCGCTTAGGGCCGCGCAGGTGAATGATCTGCGGGACGTGGTCCGCGCCACCAGCAGCAAACCCACCTACTCAAGCTTGACGGTCCGCGCGAAAAGCCCTTCGCAAGTAGAAGCCATCGAAGCATCTATCAAGAAGCTGGGGTTCTCCGCATTTTCGCTGCTCGACGCCACGCGCAATCTGCGCCTGTTTTTTACGATTTTTGATTTGCTACTGGCAATCTTCGGGAGCCTGGCGCTAGCGGTGGCCACGCTGGGGATCATCAACACGCTGGTGATGGCCATTCTGGAGCGGAGGCGCGAGATCGGAGTCCTGAAGGCGCTGGGCGCCGCCGACCGCGACGTGAAACAACTTTTTTTCGTGGAAGCAGGCGTCATGGGTTTGCTAGGTGGGGTATTCGGCGTCGGGATGGGCTGGCTCATCGGACGCGGCGTGACGTGGGGGACAAATCTTTATCTGCAGCGGCAGAATTTGCCGACGGCGCATGTTTTTTCCGTGCCGTGGTGGCTGGTGCTGGGAGCGATTGCGTTTGCAGTCGTTGTGAGCCTTGCCGCGGGGCTTTATCCGGCGACGCGAGCAGCACGGTTGAATCCCGTGGAGGCCCTGCGGTATGAATAGAATGAGGCGCGTCGCGTGGACCGCGTTTCTTTTTGCGTCTCTCGCCTTGGTGCCTCCTGCACATGCAGCGGGCCGCGCCGATTGTCTCTCCGTTCCGAGCAAGATCCTGCGCCGTCCTGTCGCTTACTGCGTCTTGCTTCCACCGAGCTACGACGCGGAAAAAACGCGCCGCTACCCGGTGCTCTACCTGCTTCATGGCTTGGGCGACAACGAGCAGATGCTGATTCATTCCGGCGGAATGAATCTTGTCCAGGATCTTTGGGAGCAACATCAAATCGCGGAGTTCCTGATCGTGACGCCGGCTGCAGGGGCCAGCTTTTATATCAACTCGCGCGATGGCCGTCAGCGGTATGAGAATTCTTTCCTGCGGGAGTTCTTGCCGGTCATGGAAAGGCGCTACCGCGTGCAGCCGGGCCGCGGATTCCGCGGGATCGCCGGAATTTCCATGGGAGGCTATGGGGCGCTGCATTTGGCTTTTCGGCATCCGGAACTTTTTGCATCCGTCAGCGCGCACAGCGCGGCGCTGATCGAAAATCTCCCGGTGGTGAACTCCACGAATGGACGGCAGCTTGCGCGACTGCGAGTCCTCGGCGGAACATTCGGCTCGCCATTCGACCCCGTCTTCTGGAAACGGAACGATCCAATCACGATCGCGCGCACGGCAAATCTCGCCGGTTTGAAGATTTATTTTGACTGCGGCTCGGAAGACGACTTCGGCTTCGACGCGGGCGCAGAGGAGCTGGACAAGCTGCTCACCTTGCGCCACATCCCCCACGAGTTTCATCTCTATCCCGGAACCCACAATTGGAGTTATTTCGCGGAGCACTTGCCCGCCCTGCTTCAATTTCATTCCCGGGCGTTCGGATCCGCATTGTCCCCTCGGAGCTCTTCTCGCTGAGCGGTTCGATTTGTTCCATGCGGTTTGCTAGAATATGGCTTCTCCCAAGACGGCGACCGAGCTGTCCAAATCTGCCCGATGGAGGAGCCATGATGGAATTCCCGCAGCCATTTTCTCGCCGGAGATTTATTGCTCAGACATCTTGCTTTGGGGCGTTTTATGCGGCGGCAAAGCTGATTCCGCTCCCGGCGCTCGCGGCGGAACTATCAGCCGATTCGCGTGTTTCCCAAACGCCTATCGTGGACAAAGGCTTTGCCTCGGTGCGCAAGATCGGCAACGGCCTGTACGCGACCATCTCCGATCCATCCAAAGGCAACACGACCATCAGCAACGGCGGATTCATCGTGGGAAAGGATGCCGCGCTCCTGATCGAGGGATTCACGACTCCGGCAGGTGCCTCCTTCCAGCTGGACACACTGCGCACCGTAAGCCAGGTGCCGGTCAAGGGCGCGCTGGACACCCACTATCACTTCGATCATTCAATGGGGAACTCTTTTTACGGGGCGAACGGGATTCCCTTGTGGGCACACGCGACAACGGCAAAACGCATCGTGGACAGCTACTTCCCGCTTCAGGGAGCGGATAAGGCTGCGGTGCTCGGACCGTTCGAGAAGCGCGTAAGCGAAGCTAAGTCTGACGTCGAACGCCAGCACGCGCAAAGCGACTTGAACGCGGTCACCGGTCTTTTTCAGATCGCCAACGCGAGCATCCTAGCGCTGCCGAATCATTCGCTCGATCCTGCCAAGCTACCGATGACCATTGATCTGGGCCGTGTCTCCGCGGTGTTCGAATCCTATCCTGGTCACTCCGGCACCGATGTGATCGTGCGTGTGCCAGAACAAAATGTCGTCTACACCGGCGATTTGCTCTTTAGCGGATGGTATCCGGTGTGCTTCGATGAAAAAGCGACGGTCTCCGGCTGGCGCGAGACGCTGAAGAAATTTGCCGCCTTCGACAAAGACACGATCTTCGTTCCCGGCCATGGCCAGATTTGCGGCCAAGAGGGCATCGCCAGCATCTGCGAAGTTTTTGACGATATTGCGGGGCAAGCCGAAAAAATGTACAAAGCGGGTGTGCCCGTCGCCGAAGCACAACATCGTTACGTCGTGCCTGACAAGTTCAAGAACTTCCCGATTTTTGCCTGGGGCTTCACCATCGGGCCGGCAATCGAAAAACTCTACGCGGAGTGGAAAGGCAAGTAGGCTTCCGCGCGCTCCATGCTTCCTCGCGTCGAAAGGCGCTAAAGCTCGGCGCTAGCCTGGAAAAACCTCGTCGAATCCGCGAATGACGGTCCGCTCTTCCGGTGCAGGTACGGTCTTCCCGGAACGATCGCAGAGCACAGCGTGCATCCCGGCAGTCTGCGCTGCTGCGAATTCTTTCGGAGCATCGGTGATGAAAAAGAACTCTTCCGGCTCATGCCGCTGCGATGCGGCGATTCTCTTGTAGCTTTCACTCTCCGTTTTGACTCCCATACGCGTGTCGAAGAATTCAGCGATGTATCCAGTCAAATCGCCCGACGGAACCGTGCGAAACAGAAGCTGCTGTGCGAGCACGCTTCCGGAAGAATAAATGCAGATGCTTCGCCCCTGCCGCCGCCAGCGCTCGAATGCGGGAGGAACATCCAGATACACCATGCCGCGTAATTCTCCGCTTTTGAATCCCTCTTGCCAGATTTTCCCTTGCAGTGACTTGAGCGGAGTGCACTTGCTGTCCCGGCCGATCAGCCATTGGCAGTACGCCACGCTCGACCGCAGCCGCTCTTCGCGAGAATCATCTGACCAAGCGGGGGGCTGGATGCCCAGCCGGACATCGAGTTCGTGTTGGGCCTCTAAATCCTGGATCAGTAAATCAATTTCCGGGTCCAGCGCGCATGCGCGGAGAAATGATTCCAGCTTGCGGCTCGCATAGGGGAAAAGCGTCTGATAAACGAAGTCGATCGGCGTGGTTGTTCCCTCGATGTCGAGCAGGATGACGCGCACTTGTAATTCATCGGCGAGGGACACGCGCTACTTTGCCATCGCTTGCGGCGGAAGGTACCGGGGGCCCCAGCAAACGGGCTCGTAGTTTCGATCCACACCGCTGTTCGAGTAGTGTGGCGTCCAGCCGGACTTGTCCTGGAATAAACGGATTGCGCGAATCCGGCGGTCGCCGCAGAGATCGAACCAGTGCAGTGTGCCACGCGGAACGCGAATCAAGTCGCCTGCTTCCACCTCAATCGCGATCACCGGACCCTGCTGCGGATGGATGTGAAACAATCCTCGTCCCGCGATAATGTAGCGGACCTCGTCCTCGTCGTGGCGATGCTCGATGTTGAACTTCGCGAGCATGGCGTCCAGGCCGGGCGTGTCCGCATTCACGTCAATCACGTCCGCCGTGACGTATCCACCCCGGCGTTTGAGTTCTTCGATCTGCCCGCTGTACGCGCCCAGGACTTGTTCCGCGGATGCATCAGCAGGAACATCTGCGGTGGTTTGCCAGCGCTCGTACTCGATTCCAATGCCGCCGAGGTAGTCACGAACTTCGTCCTCTTCTCGCAGTAATCGATTCTCATCAGGGATTCGCAGGACAGCCACGACCAACTTCTCCTTGTTCGATCAGCGCGGCGTGGCTGCACAGCATCACGCCGTGCGCGCCGCCCCGGATCGAACCAACACTTCCATCAAGAACTCCAGAATTTCAACATGACGCTTGGCCTCTTGCAAGCCCGCGCCCCAAGTATAAAGCCCATGTTCGCGCAAAAGAAATCCGTGAATGCCGGGGCATCCCTTCAAAGTAGCCGACACTCGCTCCGCCAGTTCCACCATGTCCTGCGAATTTTCCAGGATCGGCAGCCATTCCCGGTGCTTGTGGGTCTGCACGCCTTCAAGCCCTTTCAACATTTCGTACCCTTCAAGCGCGATGCCGCCAAGCGCGGCATGCGAGCCCGAGAGGACGGTGCTCCAAACCGAGTGCGTGTGCAAAACCGCCCCCGCGCTCAGCGAGGCGACAACCGCGATGTGCAGCAGCGATTCCGCAGAAGGCCGGCCTTCCCCGCGCACGACTTTGCCCGCATCGTCGATCTCAAGAAACTGCCCCGCGGTAAGGCTGCCCTTGTCCAATCCGGTCGACGTAATCGCCAGGCGGAGCGGCTTGCGCGAAATCACCGCGCTGAAGTTTCCGCTCGTCCCCAGCACCCACCCCCGAGAATAGAACTCCTTTCCGATCTCGGTCAGGTTCGCAGCAAGGCTCGCAAAGCCAGGGCCGGATTCCCGCGCGGACGGTTTCCTCCAGTTGGAAGACACTGCTTTGGCTGAGTTCTTTTTCTTGGTCATCGCAAACGCCGGTCGGAAGAATCTCACGTACTCCACAGTTTTTCACAACACCCGGCCGTCAAACAACCGTTTGCGCGGCACCACGGAAGAACGTTGCGGAAGAATCAGAAGTATCGCACGGAACTAATGCTTGGCCTGTTTGGCTCGGTCCCAACCTTCCATCACCACCGCTTGATAAGTCGCATCGGTGCGAACCGCGTCTTGAATGAGTTCCTGAACTTTGCGGAGCATTTCTTGCGCGCGAGGATCATCGGGGCCCAACTTTCCCTGTCCTCCCTGCGCGGATCGCAGAGAGTCGGCATCCTCCAGAATTTCCCGCATCTCCCGGACGAGTTCCCGCCCATGAGAGACGTACCGTTCTTTCGCGGAATACAGTTTGTCCTCCCAGCTGCGGCGGTCCGGGAAGTCCACATCTTTGTCGAGCAAAACCAGTTTGGCCAGCGTGGAGCGGTCCATGGGCTCCAATTTGTTCAGCGTAGCTGTAAGCTGGTCTAAAGCCGCCGATCCCTTCGCTCTCGCGCTCCCGTCACTAGAGCTTTGCGAACTGGCGAGATCGCTGAGCCCGCCAAGAGCCTTATTCGAAGGAAGATTATCTTCGGTGATCACTTTCTTCGCTTGCGCGCCGTTCTTTTCCTTCTCCTTGCGCGCTTGGCGCGCCACGTCACCCAGGGATGGCGGGTCCTGGGCGTAGGTGGGAAAAGAGGGAGTCAGCACCCATGCGAGCGCTGTCAAGAGAGTGATTTTTTGCAACACGATTGCCTCCGCCTAGCCACGCCGAGCCGCGCGAGAACACCAGCTCCCGTGCAACTAGCGTCCCATGCCGGGCGCCGCGAGGCTATAGCTCAAAAGTACTGTATTGTCGAAAGCGCCGACGTTTTCTCTCTCGGATCAACCCGCGTCCCGGTGGGCGCGTGGAACGCAGGGGACTTGAGCGTGTTCCTGAAGAAATCAGCGCCGCGGCGGAACGCTGGCATCGCGCTGTGAGACTTCGAGCGCCACACGGCGCATCTCTTCGTGGATGAGCCCGTTGGTTGCCAGGATCATCGGCCCGCCCAGGTGGTAAGGGTGGCCCGCAAAATCGGTTACTTTGCCGCCGGCCTCCTCGATCAGCAGGACGCCCGCAGCCGTGTCCCATGGCTTGAGCCCGAATTCCCAAAAGCCATCGAATCGCCCCGCGGCCACGCTCGCGAGATCGAGTGCCGCCGAGCCGTCGCGGCGGACGCCGTGCGAGCGCAGCGTGAAGTCGTAATAGTAATGAATATTGGGGCTGGCCAGGCGCTTGTGCACGGGAAATCCGGTGCACAGTAGGCCGGTAGCGAGCGTGTCCACTTTCGAGACGTAGATTCGTTTGCCGTTGAGCGTTGCGCCCGCTCCGCGCGCCGCGGCGAACAATTCGTCATAGAACGGGTTGTAGACCACCGCTGCAACAAGCGCTTCGCGTTGAGCCAGCGCAATCGAGACGGAAAAGCACGGGTAGCCGTGGGCAAAATTGGTCGTGCCGTCCAGCGGATCCACGTGCCAGCGAAACTCCGAATCCGTATCCCGGCCGGTACCCTCCTCGGCGGCAACGGCGTGCTCCGGGAAGTATTTTTGCAGCCGCTCGACGATGGCCTGCTCGGAGCGCTTGTCCGCTTGCGTGACCAGGTCCACGTCGCCCTTGTACGTGATATTCGGCGTGCGCTCGAACTCTTCCCGCAGGATTTTCCCCGCCTCCTGCGCAATTTCAATCGCCGCGTCCAGATAGTCCCTGCTCATGGAGAAGGCTGCCTTCGATTAAGTTATCTCACAAATGGGTTTTGTGAGGACAGGCTTTCAACCGTGCCCAGCAAGCGGTGCCATTCGCCACTAAACCTTCCCCCTCAATCACTTTGCTTCTACTCCTGTACAGGAACGTGCCTGCCTTCCTGCCTTCCTGAGGGCTCAAACTTCCCCTCCAGCCACAATCGCCCCCGCTCTGCCCATTTTCCAATTTCGATTTTCCAATTTCGCTGTCTATTGCGGTCCGGTCAGGTAGGACTTGCGGTGCCGTACTTTGTAGGTGCCGAGGACTTTCACTTCAATGCTTCGGTAGGCGTTGGCCGGTCCCCGCGGGTTCGGGTAGTAGCCTAGGCGGTATTGCGTGCGCAACTCGCGGTCGATGCGGTCGAAGATAATGTCGAGTTCCTGAGGCGCGTCGGGGAAGAACATGGCGCCGCCGGTCGTGTCGGTGATGGTCTCGAGGGCATGCTCGCCGGCGGTGTTGCGCCCGCTCTCGTTTTTCACCGGGCGTATGACGATGGTGTAAAGCAGCGTGCCGGAGCGCACCGCCTCTTTGCGCGCCGCGTCGAAATCGGCCTTGCTGGTGGTTTCCCCGGCGTCAGTGACCAGGATGATGACCCGGCGGCGGTCCTCGCCGCGTCTCTCGAGCGACCGCGAGCCGAGCAGGACGGCGTCATAAATCGAAGTCCCCGCGCCCGGAGGAATCTTTCGCACCGCCGCCTGCAGCCCGGGAACATTGTCCGAAAAGTCGGCCGCCCGGGTGACGTTCTCGTCGAAGTAAAAGAGCGCCAGGCGGTCACCGGGCCGCAGCACCTGGCGGATGAAGTGTGCGGAGGCTTCCTGCTCGAAGCTGATCTCCTTATGGGCGCTGAGGCTGGCGTCGATCATCAGCACCAGGTCGAGCGGTTGCTGGGTTTCGGACTCGAAGACCTCGATCCTCTGCTGCACTCCTTCCTCGAAAAGCTGGAAAGCTTCGATGGGGAGGTCAGGCGCGGGGCGGTTGTGATCGTCAAGCACGCTGGCAAGCACGTTGACAAGATTGACGTCGACCTTGATCTTTCCCCGTTGCGAGACGCCGGCCTGCGTATCGTCAGCCGGGGGTGACTTCTCGGTGCTTGTGCTGGTCTTGGATTTCTGCGCCAAGGGCGGCCGGTTTGGTCGGTCTTGCGCTGGCGCGAGCCGCGCAATGCAAAAGCCAGCGAGGGTGGCGAGGGCAAAAGTGCGCAAGCGGCGGGGTGTCGAGATCATTGATTATCTAGGATGCGGGTTTTGCAGCCCGCGTTTCAGCAGGCGCGGGAGGAACTTCGCCATCGGCCCAGACGGCGCCGTCTTCAAAGTACTCCTTCTTCCAGATGGGGACGGTGCGCTTGAGCGTGTCGATGGCGAACCGGCAGGCCTCGAAAGCCGCCGGGCGGTGCGGGGAGCTGACGGCGATAAACACGCTGGTCTCGCCGATTTCCAGCCGGCCCAGGCGGTGAGCGATGGCGACGCGGTGGATGGGGAATTTTTCATGGATGTGCGCACCGATTTCGCGGATTTTCGCAAGCGCCATGGATTCGTACGCTTCGTATTCGAGATACAGCGTGGTCCGGCTGTGAGAATGATTGCGCACGCAGCCATCGAAGGTGACGACAGCGCCGTCTTCCGGGGCGCGGACGTGCCGGACCAAAGCGGCAGGGTCAATCGGCTCGCGGACGAGCTTGTAAAGGTCGTCTTGAAGCGATGAGGCCACAGATGCCTTCTAGCCCCCGCTCACGGGAGGGATAAAAGCCACTTCGTCGCCGGCATCCAGCGGGGTATTCCACGCGGCAAACTCCTGGTTGCGTGAAGCCACGAGCGAGGAGCGAAAGCCGCTGAGCTCAGGGTAAAGCGAACGGTAATGGATAAAGAGAGCCTCTATCGGCGCTCCGTCGGGCAGATCGACGAAGTCTTCGGCGTGGCCGACGATATCTTTGAGGCGCCCGAAGAAGAGCACTCTGACGCGCATGGTTTGTGCAGCTTGTGTCACAGTGGAATTGTAACCCGCGCGACCGGGCGCGGCTAGTGCCATGCAGGATCGCTGAGGGAGCGCAGGCTAGAGTCCGTGCTACGCTCGCACTGGCTGGCGGGCCGGTTCGTAGTAATTCACCCCGTAGGCTTCAAAGATGCGGAGCGCGCGATGAAACTGCTGATAACGGGTTCGACGGGGCTGGTGGGGACGGCGCTGGTGCAGGCGCTGGCGAAGGATGGCCACACGGTATGTCGCCTGGTGAGGCCTGAGAGCGTTAAGAAGGTTGGAGCGCATGAAGGGTTCGATGTGGCGTGGAATCCGGCAACGGGTGAACTGGGCGGAGCGGCGGTTGGCGCCGACGCAGTGGTGAATCTGGCGGGAGCTTCGATCGCCGGAGGCCGTTGGACACAGCAGCGAAAGGCACTGCTGCGCTCGAGCCGGATTGATACGACGCGTGCGTTGGTGTCAGCGCTTGCGAAGATGAATGCCCAGCCGAGCGTCCTCATCTCCGCTTCGGCGATTGGATTCTACGGCAGCCGCGGCGATGAGGTGTTGACGGAGGAGAGCCAGCCGGGTGCGGACTTTTTGGCGGCCCTCGCGCAAGAGTGGGAGGCTGAAGCGCTTAAAGCGGAAGTTTTGAAAATACGCGTCGTGCTCGCGAGGTTCGGAATTATTCTCGCGCGGCACGGGGGCGCATTGCCGCAAATGATGTTGCCGTTCCGGTTTTTCGCAGGCGGAAAAGTTGGCTCGGGAAAACAGTGGATGTCGTGGGTCTCTCTCGAAGATGTTGTAGCGGTTCTGCGATTCGCCATCAAAAACGTTTCGATAAGCGGCCCGGTGAACGTTGTGGCGCCGAATCCAGTGCAAAATGCCGAGTTCACGAAAGTGCTGGCGGCTGCGATGCACCGGCCGGCGATTTTTCCTGCGCCGGCATTTGCCCTACGGCTATTGCTGGGCGAAATGGCTGACGCACTGCTGCTCGCCAGCCAGCGCGTCGCCCCACAGAAATTACAGCGGCTTGGCTACCCATTTCTGCATCCGGATTTGAGCGCGGCGCTCGCGGCCACACTCAAAGCAGGGTGAGCGCGCACGCGATCTTACTTAATAACGTTCACAGTGACGTCGACTTTCAAGACGTGGCCGGTGATCGGATCCGTCGCCATCGTCGATTGAACCGTTTGCCCATCGCGGATCAACAGATTTACCTGGTTGCTGAACTCCTGAATGATAGGGGTTTCGCTACTGATCTCGCTGCTTCCAGCCGCTTTTTCCGTGGAATTTGGTGTATAGGCCGAAGACCGCGTCACGTTGAGTTTCAAGACAAACCGACCGTCTTCGGTCTTCTCCGCCCGGCCATCGAGATTCGTTCCCAGATTCTGGTATTGATACTGTCTGCTGCCGGTGCCTGTAGTCGCTGCGATCGGAACGCGCAACCCCATGCGAATCGCTGCAACTGGTCCTCGGTCATCCGCGTTCACGAGAAGCGTGTACGGCAAGCTGCTGATCTTCTTTTCGCCGCTGTACTCGGTGAACACCACCTGGACGCGCAGCGGCGTAATGGTTCTTTCTGGTGCGCTGCTCTTGGCCGAGTCTTCGGACTTTCCCTTCTCCTGCGCGGTCGTGCGCGGCGCGGAAATGGCGAGTATCCCGGCAAGCAGAACGTAAACAATTTTCTTCATGACATCTTCCTCCTGGAATTTCTTCAGGGCCTGAACCTCTCGCTTTTACGCCTGTCTACTCTTGCTGCCCGCCCAGATTTTCGAGCGGCTGCACTTCGAGCGGGCGCACACTCAACGGCGAAATCCGGATTTCTGCGCGCTCGATGTTCCGCGCCTCCGCCAGGAGCACTTCCCCGTTCACTTCGCCGCGGCGCAATTCCGCGATCAGCAGAGCCACGGCCTTTTTTTCTCCGGCGGGAACGAGCACCTCGGGTTCCTCGGGAACTGTTTGAGGTCTCCGGGAGGAACTCGCGCGATAGCGCACACTCGTCGCAATCGCGGGAGAAGCCTTCGACGGAGTCCCCTGCAACGGCGCGACGACCGCGGGAAGCGGGGTGCTTTGGACCCCCAGGATTGGATCCGTTGTGCCTGGCTGCCCCGCGTGGCGGCCGAAACGCACGGCGACAAACGCGCTCAAAAGAACGGCAGCAGCAAGCGCAGCCGGCGCAAAAACCCAGCGGCGCTGCGGAGCGGGTTGCTCGTCGAGACGGGCGCGGACGCGCGGCAAGAAGTCCGGTGGAACGTCCGCATTCGTGGCGGCGCGAAGACCGTTGTCGATGATGCCGAAAAGCGCTTGCTCTTCAGCGAAGAACGCGCAACAAGGAGCGCAGGACTCGAGGTGCGTGCGCGCGGCGCTTTCGAGTTCGGCGCCGGAGGCGGCCCCTTCGGTCAGTGCTTCTCGATAGTTCTCACATGGCATTGCAATTTCTCCGCTAACTGCTTTCGGGCGAAAAACAATCTCGATTTTACCGTGCCGACGGGAAGGCTGAGCAGAGCCGCGACTTCTTCGAGCGTGTGGCCTTCCATAACAGCGAGGAGAAGCACGAGACGAAATTTTTCCGGCAACTCCTGAAGGGCAGAATCCAGATGGGCCTGAAATTCGCTTGAGGCCGCCAGGTCTTCCGTCGAGGGCTGCGGCGGCAACTGCGAGCAGAGCGTTTCGCGCTGCTCGCGGCGCTTCGCGGAGCGCAGCCGGTCCAGCGCCAGGCGAAACACAATCCGCACGAGCCAGGCGCGGAAGCGAGTGCGGTCGCGCAAACGGTCGAAGCGGCGGTAGGCGCGCAGGAGCGCTTCCTGGGCGACGTCTTCCGCGTCAGCCGAATTGCGCAGAACGCCCCGCGCCACGCGATAAGCGAGCGGGCCGCACTCCGCCAGCAGCTCTTCGAACTCGCGGCGGACGGCGGCATGCGGCGCCTCGCGCACCCAATCGCTGTCCTCTTTCTTGGCGACCGCAGAGCGGTCGACCATGCGGCCTGGCTGGATCAGAACCAGCTCCTGCATAGGCTTCGTTTGCGAGACGAGAGCGCCCAATTTCACCTGCAAGCGCGCAACGCCCAGCCTCCCCGTACACCTGCCAGACGCCGTGGGGCGGCGTTTGGTTCAATCTGGAAACAAGAGTTAAACACAGAGTTCGCTGAGAACACAGAGGACACAGGGAAGAAAGAATGAGAGAGAGAGAGAGAAGGAAAGAAGAGAGCGGGAGAATTCGGATCTCATTTGCTGTGGCAAGACGCCTACGGGAAGCGATTCCAGATTGGAACAACGCGTATCTCCCGGAGTTCTGAAACGGGACTCGAAATACTCTGGCTTGCATTGGGAGAAGCGAACTAATGGGCCGAGTTCGAGTGCAGGCTGAACCTTGGTTGTCGCCGTAGCAGGCTGACACCAATGGCCTTACGAGTGTTCCCGGGACTGGTCCTGGGGGAAAAAGAGCCATCTCGTTTTCCCTTTTCCTTCGCTGGCCCTTGACCTGCAAACCGCGCAGTCATGCGGCCCCTTCCGCAAGACGGTTCAAAAGGCTCTCACAAGGAGGCTGGCTTTGCGAAGGCGAGGGGGAAGGTGCTGCCATTTCTCGTGCTCCTCGCGACGGGAGCGTGGACGCTGGGCTGCGGCGGGGGAGGCGCAGGCTCCGTAGCGCCTCCGCCGCCTCCACCTCCCCTTTCCGTGAGCGTCACGGTCACGCCGGCGAGCGGCTCAGTTCTCTTGGGCAACACGCAACTATTCATCGCGACGGTGAGCAATTCGGCCGACACTGCCGTGAGCTGGAGCGTGAACGGCGCGGCAGGCGGGAATGCCGCGAGCGGGACCATCACGGCGGATGGCGTGTATACCGCGCCAGCCGACTTGCCCTCGCCAGCGACCGTACAGGTCGCGGCGACAAGCCACGCGGATCCCACCAAATCGGCGACGACAGCAATAATCATTACGAGCGACGTGGTGCTCGCGATTTCCCCGGGCGCTGCGAGCGTTGAGCTGGGTGCAACGCAGAATTTTCGCGCGGCAATCACCAGCAGCGGCCACCCCGACACTGGGGTGCGCTGGAGCGTGAGCAGCACAGCTTGCCCGTCAGCTTGCGGCACGGTGGATGCGAGCGGGAATTACACCGCACCGCAGATTCTTCCGGCACCAGCGAGCGCGACCGTGACGGCACAGAGCGCCGCGGATCCAGTAAAACGTGCGTCGACGACGCTCACCATCACGAGCAGTTTTTCCCTGCAGCTGACGGGTCCGTCGAGCGTACCGGCGGGCGCGTCCGCCACGATCGTCGCCATGATGACGCCGGTACCCGGTTCGAATCCCAGCACCGTACTTGCATTCTCTCTTTCCGGCCCGGGCTGCAGCGGGTCTTCCTGCGGGACGCTGACGGCCATCACTACGCAGTCAGCGGCGGGAAATGCCGCGGCGGACTCGACGACATATATCGCACCCGGTACACCGCCGAGCCCGAATACCGTGACAGTGACGGTGACGCCACAGGCCGATCCTTCTAAGCAAGCGCAGACGCAAATTGCAATCCAGCCGGGCGTGAACGTAGGCCTGTCGCCGACGACGGCAACCCTTGCCGCGAATCATCGCCTGACACTGGTAGCGCAGGTGAATGGAACGACGAATTCCAGTGTGAGCTGGAGCGTCAATGGAGTTCCTGGCGGCAACACAACCGCCGGGCAGCTCTGCGCGGTGAGCTCAAGCCCGTGCCAAACGGTGACGAGCGGCAGCGTGCTGCAAGCGGACTACGTCGCTCCGGGCGCGCTCCCGCAGCCCAATCCGGTGACGGTGCAGGTAACGAGCACGGCGGATCCGACGAAGAGCGCAACGGCGCAAATCACGGTCATCAACCACGTGCTCGTGTCGGTCCAGCCGCAAAGCGCCGCGCTAGCGCCATTGGCCGTGCAGGGATTCACGGCGACGGTGCTGGGGACCGCCAATCAGAGCGTGGTCTGGCAGGTTCAGGGCCCGGCATGCACGGGTGGCGGGGTATGCGGATCGATCACGGCAAACGGCACGTACACGGCGCCTGCCGCGGCTCCGTCGCCAGACGCGATCCAGATCGTAACCATCAGCTCTGACGATACGACGCAGTCCAGTGTGGCCAACGTGACGATCTCCACGGGAGCAACCATCCTGACGCTGCATCCCGCAAGCGTCTATGCCGGGGCCGCCAACGGCTTCACGCTGCGCGTGGACGGCAGCGGTTTTGTTGCTACGAGTCCCGGGCCGGGATCGGCTCTGCTGATCGCCGGGACAGCGCGAGCCACCACCTGCACGACGGCGTCGGAGTGCACTGCGCCGGTAACTCCGGCCGACGTAGCGGCCGCGGGCAGCATAACGGTGCAGATTCAAAATCCCACCGGCACGAAATCCAATGCCGTGCCGCTCGTGGTGGCTGCGGCAAATGTTTCCGACGAGGTGATTTCTCTCACCAGCGCGCTCGCAGTAGCCAGCGGGAAAGACATCGTCGTGGTGGAGCCAACCACGGCCGGGGTTTCCATGCCGGGCGCGGATGTGGACCTGAACGTCGCCGCACTAGGAGCGTTCTCGGTGACGAACAATTCCTGCGCGCTGGGCGGAAACCCTATTGCGATCATGCGGCCTGCAGCGGGAACTGCAACGTCAGACATCTGCTTGTTCGCGCAAAGCGGGCTGGACTCCAGCATGGCGTTTACGGTTTCGGGACCCGGCGACGTCACGGTGATTTCGAAGCAGCCCGCCGGGCTGGGCATCATCCACCTGACGCTGCAGATTCCTGCAACGGCGCTGACTGGCGCAAGAACGCTTTTCATCCAGAGCACCAATCTTGACAAGACGGCCGCAAGCGGGGCGCTTGTAATTCGATGAGGACCACGAGGTGAACAAAAATGAGCTATGTGCAAAGGAGAAGATTCCTGTGGATTCTTTTTCTCGTGGGGCTCGCGCTGCTGGCGATTGCGGCGAATGCGACCACGCTGGCGCGGCTGCGGTTTGAAGACCTGGCGCTCGAATCCACGGCCGTGGCGAGGGTGCGCTGCCTGGGCGCGGAGAGCCGCTGGGAGCAAGGCGAAATCTGGACGGAGACGCGATTCGAGGTGGTGGAAAGCGAAAAAGGTTTACTTCCGGGAATCATCTCCGTCCGGCAGCCCGGCGGAACGGCGGGACATCTGCACTCGCGCGTTGATGGAGTGCCTGCGTTTCGGCCGGGGGAAGAAGTCTACCTGTTCCTGTGGGGACGAGAGGGTGAAACATATCGTGTTCTGGGATGGTCGCAAGGAACGTTCCGTATTTCGCACGACCGGCAAAGCGGGATCGAATTGGTGACGCAGGACTCCGCGGGCGCACCGATCTTTGATCCGCAAACGCGCAAATTCCGGCACGGAGGCATACGAAACCTGCCGGTAACGACTTTCCGGGGAAAATTGCGAAAAGCGCTGGACCGCGTAAATCCGTGATGCGGGCGAGGAGGCGGAAGATGGGCGAGAAATGCGGTTCGACAGTTCGCAGAACAACAGCGGCGCTCTTCGCGGGCTTGCTCGGAGCGTGGGGTGTTCCGAGCGCGCAGGGTTATTCGTTCAACGAAATCGTGCCGGACGTGCGGCAGCCAGTGGCCGTTTCGGGAGGCTCCGCGTGCCCGGTGCGCTCTCACCAGCAGACGGCTACAGGGAGCATCGCGATGCGGTGGAGCACGGTGCTGGGGACAAATCCAGTGACGGTGATCACACAGGATCAAACGGCGAATGGGCGGCTCAATGAGATCGAGCAAGTGATCGCGCAGTCGCTGGGCGTGTGGACGGGCGTAGGCGGAACGATGCTGACACCGGCGACGCTGGCTCCATTGGCACGCACCACGACACAAAATGCGTGCGGGTCGGACGGTGTGAACTCGATCTGCTTCGACCAGACGGACATGGCGTTCACACCGGGTGTACTGGCATTCACGCGCGTGATAACCGCGGACATCTCTGGGGAGCAGGTGGGAACCGGCGCCGCCTCTACCGGAGCGGGACAAATTCTGGATGCGGACATTTATTTCAATCCCAGTGATTTCCGCACAACATTCGCAACGCCGGCGGCCCTGGCGACGACGCCATCGGCCTACGATCTGGAATCGGTGCTGGCGCATGAACTCGGGCACGCGCTGGGATTCAGCCACTCAGCGGTATGGAACGCCATTATGTATCCCTACGCGCCGGCGCCCGGGACATTTATCGGGGCGCGACCGAACACGCAACAACCGGACGCACCGCTCAGCGAGGATGACCGGACCGGGCTGCGCGTTTTGTATCCGGATCCCGGCGACACGGTGCGAACGGGGACGATCAGCGGACGGATTCTGCCGGCGAACCCAATTTCTCTACCGGCGTCACCGCTGGGCGTGACGGGGATCTTCGGCGCGCATGTGATGGCCATAGATCAGACAAGCGGCGCGGTGATCGCGGGAACATTTGGCGGATGGAGCTGCGCGGCACCAGGCCCGGCACAGTTCGATGGAAGCTACACGATCGAGCGGTTGCCGGTGGGGCGCAACTACACGGTTTATGCGGAGCCGCTCGACGGCACGGTCGATCCTTCGCAGATCATCAACGCGACAGCGTCGCTCTGCCGGAATCCCACGACCGATCCGGGCTGGCCTCCGCTGCAGGGATGCGTGGCGCCAGCGGTGCAGACGAGTTTTACCACCCGGATGCGCCCGGGGTCATAGAGAAGGGAAAGGGGCAAGCACACAGAAGAGCCAGGATAGAGTGAGGCGGCTCAGGAGGCCGGAGTGCCTGCCTGAGGAGCGAGCCAGCCGCCACCGAAGAGGAGGCCCGGGCCGAGCGACGCAAGGAAAATTGGCTGGCGCTGCGAAGGGGATTGCGCCGCTGCAGAGTGCAAGATGGCGTGAAGCGCGGCGGCACAGGTGGTCGAGCCGAGATTCCCGGCGTCGCGCGCAATGGGCGGAAATTTTTCCGGCGGCACGCCACATTGCTTGGCGAGCAGGGTGACGAGTCGCGGATTGGGCTGATGAGTGGCGAAGCCTGCCACCGCCGAGCGGGAAATCCCGCTGCGGAGCTCGATGGCGTCGAGAACTTTTTCGAGGCGAGTGATGGCCGCGCGGGAGAGGGCCTCGCCGTCGAAGTGCACATCGAGGCCGCCAGCAGATCCATCATCGATTCGAATGGCCCCGGCATACTGCCCGGCGCAGCCGAAGAAGAATTCGCCCAGGAAGTATCCTGGAGCGGTAGAGCGGTCTGCGGCGCTGCGCAAGAGAAACGCGCTGGCGCCGTCGCCGAAGAGTCCGCCGAATTCACCGGAGACGCGCGCCGGAGTGAGCGAGCGGCTGTGTACGTCGGCGGTGACGACGGCGATCACGCGAGATTGCCCGGAGGAGATGAGCCCTTGCGCGACGGCGAGGCCATTCAGGAGCCCGAGGCAAGCGCCGCCAACGTCGAGCGCGCCACAAGTCTCACGCAGAAGCAACTGCGAGTGGAGTTGCGCGGCGAGAGAAGGAAAGCCGCGATGGGTTTCGCTTGTCGCAATGATCCAGTCGAGCTCCTGTGCGCCACAACTGGCGGCATGCAATGTTTCCTGCGCCGCCTTTGTTCCGAGCGCAAGTTCGTTCTCGCCGCCGCCCGCATAAGCGAGCGATTCTATCCCGGCGCGACGGCGAAGTTTGCCGAGCTCCATGCCGAACGCCCGGTCGACTTCCTCGGAAGGAATCCTGCGCGAGCCGAGGACGGCGGCGGAGCTCGCGAGATAGACTGGGCGCCGCTGAGGCGGGCTTTCTGGTTGCTCTCCAGGTCGTTTCACGTCTGGCCCTGTGTGACCATCAAGCGGGCTTCTGCACCGCGGCGATTTGGCTTTGGACTTGTTCGCGGAATTCCAGAGGATGGGCGATCTTCTCGAACACTTCGGGCGTTCCCCCAGTTCCGCGCACGATGACCGTACCGTAACCGAGCACTCTGCCGAGCGCGGACTCTTCGACGGCGATGCTCTCGATGCGCGGCAGAAGGATTTCAATAGTCCTGCGGGTGGCCAAGCCCGTCTTCACGATGACCCTTTTGTTGGTGACAGCCATTTCCGTGGCGCTGCGCTTGAGGATTCCCACACCAAGAAGAACGGTAGCTACTGCAAATGCCGCAAGCGCGATCCAGATCAGGGCGAAGGAATGAGATTCGCCGGGGCGCCTGGTGCTTCCGGAAAACACGACAAGCGCGATTCCAACCACAACAAAGAAAAGCGAAAGACCCGCGTGGTTGAGCATGACAATCCGGTGAAGACTGGTCTGATACTGAATGGTTTCTCCGGAGATCAAGTGCTTTTCGATGTAGCTCAAAGAGGCTCCTCGGATCAGCGCGACGCTTCGTTTCGGAAAATGCTGAGCGGATTATAACCGGGGGCGAGGGCCGGTCAACCGCGGACCGCAAAATGGAAGGCATACCATTCAATTGGTAGCGCTAACGGGAATCGAACCCGTATTTCGGCCTTGAAAGGGCCGCGTGCTAACCGTTGCACCATAGCGCCACACTTTTCGCGGTGGGTAACCCATCTAGAATAAGAGAAATCGCGAGAATGGACAAGCGGCCTCAAAAGAGCCTTAAATGCGAAAAGCGAAGATCGAAATTCGCAAAAACGGCTCGCGGCGTGGGAACAATTCGATTCCCGTCCGGGCTGCCACTTACTTTCGTTCCTCTGGTGGGTCGTCTCTGGGATCCGTGGTCTCGAAGAAGAACGCGACGAATGGTATCTTCACACCCGCCTTGACGTCACGCCTCTGGTACAGCGCATAAAATACGATTGCGGCGAACAGCACGACTACCAAGCAACCCACGAGTGTCAGCATGACAGTTCTCCACTCGCGGGTTACTTGGAGCGTTCCGGCGGCGGCGTCATCATCAGGTCTCGAATCGCCTTATCCAAGGCTTGATCTGACACCGCGCCGCCCTTCCCGGCCGCCAGCATGATCGCGCTGGCCAGATTGTTTGCCTCTGCGGTCTTACCCTTGATCTTGTCCGTTGTCTCTTTCGTTCTCTTAACCAGGGCTTCAAGAAGATCAGGAATCTTCGCAATGCCTTCGACGCGTAACCAACGCGGAGCATCGTTGAAGAGCCATTCCTCCCTGGTCTCCTCCTCCGGAAAATTATAGTCACCCTCACGAGTACAGAGGGCGATACCCCACTTCTTGCCAACCCTTGCATAGCCGATATCGTGGCTCCAGTATCCCGAATAAGGGTCTTCGCTGCCGTGGATTCCGACCCACGTCGGGACACCAAGATTCAGCTTTTGGAGAGCGGCGTCAATCGCGTTGATTGCCAAACCCAGATTGTCCGAGGCCTTGTTGAGATCTTTTGCGGCGGAGGAAAGTTGCGTGAAGTAAGTCGCGACTCTCTCAATGAGAGAGTTATCCGTAGGGTTCATGATCTTCTCCTAATCGACAACTAGGAATCGTCGCCGAAAGCGACGGGACCGATCCGGGGGTGACCCCGGCGTTGGCTTGCGCCAACTCAGTCCACTTTCTACTCTACCACACCGCTGGCCTTGTATTGAACAACGTATTGATGGGTTCAAAAGAGGGCCGCGCAGACCTCACCAGTCCTCAGATCGAGGGCGTTGTCGCAGGTCTTGCCAGCGATAACACCCCCTATGTTTTTTGTAAGAGTGTGATTACAGGGGAGTTGAAGCGGGATTATACCTTTCACGCAAAGGCGGTGTATAATGCCGCCATTATGCCTACAAATAATTCCGAGCCAAAGCCGCGATTACAAGTCTTGCTTAACAGCGTATGGAGACAAGCCGACCACCTTGTCAGATGGAGATTCGCCCAAATCGGTATCGCCATTCTCCCTCTTACTATCGGGGGGATCATGCTCGGAATAGGAGCATTGAGGCCCGCCGAATATTGCTTCATTTTTGCGGCGCTGTGGGGGATTCTCGTAATCATTCGAGAGAAGTTTCCGCACGAGAGCCGCACTGATAGAAGAATTGCAAAAACTGGTTCCATAATCGGCATCTGCCTTGTTCTATGGTGGGTATTGACAGTTATTGAGGACAAGAGAACCGAGGTCGCTATTCATTCGACAGAAGGTGTCTGGTTAGTTCCAGCACATAAGGCATCTCCGTACAGCTCTTGTCCCGTTATGCCCAGGGCTTTGACTATTTTTTGGGGAGATTCTGTCTCATCTGTCGAAAGGTCGTTCCCCCACATGATAATGAGGGTTAAAGGAGAACCCAAAATTGTCTTGGAAAAAAATGAAGAGGGGCAAATTGCGATTACGATGAATATATTCGATGAGCAAGAGAACATTGTAGCGGAGATTGAGCACAATCACTTCACTCTCAATCCCAACAATTATTTCAAACTAAATTACAGTAAGGACTTGAGCAGACTCAGTGTTCAGATTGCACATCAAAACGAAAAGGTGCTCGACCTAGAGTATTTGAACCCATCAGCCGTAAGAATTCTTGGAGTGTTTAGATATAGACATGCACCCCCAATCGTCTCCACCAAGAGCGCCCTCTTTATCGGGGGAACTCAGTTTAGTGGCGGCTCTTGTTTCGGATACAGCGGAGATGTCGAATTTAATTTCGACTAAGCCGCATTTTGCACTTTGGCCGTGAGGTGTTTGTATTCAAGATTTGGGGACAGAATCAGTTTGATAAGCGTATCGCGGAAAAGGAACTGATTCTTGCGGTTATTGAAGCGGAAGCACATTTCGTCAAGGTAGGCTGGGAGATGTTTCGCGCTGACTTTATGCCACGTGCCCACTATGCCGCGCTTGAGGAGCGAGAAGGCCGATTCCACAGTGTTTGTGTGCACGTCGCCATGTGCGTACTCCCGCGAGTGGTTGATGGTCTTGTGAAGGTTCTTCTGCATCTTGTCGAGCGCATATGGATAGATTTGGGATTCATCTGTCATAATCACTTCCACGTGGCCGCCGATATTCGCGTTGATAATCTCCCGCACAGTCTTGGACTTCGCATCCTTGGCGCGAATCAACCGCAGATCGCCATTGCGTTGCCGGATGCCAATTACCACAGCCTTGTCAGACTTTGGCCGCCATCTCCGGGCTTTGCCGCCAACGTAGGTTTCGTCAATCTCTACTGTGCCGCCGAGTTTTTCCGGCGCTACTTCCAACATGGCAGCGCGAATCCGATGCGTGAGGTACCATGCCGTCTTGTAAGTCACTTTCAACATGCGCTTGAGTTGGTTCGAGGACATGCCCTTGCGGGATTCGGTAATCAGATAGGTTGCAAGGAACCACTTCCACAGAGACAGGTGGGAGTCATGGAAGATGGTTCCGGCTGTCACGCTAAACTGGTAATGGCATGAATCGCAGTCGTACTGGAAGCGGTTTGCAATCTTGGTGGCTTTGGAGTCGCAGCGGGGACAAATGGGGCCTTTAGACCAACGCAATTGCTCTAGAGCGTGGCGGCATTTGTCGTCTGAGCCAAACTCTTCTGTCAGCTCAACTAGATTCATGCATTCATCGAAAGGAGTTTTCATAGCGTCACCATGAAGAAGAAAAAGCACCCCAAGAACATGACTAGCGACGAGTTATTGAAGCACCTGTTCCACCCGAAAGTGGTTAAGCACGTCAAGAAGGTCGTCGGCAAGTCAAAGAGGAGCATGAAAGGAAAGTAACATGGAACGGATTTTGTGTCAAGTATATAATCACGGTTGAAGTTATTTGTTTTGATACACTTTTGCAAGTGTTGATTCTAAATAAGTTAGCGGTAAACATGATTCGCCTGTAAAACGGGCGTTTGGGCGTGGCGTGTTTCTCGAAGCGGAATGCGAAGGAGGAAAAAACCCGCCCTCTGAAGAGGTCGGCTACAGAACTTGGTTATTCGGTCATAGCCGATGCCACGCAAAACAAAAAAGCGGCGTCCAGCAGCCGCACTCCAAGAAAACCGCACGTTTACCTGATGCGAACTATACTCATGAAGACAGGCTAAGTCAAGTAAAAATTGGCGGGATTATTTTCCGCAGCGGTTAGCCCTGGCGGTCCTGGAACTCTTCGTGCCAGGCCATTTGGATGGCTTCGAGTTTGCTCTCGTTGGAGGCCAGGGGGTCGCCGGAGAAACCGTGGAGCTCGGTGATCCATTTGTGCATGTCGGTAAAGCGAACGGTGAGCGGATCGGTGTCCGGAAATTTGTCGGTGAGAGCGATGGCGATGTCTTCGATTTGGTCCCAACCGAATGTC
>Ga0099828_10000540_pt1 | contig 23363 bp, 21 predicted proteins | sample CZO8metaG_2_FD_79338 | JGI IMG/M metagenome (GOLD analysis project Ga0099828, IMG submission 79338) | Vadose zone soil microbial communities from the Eel River Critical Zone Observatory, Northern California, USA - CZOApr15con2H1.8 metaG | ecosystem: Environmental > Terrestrial > Soil > Vadose... | reverse complement strand
CACGCAATTACTTCTGGACCGAAAGTCCGAGATCGACATCTCTACGTTCGCCTTCGATCGGTTCGGTCGCGGCGCTTTGGTCAAAGAACGGAACGTGATTTAGCCCTCCGGCCTACTGTCCTCCCCGCTTGGCGGGGAGGGTCAGTGAGGGGGGACGAAGCCGCCGGGACGCTTCAATGGCGCGCAAGCAAGGCGAGCACGATCAGCCCCAGCCCGCCGAGCATCAGGACGCCCGAGCAGCCCGCCTGAATGACCGTGTAGACGATGCCCCCGGTGCTCCCATACGTGGCCGCGATCTCGGCCCGGCGGCGGCGCGTTCGGATTGCGGCCGCGACCCCGCCCGCACCCAGGACGAGGGCGAACAGACCGAGGCCGAGGCCACCTGCCTCCTGCCCACTCAACGGGCTCCAGTATGGCCTCGGTTAGGATTTCCCCTTGTGGCAAGGATCCTGCTCCTGGGCTCCACCGGCTTTTTCGGGCGTGGTGTCGCGCACAAGTTAATCGATGCCGGCCACCAGCTGCGTGTGCTGGTGAGGGATCCGCTCAAGGCGGCCGCCTTCAAAGGCCGGGGAGCCCAGTTGATAGTGGGCGACGCCCTCAACCCCACCGCTGTCGGCCAGGCTGCCCAGGGGACCGACCACATCATCAGCCTGGTCGCCGTGCGTCGCAACAAGCCGCAATCCTTCCTGGAGGTCAACGTCGACGGCCCTCGGATCCTTGGCCAGGCCGCGCAGGCCGCCGGCGCCAAGTCGGTCGTGTTCGTCAGTGTGATCGGTGCCCGCCTGGATCCCAAATACAAGTACCTGACCTCGCGCTGGATGGGCGAGCAGGAGCTTTCCAAAACCGGCGTCAGGGGCACCATCCTCCGCTTCTCCTACGTGCTGGCCGAGGAGGGAGGAATCCTCGCTGAATTCGAGCGAGTGGCCAACTTTGGACCCTTCCTGATCATCCCGGGCAGCGGCCAAGCCCAGATCCAGCCGATCCTGCGCGAGGACGCCGCCCGCTGCGTGGTCGAGGCGATCGACAAGCCGGACCTGTTGGGGAAGATCGTCGAGCTCGGCGGCCCCGAGGTGGTGACCTACGAGACGATGTTCGGCTGGTTCGTGGAGGCTCGCGGGATCAAGAAACCGATTGTGAAGGTCCCTCCAGCGCTGCTGATCCCCGGTGCGGCGATCATGGAGGTGATGCTGGACAATCCCATCGGGATTCCGGACGAGATCAAGACCGTCCAACTCCCCAACATCGCCGACGGCATCGACTCGGTGAGCACGCACTTCGGCTGGCGGCCGAGTGCGCCAAGTTCCTGGGTCGCGACCAACTGGCGGAAAGGGCGGCGCTGAGCGTTCGTGCGTTCTTCGGGCTGCCCGTACCCGAGCCGCAGCGCGAGGAGTTGGGACTCTTTCTCAACGCAAGCGCCTCCGCGATGCCGGACTTCCGCTGGACCCCGACGTCGAACCTGCACCTCACCATCCGCTTCATCGGCAGCGTCGAGCGTGAGCGCGTCGAGGGCATAGCCGATCGGCTGGACGCGCTGATGCTCCCTGGTTTCGATCTCGAAGCCGGCGATCTGGGCGCTTTCAAGCGTGGCCGGCTGGCGCGAGTGGTCTGGCTCGGCCTGCGATCGGGGTCGGAGGCGGCAGGTGAGCTGGCGGCTGTCGTCGAGGCCGAGTGCCGGTCCGCCGGTTTCCCCGCCGAGGCGAGGCCCTTCCAAGCGCATATGACGCTGGCCAGGGCGCGCAAACGCGACGGCTCCGTGCTGCAATTGCTCCCGGCATTGCCGAAGCTCCCGGCCTGGCGCGCTACAGGGCTCGTTCTCTACTCGAGCCGTCTGACCAGGGCGGGGGCCGTGTACGAGCCCATCCGCACCGTCAGCCTAAAGTGATCCGATGCCGGCCTGAGCGCACTCCAGGTCCTGCTCGGGACGGGCTCCACTCACGCCCACCGCTCCGACTACAGACCCATCGCGTTTGATCTGGAGCGATCCGAGGCCGGGTATGAGCGGTACGCGGGCCATGCGATCGGCCGCGCTGAAGAAGCCGGGCCGGTCCTCGGCCAGCTGGGCCAGTGCGTCACCGTCGCGGTGGAACACCGCCGTCCCGACCGCTTTCGCCTCCGCGATTTGAGGGGAGAGTGGCGGTGCCCCGTCCATCCGCCCGAGAGCAACCAGGTGGCCGCCCTCGTCCACGACCGCGGCCGTCACTTTGACGCCCAAGTGCAGTGCCTTGACGTGGGCGGCGTCGATGACCTTGGTCGCGTCCCGGAGGCTCAGCGGCATTTGGCGGACACTAGTCTCGCATGGAGCTGAACGGGAGGGTCGCGATCGTCACCGGCGGCGGCACTGGCATCGGCCGAGCCGTGTCCCTGCGGCTGGCCGCGGCCGGCGCGAAGGCAGTGCTGGTGAACTACTCCCGTTCGTCCGCAGACGCCGATGCCACCGCAGCGGAGGTCAGTTCGCTCGGCGCCGAAGGCGCAGCCCACAAGGCCGACATTGCCGACGAGTCGCAGGTAAGGGCAATGGTCGCGGAAACGTTGCGCCGGTTCGGCCGCCTGGACGTGCTCGTCAACAACGCCGCCACCACACGTTTCATCCCACACCCGGACCTCGACGCGCTGACTGAGGAGGTCTGGGACGACATTCTCGGCGTGAACCTCAAGGGCACGTTTTACTGCTGCCGCGCTGCTGCGGAGGCCCTGCGCAAGACGAACGGGGTCATCGTCAACGTGGCGTCAATCGCCGGCCACCGCGGAGGTGGGTCGTCGATCGCCTATGCGGTTTCCAAGGCTGGCGTGCTGCAGCTCACGCGGGCGCTGGCGATGGCGCTGGCGCCAGATGTTCGTGTCAACTCGGTCTCACCGGGCCTGGTGTCGACCCGCTGGTTCCGGCAGAAGTTTGGAGACGAGGCTTGGGCTGCCCAGGAGCGCGCTTTCGCTTTGGAAACGCCTTTGGGCGTGGTCGCGACGCCCGATCACGTCGCACAAGCGGTGATGGCGCTGGTCGAGGCCGACCTCGTCACGGGCCAAGACCTGGTCGTGGACGGAGGCTTGAACATCAAGTACCCGTGAGGAGAGGGGCGGCACACCCCCTGGCCCGCGGCTACTTGTGATGGGTTGGCAGCGAACTGACTTTCGGGGGTTGCGCTGACAGCCCTTCCCACACTAGTGTTGGCGACGGCCCCGAGGGAAACGTTCGAGAGGGCAGGAACAGGCCGCAAGGCAGGTACCAGCTCACGAGAGGCGATCCGTCGGGGTCATTTCTTTTCCGGCGCTGTCGACGCTAGGCTGGGGGCCATGGAAGTCGCCCAGCGGCAGGCGCGAAAGCCGAAATCCCCGCCGTCGACTGGGGTCGAGGTGTCGATCGTGATGCCATGCCTCAACGAAGCCGAGACCCTGGCGAGGTGCATCGAAAAGGCGCAACGCGCGATCGACCAGAGCGAGCTCGCGGCGGAAATCATCGTCGCCGACAACGGCAGCACCGACGGTTCGCAGGCCATCGCCAGAGAGTTGGGCGCGCGCGTCGTGGACGTGCCGGCGAAGGGATACGGGCGTGCGCTGATCGCGGGTATCGACGCCGCCCGGGGACGCTTCGTGATCATGGGCGATGCCGACGACAGTTATGACTTTGGGGCCATCGCGCCCTTCATCGACAAGCTCCACGAGGGTTACGACCTGGTCGTGGGCAACCGCTTCGTGGGGGGAATCGAAACAGGGGCGATGCCGTGGTTGCACCGATGGGTGGGCAATCCGGTGCTCTCGCTCATCAGCCGTATCTTCTTTAACGCACCGGTCGGCGACACCCACTGCGGGCTGCGGGCCTTCAGCAAAGACGCATGTGAACGGATGCAGCTCCGTGCCACTGGCATGGAGTTCGCGAGCGAGATGGTGATCAAGGCGACCTTGAAAGGTATGCGCATCACCGAGGTGCCGGTCGTACTTCACCCAGCCGGCCGCTCCCGGCCGCCTCACCTCCGCACTTGGCGAGACGGCTGGCGGCACCTTCGATTCATGCTCTTGTTCAGCCCGCGCTGGCTCTTTCTGTATCCGGGGCTCGGGTTGCTGTTCGTCGGCGCGCTGCTATCCGGGCTCCTCATTGCCGGCCCGCTGCGAATCGGAGGCGTGCGCCTGGACATCCATACGCTCCTGGTGGCGGGCTTCCTCTGCTTGCTGGGCTACCAGCTGGTCCTGTTCGCCGTATTCACAAAAATCTTTGCGATTCGGGAGGGATTCCACCCACGTCACCCGGCCCTGGAGGCCCTGTTGAATCGCGTCTCTCTCGAGACCGGCCTGCTGGCCGGAGCGCTGATGGCTCTGGTTGGCCTGGCGGCGCTCGTGGCGGCCGTGGTGAGCTGGCAGGCCGCCGGGTTCGGCAACCTCGACCCCTCGCTGACCATGCGAGAGGTCATTCCTGCGGTCGTGCTGCTGGCGCTGGGCACGCAGACGATCTTTGCCAGCTTCTTCATCAGCATCCTGTCAATCGAAACGAATGAGAGGGAACCTTCAACGGTTCCCTCTCATCGGGGCGCTCACCGGCGCCACTAACGCGTCGCACGGCCAGTCTTGAGTCACCGGAATGAGCGCCCCTGCTCTCCTTCCCGGGGATTGGATTGTTATTAGAGGATCTCCAGGCCGGGATTAGTAGTCGGCTGGATATGGACAAAGTCGCGACCGGGATGAACCCGGCCGCCCATGCCATGCGGTTACTTAATAAATGGCTGTCTCGGGCGTGAGGGCTTCCAGCCGATTTCGGCAGGAGGTGAGGAAACGCGCCGCCATCAGGCCGTCGAGCACGCGATGGTCGAAGGAGAAACAGAGGTACATCATCGGTTTGATCCCGATCATCCCGTTGACCGCCACCGGACGTTCCATGATCGCCTCCATGGTCAGGATTCCGGCCTGGCCCGGATTGATCACCGAGTAGCTGAAAAGCGTTCCGAAAGTTCCTGAGTTGTTGACGGTGAACGTGCCCCCGGCGAGGTCGTCCGCTTTGAGCTGCTTGTTGCGCGCTCGGGTAGCAACGTCATTGACTGCGCGAGCCAGTCCGGCGATCGACAGACCATCTGCGCGCCGGACGACCGGTACCACGAGTGTGTCCTCGAGCCCCACCGACACACCCAGGTTGATGTCCCGATGGATGATCAGCTCTGTCTCGTTGAAGGTGGCGTTCACCTCGGGATGCTCTCGCAGGGCCCCCGCGGTCGCCGCCATCACGTAAGGCAAGTAGGTAAGCGAGAAGCCCTCCTGCTTCGCAAAAGCCGCCTTGTTGGCGGCACGGTTGGCGACCACTCCCGACATGTCAGCCTCCTGGGTCTGCCAGGCATGAGGAATGGTCGTCTTCGAGCGGGTCATGTTCTCGGCGATGAGGCGCCGGACTCGCGTCAGCTGCACGACCTGGTCACCCTCCAGCGGCGCCGAAGCCGGCTGGGGCGCTCGCGTCGCCGGCGCTGCCTTGGCGTGGGCCGCGAACTCATGCACGTCTTTCTTGGTCACGCGGCCGCCGATGCCGCTACCTGTGACCTGCGAGAGATCGACATTGAGCTCCGAGCCGAGCATCAGCACCGCGGGCGAGAAGCGGTGCTCGCCGGATTCAAGCTCCGGCGATGGCGTGGACGCGTCCGGAGCGGCCGGCGCGGGCGGTGACGTGACGGGTCCGACCGGTGCTGCAGGCTCCGGCGCCAAGGTCTTAGGACGCGCGGGGGCCGCAGCGGGCGACGGTGCCGCGCCGGCGACCTCTCCGTCGGCGCCCAGCTCCACCACCGCAATCTCGGCGCCCGCTTGCACGGTCTGGCCTTCCTTGGCGAGGATCTCGCGCAGGATGCCGGTCACCGGGGCCGGAACCTCGGCGCTGACCTTGTCGGTGTCGACCTCGAGCATGGGCTCGAACTCGACGACCTTGTCACCCGGCTTGACCAGCCACTTCGAGATGGTCCCTTCGTGGACCGACTCCCCCAGCTGCGGCATCACGACTCGAGTGATCCTGGGCATTCTTATGGCCTCTAGCGGCCCCTCCCCGCTTGCGGGGAGGGGTAAGGGGTTGGGGACGTGGCGATCACAATCCGGCTCATCAGTAGGCCGCCAGCTCTCGCAGCGCCTTGGTGATCTTCTCGGGGTTGGGCATGAAGAGGTCCTCCATCGCCGGTGCGTACGGTATGGAGGGAACGTCCAGGCCGCCGAATCGCTTCACAGGCGCGTCCAGCCAGCGCCACGCCTCGTCGGCGATCAGCGCCGCCACCTCGGAACCGATGGAGACGCTGAAGTTGTCCTCGTACAGCACCAGGCACCGGCCCGTCTTGCGGGCTGACGTGATGATGGCCTCCTTGTCGAGCGGGTAGACAGTTCGAAGATCGACGATCTCCACGCTCACGCCCTCGGTCTCCAACGCCTTGGCTGCCTCGGATGCGTACTGCACCATGAGCCCGTAGCAGAACACCGAGATTTCCGATCCTTCGCGCACCGTGCGGGCTGCGCCCAGCGGGATCAGGTACTCGCCCTTCGGGACAGGCTCCTTGAACATTCGGTAAAGACGCTTGTGCTCGAAGAACAGCACAGGATCAGGGTCGCGGATGGCCGCGAGCAGCAGGCCCTTGGCCTCGTAAGGGGTGGAGGGAATCACGATCTTCAAGCCGGGCGTGGCAAAGCGCGCCTCGATCGACTGCGAATGGTAGAGCGCACCGTGAGCGTGGCCGCCCATCGGTGCGCGAACGACCATGGGCACGGACCAGTCGCCATCGCTCCGATACCGAAACTTGGCGATCTCATTGGTGATCTGGTTGAAGGCCATGTGGGCGAAGTCGGTGAACTGAATCTCCGCCACCGGTCGCTTGCCGGCGATGGCAAGTCCGAGCGCGACGCCGGCGATGGACGACTCCGACAACGGTGTGTCGATGACGCGAGCTTCGCCAAACTTCTTGTGCAGGCCGTCCGTGACCAAGAAGACGCCCCCCTTCTGCCCAACGTCTTCTCCGAGGACCATCACTCGCTCGTCGCGTTCCATCTCCTCGGCCAAAGCCGACCGCAGCGCCGCCACCATGTTCATCTCTTCGGTCTCGACGCCGGCCGCCGGGTCGATCGCCTTAGGCACGTCGAGGCCATAGACGTTGGTCAGGGCGTTCTCAGCCGGCGCGTCGGGCGACTCGACGCCTTCGCGGGTGGCCGCAGCGACCTCTTCCTTGATGCGCTCCTCGTACGCCTCGACTTCCTTGGCCGTGAGCACGCCTTCCTCTAGCAAGCGCTTCTTGAATCGCTCGAGGCAGTCGTTTTGCGCGAGCTGATCGATCTCCTCCTGGGTTCGGTAGCGTCGCTGGTCGTCCTCCGACGAGTGGGCGCCGAGGCGGTCGACGAGGCACTCGATGAGCGTCGGACCGTCGCCGATTCGAGCCCTGGCGATCGCGTCCTTGGCGACGACGTAGCACGTCACCGGGTCGCGGCCGTCAACCGTCACCCCGGGGAAGCCGTATCCGGCGGCGCGCTGGGCCGCGTACTGGATCGCATACTCCTTGCGGTATGGGGTCGAGATCGCGAACCCATTGTTCTCGCACACGAAGATCTCCGGGAGCTTGTAGATGGCCGCGAAGTTGAACGCCTCATGCGCGTCACCCTCGGCGCCGGCTCCCTCGCCGTAGCAGGTGAGTACGACCTTGTCGGTCCCGTCCATCTTGAGCGCGTACGCCGCGCCGGCGCCGTGCACCATCTGACTGGCCACTGGAGACCCACCCGAGATGATGTTCAGGCGCGTGTCGGAGAAGTGACCAGGCGTCTGCTTGCCTCCGGAGGCGGGGTCGGCCGGCTTCGCGAGCACAGCGAGCATGAGGTCGAGCGGGGTCATGCCCATGCGCATGGTCAGCACGACGTCTCGGTAGTAGGGGGAGATCCAGTCGTACTTGGGTTTCAGGGGCCAGCCGACGCCGATCTGCGCGGCCTCATGACCGGCGCAGGAGATGATGAACGGCGCACGGCCCTGACGGTTGAGCGCCTGGAACCGGTAGTCGATCTGGCGCCCGAGCAGGATGTAGTTGAACCACTCCTTGAGCGTCTTTTCGTCGAGGTCGGTGTCGCGCCAGTTGACCGGATCCTGAAACCGCCATTCCGGGGTGAAGGCACGGCCCTTTGGCTTGGCAGCTGACTCCCGCGACTTCGTCGCAGGCATCCCAGACATGTCCACTAGTTGTCCACTAGATGTGGATCGCTCGCCCGTCCACCGACAGGGCCGCCTCCATGACGGCCTCGCTCAAGGTGGGGTGGGGATGAATGTTGCGACCGAGCTCCCAGGCATCGCCCTGGAACAGCTGGGTCAGCGCGGGCTCTGCGATCAGCTCCGTCGCGCTCGCCCCCACGATGTGGGCGCCCAAGAGCTGGCCGGTCTTGGCGTCAGCGACCAGCTTCACAAAGCCGCCGGTCTCTCCGTGGATGATCGCCCGGCCGAGGGCGCTGAACGGAAAGCGACCAACCTTGACGTCGCGACCGCGGTCATTCGCCTGCTTCTCGGTCACGCCTACCGACGCGATCTGCGGATGCGAGTACGTGCAGCGGGTGACGAGCTCCTGCTCCATCGGTGCCACCCGCTGGCCGGCGATATCCTCGGCGGCCGTCATGCCTTCGTGCGCCGCGGCGTGGGCGAGAAGGAAGCCGCCGACCACATCGCCGATGGCGTGGATCGAGTCCACCGACGTGCGCATCCACTCGTCGACCTCGATGAAACCGTTTGGGTGCACCGCCACGCCGACCTGTTCGAGGCCGATCTCCTTGGAACGGGGAGCGCGTCCCACCGCGACAAGGAGCTGGCGGGCCCAGACCTCGCCCGCGTCGGTCTCCACGCTCACGCCGTCACGAGCTTTCTTCGCGCCCTTGACGCGGACTCCGACGCGGCAGTCGATGCCGGCCTTCTTGAACGTGCCGAGCATCTCCTTGGAGATGTCCTCGTCCTCGAGCGGTACCAGGCGGTCGAGCGCCTCGAGCAGCGTGACCTTGACTCCGAGCTGGTTGTATAGGGTCGCGAACTCGACGCCCACCGCGCCCGCGCCGATGATGCAGATCGACTCCGGGACCTTCGCTGCCAGCGTGGCGTGGTCGGAGGAGATGACGAACTCACCGTCGAAGGCAATTCCGGGCAGCTCCTTCACGTCGGAGCCCGTGGCGACGATCAGGTTCTTGGCCTTGAGCTGCTTCGCGCCCACCTCCACTGTGTTGCGGTCACGTAAGCGGCCACGGCCTTCGACCACCTCGATCTTGTTCTTCTTCATCAGGAACTGGACCCCTTTGTGCAGCTGGCTGACGATGCCGTCGCGCCGGGCCGCGATCCGCGCGTAATCGAAGCGCACCTTGTCAGCCTCCACCCCGAACTCCTGGCCCCGCGCGGACAGGCGGTGGTAGAGCTCCGACGATTCCAGCAGCGCCTTGGTGGGGATGCAGCCGACGTGCAGACACGTGCCGCCAAGCTTGTCTGCTTCGACCAGTGCGACCTTCAAACCCAGCTGCGACGCGCGGATGGCGGCGGGGTAGCCGCCCATCCCACCGCCAAGGATCACGAGGTCGAAATCGCTGCCGGCCATCCCAACTAAGTTTAGGTGGGGTGCACGGAGCGGACGCCGGCCCGCTAGATTGCGCTCGATGTTGCGCAGACTTCAGCTCCGTCCCGCGCTCTTCGCCGTGGCGATGGGCGTGCTCGGCCCGGTCGCGGTGGTCATGGTCTGGGGCGCTATCAGATCGGCGCAGAGCCAGCCTTACCAGTCGGACTTCGCCGTCTACTACGGCGTGTCCACGATCGGGCTCCAGTATGGGTTCAGTCATATCTACGACGAGCCATACCGGCTTCGTGTCTGGAACGTCCTGGGGACCGAGTTGGACGGTCCGCTTCAGCGCTATCCGATCATCCAGCCGCCGACGACGGCCCTGGCCACCGTCCCGTTTGCACTCCTGCCTATCCGGCCCGCTTACGCGATCTGGATGGTGCTGATCATCGCTGCGCTGCTGGTTGGTTGGTGGCTCGGGGCGCCGGGCGGCCGCTGGGCGCGCCCAGGTCACCTGGTGGCGCTGCTCGCGCTCGTCCCGATCGGCCTTGGGCTCTACGCCGGCCAGCTCGTGTATGTGGTGTTCGCGGCAGTGCTAGCGGCTTGGTGGCTGCTGCGCCGCGATCGCCAGGTGGCGGCGGGGTTCGTGCTGCTCCTGATCCTCCTCAAGCCGCAGGAGGCCGTTCTCGTGCCGCCGGTCATCTTGCTTCTGGGCTATCGGCGCACATTCGCAGTTTGGGCAGCGGGAGCAGTCCTGGCCGCGATCGTGGCGACGGCGATCGTCGGTCCCGCGGCCGTCGGGGCCTACGCCTCCAGGTTGGGTGAGGTGGTGCGCAACCCGAGGGCATGGGACGTGGTGTCCAACATGACCCTGCCGGGCGCGGTCGGGGGCGGCACGGCGGGCACGGTCGCGGAGATCGCCGTGGCTGTCGTGGCGCTTTTCGCAGCCTGGCGCAGGCGCGCCGATGGCCTTGAGCTGCCGCTTGCTATCGCGCTCGTAGGATCGCTGGTCATGTCCCCTTACGTCCACGAGCCAGACAGCGTCGTCCTGATCGCTGCGGCGTGGCTTTACCTGCGCACGCACGTCTCGCCATGGGTGGTGGCGTACCTCGTTGCCGGTTACGTGGCCATCGACCTCGGGCAGACAGCTGCAGTCGGCTGGGGTCCGCTGCTCGCGATGACTGTGGCGTGGCTGCTCGCCATGGCCGTGCTGCCGCAGGGCTTGATGCGCTCCCCAGAGCCGTCAGCGGCAGCCGCTTAATTCGAGATTGCTCCGTGCGTGGTCGAAATCTGCCTCATCCGTAACCGGCAAGCCCGATGACGGATCGCCGAACCTGTCGATGGCGCGGTAGTACAGCGTGGAGCTGGTGACCTGCGGCATGACCAGGCTGTCGACCGATGCATTCGGGTTCAGGCACGGATCCAATCGCTCTGCTGCCAGGGCCTGGAGGTCGGCCAGCTCCCGATTCATCTGCGCCGTCTTGGCGGCGGCGTACGTGAACAGCAGCACACCGCTGTTGAAGGACGCCAGGAAGACGATGGCAAGGAGAGCCGGGCGCCAGGTGCCCCGCCACGGCAGCCGGCCGGCCGGGTCGCTCAGGAGCAGCAGCCAGAAGACCGCGCCGACGTAGACGTAGCGAGCGGCGCCCGACTGTTGGTAGCCAAGCTGTGCCCGTGTCAGCCCGGTGATCACGTAGAGACCGAGGAGACCGGCGGCCACACCCAGAGCCAATGGATGCGGCCTTCGCGATCGCCATGCGAGGCCGATCGCAACGACGGTCAGAACGAGGGCGGGTGGCGCAAACACGCCGCTCTCGCCGGCAAGACCGGCAGCACTCGAGCCGAGGCCCCACAGCACGTAAAGAGGCAGCAGCACGATATTGGCGGCCGACGGCGGCGGATTGGGCGGAGCGCCGCGATGCCCAAAAGCGAGATACCAGGCGCCGAGGGCAAGGGCGACCGGTACCAGCCACATCAGATCCCGGCGCCGGCCAGGCGTCCAGGCAAGCCGCACGGCCACGGCCAAGCCGAAGAACGCCCCGATCCCCGAGAACATCAGCGACCCGCCGAGCAGCGCGGCGGCGAGAATGGAGCGGGCTCGTGTGGCTGGGCCCTCCAGGGTGAGCAGCGCTCCGAGCCCGCACGCCACCGAGCCGACGAACGCGATCTGGAACGCCCAGAGCAGGTTCTCCCAGCCGGCACCGAGGACCAAAAGCAGCGCCGCAGCAGCGATGCCCACGAGGTCGCCGCCTCGGCGGCGCGCCAGCTCGAACAGGAGCACGACGCTGGCCGCGTGCAGCGCCAGCAGGACCGCCATGTAGGGCAGGTAGCTGCGCAGTCCCACTGTCGCCAGCAGCACGGCATAGATGAGGCGGGGCAGCATCACCGGGTGTTCGTTGTGAGGCTGCAGGTAGGTCGTCCAGCTCCAATCTGGAGCGGTGAGGATGAAGTCCCACTCGTCGAAGTAGAAGTAGAAGCCGCGGGACAGCCAAAGCATTGCGGCCACTCCGATGACGGTGCCGGCCACGACCAGCAGGCGAGCCCGCGGGATGCGGAAGTCGGCGACGGTCATTCAGGCTGGTGTCGGCGCCGGCCGCGCCCGACTGGGGCGCGTCTGGTGCTCTCGGCGCGATGGGACGACCAGAAAGGCGAACCACACGATCACGGCGACCAGCAGCGGCAGCGGCCGAAGCGGCCATGCCAGCTCGGCGGTGACCACCACCACAAGCAGCCAGAGTCGCTGCCAGACAGGCGGGTCATCGCGCCAGAACAGCCAGGCCGCAACGACGAGGATCGAAAAGTCCTGGAGGTGCCAGTATGTAGCGACCAAAGTCGACGTGACCAGGCCGAGGGCGACGAGGCGAGCAAGACTGCGGTCACGGTTAAGAAAAGCCCCGACGAGGCCGACCGCACCCAGCGCCGCCTGCGCCAGGTAGCTCAGAACGCCCGGACCGACGATGTAGGCCACTGTGAAGTAACGGTTGTTGAAGCTCGCCTGGGCGGTGGCGGCGAGGCCGCGATAGTCGCCAATGCCCTGACCCCCCACCAGCAGAACCGATATGACTGCGAAGGCTGCGCTCGTCATCGCCCATCCGGCAGCGACTCGCCAATGGCCGGCCACCAGGAGGACTGCCGGCACGGCCAGCGTGAGCTGAGGCTTCACGATGGTGAGCGCCAAGACGGCTCCGGCAAGATAGGGTTTTTCGGCTTCGGCGAGCCTCCAGGAGGCGGCCACCGCCAGAAGAACGAGAGATACGGGCTGGCCGAAGCTGAGGCCGTACAGAACCGGATACCAGGCCAGGGCTGCAAGCAGCCACACCGAACGTGTCCAGCCCCGCCCAGGGGAAGCCAGCCACCACGCCGCCACCAGCGCCACCAGCGACAGCGCCGACCAGGCATAGAACGCCCACTGCGCACCCAGGATGACGAGGGGCAGCACTAGAAACGCGAGCGGTGGCAGGGAGATGTACCGCTCGCCGTCAGTGAACTGAGCATCTGGGCGCAGTTGGGAGAAGAGCTGCTGCTGAAGTTCGAGCGAGTACATGTGATTCCAGCCGTGCTCGAAACCGATTCTTGCCGCCATGTAGGTGAGGGTCAGGTCGTTGTTCAGCGGATCGCGGCGCACCGGATCGAAGACGAACCAGGCGCTGACCGCAGCCGCAAGCAGCAAGAACCACGCGAGGCCGGCAGCGCCGAGATTGCGGTTAGCCCGCGCGTCCAGACGAAGAATCGAGTGCTACCCCCGCTCGGCGAGCGGTACCGGCTTTCGCGGTTCGGGTCCGGTGTACTCCGATTGAGGGCGGATGAGGCGGTTGTTGGCGCTCTGTTCCAGAACGTGGGCTGACCAGCCCGCCACCCGAGCCACGGCGAACGTGGGCGGGAAAAAGTCTGTGGGCAGCCCTATGGCCTGCAGGACGCCGGCCGAGTAAAACTCGACGTTTGTCGCCTGCGGACGCTCCGGGTGCTCCTCGTGCAGGATGCTCAGCGCTGTCTCCTCGACCCTGGATGCGAGCTCGTAGAACTTGGGATTGAGGCGCTCGCACATGGCCTTGAGGATCTTTGCCCTCGGATCGTAGGTGCGGTAGACGCGGTGCCCGAAACCCATGAAACGCACCTTGCGCGCCCGGGCGTCGCGCATCCAATGCTCGGCGTTGTCGGCAGTGCCAATCTGCTCGAGCTGGTCCATGACCGCCGACGGCGCGCCGCCGTGCGCGGGACCCTTCAGGGCGCCGATGGCGCCGACCAGGCACGAGGCAAGGTCGGACTCCGTCGAGGCGATCACCCGAGCGGTGAAAGTCGACGCGTTCATGCCATGGTCCGCGAGAAGCACAAGGTATGTGTTGAGAGCGTGCACCAGCTCGGGCGCCGACTCCTTCGCGTTCAGCATGTAGAGGTAGTTGGCCGCGTGGCCGAGGTCGGCCCGCGGCGGCACCGGCGCTTGACCACGCCGGCGGCGGTGATACGTCGCGAGAATGGTGGGGAACGAGGCCGTCGCGTGAATAGCGAGCGGAATCGTCGGTTTCTCCAGCCTGTGTTCGACGCCCTGGACGGAGACAACGCTGCGGAGCACGTCCATGGGGTCCGTGTCCGCGGGAAGCGCTGCGAGCGTCGTGGCCGCGGCGGGCGTCAGCTGCCGCGAGCCCGCCAGCTCGAGAGACAGCGCGTCCAGCTCGGACCTGGTGGGCAGGCGACCGTGCCAGAAGAGGTGAGCGACCTCCTCAAACGACATGTCCTCGGCGAGGTCCGCGATGACATACCCTCGGTAAACAAGGCGGCCGTTGGCGCCGTCGACGAGTGAGATGGCGGTTTGGGCCGCCACAACGCCTTCCAGGCCTGGAACGTACTCGCTCGTCATCGCTTGGCGAGCGCCAGCGGTTTCCTCCCGGGCGCCGGTCCGATCCAGACCGAGGCCGGACGAATGATGCGAAGGTCCTGCAGAGCCTCCAGCACGTGGGCCGTCCAACCCGAGACGCGAGAGGTGGCAAAGACGCAGGTGAAGAGCTCCTTGGGGATGCCTGCGCCGGTGAGCACCACGGAAGCCCAGAAGTCAACGTTGGTGGCGTTGGGCCGCTCGGGGTGCGCCTCGTGGAGGATGCTCAACGCCACCTCCTCGGTTCGAGCGGCGATGCGATGCAGTTCGGGGGCGGCGGTCTTGGCCAGCTCGCGAAGGATCTTCGCCCGCGGGTCGTACGTACGGTAGACGCGATGGCCGAAACCGGCGAATCGCTCGTTGCGTGCGTGGGCCTCGTGCAGCCACTTCTCCGCGTTGTCGGCAGAGCCGATCTTGTCGAGCATGGTGCGCGCCGCGAAGGTAGCGCCGCCATGGCCCGGTCCCTTGAGGGCGCCGATGGCGCCGACCACGCAGGAGGCGAGGTCGCTCTGCGTGGAGGCGATGACACGGGCGGTGAACGTCGAAGCATTGAGCCCGTGGTCGGCGAGAAGAACGAGGTACGACTCGACCCAGTGTGTCCGGTCGGCGGCGGGCTCCTTGCCCTCCATCATCCACAGCAGGTTGGCGGCGTGGCCCAGCTCGTCGCGCGGCTCGATCACGTCCTTGCCCTGCCTTCGCCGATAGGCGGCCCCGACGATGGTTGGAAACACCGCGGTGAGCGGGATCGCCTCGTCGAGGGTGGGTTTGGTCAGCGCTTGGGTCGCACCCTGGGCGGACACGACAGTGCGCAGTGTGTCCATAGGATCGCTCGCCGGGTCCATCGCCATCAGTGCGCCGCGGCCGGCGTCGTTGAGGCGCCGCGCCGCGGCCATCTGGTGACGCAAGCCGTCAAGCTGTGATTCGGTGGGGAGCTCGCCGTGCCACAGCAGGTAGGCGATCTCTTCATAGCTCGCGACCGGAGCCAGGTCTTCGATTAGATATCCACCGCGATAGATGAGGCGGCCGTTGGCGCCGTCGACCTCGCTGACGGCTGTCTCGGCCGCGACCACCCCTTCGAGCCCAGGGCTGAAGTCAGGCACGAGTCTTAAGTGTAAGGAGCCCGTGCTCAGCACCACCGTTTGGCGCTGCGGCAGGTTCATTTAATGGTTGTCCCGGACGATCGAGATGATCGCCACGACCGGTTGCTGAGCCGCAACACTCACGCGGCGATTTTCGTCAGTACCGGCACGACAGCCTCTGGCGCCGGCATCTCAGCAATCTCGGCAGCGATGCGACGGGCTGCGGTGCGTGCAGGCCCCACGAGCGCGGTGGTGACAGCGTCGCGCAAGCCAGTCGCTGTGAGCGTTTCTGCTTCCAGGACGATCGCAGCACCGGCCGACGACATCAAGCCCGCGTTCGTGAAATGGTCTGCGCCCAAAGGGACCACGACGAGCGGCAGGCCGAGCGAGAGCGGTCCCAGGGTCGAGCTGGCGCCGCCGTGGCTCACGACGACCGCGCTGCGCGCGAGCAGGAGCGCCCACGGCACCCATTCGTGCACCTGGATGTTCGCCGGAAGCGTAACGAGCGCCTTGGCTGCCTCCGACCGGCCGCTCGTGATGACGACGTCCAGGTCAGTCCCGGCGAGGCCGTCAATGACCGTGCGATAGAGATCGATGCGGTCGTTGAACACGGTGCCGAACGTCACCGTGACGACGGGACGGCGGCCCAGCTGGGACAACCACTCGGGCGCCTCCGCAGAGGTCAGCTCCAGCGGCACCGGTCGCAAGGGCTGGACTGCAGACACGGTGGCTATGTGGGGGTACTGGAGGCTCGGAGGTGCGAGGTCGAGGTAGAGGCGCCCGTACATGCCTCCTCGATCCGGTGCGCTCAGCCCGTTATCCAGCCAGTGCCTGGCGGCAACAGCCCCGGCTGCCGCCATCACGTCGGCCTCCACCAGCGGGCCGAAGCTGTGGTTGACGGTGGGCAGGTCTTCCAAGGCCCCGGCCAGCGGGCCGGCGAACTCGGACATCTCGTGGATCAGCAGGCTCGGGCGCCAGGTCTGGATGACCCGGCGCAGGCCGGCGACCCTGGGTGGCACCTCAAAGTCTGCGAACGACTTCGAGAACGCAGCCATCCTCATGCGTCGGCCCGCCTCGTAGAACTTCGGAAACGCAGGGTCCTTCTCGCGGGCCTCCCGTATCTCGGCCGTCGACAATCCGACCGTCTCCACGTCGAAGCCATCGCCGCGGATGGCCTCGTCGAGAGGCGCGCTGGTGGCGAACCGCACGTTGTGCCCGGCTTTCAGGAGCGCGGTGGCGAGAGCCACCATGGGTGTGTAGTGGCCATACGCGGGGCGGCAGGACATGAGTACCCGCACGAGGTGAGTTCTACATCACTTCTAGCGCGGCCAGTAGGCCGGATTCATTCCGGCCGTCGCATCGCTCGCACCCTGGCCTCACAACGCGGCAGGGAGTGACTTTCAACAAATCACATCAATCCGGAATGGGCGCAGCCGCGCGGCGAAGCCGCCCGGCGATGAGGGAAAACCGCCTGGGGTTTTCCCTCATAGGCAGGGTCGTCAGACCATGCCCAGTTCCCAGCGCGCCTCCTCGGACATGCGGTCCGGGGTCCACACGGGTTCGTAGACGATGTCGACGCCTGCATCCTTGACGCCCGGCAGGGACAGCAGGTGGTCGCGAACGTCGGCCATCACGTCGGCAGCCATCGGACAGCCCAGCGCGGTCAGGGTCATCTTCACGTCGATGCGCTCGGGCTTGATCGCGATGTCGTAGATCAGGCCCAGGTCGACGATGTTGACCGGGATCTCGGGGTCGAAGCATTGGCGCAGGACCTCGATGACATCCTCAGGCTTGACCGTAGAGTCCGGCGCGACCTGGGTTGTCGGCGGGTGGTCACTCATGGCTGCTCCAAGGGTAGACCGGCCTCTTTCCAGGCCTTGGTGCCGCCGCGGAAGTTGACGACGTCCTTGACTCCCAGCGCCACGGCCATCTCCGCAGCGACCGCGGACCGCTCGCCCACGGCACAGACGAATATCGTGCGGTCGCGGAACTTCTGCGCTGTGGGGTGGGCAAGGATTGCGGCCAGCACGACGTGGCGCGCTCCGGGCAGGTGGCCTTTGTTCCACTCCCAGTCCTCGCGCACGTCCACGACCTCGTAGCCGTCGTCGATAAGCTTGCGAATGTCGTCCAGCTTCAGGTCGCGGAACGGCGCCTCCTGGTCGGTCATGGTCATGTCTTACTCCTCATCTTCGTCCTCGCCGGCCAATCCGTACGCGCCCACCTTCAAGACCTTCAGCGGGAGCAGGGCGCATTTGATGCGGGCGGGCGAGATCTGGATCCCCAGCTCTCCGAGTACTTCTGACTTCCCGATCTTCTTCGCCTCGTTCAGGGGCAGGCGCATGAGACGCTCGGTGAGCAGGGACGCTGACGCCTGCGAGATGGCGCACCCGCGGCCGTGGAAGCGGACATCCTCGATCACCCCGTCTTTGACGCGGAAGTCCATCCCGACGACATCGCCGCAGAGGGGGTTCTCCTCCTCGTGGCTGATGTCGGGGTGCTCGAGGCGACCGAAATTACGAGGGTTCTTGTAGTGGTCGAGGATGTACTCCCGGTAAAACTGATCGTCGGCGGCGGTGCTGCTCATTGGAAGATTCGCTGGGCCTCTTTGATGGAACCCACCAATCGGTCGACTTCATCCTTCTGCGTGTAGACGTAGAAGGAGGCGCGGGCTGTGGCGACGATGCCGAGTCGTGTCATTAGCGGCATCGCGCAGTGATGGCCGGCGCGCAGGCACACCTGGTCGCGGTCCGCGATGGTGGCCAGGTCGTGCGGGTGGATGCCGGCGAGGGAGAAGGAGATCACGCCTGCGCGGCGCGACGGCGGCGGACCGTAGAGGGTGAGCCCGTCGATGTCGCTCAGCGCTTCGTATGCGTACTCAGTGATCTCTCGCTCATGTGCGCGAACCGCGTCCATTCCCAAGCCGCTTAGATAATCGACAGCTGCGCCAAGCCCGATGACTTCGCCGATCGCCTGCGTGCCCGCCTCGAACTTCCAGGGCAGGTCGTGGTAGGTGGTGCCCTCGATGCGGACTGCCTTGATCATGTCTCCGCCGGACTGAAACGGGTCCATCGCCTCGAGCAGCTCGCGACGGCCGAAGAGGATGCCGGCGCCGGTCGGCCCCAGCATCTTGTGGCCGCTGAAAGCGTAGAAGTCACACCCCAACGCCTGAACGTCGACACCCTGGTGCGGGGCTCCCTGGGCTCCGTCGACGAGCACGGTGGCGCCGGCTGCCTTGGCCGCGGCCACCATTTCGAGCGCCGGGTTAATTGTGCCGAGGGCGTTGCTGACCTGGCTGAACGACACCAGCCTCGGCGATCGCTCGAGCAGGTCGTGGAACTGGTCCTGCCGGAGCTCGCCCCGCTCGTCGATGTCGACATACTCGATGCGGGCATCGTTGGCGGCCGCCAGGATCTGCCAGGGCACGATGTTGGAGTGGTGGTCGAGTATGGTCAGCACGATCAGATCGCCTGGCTTTATGTGCTTGCGGCCCCACGAGTAAGCGACCAGGTTGATGGCCTCGGTGGTGCCTCGGGTGTAGACGATCTCCTTGGTCGAGGCGGCGTTGATGAATGCCCGCACCTTTTCGCGGGTGCCCTCGTAACGGTCGGTTGCCTCTTCCGCGATGTGGTACGCGGCGCGATGGATGTTGGAGTTGAAGCGTTCGAAGTAATCCATCATCGCCCCAGTCACCTGGCGCGGTCGTTGCGACGTGTTCGCGGAGTCGAGGTAGGCGATGCCGGTCTCGAAGATCGGGAAGTCCTTACGAATCGCGGCCACGTCGAGGCGTGAGGTCTGCGTCGCCATCACTGGCTCCAAGGGGTCCCCATGAATTCGCGGGGCAGGGGGGCGCGCTGGGAGAAGGGCTCTGCCCGGCCACCGCAAGGGGGGACGCTCCCCCCTATCAACAAGCGTGCGGAATTCATGGGGTATTCAGTCCGGGACGTCGACGATCAGGTCGTCACCGTCCACCGTTACCGGGTAGGTCGTGGCCGGGATCACAGCCGGCAGGCCGGTCACTTTGCCTGTGACCAGGTTGAAGCGCGAGCCGTGCTGAGGGCACTCCACGTCCATGCCCCACAGCTCGCCTTCGCTCAGATTGAACTCCTCGTGGGTGCAGATGTCGTTGAGGGCGTAGAACTTGCCATCCTCTGCATGCGCGAGGCAGATGGGCGTGCGCCCGGCGTCGACCCTCTTCAACGACTCGGCGGGCACATCGGCCACCGAGGCGACCCGAAACCTAGCCAAGGCGCGCCTCCAGCTCGGCCTCGATCAGCCCGCGCGCGTGCTCGAATGGGATCCGCTCGAGGACGGCGCCGAAGAAGCCCTGCACGATCATCCGCTTGGCCGTGGCCTCGGGGATGCCGCGCGACCGCAGGTAGAAGAGATGCTGTGGATCGACTGGGCCGACCGTGGCTCCATGCGTGCAGCGCACTTCGTTGTTGTCGATCTCGAGCATGGGGATCGATGTCGCCTTCGCATGATCCGAGAGCACAAGGTTCCGGTTGGCCTGGTATGCGTCCGAGTGGGCCGCGCCCTTCTCGATCCTGATGAGCCCTGCGTAAACAGTTCGTGCCACGTCCTGCAGCGCGCCTTTGAAGAGAAGGTCGGACCTCGTGTTGCCCACCTGGTGGTCCTGGAGCGTGTGGAAATCGAAGAACTGCTCGCCGGAGGCGAAGTAAATCGCCTTGAGCTCGGCATCCGCGCCTTGTCCCTGCAGCGACGCTTCGACGCGGGTCTTGGAGAAGCGCGCGCCGAGCGTGACGTTGAAGAGCCGTAACGTTGCGTCCTTGTCCAGGCGAGCACGCTGGTCCGCCAGGTGCCACGCGTTGCGCCCCCACTTCTGGAGCGCGACGTAGCCGACCGTCGAGCCCTCGCCAAGGAAGAGTTCCGCTGAACCACTCTTATAGCCAACGGGCTCGTCCGCCGGTGACAGGTACTCGTCGAGATAGTTGAAGCGCGCGCCGCGCCCGGCGACGATCAGCGTGTGCGGAAGCACCGCGGTGCCACCCTCGGCGGACCAGAACTGGCTCACGATAGGCTGGTCGATAGTCACCCCGTCCGGCACGTAGAGGAACGCTCCGCCGCTGAAGAAGGCTGCGTGCAGCGCCGAGAAGCGATCACGGTCGGGGCGCACCTGGCTGAACAGGAGCGGCTGGAGGAGTTCGGGGTGGTCCTTGGCGGCCACAGTCAAGGATGTGAAGATCACGCCTCGCCGCTGCAGCTCCGGATCGAGGACTGCGCTCACCGGCTGCGACCCGTGCTGGAGAAGCACGCCGGCGGTCTCCTTTCCCGGCAGGGTCTCGGTGGGGGCGGCGCCGTTCTTCTGCTCGAAGGGCCCGAACGCGGACGGGTCGAGTCCGCTCACGTCGGTCCGGCGCCACTCTTCGTCGGTCTTACTTGGCCGCGGCAGGCGCTCGAAAGCCTCCAGCGCCGTGCGGCGGCGCTTGCGCAGCCAGTCGGGCTCGCCATGGAGGGAGGCGATCTCCTCCATGGACTGGACCGTAAGCGGCATTAGGAGGCCGCGCTCACCCTACGGACCCCTCCATCTCGAGCTGGATGAGGCGGTTCAGCTCCACCGCGTACTCGAGCGGAAGCTCCTTGGTGAACGGCTCGATGAAGCCGTTGACGATCATCGTCTCGGCTTCGTTGCGCGTGATCCCGCGGCTCATGAGGTAGAAGAGCTGCTCGTCGGAGACCTTGCTCACGGTCGCCTCGTGGCCGAGGGTCACGTTGTCAGCGTCGACGTCGTTGTAGGGATAGGTGTCCGAGCGCGACGTGTCGTCGAGGAGGAGCGCGTCGCACTTGACGAACGACTTGCAGTTGTTGGCGCCGGGGTAGACCTTGATATGCCCGCGGTACGACGTGCGCCCGCCGGCCTTCGAGATCGACTTCGAGGTGATGGTCGAGGTCGTGTTCGGCGCGACGTGGATCATCTTGCCGCCGGCGTCCTGGTGCTGGCCCTTGCCGGCGAACGCGACCGAGAGCACGTCTCCCTTGGCGCCCGGCTCCATCAGGTAGACGCTCGGGTACTTCATAGTGATTTGCGAGTTGTGCGCCACGATTCCGTTGGCGATGAAGTTGTGCTGGCCATCGACTTCGATGTCGTATGTCGGCTGCACGCCGGCTTCGGCGATCGACATCACCGGGCTGAAGTAGACAGGAGCGTCAGGGTTGCGTTCACCGAAGTAAAGATGGTGGTGCGTGTACTCCTTCTCTTCCACGCCCAGTGGCTTTGTCTCGCGGCGGGTCCAGGTGACGACCTTCAACGGATTCAGACCAGCTGAGAGGGCCAGCGCTTTGACGTCCTCGAGGAGCTCGCGACTTGCACTGGTGACTGAAAGGTTCTTGTGGTTGGCGCGCACGTGTCCGTCGGCGGCTATGTAGCCGTCGATTAGGGCTCGCTTCTGCTCGAAAGGCAGCGTGTAGACCCACTGCGGCAACCGCTTGGTGCTGGCGCTCCCGCCGAAGCCGACCGCATCGATGAAGCTCGAGAAATCCGTTGACGCGTAACGGAGTTGAACTTTGAGGTGCAGCTTTCCTTCCAGCCCAAAGATGTTGCGCATGGCGTCCATGACACGCTCGTACGATTTGTCTTCCTCGGGTACGCAGAACGTGACCCGGCCTCGCTCCTTCGTGCCGTCCCCGAGGTAGAAGCCCATAAGCCACATGAGCTCAGGGTCGGTGACATGAGGGAGACAGACCGCAGTGCGACCGACTGTTTCGATGTTGGGGATTTCGTACGGTTGGCCGCGATCAGGAATAACACCGGAGATCGCGATTTCATCTCCCATGCGAATGTCGCTGAGAGGCATCCAACAAACCTGGCGAAGACGGCCGGTCTTGCGCGAAACGAGGAACGGATGGTTGTCGGTTGCCACCACCTCGCGATGATCGGCAGTCGTCATGCGCCACGTCGGCCTTGGCGGATTGACCTTGGTCGCTGTCACCGCCTGCCGCTCCCAGACGTAGTCAGGAGTGAGGCTGTAAACGAAATCGCCGACCCCGACTCTCTCGATCGATTTGACGTCGTTGTTTGTGAATACCTTGGTGCCGGCCGCGAGGCAGCCCAGGTTCCCGTCAACCCATTCCATAGTCGCGTCGGCGTAAGCCATCGCGCGCTTGGTCACCAGGTTGAAGACGTTGGTGGACCAGTTCTGGATCGTCGTGTAGCGGCAGCGGGCGTTCTTCATCACGATGATCTCGACCACCGCTGAGTGCAGCGAGTCGGTGCTGTAGATGGGCGCGGTGCAGCCCTCGATGTAGTGGACGAAGGAGCCCTCGTCGCAGATGATCAGCGTCCGCTCGAACTGGCCCATGTTCTCGGCGTTGATGCGGAAGTAGGCCTGCAGTGGGATCTCCACGCGCACGCCTTTGGGCACGTAAATGAACGAGCCGCCCGACCAGACCGCGGTGTTCAGGGCCGCGAACTTGTTGTCCGCGGGCGGGATCACGGTGCCGAAGTATTTCCTGAACAGCTCAGGGTGGTCACGGAGCGCTGAATCGGTGTCGGTGAAGATGACTCCCTTCTTGGTCAGCTCCTCCTGCAGCGAGTGGTACACGACCTCGGACTCGTACTGCGCCGACACACCTGCCAGGAACTTGCGCTCCGCCTCGGGGATGCCGAGCTTGTCAAACGTCTCCTTGATGTACGCCGGGACGTCGTCCCAGGACTTCTCGGTGCCGTTCTCGGTGGGCCGCACGTAGTAGAAGATATTCTCGAAGTCGATCTCCGACAGATCAGCGGCTGGCCACTTGGGCATCGGCTTCTTGCGGAAGATGTCCAGCGCTCGCAAGCGGAACTGGAGCATCCAGTCCGGTTCTTTCTTGTACGCAGAGATCATCTCGACGACCTCGCGGTTCAAACCACGCTGTGATTTGAACGCGTAATCGTCGGCATCATGGAAGCCGTATTTG
>Ga0099828_10000533_pt1 | contig 23497 bp, 28 predicted proteins | sample CZO8metaG_2_FD_79338 | JGI IMG/M metagenome (GOLD analysis project Ga0099828, IMG submission 79338) | Vadose zone soil microbial communities from the Eel River Critical Zone Observatory, Northern California, USA - CZOApr15con2H1.8 metaG | ecosystem: Environmental > Terrestrial > Soil > Vadose... | reverse complement strand
GATCTCGCTGCCGACGTCGATCAGCTCGGCGGCGTCGGTGCGGGACGTGATGACCTCGGCGGCGCGCAAGCTCAGGTGATCCTTCTCGACCCCGATCTCGCGCGATGCTCCGAGGGCGGCGCTGACCAACGCGTAGGGGTCCTCGCCGTCGCGCCAGGCGACGATGTTCGCGTTGGCCGCATGGGCTGCCGCCTTCTGCTGCTCGAGCGCGGGCACGATCAGCGTCGCCCCGTCGGGCCGAACCGCCAGCGCCATGAGTCGCTCGAAGGGTTCCGCGTGAAAGCCGGTGAGATATGCGATGGAGACCGGGTGCGTGATGTAGGCCGCATCGACGTGCCGATTCGCCATCCAGCGACGGATGTCGGTGAGCGGACTCGTTGCGGCGACAGACTTACTCAATGGCGGTGATACGCACGCTGTAGGCGCCGCCGGGCGTCTTGATCTCCACCTCGTCCCCGACGCGATGACCGATCAACGCCTTGCCAAGCGCCGACTCGTAGCTGACGCGGCCGGCCCTCGGATCAGCCTCGGCCGGACCTACGATGCGATAGAACTCTTCGTCGGCACCGTCCTCTGCGAAACGAACCGTGCTGCCCATCGCGACGACGCCGCGCGCGGCCTGCCGCTCGATCAGCACGTGGTTCTTGATGATCGCCTCGAGCTCCTTGACCCGGGCCTCCATCATTCCCTGCTCGTTCTTGGCGGCGTGGTACTCGAAGTTCTCGGACAGGTCCCCCAGCTCGCGCGCCGCCTTGATCTTGGCGACGATCGCCGGGCGCTTCTTGGTGGTGAGCTCGTGGTACTCCTCGCGGACGGCCTCGAGCCCCTCAGGGGTGATGTGAACGTCGGTCACGTATCCGAGTCTAGGACTTGGCTTAGAAGTTCGAGCTCGTGGACGGCCAGACCGACCCGACGAAATCGATGATGCTCGGAGCTTCCGACCCATCGCCCAGCTCGTAGATCAGCGGCTGGTCGCCACCCGGTCCGCATATGCCCTGGCCTTCGGAGCGGTACCACAGCTGCGTCGAGTTCACGAAGACGGGCAGGTTGCGCGCGCCCTTGCCGATCAGCTGCGGGCTTCCCCCGTGAGCCAGGTCGACCAGGTAGACGTTGTGCAGGCCATCGGCCCGCAGCACCGCGTACGCCAGGTGGGTGCCGTCCGCCGAGATGGTTGGGTAGTACCACGACACCCCGGAAAGGAAGACCCTCGCACCGCCCGCCGCCGTCCATTTCCACACGCTGCCGTCCTTGCGGTAGTACACCGTGTCCGACGTCGGCGACCAGACTGCCATCGCCGGCTGCGCGCCCTGTGCCCACTGGCCCTGCGGAGCAATCGTGAACTTCACTACGTTGACCTCTACGACCAGCAGGCTGTTGAGGGTCGGAACCGGCTGGTCGAGCACGTACAGGTGGCTGCCGGAGTGCGCGTAGTCGCCTTGCTTGGAGTCCTCCGCGCTGCCGCACCTGCCAGCGTGAGGATTCGTCAACGAGGCAGCGATCGCGTCGCCGGCGGCCGTCACGACATGCACCTTGTCGGCGCTGCCCGCCATGTCAGCTGTGAGATACGCGATGGCGTTCAGCTGCGGAGAGACGGCGATCAAGGTCGGGAACTGATCGCCGACGTTGGGAAGCTGGAACCAGGTCGCGGTCTTCTCTGGAACCTGGATTACCCCGTACACATAGCTCGGACCACCGACCAGGACGTGGTGCGCATCGATCAGCTGGGCGACTGCAAGGTCGGCCGGAAAGACGCAGGCCGTGCGCGGGTGTAATGGGTCGGCATAGTCGCGAATCACGTGGCCCCCACTGTGCAGCTGCACGAACGCGACCGAGTCGGAGGTGCCGATGGGACCCGAGCACGTGATGCTGTTCACCTGCGCTACGAAGGCTGCAGGAGGGCCCCCGGCCGGCGGCAGGAGGTTGAGAGTGTTGGTTGTGGACGTGGGCACGTAGGCGACTGGACTCGGCGTGGGGGTAGGAATCGACGGGCCGTTCGAAGCGGGCGAGGGGGTCCGTGAGGCGGACGTCGACCCGCCAGGCGAGCCGCACGCGCTCCCCAGCACGGCCAGCACCCCCAGTGCCGCCGCCGGGTTCCTCATGCCCATTGAACGCAGCAAGTTTGACGAACGTTTCCGTGTCTTATTCAAGTGACGAGAACGGGGCCGTCCTATAGAGTCGCGGGGATGAAACGGATCCTGCTCACGGTCGGGATGCTCCTGATGGGCATGGGCCTCGTCGGCGGAGCCGCAGCGGCGCTCGTCCCGACCTCTCTCCTCCCCCTGGACCAGGAGGTGGGCACCCATACCTCGGCGGCCGGGGCGGTGCTCGGCATCGGCCTGATGGCGGCCGCCGTCAACCCGTCGGGGAACATCGGGTGGGTCCGGGCGGGAATCCTCTACGGGTTCGTGGTGCTCGCCTTCGAGGGCGGTTCCTACTTTCTCTGGCGGGCCCAGTTCCACCTCGGCCCGGTCATCTTCGGCCTCGCCTTCAGCCTGCTTTTGATCGCGACCTATCCCGAACGCAGAAAGCTCATCCCATCCGGCATCGAGGCCAAAAAGCCGGCCCCAACGCCACTTGCGAAGCCGGCGGGGAAGCCGCCGAGCGTAACCGAGGTGAAGCCGGCGCCGGACGGCGAGAAGGAGCCTGAGAAGGCGTCCTAGGCCTTGGGGACCAGGGCCTGCACCTGCTCCATCCACCGACGCTGGAGGAGGTACGAGACACCGTAGACCGCACCCGCGAGAACGGCGCCCACCAGGACGGCGATGCCGGCATGGAACGCTGACGGCGAGATGGGGCTGAGCGCAACCGCTTCGTCGCCGATGACGGCGCCTGCGGCCAGCGCGATTGGAGTTATCACCGGGATCAGCTGGAGACGCTTCATCACCGGCGGCACCGGCGGCTCGACGCGTCCGACCATGCGCTGCCCCACGACCCCCACCGACTTGACATGGTGGAGGTGCTGCGTGACCGTGAGGATGACGTTCACCTGGTTGCCGGGCACCTGCTTGAGGCGGGCGGGTGGGACCAGAAACTGCTCGGTCCCGCCACGGGTCTGGACCATCAACATGCCGAGCCCGATCGATGTGCTCACCGAGCTGGCCCCGACCAGCTGACCCTGGACGATCCGCGGCTCGGCTTTGCGGTCTTTCAACGCCAGCCGGAAGCCCGGACCGACGAAGCTCGCCAGCAGCGCAATCGGGAAGATCCACGCGATCGAAGCCGCCACCGCGTCAGGCCAGCCGTAGATCGGGGGCAGGAAGACCAGGCATGCGGCGATGATCACGACGCAGACCACGGCGATGCCGATCGAGATGTAGCCAAACCGCACGACCTGGCCGGGCGCGTAGCCCTGCAGCATTCCGCCCGCCTGGACGAAGCGTTCCCGCTGCTTTCGGGTCGCCCCGCCGGTGGTGGATGCGGCCACCCTGGGTTTGATCTGGCGCATCTGCTGGCGGACCTGCTTCTTGCCCATACCCGTCCCCTCAGATCGGAAGTGTATCCGGCGCAGGATAGGTGACCCGACCGCCCTCAGTCCGCGCAAACGGGGTCAGCTTGTGAGGTGCCGGCGGCGCCAGGCTGGTGATGTGCCGCACCTCGACGCCGCGCACGGTGAGCGCGTCCGAAATGAGGGAGCGATGGCACCGCCACGGCACTGCCTCCGCGCACATCACAGCCTTCTCCTCCCCGCTTGCCGGGGAGGTCGGCGGCGCGAGCCGCCGGTGGGGAGAGCCAAGAGCCCTTCAACGCCGTCCCAGAACTCATCGGTTTGCATGTAGTCGGCATAACCGCGAAAGGAAACGTTGCGCCAGCCCGTATTGATCGAATCACTCTTCGGCTTGCGCCGGCCGCCGAGCTCGGGCATGTGGCGATACGCGATGCCATGCTCGGGCAGCGTGCGCCCGAGCGCCGACTTTGCAAAGTGGGGCATGCGGCGCGATCCGGGCACGGACCTGACATCGACGAGCAGGCCGACGTGATGGTGAAGGAGCAGCTCGACCAGCTCGTCGAGCGACCGGGTCGAATGCCCGATCGTGAGAACTACGGTGTTCTTTGGGACGGGTCTACCGCCGGCACCAGGATGTGCTTGGTGTACGCCTGACCGTTGACCTGGACCTTGCCCGAAAACAGGAAAGCCGGCTCGTAGAAGCTGTGGTTGCCCGCGGGCACCAGGACGTACACCAGCTCGGCCTGGTTCAGCTGGACGGACGGAAGGGGCGACGCGGGCGCAGCCGGCGCGGGCCCGGAGAAAGCAAGGGCAGCATGGATGGCCTGGTCAGAGCTCACGATCCTGTAGTCGGCCTGTTCGAAGCTCACGGGCAGCAGACCGGACGCGAGCACCGGGCGGTTGTCACTGAAGTCGACCTCGAGGCCATAGCGGTTGCCATTGCCATCAACCAGGTACGCGGCGCCGTAACCCGGCGCCTGGAACTGACGCTGGTAGCGCACCTTCAATGGGTCGCTGCTGCTGTCGATTACCACGGTGTATCCCCATTGCGGCTGCAGGCTGTGCTGCGCGAGGAAGATGTCGGCCAGGTCCTGCGGACTTGCACCGGCCGCCTCAACTGGTGGCATCGACAGGGACGAGAAGATGAAGTACGCGGGGCTCGAGGGCGGCGACTGGACGGTGCCCCGCACCTTCAGCGTGTAGTCAGAGGCCTGGTACGAGCCCAGGAAGCCGGACGGCCGCTCCCGCAAGACGGCCCCGAGACCGGTCGCAAACTGGTCCGCATCGTTCGTCGACGGCTCGCGATAGCGAAACACCGGCGCCGTGGAGATCGTGAGGTCGAACTTGCCTGCCCACGTGAGCTGGACCGATCCGGGGTAGTCGGCTGCACCCAGCGGAAGGGTCGGCTGAGTCGAGGTTGAGCTCTTCGCGCCATTGTTGAACACAGGCGTCGGCACGAGGCCGAAGTTGCCGGCGTAGAGCTGGCCCGCGGCCGGCGCCGAGAGGTTTCTGTTGGTGGCCGACGAGCCCGCTCCGCCACCTCGTCCGAGCCCGCTCATTGCGACGATGCCCACCCCGATCACGACTACCAGCAGCGTCGCGACTGCGGCGGCGGGCACGGCGGGCACCGCCCGGATGCCCTGGAAGAAAGCCGAGAACGCATCCCTCAGCCGGCTCGGCGCAGGCCGGCTTGACTGCACGCGAAGCCACAGCTCGTCCTCGAACCCAGCCCGCGGACGGGTGGTCTCGAACGCGTCGTCGAGCTGGCGTTGGAGGGCTTGCAGCTCGAGCTCTTCGTCAGGCTCGCTCATGCACCCTCCTTCTGTGCGACTTCGCGCAGCGCCTTCAGCGCGCGGTGATACAGCATCTTCGCGGCGTCTTCGCTGCAGCTCAGCATCTTGCCGACCTCATCGAAGGTGAGTCCCGAATGCCTCAGCGAGATGGCGTCGCGCTGGCGTTCGGGCAGCTGCGCTACGTGCGCCAGCAGTGCCCGGTACTGGATCCGTTCCTCTGCCTGGTGCGCGGGGTCCTCCTCCGAGACCGGCTGCCGCTCGATCGTCCGGCGCAGCCTGTCGCGGCGGCCCTGGGCGCGGAAGTGGTCGAGCGTCGCGTTGCGGGCAATCCGGAAGAGCCAGGCGGCGGGCGTGGTGTTGCGCGCCTCGAACCGGGCGTAGGCCTGGTACGCGTTCATGAACACCTGGGCCGTGATGTCTTCTGCATCGGCTGAACCCCCGACCTGCGCCCGCACATACGCGTAGATCCGCCCCAGGTAGTCCCGGTACAGGTCTTCGAAAGGCGGCCGGTCAAGAGCCAAAGCCGGTTCATGGTATGTGCATACACTCCCGGATGAGCCAACGCCGGGCCCGGGGCCGCTGTAACGGCTACCTAGGAACGGAGCGCGGCGCCGACCTCTTTCGGGCGATTGCTGAAAATCGAGTCGGGCTTGACCCACTTGCACCAGGCGATCGCTGCCTCGTCATCGACCGGCCAGACGCCCACCGCTCCTCCGGCGGCGTGCACCTCTTTGACGACGTCGGGGTCTGTCGCGCCCCAATGTGGCGAGTACACGTCCGCGCCCGACTCCCGAAGCAGCTTCGCCGGATGCATCGGGCGCGCGCCCTCCAGGATGCCCAGCTGGAGCGACGGCTCCACCTTGCGCAGCTCATGGATCGACATATGGTTGAAAGACACGATCGCGCACTCGGGCACCGCCCCGAGCTGGCGCAGCATGTTCATGAGCTTGTCCTCGAGCCCGGGGTAAAGCGGTGGGACCTGCTTGATTTCGATCACGAGCCCGACCTTGCCCAGCGCGAGCTCGATCACCTCCTGCAAGAGCGGGATCTTCTCACCCTCACCGGCATCGAGCCTGCGCAGCTCCGCCGCCGTGTGGTCGCGGACCAGTCCGCTGCCGTTTGTCGTACGCTCGAGCGAGTGGTCGTGGATGACGACGAGGCGACCGTCAGAGGATTGGTGAACGTCGCACTCGATCAGGTCACAGCCGGCGGCGATGGCGGACCGGAACGAACGCATGGTGTTCTCGGGATTCTCCGCCGGGTTACCGCGATGCCCGCCCAGCAGCGGCCTCCCGTCATCATGCGCAGCCTCGTAACGGTCGCGAATCGATAGAGTCAAGACGCCCGGTCAGCATAACCGCGTCGAGCAGAGAAACCTGTGTTGAGTGATTGCTTAGCCGGCCAAGAGCCGGCGCCTGCTTGTCTATAGTGCAGGGGTGACCTCAGGCCGGCCGCAGACTATCACTGAGCTCCGCGCCGGCGGGCACAAGCGCGAGACGGTCAAGCAAGAGATGCGGCGCAACCTTCTGACGCGCCTTCGCGCAGGCGAGCCGCTGCTCGCGGGCATCGTCGGCTATGACGAGACCGTGCTCCCGCAGCTCGCCAACGCGATCATCTCCGGCCACGATGTGATCATGCTCGGCGAGCGCGGCCAGGCCAAGAGCCGCATCATGCGCTCGCTGGTAAGCCTTCTGGACGAGCAGGTCCCGGTGATCGCCGGCTGCGAAGTCAACGATCATCCCTTCGACCCGATCTGCCGCCGCTGTCTCGACCTGGTCGCGAAGGACGGCGACAGCGTCGAGGTCGCATGGATCGGCCGAGAGCGCCGGTATGGCGAAAAGCTCGCCACTCCCGACATCTCGATCGCCGACCTGATCGGTGAGGTGGACCCCATCAAGGTTGCCGAGGGCCGCTACCTCGCGGATGAGCTGACCATCCACTACGGCTTGCTGCCAAGAACCAACCGCGGCATCTTCGGCATCAACGAGCTCCCCGACCTTGCCGAGCGCATCCAGGTCGGACTTCTCAACATCATGGAAGAGAAGGACGTGCAGATCCGCGGCTATCGCGTGCGGCTGCCTCTCGACCTGTTCGTGATCGCGAGCGCAAACCCGGAGGACTACACCTCACGCGGCAGGATCATCACACCACTCAAGGACCGCTTCGGTTCGCAGGTGCGCACGCATTACCCGCTGAGCATCAGCGAAGAGATGCAGATCATGGAGTCGGAACGGCACGCCGTGCCCGAGGACTTCGAGCTCATCTTCCCGTCCTTTATGAAGGAGATCGTCGCGGAGCTCACGCACCTGGCTCGCCGAAGCCCACACATCTCGCAGTCGTCGGGCGTGTCGGTGCGAATGTCCATCGCCAACGTCGAAAACCTCGCGAGCAATGCCGTTCGGCGCGCGGCGCGTCTTGGGGAATCGCTGGCCGTGCCTCGTATCAGCGACCTCGCGTTTCTTGCTTCGTCAACTGCGGGACGGGTGGAGATCGAAGCGCTCGATGAGGGAAAGGAAGAGCAGGTGCTGTCGCGCCTCGAGCGCGGAGCGATCAGCTCGGTCTTCAGCAGGCATTTCTCCGCCTCTCAGTTCGAGGGCGTCGTCTCGCGCTTCGAGGATGGAGGAATGCTCGAGGTCGGCGAGGGCATCCCCGCGCGGGCTTACCTTCGCGCCATCGGCGAGGTCCCCGAGCTGGCGACCGCGTTGAAGCGACTGTCGCTGCCGGATCGTCCTGAGGTCCGCGCCTCGGTCATCGAGTTCGTGCTCGAAGGGCTGCACCTGAACAAGCGGCTGAACAAGGACGAGGTCGAAGGGCGCGCGATCTACCGCCGCTAGTTTTCACCTCCCCGCTTGCCGGGGAGGTCGGCGGGCGCAGCCCGCCGGGTGGGGAGACGAAGTCCGCATCACCGTTGCGTCGCGTAGATCCAGGTGAAAGCGACCACGATCCCGACGACCAGCAGAAAGAACAGCAGCTCGACCCGGATCGCGAGCCGGACCAGGCGTTTCGCCCGGCGCGTGCGCGCGCCGCACCTCTCGCAGTAAGCGGCGTTTGGCACCAGCGCCGCCCCGCAATTGTCGCACGCTGCCTGGACCTGAACCACGGCATCGAGTATGCGACGACGTCAGTCGTGACAGTTGGCGATGGCGTCGAACCGCACTGCGCTCGCAGGAATCGCCTCGAACGTATAGAAGACGTAGTGGTGGGTATCGCCGGCGGAAACGTACCGATGGTCGTCGCTCACGTAATCGCCGACGTCGCGATTTGCTTTGTCGTAGAACACGAACTCAAACGTGAGGTCCTTGCAGTCAGTCGACCTGGCGTAGTCAAGCTCGACCTGGGTCGACGAATCGATCTTGGCGTGCGTCACGCCCATGACCGCAATGTTGGCCGGGGTGCTGGGCAGGACTTTTGTAACGAAGAACCAGGCGCCTGCCCCCAGGATCAGGAAGATGCCTACCAGCGCGAACGGCGGTTGGAAGCGCCGTTGCCGCTTGATCGGCTGCCAGGCTCCGCCGTTCCACCAGTAGCGCCCGTCCTGGGAAACCCAGGCGGCGCCATCGAAAACCGGCGGCTGGCCGTCGGGCCCGATCATCGCGTCCATGGCGCGTGACATATTGGCGCTCGGGCGCCCCCGGCGCAGCCTGATTAACCTGTTTGGTGATGGAACTTCAAGAAGAGATGTCCACGACCGACGTGGTCTTGCTGCTCAGCTCCGTTCCGGAGCGGACGAGCGACCTCGTGTACTGGCTCGACGAGGCGCGTCTGCGATACAGGCACGGGCCTGCGTTCCCGACCCTTGGCAGCTTGATCGCGCACCTGGTCGAGGGGGCGCCGAAGGTCGACGGCCTGCTCCGCCATGCCCACCTCGACGGCCAGACGACAGCGGACGTGCGCTCGGCCATCGATCCGGGCCACGACCAGGAACTGACCACGCCGCTGCAGGAGGCGCTGGAGGACTTCGCGCGCGTCAGGCGCCGGACGGTCGACCTGCTTCACGGTTGGGGCAAGCCCGAGTGGGAGCGCAAGATCACCGACCCGAACGGCGGCGAGATGACCCTGCTCGAGGTCTGCAGGCTCGTGGCCAGGCACGAGATGGGCCACGTCGCCCAGATTCGCAACCTCAGCGCCCTGCTCCCGGAGCCCCGCGACCTGGGCCCGGTCCGACCGGCGAGGGTGAACGGCCAGTAATCTTCGGCTCGTGTCCGAGAACGCGGAAGAGTCGCCAGGCCAGGAACAGCGCCCGGCCAAATCCGGGCGCTCGAGGCGCAAGCGAAAGGCAGGAGGAGGCGGCCGGGCGGCCCAGTACTGGATGGTCGTCAGCTCGCCCGACAACTTTCGCAAGACCCGCGAGCATGGCTTTTCGATCCAGGGCCTGAAGAGCCGCCACCGCAGGCGGGTCGAGACGATGCGGGTCGGCGATCGGCTGCTGTACTACATCACCGGGCGTATGGGCTTCGCGGCCACCGTAACGGTGGCGTCGCCCATGTACGAGGACCACACCCCCATCTGGCGCTCGGCCCGCCGCGACGAGGACTACCCGTGGCGGGTCCACATCCGGCCGGACTTCGTGCTCGAAGAACCGGACTGGGTGCCGGCCAAAGAGCTCGCCTATCGGCTCGACTACGTGCGCAAGTGGCCGCCCGAGCACTGGACACTTGCCTTCCAGGGCCACATCCACGCGCTGCCGAGGGCGGACTTCGCAATCATCGAGGACGAGATCGCGCGGAGCTCCCGCCGCCGCAAAGCTCTCGCCGGCTAGGAACTCTGCGCTTGGACGCGCTCAAGCGTCTGTACCACTTTCATTTCCAGAACGAGCGCCGCGAGCGCCTCTTCCTCGCCTCTGTCGCGTTCCTCATCACCTTCGGGATCGTGCGCGGGATCACGCTCATGATCCGGGCGGGTGTCGGGCCGGTCCACAACGTTTCGGCAGGTGGCCTGCACATCCATCACCTGGTCTGGGGAATCCTCCTTCTCATCGTGGTCAGCTACGTCTGGCTGCTCGAGGTCGGGGTCGGATCGAGCTGGATCGCCAGCCTGACCGCGATCGCCTTCGGCGTGGGTGCGGCGCTGACCCTCGACGAGTTCGCCCTCTGGCTCAACCTGAGCGACGTCTACTGGGAGCGCCAGGGTCGCGAGAGCATCGACGCGGTCTTGATCTTCGGCGGCCTTCTCTCGGCCGGCGTCTGGGGATGGCCGTTCTTCCGGGGACTCGTGCATCTCGTGCGGCGCCACAAACCGCAATCCGGCGGTGCTTATGAGTAGTGGAAATGAATCTCGGGGCGCGCCGCATGTCGACCGTCGGGTCTGACGAGGAGGCGTTCGAGGACCTTTTCACAGCCGAGTACGCGCGCGTCGTCGGGATAGCCAACCGGGTCCTCGCCGATCCGCACGAGGCCGAAGACGTGGCCCAGGAAGTCTTCATCGACTTCCACCGCCTGCACTCTGCGACGGCGCAGTACGCACCCGCGTGGCTCCACCGTGCCGCGGCGCACGCCTCGCTGAACCGGTTGCGCGGCGCGCGGCGCAGGCAGAAGCGAGAGGTCGCGCAGGCCCTCGAAGAGGGCGAGCGAACCCTCGACCCGCAAAAGCAGCTCGAGGTGGATGAGGACCGGCGCAAGGTGCGTGCGGCGCTTGGCAGGCTGGCGCCCAAGCCCGCCGCGGCACTTGCGATGCGGGCCAGCGGGCTCAGCTACGCCGAGGTCGCCCAGGCACTCGGCGTCGGTATCGGACAGGTTGGAACTTTGTTGAGACGCGCGGAGGCGGCTCTGCTCAAGGAGGTCACCCGTGGCACATCTAACTGACGGAACACTGCGCCGGATGGTCGACGATCCGGACGCGCGCGTGGGCGACAACGCCGTCCACCTCGCCGGCTGCGCGGAATGCCGGGGCCGCTTCGAGAACATCTCGGACGACGCGCGCTCCATCGCGACGCTGCTCGCGGTTCCCGACGCGCATGTCGACATGCCGCGCGCGTTCGACCGGGTGCGTTCGGCGCCGGTCGCCTCACCAGCACTCGGCCTTCGGCTGCCAGTGATCGGGCCGGGGAGGCGTCCGATCGTCCTTGCCTTCGCCGCGGTCCTCGTCGGCGTCGCCCTGCTCGTGGGCGTGATCGCCCGCGACTACGCCCTGAACTACACGCCGAACACGGTCACCACTGTCCCAGTGACGGTGGCCGACATTCAGGCCCTCTCGCAGCTGTCCAATTACGGCACCCTGACGTGGACCAGGCAGCCACAGTTCCAGGCCGCAACCAGCGCCTCCGACGCGGAAGCGCTCGCAGGAATGTCCGCGCCCGTCGTCTCGAACCTGCCGAGTGGCATCTCGACCAACATCACGTACGGGGCGATGACGCAGGCGCAGGCGGTCTTCACGTTCAGCGCCGACAAGGCTCGCGCCGCGGCGGCCGCGCAGGGCAATTCGCTGCCGACGCTGCCTGCGGGGATGGACGGCGCCACGCTGACATTCACCGTCGGACCCGCGATCGGTGAGCTGTTCGGCGAGCTCAAGCAGCCTGCGGCCGGCTCGGACGTGTCGCAGCTCAACCTGCCGCAGCTGGTCGTCGTGAAGTCCAGCGCGCCGAGTGCCACGTCGACACAACTGACGCCAAAGCAGATCGAGGACTACGTCCTGGCACAGCCCGGGATCACGCCCGAGCTGAAGGCGGCGGTCCAGGCCATCGGCGATCCCAGCACCACTCTGCTGATCCCGATCCCGGTCGGGTACGCGACGTCGAAGGACGTCACGGTCCAGGGCGTGAAAGGCGTCGCGCTCGGCGACAACACCGGTGTTGGGTCGGGTGTCATCTGGATCAAGAACGGAGTCGTCTACCTGGTCGCCGGCTCGATCAAGCAGGATGACGCCATCGCGATCGCGAATAACCTGAAGTAGTTCCGCGCCGTTAGCCTGACTACGTGACTGACGTAGCGGAAAAGACCGAGGAGGAGGCCTCTCCGAGAGGGGAGGCCTCCGGCACGCCGGCGGTCAAGACGGTGGAGCTGACCAAGCGGTTCGGCCGCACCGTCGCGCTGGCCGGGCTCTCCATGACCGTGCCGCGCGGCGAGGTGTTCGGCTTCCTCGGACCCAACGGCGCGGGCAAGACGACGGCGGTGAAGCTGCTGCTCGGCCTCCTGACTCCAACTTCTGGCGAGGGATGGCTTCTCGGCAGGCCGGTGGGAGACCTGCAGACCAGGCGGCGCATCGGCTATCTGCCCGAGCTCTTCCGCTACCAGGGCTGGCTCACCGCGGCGGAAGTGCTGTCGCTGCACTGCGAGCTGGCGCCGCTTCCTCGCTCGAGCTGGAAGGACGAAGTCCGCACCGCGCTCGAGACCGTCGGCCTGACCGACCGCGCCCACGATCGCGTCGGCACCTTCTCCAAGGGCATGCAGCAGCGGCTGGGCCTCGGGGCCGCGCTTCTCGGCGAGCCCGAGCTGGTCTTTCTCGACGAGCCCACCTCGGCCCTCGACCCGGTCGGCCGACATGACGTGCGGGAGATCATCCGCGGGCTGGCTGCACGCGGGACCGCTGTGTTTTTGAACTCTCACCTCTTGAGCGAGGTGGAACAGGTATGCGACCGCGTCGCGGTGGTCGACCATGGGCGGGTCATCGCGTCGGGGACGATGGACGAGTTGCTCGGCGGGACGTCAGTTCGCTTGCGCGTGGCGGGGTTGACGCAGGCGGACAAGAACGCCCTATCGGGCTTCGGACGGATCGATGACGAGGGCGACCAGCTCACTTTCGCGGGACTGGATCCTGATCGCGTCCCCGAGCTCGTCGCGTCGATCGTGGCGAAAGGCGGCCGGGTTTTCGAGGTCGCGCCGCGGCACGAGACATTGGAGGACCGATTCCTCCAGCTGCTACAGGACGAAGAAAAGTAATGCCACCTGTTCTGGTCATCGCGCGGCTCACGGTCCAGGAAGCCTCGCGGCGCCGGCTGCTGCTTGCCCTGTTGATCCTGACACTCATCGTCGTCGGCTTCTCCGCGTGGGGCTTCAACAAGATCACCACCGTCACGCGCAGTGATGGGACGACACTGCCGCACGACCAGGTCGCGCTCATCACGTCGCAGCTGCTGATCGTCGTCACCTTCATGTTCAGCGGTGTGCTGGCCCTCAGCGCGGCGGTGGTCGCGGGGCCCCTCATCTCGAGCGAGGTGGAGAGCGGCCTCTTGCTGTCCATGCTGGCCCGGCCGGTACGGCGCAGCGAGGTCGTCATCGGCAAGTGGCTGGGCCTGGCGGTTCTCGTCGCCGTCTATGCGGCGGGCTCCGCGCTTCTCGAGCTGATCGCTGTGGACTGGGCGACCGGATACCTGCCTCCCCATCCGATCGAGCTGACCGTGTTCGTCGCCGCGGAAGGACTGGTGCTGCTGTCGCTCGGCCTCGTTCTTTCGACCCGCCTGTCGGGAATCACCGCGGGAGTGATCGCCCTGGTCGCCTGGCTGATGGGCTGGATCGCCGGCGTCGTCGGGGACATCGGCACCGGGCTGCAGAACCAGGCCCTCCAGAACGTAGGTATCGTCAGCCACCTGCTGCTGCCGTCGGACGGCCTCTGGCGGGGCGCCATCTACGCGATGGAGCCCGATACCTACCTCGCCGCCCTGCGCGCCGCCGGCACCTTCGGCCGCGCGAACCCCTTCGCGGCTGTGGATCCGCCGCCGATCCAGTTCCTGGTCTGGGTCCTCATCTGGTTCGCGCTGCTGCTCGGGTTGAGCGTCTGGAGCTTCCGTACCCGGGAGATCTAAGGGTAGAGCCCCCGTTCTCGCGTGGCGCCGGCCACCCGCGACACCGCCTGCACGTACGCCGCCATCCGCATGTCGACCTTGCGCTCCTGCCTAGTCTTGAGCACCTCGGCGAACGCCCGCGACAGGATCGCCTTCAGCTTCTGATTCACCTCGTGCTCGGACCAGAAGAACGACTGCAGGTCCTGCACCCACTCGAAATACGAGACCGTGACCCCGCCGGCGTTCGCGAGGATGTCCGGCACCAGGAAGATCCCTCTCTCCCGGAAGATCGCGTCCGCCTCAGGCGTCGTGGGTCCGTTCGCCCCCTCGACGATCAGCTTCGCCTTGACCTCTCGCGCGTTGCGCGAAGTCAGCTGGTTGCCGATCGCCGCGGGGACGAGCATGTCGCAGTCGAGGGTGAGCAACTCCTGGTTGCCGACCTCGCGTGCGCCCGGAAATCCCTTCAGCGTCTTCTCTCGCGCGCGGTATTCCAGCACGCGCTTGATGGAGAGACCAAGAGGGTTGTAGATCCCGCCGTAGTCCTCGGACACCGCGACGATCGTGCACCCCGCTTCTTCGAGCAGCTTGGCGCTGATGCTCCCGACGTTGCCAAATCCCTGCACGACGACCCTGGTCTGATGCGGCGCGCGACCCAGGTGCTCGAGCGCGGCGACCGCACAGATCGTCACACCACGTCCCGTCGCCTCGATCCGGCCGGCCGACCCTCCGACTTCGAGCGGCTTGCCGGTCACCGAGGCGGGCACCGAATACCCGAGGTGCATCGACAGCGTGTCCATGATCCAGGCCATCGTCTGACCGTCGGTGTTGACGTCAGGTGCGGGGATGTCGCGATCGCTGCCGATCAGGATCGAGATCTCGGTCGCGAAGCGCCGTGTCATGTGCTCGAGCTCGTTGAGCGAAAGCTCGCGCGGGTTGACGATGATGCCGCCCTTGGCGCCGCCAAACGGGATGTTGACGACCGCGCACTTCCACGTCATCCACATCGCCAGCGCCTTGACCTCGTTCAGCGACACATCGGGGTGATAACGAATGCCGCCCTTCGCGGGACCGCGGTTGATGTTGTGCTGCACCCGGTAGCCCGTGAAGATGCGCGTGTGACCGTCGTCGAGCTTGACCGGGAAATGACATGTGAACTCCCGCTGCACCTCGCGCAGGACCTCGCGCAGCCACGGCTCTAGCTTGATCAGCCCCGCGGCCTCGTCAAACTGCGCCTGGGCCGTGCGCCATTCGTCCGCTTCGATCGCAGGTCTTAGCTCGATGCTGTTCACATCAGGACTGATGATCGCGGATATTCCGCGTCGGGATCGCACATCACGTTGATGCACGCGGGCAGTCCCGAGCGGAAGGCGCGCTCCAGCGCGGGGCGAATCTCCTCCGGGCGCTCGACCATCTCCCCATAGCCGCCAAGAGCCTCCACCACCCTGTCGTAGCGGGTCCTCGGTCCGAGGTCGGCGGCCACGCTGGCGCCCAGCATGCTCTGCATCGGATGCTTTTCCAGCGCCCAGATCCCGTTGTTGCCGACCACGCAAACGACACCGATGCCGTGCCGGACCATGGTGTCGAACTCCATCGCAGAGAAGCCGAACGCGCCGTCGCCGGACAGCAGGATCACCTGGCGGGCGGGCCTTGCGAGCTTTGCCGCCATCGCGTAACCCGGCCCGGAGCCGAGGCAACCAAAGGGCCCGGGGTCGATCCAAAGGCCCGGCTTCTGCCGCTCGATCAGCCGACCGGCGAAGGAGACGAAGTCGCCTCCGTCGCCGACGATGATCGCGTCGGGGTCGGCGAAGCGGTCGACCTCGGCAATCAGCCGGGCAGGGTGCACCGGCGAAATGTCGGACTGCTTCATCGCGGCATCCGACCGGCGTGCCGACGTTTCCGTCTCGCGCAACCTGCCGACCCAGGCGCCACGATCTGGCTTCCCGCGCAGCGCCGCGGCCAGCTGCCCAATCGCCGCCTTGAGATTGCCGTAGATCGCGACCTCGGCCGGCCGGTGTTTGCGGTGATCGTCGACGTCGAGGTAGATGAGCCGAGCGTCCTCCCCGAAAACCGGCGGCTGGCCGAAGTTGAGCCGGAAGTCGAGCAGGACGCCCGCCAACACGATGAGGTCGGCCTCGCGCAAAGCCTGGCTCCGCGCGCGCGAGAAGAACAATGGATGTGACGGCGGCAGCATCCCTCGGGCCATTCCGTTGACGGTCAGTGGCAGCATCCCCGCCTCGACCAATTCCAGAAGGCCCTGCTCCGCGCGAGCCCACCAGACGCCACCGCCCGCGATCAGCACCGGCCGCGAGGCCTCGCGGATCAGACGCGCGGCTCGCTCGACCAGGTCGGGGTCGGGTGGCGGACCCGGGTCGGGCGTGAGGTGCTCGGTCGCTTCCGGCAGGTCGGCGGCGCCAAAGAACACGTCGATGGGAATGTCCATGAAGACCGGGCCGGTGCGCCGGCTCAGAGCGGAGCGCACGCATTCCATCGCCGCGGCGTAGGCGTCGTCGGCCGAGGCCAGCGTCAGCGCTTTCTTGGTCAGCGTGCGGACCACCTCGACGTGGTCCATCTCCTGCAGCGAGCCCATGCCCCATCGCGCCACGGGCGCCCTACCGCCGATGACGAACATCGGGCTGTCGTTGCCCTGCGCCTGGGCGAGCGCGGACGCGGAGTTGGTCACCCCGGGCCCGGCCGTCACGGCGGCCACGCCGCACTCGCGCGTGACCTTGGCCCAACCCTCGGCGGCGAACGCCGCCGACTGCTCATGGCGTGTGTCGACTACTCGAATCCCGTGCTCTGTCGCGCCAGTCAGGATCGGCCAGATGTGGCCGCCGTTCAGCGTGAACAGGTGGCTCACGCCGGCCCGCTTCAGGGCCAGGGCGACCAGCTCTCCTGCGTTGCCGGAGTCCATTTATTCGGCGACCGCCCAGGGCATCGCGGCCGTGTTGAACGCGGCGCGCGGCGAACCTTCGCGCGGCACCACGATTACCCCGCCCGGCGCCTTGAGGGTCTCGCCGAGGTAGTCGATGGCCCCCTGGGCGACCTGCGCCGCGTCCATGCCGTGCTGCAGCTCGACAACCATCAACCGGGCAAGGCCCAACCTGATGAACGCCTCGCCCCGTCCGGTGCCGACGACACCACCGAAGCGGTCATCGACGTAGAAGCCGGCACCGGGAAGCGGCGAGTCGCCTATCCGGCCGGGCAGCTTACCCTTGACGCCTCCCGTCGAAACAGCTACAGCCAGGTGGCCGTCGCCGTCGCGGGCCGCTGCACCGACCGTGTCGGCGCCCTGCATCAGCTCCTGGCGCTTGCGATCGGTGATGAAGATCGAAGGATCGGCCATCTCCACGCCATGCTCGCGGGCGAAGCGCGAAGCGCCGGAGGCCGCCAGCAGCACATGCCGCCCGTCCTCCATCACCGCCAACGCCAGGTCGATGGGATGGCGCACATCACGCAAGCATGCGGCGCCACCGGCGCGCAGCTCGGCGCCCTCCATCACACCCGCGTCGAGCTCGACCTCGCCGTCGCTGTTCAGGCAGGCGCCGATGCCCGCGTTGAGAAGAGGCTCATCCTCCATATGCCGGACCGCGGCGACCGCGGCGGCGAGCGCGCCTCGGCCTATCGCCGACCAACCGGCGTCTCGCGCGCGTTCGACGGCTGCCTGGCGGAGTCCTTTCTCGGCTTCCGGGACAGGGCCGGCGCCGCCGTGAACGATCAGCGCCGGACGAGCCACTAAGCCCCGGCTAGTACGCCTGCGCCTGGGCCTCTGGCCAGTCGGTGCGGCGCTCGATGAACCGCCGCTCTGCGATACGCCTGTCGAAGGGGAAGAGCACGCGGCGGCCGGCGCCCGCCCGTTCGGGGTCGCGGCGCTCGGCGAAGCGACGCTCCTGACCGGCTCTGCGCTCCCAGCCGGCCCGGCGCTCAGGTCCACGCGGCGTCATATCCACCCTCTTCGACGCGAGATGCTACCGCACGCGACGGTCCAAAGCGTCGAGTTTTTCGTCGATTCTGCGCTCCGACTGCCGCCGTTCCAGCTCGTCGCCCGGTCCGAGGTCGACGAAGCGTGCATATCGGGCCAGTCGCGGATGCACCTCATCGACCCGGCGGAACATCTCCTGGGCGATCCAGCGGTAGTCCGGGTGACCTTGCGGCGTGGTTCGCAGCTCGCAGAGGTGGAAGACCTCGCGGAGGTTGGCGCGGAAATACCACCGGACGTGAAAGGCCAGAGGAACGACGTACTGTGCGAGCGCGGCTCCGAGCTCGCGGAGGAGCCTCGCGTGTGCCTCCGCCGCGCCGTCGATCGCCCGCGCGAATACGTCCTGCTTCCCGAGGTCCACGAGTCCGGGGGGTAGGTCGTAACCGAGCGCCGTCCCGAGATGCTGGCGATCCTGGGTGAGCATCCGGTGGCGATGCAGGTCGCGATAGGCGGCGAAGTTGGCCACGATCTCGAACGTGTACTCCGCGTGCTCGAGGGCTCGGGGCGCCCGCTGCCGGCGGTTGGCCCGGTCGGCCAGCAGCCTCTCCAAGACGGCCGCCGGGTCCGCCTTCTGCTCCTCGAGCGGAAGGTTCGAGTGCGGGAACAGGGCCGCCGCGACGACCTTCCGCTCGGCGTGAGGGTCGTACTCGATGAGTCGCACTGCCGGCTCCATCTCCCCTCCCCGGCCCTCCCCGGCGAGCGGCGAGGGGGCCAGTTCTTTGACCCGTGCCCGGACCCGCTCGAGCCGCTCCGCGGCCGGTCGGCCATAGCGGTCGTCGAGCCCCCGCCGGACGAACGCCGGGATGACGAGCGACAGCTCGCGGTGCAGGTCGGATGCCAGCGCCCGGCATTCCGGCAGCTCGTGGGAGGCCATCTTGGTGATCAGGTACTCGAACGCGCGCCCGTTGCCGAAAAGGCCGAGGTTGGTCAGCGTGCCGGCCGGCAGCAGGCCGCGAAGCAGGTCCAGCGCCTTGGCTCTCGTGGCCGACTTCCAGGCCCTGTCGGTCTCTCCCTCTTCAAGCGGAAAGCGCTCGCGGATGGCCTGGGTCGCAGGTTCGACGAGGCTGCTGTACGTAGCGAAAAGGGCGTCCGCGGCGCCGGTGTAGTCCGGGTGAGCCAGCTCCTGTTCCCGGTAATAGAGGTAGCGGCCGTCGGGACCCGGCCGGTCAAAGCGCACGTAACGTGTCGACTTCTCCAGCGGCGAGATGCCGATCCGGCTGTCCTCGAGCGCTTTGGCCGCCAGCGTCGAGGCTTGCTCGACCGCGACGTGAGCGCCGGCGAGCTCGGCCACGGAGTCGTCGCCGTAACCGACCAGCACTCGCTCGTAAAACTCCTCAGCGCGCCGCACGGCGACCATGTCGTCGTCGACCGGTGGTGTGCCGGCCAGTCTCTCGAAGCCGGACTCCGGTTCGTTGATGAACTCGTCGAGCAGGACGCGCCGCAGGCTTTTCTCAGTCCTGGAGTAGCGCGAGAACAGCGCGCCCTTGACCACTTCAGGCAGGTTGCGGAGGGCAAAGACGGGCCGGTCGAGGTTCGTGAAGTAGCGCTCCAGCAGGGACGATTCGGCTGCGTTGAACTCTGCCACGGTGTGTAAGTATCCCCTGCGGGCAAAGCCCGTTGGGGAAGGCCAGGGGCGTGCAAGATTTCCAGATATTGTGTTGGGCGGGGCGATGTCCACAGCATGTAGGGACCCTGGAGCGACTTGTCCCCGGGTTCTCCCCAGGTCTGTTAAAAACCGACTGCGAACCGCCGATGCATGAAGTCGACTGGGTGGCGTGGTGGAAACAGGTCGTCGAGGACAGGGCCACGCTGGCCTCCGGACACGCCGACACCGGCTACTGGGACCGCCGCGCCGCAAGCTACGCCCGGTCCACGCAAACGCGCGTGGACGAGTTCCTCCAGGTGCTTGCGCCGTACCTTTCGCCACGCAAGACGCTGATCGACGTCGGAGCGGGCACCGGCCGGCACACCGTGCCGTTGGCGGGACACCTCGAGTGGGTGACCGCAGTCGAGCCCTCGGAGGGAATGCGATCCCACATCCCTGCGCGCGACAACATCACGGTCGTCGCAAGCACCTGGGAGGACGCCGAGGTCGCTCCGGCCGACCTCGTCGTATGCACTCACGTCCTTTACGGCGTGGCCGAACCGGTGCCGTTTATCGCCAAGCTCGAGCGTTCGGCGCGGGAGCGAGTTTTCGTCATGCTGCGCGAGAGCGACCTCCCACACCCGGCGGCGGAGATCCGCAGACGGCTCGTCGGCGATACGGGTCCGCGCCTGCCTCGGTTCAGCGAGCTGTTCATGCTCTTGCTCCAGATGGGCATCGCCGCGGATGTCGACTTTCTTCGCTATCCCATCGTGACCCGGTACTCCGACATGGAGGAGGCCGTGGTCGACTCCCGGGCGCTGTTCGGGCAGGGATGGGACGAAGCCGCGGGTCGAGCCGCTCTGATGGAGATCCTCGTCGCGGACGGAGGGCAGCTGGTCTTTGACGGGGGCATCGCTTTATCAGGTGTGGCGCATTGGCAACCACGGAAGAGCTGACGCTGCGGCCGGTGCGGCCGGCCGACCGCGATCGGATCATCGAGATGACCAAGGACGTATGGAATGGTCGCGACTACATCCCAAGCGTCTTGGACCGATGGGTCGCCGACGCGGGCGCCGCCTTCCAGGCCGCGGAGGTCGAAGGGATCGTCGTCGGCGTGCAGCGACTTCGACCGTACGCGCCGGGCTTGATCTGGTACGAAGGGCTTCGCGTGGCGGCGGAGCATCGGAGGAAGGGCATCGCGCGAACGATGCTCGAGGCCGCGATCGAAGAGGCCCGGGAGCAGACGTTTCGCGAGATGCGTCTTGCCACGCGCGACAGTCCCGCTGTCGGCCTGTTCGAGTCGGCGGGGTTCAAGCGGCTCGTCGAGGTGAAATGGTGGCGCGGCCTGCGGGTGGAGGGCGGTGAGCCGGCCCGGATCCCGGATGCGACCGAGGCCAAAAAGCTGTGGCCGTGGGTCGCCGCGAGCCCCGGATTTCAGCTTTATGGCGGGGTCAGCCCCGACCTGAACGAGGCCCGCGACGTCGACGCCGAGGAGCTGGGGCGGCTGGCCCGGAACGGTTTGTTGAGGGTCGGGCCGGCGGGGCGTGCCCTGGCTGCGCTCCGGGAGCCGTGGGCTCAGAACATCGCCGTGTCCCTACTGGCCGGGACCGGCGGCGCGCTTCGGGAGCTGTTGATGGCGCTGCGCTTCGAGGCCGACGCCGACGGCCTGAGCCACGTGACCATCAACCTGCCTCCCGGGCACCCCGCCGAAGATGACCTCCGCGCCACCGGATACGATTTCGCGGATGCCGAAGCCAGTGCCTACGTGTACGCCCTCAAGCTCTAATTGACTCGGCGTTACGTCATCCTGGGCAACGGCATCGCCGGGCAGACCTGCGCCGAAGACCTGCGCAAAGCCGACCCCGACGCATCAGTCGTGATCATCGCAGCGGAGCGCCATCCTCTCTACAACCGCGTCGCGCTGCCGCGATACCTCCGCGGGCAGGTGCGGCGCGAGAAAGTCTTCATGCGGACTGCCGAGGACTACGCGAAGCAGAACCTCGAGGTCCACTTCGAAACCTGGGCGACCGAGATCGACCTCGCGGGCAAAATCGTGCACACCAACCGCGGGCAGGCGTTCCAGTACGACGCCATCCTCATCGCGACCGGCGGGCGCCCCAAGCCGCCGCCATGGCCTGGTTCCGGAGATGTGTCCGCATGCCTGGGGTTCCAGACCCTCGATGACACCGACGCCATCATCGAGAAGGCGGACACAAGCGAAAGGGTCCTGGTGATGGGCGGCAGCTTCATCGGTTACGAGCTGGCCGAGGGCGTGAGCTTCCGCCACAGGGCACAGGTGACCTGGATCATGCGCGGACCGTGGTTCCTCCGCTACGTGCTCGACGAAGAGGGTGGCCGGCTGTGCCGGCAGCTGGGTGAGGCACAGGGAGTGCAGTTCATCACGTCAGACGAAGTCCAGAAGTTCAGCCGCAACAACGGGCGCTACGTCGCGCAGACGGTGAACGGAGAAAAAGTCGAGTTCGACCTGCTCACGTACGGGGTCGGCCTCGACTACTACACGGAACCGGTGGGCAGGGGCGTCGACCTGGACAAGGGCATCGTCACGGATTCGAAGCTGCGCACATCGGCGCCGGACGCTTATGCGGCCGGCGACGTCGCCGTCTTCTACGACCTGATGGTCGAGCGACACAACCAGATGGGCACCTGGGACAACGCCGAGGCTCACGGCAAGGTCGCGGCGCGGAACATGGCCGGCGCGGACGAGGACTTCTTTGACGTGCCGACCTACACCACGACGATGTTCGGGTCGACACTGGCGGTGATGGGCGTGACGCCCGACGTCCAGCCCGGGCTCGAGTCGGTGCGGACGTTCAGCTTCGAAGAGAAGTTCTACCGCAAGCTGTTTTTCAAGGACGACCGCCTGGTCGGCGCGATCATGATCGGTCCACCCAAGGGGCGCAAGAAGCTGATCGAGATCATGCGATCACGACAGAAGATCGAGCGACCGAGGCAGGAGCTGCTCGACCCGGCCAACCTCAAAGACGCGTAGTGGCGCCCGAGTACGCGTTCCTCACACGGTGGCATGTGCGCGCCACCGCGCAGGAAGTCGCGGAGATCCTCGGCGACGCGCCGGCGCTCGCGCGCTGGTGGCCGTCGGTGTACCTGGACGTCAAAGAGATCTCACCCGGCGATCCCACGACCCACGCCGGGCGCGTTATCGAGCTGTACACCAAAGGCTGGCTGCCCTACACGCTGCGCTGGAAGTTCACGGTCACCGAGTCGAACCCGCCGCGCGGCTTCAGCCTTGTAGCGGAAGGGGATTTTGAGGGCACCGGCGTGTGGACGATCACACCGGACGGCGACTACGTCGACGCGATCTACGACTGGCGGATCGCGGCCAACAAGCCAGTCCTTCGTTATGGGACCTTCGTGATGCGGCCAATATTCGCGGCCAACCACCGGTGGGCCATGGCGCGTGGCCTGGAAAGCCTGGAGCTGGAATTGCGCCGCCGCCGCGCACGCACGCCGGCTGAGCGACAGGCGGTGCCTCCGCCGCCCGGCCCAACCTTCCGCTTCCGCTGGGCTGCATTTCGTCGTATCGTTTGCCAAGGACAAATGAATTTCGCCTACAGCGAAAGCGCTGCGGCGGTCCGCGCAGCCCTCGGCTCGGTGCTGCGGACCCGTCGCGAGGCGACCCGCCGGACCTTGAGCGAGATCGCCGCCGAAGCCGGCCTCTCACCCGCCCACCTGTCCGAGGTTGAGCGCGGCCGCAAGGAGGTGTCGACCGAGCGGCTGCTCGCCGTGGCCCATGCGCTCGGCGTGCAGTCGGCCGAGATCTACGCCGACCTGGCCCGTCTCCTCGGCGCGGACCCAGAGCAGCGCGCGTGGCCCGAGGACCCGCCCGTCAAGCTGCGCCTCGCCACCGCGTCGCTGCCCCTCGAGGCACTGCGCAGCGTCGCCGACTTCAGCGCATACCTGGCGATGGCCAATCCACCGCCGAAGCCCAAAGACCGAATCGGTT
>Ga0099828_10000529_pt1 | contig 23531 bp, 29 predicted proteins | sample CZO8metaG_2_FD_79338 | JGI IMG/M metagenome (GOLD analysis project Ga0099828, IMG submission 79338) | Vadose zone soil microbial communities from the Eel River Critical Zone Observatory, Northern California, USA - CZOApr15con2H1.8 metaG | ecosystem: Environmental > Terrestrial > Soil > Vadose... | reverse complement strand
CGGGAAAGCCTGGTAGTTGAGTTCCTAGGCTGGAACATTTCTGGCAGACGATAAGGGTGGCTCCTTCCACTAGGGACCTTGCGGGCTTGCCGACGATGTCGCTCCCGCAGATCTCACAGAACAAGGCGATGCATTACCCCGGCGAGAACACTAGAAATAGGCTTCTACGATGCTTAATTATGTATCGGAACAGCCTTGCCCATTCAACACGTAAAGCCCCAACTTCACGAGCTACGAAGAATAAGGGTTGTAGCTTCATACCAGTTCGGAAGGGGTGCCGAGAGAGCATTTCCAACATCTATTCAGATAACACGATCCCCGAATACCCACCGTATCAGACACATTTATGATAATGAAAAATTGCTTGCAACCTACCGACCTACAGATGGGCTCCTGGCACTATCGATTCCGGGGGGGCTGGCGCTGCGCCGTATTTTCAAGCCTCCCAAGCTGAGAGTGAGAGTAGTGCCCGGCGTTGAGGAGTTCATCAAGAAGGGCGGTAACGTGTTCGCGAAACACGTTGCCGATGTAGACCCTGAGCTACGTCCCGAAGAAGAGGTCCTGGTAGTTGACAACAGAGATCGATTGTTAGCGGTGGGAAAGAGCTTCTTCAACGCTGAAGAGATGAAGAGCTTCAAGGTCGGAATTGCTGTGAAGGTCCGACATGGGATAGAAGATTGATAGACTTAACAATCAGCGCCAGCCTAACGGTGATACGTCGATGATGTCACGCAGAGGAATGAATCCCCGAGAGGCCAACCGTATGATGCAGCGAATGGGGATGCAGGTCAATCAGATCGACGACGTGACCCGGGTCGTAATCGAATCTGCCACGAAAAGAATTATCATTGATAATCCGGAGGTTGCTACAATCAACGTTCAGGGCCAAACCGTCTACCAAGTTGGCGGCGGGACGGTCAGGGAAGAAGGCGCAGGCGGAGCCTCCTCTGTAGATGACGTAAATCTGGTCGCTTCGCAGGCCGGTGTATCCGCTGAAGAGGCAACAAACGCCCTACGACAATCGGGCGGAGACCTAGCGCAAGCAATTATCATCTTGAAACAGAAGAAAGGTTCCTGAGCTATCCAACTAAGTCTCGTCAGTCTTCGCACGTTGCAGGAATGATGTCTTCTTGCGTCCCGCGTAGATTAGGGCGATCAATCCGACAAATAGGAGAGCTAAGGGGATTCCCAGGAGGCTAGTACCATTGAATAGAAGGATGAAAAATATGGAGAAACCTGATAGGAAGACCGCCACTAGGGTCACACGCTCCCTCATAGCCAGTTTGCCGACGTCTTTCTGAAGCTGATCCTTGTAACGGACCAACAACGTCGCAATAATGACGAAGGATAATGCTCCCACAAAGAACTGGTATGTCAATTCCGACTGGTAATCGGAGGTGAGCAGTAGGCCTACCTCGTCGCCCACGAAGCCAGCTCCGAGCCCATAGAGGACCGCGTACAACCGGTAGAATCTCTCATTCCTCCAAGCTATACCCATCCAGCCAGCAGCGCTGATCAGGCCGATGCCGTACCAGAAATGGTGCAGATGGATACCACCCTGCATCACAACGGTGTTGGGGAAGAAAGTGGCGAAGAGCCGACTGCCCGAGAAGCTGGCAAGAAAGGAAAGGGTCGCGATGAAGGTCAAGCCATGACGGAAAGGATTGGGAGGAGCTTCCCGGCTCATGGTTCTGGAAAGGAGAGAACGACTGTCTTAAGTTAAGACGAGCCATCTCGAATCAAGAGGATGAGGAGATCCTGCCGCAACCGTTACAAAATATGTTGTCCATGACAAGAGGGACAGGCATTCCGGCAACTCTGTCTTTCGTCTTGAAAGGCGATAAGGTTCTCCTCCTCAAGAAATCGAAGGGACTATTCGGCGAGGAAAAATGGAACGTTCCAGGCGGAAAAATAAGACCCGGCGAAAATCCAGAGAATGGCGCGATCAGGGAGACTCTTGAAGAGACTGGATTGAGAGTGAAGAATCTAGAACAAGTCGGGCTAGTCCACTTCTACAAGAACATGAGACGAGATGTTCCGGAATGGACTGGTTACGTGTTCGTTTCCAGAGAATTCAGCGGGACACTAACTGAGGGACGAGAGGGCATTCTCAAATGGTTCAGTATTCACGATTTACCTTTTGACGATATGTGGGAGGACGACCAATACTGGTCAAGACTAGTGTTCGAACGTAAGAAGTTCGAAGCCTGGTTCTACTATTCAGGCGAATTCGAAAAACTAATCGACCATAGGATAAAGCGGATAGATTCCGGGAATAATTCACAGACAATCGAAGCAAGACAGCCTCGATGATTTTCCGACCGTTTCTGTTCCCACCATCATTTCATTCAACGTTCTTTCTTTTCCACTTTCTCAGCAATTTCTCGTGGAAGCACAGCCATTCCCTTCGGAGTCATTTTGCCTTCTTTGAGCAATTCTTGCACTCTTGAAAGATTCCGCTCGGACCATGCACTTCCCGTACGACGTGGTGTGAAACGACTTGCGTACTTACATTGGTCAATGGGCTTGATCTGGCTATCAATCCATCCAAAGCATAACGCCTCTTCCACCGCCTCATCTACTGAGAGAGTCGGCTTTCCAGAGCCTTTCTTGTGGTAGACAAGCCAGATTTCCTTCGTCTTCTTGTGATTCTTGATTAGCCATCTCCGCCATTCGTCCCGTGAAGCAACATACAGCGTCTTTCCAACGTCCATGGAATAATTCTACCAGATGTTCATTCGGACAAGAATATCTGAGGTTTGACACTTGTTTACTGGAGGAATCATTTTCTGCTCAATTCTTGCAGGGTTTCTCGTTCGACCGGAAAACGAATCCCTTCCTTGCGGCTAAAGTCTACCAAGTGGAGGTAGAAGTCCACGAGGGTCCTAAACAGGACCTCGCGCTTCAAGCACCCGTAACGTAACTTTTCGATTCTGTCGAAGCTCCAGGGCAATTTCCGGAACCGTCGGTAAGCCTTGAAAATTTCCCTGTCGCTGACGAATGATTCCTGGTTCAATGAGGCGACGACCCAGACGGCTGAGTGGGTAACGAGGTTTACATTGTCTCTCAACACGATGTCGTCGCCACTCAGGTACGCGTTCTTTACCCGACAGAAATCTTCGTATGAGTGCAAAAGTGCCAGCTCTGCAGATCTGCGAAACACCCTACTCGGAACATGGCGCGCTTTGGCCTCAAGAGTCTTGAACACCCTCTTTGGATCGTACAGTTGAAGAGTCTTCGTGAACCCTCCTAGGATCTCAGGAAGTCCGGGGCGAGGCCTACTAATTTCACGGATGGCGTCTTGCCGAGTTGTACAATTCAGACTGCAATAGGTATTCTCCACGACCTGACCACGGTAGGAGTTCGGGACGGGTCTCCTGAGAATGACCTCCATGTCTATGTCCGAATACTTCTGTGCTGTTCCTCTGGCGACGGAACCGCTGACCGCCATGGCGATGAGATTTGAGCCCAACTCTTGTCTAAGATCGTTAGCTACTTTCCTGGCGATTCGGAGCTTCTCAGCAACGATTGCGTGGTTCGCCTTCAGACGCATGTACTCGAGCACCGTGCCTTAGTTATTAGGAGCTTCAGAATTCGTGTTCTTCGAATATTGAGCCTGTAAGCCAGGGTTCCTTAGGCCTTAAGACCCGAGGAAAATTATGTCTGGCGCGAGAAGATTGAAACTCGTCGAGTGCGTTCCGAACTTCAGCGAGGGTCGACGCAAAGAAGTCATCCAGTCAATCGCAGACGCGATAAGCTCAACTCCAGGAGTCACATTACTAGATGTGGAATCCAATCCGGACCATAATCGGTCAGTCATAAGTTTCGTGGGAGAACCCGGGCCGGTGAAGCAGGCTGCTCTTGCGGGAGCAGGCAAGGCGGTCGAACTCATTGATCTCACTCGTCACCGGGGTGAGCATCCGCGAATGGGGGCTGTGGACGTTGTCCCGTTTGTTCCATTGTCTGGGGCGACGATGGAAGATTGTGTTGCTCTAGCGAAAGATTTCGCGCGAGAGTTTACTGACCGTTTCAAGGTCCCAGTGTTTCTCTACGAGGAGGCCGCGACCAGCCCTGATAGACGAAACCTAGCCGATGTAAGAGCTGGAGAGTTCGAGGGTCTCAGAGAGAGGATAGGGAAGGACCCTTCTAAGAAGCCGGATTTCGGCCCCGAGAAGATTCATCCTACTGCTGGTGCCACGGCAGTTGGCGCCCGGGAGATTCTAATCGCGTTCAACGTCAACCTTGGGACCAGCGATATTGGGGTAGCGAAGAAGATAGCGCATGAATTACGCGCGAAAGACGGCGGACTCGAGTTTGTCAAGGCACTCGGCTTCGAGTTGAAAGAGCGAGGAATAGTCCAAGTCTCTATGAACATGACGAACTATCACAAAAGCCAGCTGTTCAAAGCCTTCGAACTAATCCGATTGTTTGCGGAGAGATACGGAGTCTCAGTTATCGGTAGCGAGGTCGTTGGACTAACTCCGATGGACGCTCTCGTAGACTCGGCAGAGTTCTATCTTAGACTGGAGAATTTTAGTCGCGAGCAGCTTCTCGAGAAGAGGCTCTTTGCGCCCAGCTCGTCGACGCTGACAGATCAAACTTTGTCATCGTTCAGCGAAGAGGTGGCTTCAAAGAAAGCTACTCCCGGAGGTGGAAGCGTTGCGGCATACATGGGCGCACTCGCCGCGGGACTAATCTGCATGGTTGGACGAATCACTCTGGGAAAGAAAGACCCCCCAAAGAACGCTGAACATATCCAGGCTCTGGTGAAGGAGGGCGAGAAGCTTCGTCAGAGCCTCTTGAAGTTGGTTGTCGAGGATACTGATGCTTTCAACGCTGTTATGAGAGCTTTCAAGCTTCCCAAGGAACAGATCGAGGATCGGCGAAAAGCAATCCAGGAAGCGACAATCAAAGCGGCTGAGGTCCCGTTATCCACTATGGAGAGTTCGATTCAGGTTCTTCGTCTCGCCCAGGAGATGGCCGATTATGGTCAAACTAACGCTTTATCAGATGTCACAACAGCAGCGGCAGCCGCCAGGGCAGCCGTGGAAGGAGCTGCGAGCAACGTGCTGATCAATCTCGGCTCGCTGGACGACAAATATTACGCAGAGAAGATTTCTAGCCAAGTCGCAGACTTGCAGAAACAAGCTTCTCTGTTGAATGACCGGATCAGAAAGATGATAGCTTCCCGTTCTAGATAGGCCTAGTTATCTATCTGAACCAGGCCGGTCTTCTTGTCTGCCCAGAGCATCAGTGGTGCGACTAGCATTGTAAGTTCGCGGCCTTCATGGGTCAGATGGTACTCGACCCGAGGAGGGATCTCTGAGAATGCTTGTCGTTTAACGAGCCCGCTTGCTTGAAGGTCTTTGAGAACGTCTGTCAGGGTCTTGGCGCTGATTCCAGACAGACCTTGCATCAACTTGTTGAACCTTAGCGTACCGCTGTTTCCAAGTTGGGCGAGGACGCAGAGTGCCCATTTCTTTCCGATGATGTCGATTAGTCCTTCGCAGGGACAGGGACAGATGCAGCATGGCTCTCCTTCCTTTTGTCTAACCATTCCGTTACCCAGTTACTCTTTGGGAACTTGCCTGGTTAAATACTTCACTATTGTAAGTAAGTTACTGAGGTGAAGCGTCAGAATGAGTTGTTGCTGTGGACCGGGATGCGGTTGTTGTGGTGGCGGATGTCGCACCAGCGAACGACCCTCCCCGCAAGCCGAGAAAAGTTAGGCCTTTGAAACGTCGATGCTGTGTTGTCTACCCCCGCTTTTTGTTTTGGTAACGGTTTTGGTAAGTGTTACCGATAACCTTCGGAGAGTTTGAACAGGTACTCTTTCATGCTCAGGGAATCGTGTGTCTAAAGTTCTTCCAGATACCTGTGGCTCCTTGCCCGTGAACAGATACGCTTCCCTTCTCCGGGTCCACGGGTTTGAGGGTGAAGAGTCCGAAACCGAGCATCATTTCTCGAGGCTCAACTGGGATTCCTTCCGTCTTGAAAAATTGTTTACCATCAACAAGCCATTCCGCCCGCCTCTTAGGAGCATCAATTATGATAGAGTAGCGATGCATTTGTTCTGGTCTGGTATTGATCCCTGAGAAAGGGGCCTCGATAAGATAGGTGAACGCCGTCTTCTCATCCGTCACTCCTGGAATCAAGAGCCTCTCGTATATCGCCCCAATCTTCTTCCCAGTCGACACGAAGTCGAAGATCATGCCCGTGGAAAAGTCCATTGTGATGAACCCAGCGAACCCATCTTGAATGTCCTGGGCGTTGCTCCTGTAAGTCTCAGCGCCCATGTCAACCTCAAACACCGTCACGCTGTCCCGGGAGACTGGGAAAGTCCGGTTGGACCCGTACAATTGCTTGGGATCATCGAACATGTGCACCTTGTCATGCTTGCGTGTGAAAGGGTTCACGGTCAATGCGGTGCCACCGTTCCGGGCCTCTACCTTAGCATTGGGCTCTCTCCACTCCCAGACCTGACCGTTTCCCAATGGGAAATTGAGAATCTTCCATTTAGACGGGTCAATCCTGCCTTGGGAGAGATCATCGTAAACGACCTCTTGAGCCTCTAACAAGTCTATCCTAGAGGAGACTTTCGTGTTGTCGATTTAATTCTTCTGAATGTTTAAACTCCACAGTATTGTTTGATGTTCCGATTTTCGAATGCTCTACACTCGGCTTGGATCTACTGGGGTGCAGGTTTCTCGCATTTGTCTCGGCACAATGTCCTTCGGCAATTCGGAAGAATGGATGGTCGAGATTGACAAGGCAAAGCCCATTGTGAAGCGCGCCCTTGATCTTGGTGTGAATTTCTTCGATACTGCTAACCTGTACTCTGACGGAAGATCCGAGGAGATTCTAGGTGAACTCTTGAGGGATCACAGAGACGAGATTGTTCTCGCGACTAAGGTTCGGCTCAAGGTTGGCGAGGGACCGAACAAGGAGGGCCTCTCGAGATATCACATCTTGTCGCAGGTTCGAAAGTCCCTCAAACGACTTCGTACCGATAGAATTGACCTTTACCAAATTCACCGATGGGACTATGCTACTCCTATCGAAGAAACCCTTCTCACGCTGAACGACTTGGTCCGGCAGGGAACAGTCGGCTACATCGGCGCGTCCAGCATGTGGGCATGGCAGTTTGCCAAAGCACTCTACACCAGCGACCTACTGCACATCGCCCGGTTCGTCTCGATGCAGAACCACTACAACCTATGTTATCGAGAAGAAGAGCGAGAAATGATACCGCTGTGCAAAGACCAAGGAATAGGCTTGATTCCCTGGAGTCCACTCGCCAGGGGCTTCCTCACCGGGAGATACAAGCGCGGAAAACCACCGGACTCGGCGAGATATAGGACTGACAAGTACTTTGCAGAGAGGTTCTTCCGTCCAGAGGATTTCGACGTTGTTGAACGCGCTGAGGAAGTGGCGAAGGAGAAGGGAGTCACCACTTCTCAGATCGCGCTTGCCTGGCTGCTTCACAAGGGAGTAAACGCGCCGATAATTGGTGCGACTAAGGTCGAGCAGTTGGAGGAGGCTGTGGGTTCTCTTGATGTTCGGCTTTCAGAGGATGATATGAAGAGGCTTGAGGAGCCTTACAAGCCCCACCGTATACTGGGACACTCCTAGAGCTAGGAACTCGTTTCGAGTTAGTGAAGATAACTTCTCCAGAACTTGGGAACCTTCCGCGAATAGACTACCTCTTTGGCTTCGAGAAAATCTGAGAGCTGTTCGATTGTGTCCCTAATCTCCAATGCAGCGTTCTTATCCCTGGGTGCATGAGGCTCGGCGTGCACAGCATTGATGAGAAGTTTCTCGTTTTTCCTGTCCATAAGGGGATCTATCCGGCCGATGAATCTGTCACCGTACAGTATTGGAAGCACGTAGTACCCGTGCTTGCGTTTGCTTCTGGGAGTGTAGATTTCAGAAGTGAAATCGAAGCCGAAAAGAAGCTTCGTTCTCTTCCTATCGCAGATCAGATTGTCGAAGGGAGAGAGTAGTGTGGTTCTTGGCTGCCATCCGTTCGAATCTAACTCTTTGAGAAGAGGGATGTCCTGCGAGTGAATGTACCGGTCACCCTTCCCAATCGGTCCCTTAACAATGTCAACTTGATGGATCTTTGACTCCGCGTCCAACCGTTTGAGGGTTGCCTTCAAGTTTCGATATCGGCCGCGTAGGAAATGGTAGTCTATCTCAGATGCATTGGCAACCCCTAAGGCTCGGAGTGCTCTCTGGACAGCTTCGTATTCCACATCTTCTTCTGATAGTTCCTTCTTTGAGACCCAGGATGGCAGGAACCTCTCGGGGAGGTCCCAGAGTTTCTGGTTTCCTTGCCGGCCGACAACCATTACTTCTCCTTTGAAGAAGAGAATGAACAGCATTCGAGAGACCTCTCCTCCAGAACTCCAGCCTGTACGGGGGGGTTTTGCTCGTGACTTGTCTTCAAATTGGCGGGACAGCATGGGTCCCTTCTGCTTGAATTCGTTCAACACGAAATTCCGCAGGTCAGAGTGTGAGCTGAGCCAATGCTGAGCTCGCTGGCTCCAGGCTGATCCCCAGGGTTTGGGGAACCCCCTCATCATGGAGTAGTAGAGGGGATAGTCTTCCATCAGAACAATGGACTGCTGATGTGCCCAGTACTCGAATAGCTTTCTATCACGCCAGAGAAGCATATCCAAGTCGGACCTTTCGAAGTTTCCGAGTCTGCTCCATAGAACGACGAGGTGGCTGGGCGCGACTGCGCTAATCGGGTCCAGCTGAATGCAGCCAAGATCCCGCATTACTTCTAGGATGTTGTCAGCATTAGGCCTGTTCGGTAGCTTGCCCGCGAGATGTTGCTTGTTTATGGCAAGTCGTCTGACATTCTCCAGCGTGGTTACGATTCTCTGGGACAACGAAGTGGAACTCCTACTGTTTCAAAGCGCGAAGCCGCACCGGGTCCCAGCCCACGACCTCTGCGATGTCGTGGCGGCGGACGGTCTTTCCCTGATATTCTGCGTGAAGTCGCTGAATGATTCTTCCGTGCACAGCTTCGGGTAGGTCCCACGATACGGAGGACTTTCTCTTGTCGAAGGAGGTTATTTCCTCGTCCGCATTGACATCGGTCCAATAGTCTCCCGCTGGCATTACGAATAAGGGAGGGACGAGTTTGCGTAGCCCGAATTCCCCGTCGTTGAGCCGGTTCAAAGGATAGCCTATCTCCCTTCTGACCTCCAGGTAACTTTGTCTCGCGCTGAAACCTTGCACATCTCCCGCTTCGGACACTAGGACCTTCCTTGTTACTCGTCCTACTTCGTGGATTACTTGGACCCAGTCGCGAACTAGGTGCAGGACGTGAATCATGATGGAAGCATCGAAAGACTGATCTCTGAAGGGCAGATGGTGAGCATCGGCTCGGACGAGATCTCGAACCTCCTTTTCACGCGCCTGGTGCATCATTTGGAGTGAGACATCGACTCCTATTACTGTGAAGCCTGCGTCGTTGAAATATTGGGCGAATCGTCCCGTTCCGGTCCCGATGTCAAGAATCAGGTCACAGTCTTTGAAGGCGTCTCTCATCGTATTGAGAATCTTCTTCATGACTTCTCGTGGGACACCGGCCCATCTTGTAGCATCATAGATGCTCGCAACTTTGTCGAAGGGAACATCCATGCTTGCTTCTCACATTCTAAGATTCCGAAACTGTTCTGGGTCCCAACCAGCGATTTCCACTACATCGTGGCGGCGAAGGAATTTTCCTTGATAATCGGAGCGGAGACGGTCAATGATGGCTTGATGGATCTCCTTTGGTAGGTCCCAAGATATTGCGAAACCTTCCTTTTCCAATTGGGTAATGGCCTCGTCGGCGTTTACGTCTGTCTGATAATCTCCGATGCGAACTAGAACTCTCGGAGGAACAATTCTTCGAAAGCCAAGTTCAGCCTCATTGAAACGATTCAGAGGATGCCCCATGCTCTTTCTCAGGCGAAGGTATTCTTGGCGAGGACGAAATCCCTCAGCCTCCCCCACTTCCGACACAATGATTTTTCGTGTTACCCGACCTACTTCGCGAACAACTTGACTCCAGTCATGGACTAGGTGGAGAAGATGTATCATAATAGTGGCGTCGAAAGATGCATTTCTGAAGGGCAAATGGTGAGCGTCAGCTCGGACCAAGGACCTCACGCCCTTCTCTCGCGCCTTGGTCATCATGGACAGCGAAACGTCCACTCCGACAACGTGGAACCCCGAGCCGTTGAAGTATTGAGCCAGGCGTCCTGTCCCTGTTCCAACGTCGAGAATGAGCTGACAGCCCTTGAGCGTATCTTTCATTCCGTTGATCATTTTCTCCATTACCGCGGGTGGAATCCCAGCCCAACGGGTAGAATCATAGATGCTAGCTATCCGATCGAAGGAGACGGTCATTTTACTACTTCCAGAATGTTCTGTTTCGATGTTCGAGGATTGAGCCGCAACTACCTTAACCCCAGATTAGGACCGTACGCGTTGAACATTACGGTGCGGGTCCGCGACTAATGGGAGGAAACCAAGTGTCATCTAACTCGCAGCATTCAGGGAAAGTCTGGACATCGCACAAGAGGCTGTTGCTTACGATAGCGACAGTCGTAATTGCTGTCACGGCCCTTCTCGCCTCGGCCTTCGCACTTCACATCTTTGGGCTAGGGACGTGCGGAACGCCTCCCGCTAACTTACCTAGCCAAGTCCGTTTCACAGTCGTGATAACGTTCAACGGGTACAACGGTAGCAAGTATCACGGTACGCCTTGGCCCAAGATGAATGTGACCCTGAGACAGAACGTTGCGATTCATGTTTGGAACAATGACACCCAAGCTCACGGGTTCGCCATTACCCACTACTCCGACCAAGGCGTCCCTTTGCAACCCAGCGACTCGAGCGACCTTAGCTTCCAAGCCTGCCAGACAGGAGCTTTCCCGATTTACGAAACCCTCTTCACAACGAATTATGTTTACCTGAAAGCAGAACTCAACGTAAGCCCTTGACCCCGCTGATTATCAGCCAGTCCGGAATTTCCAACCCATCTCCCTCCAACGCCTCGCGGTGAAACTTCCAGTAATCTTGTCTGACGTCCCAATCCTTGAGAAGGGCTCTTGCAGCGTCTGACCGGATCACCAGACCGCTCTTCAACCTGACCTGGCGTAATTTTCTGAATCCTGCCAGCTTGAGATAGTCTAGAACCAGTTTTCGCGGAGGGGAAAACCATTCCGTGGGCGGAGTTTTAGTCCACCTCGGGTCAGCATCGGCTTCGATGAGTCGCCTCTGCCTCCTGGTCCGAGGTTCATGGGAGAGAAATGAATGAATAGTTTCCCCGCCTATGTTGAGGACCCGAAAACACTCCGCGAAAAAGAGACGCATGCCCTCCGAGTCTATTTCAGGAAGAAACTCGCTGGAAATTATCGCGTCATACTTTGAATCTGGCTGGCCCTTCAACCAAGCATAGCAGTCCCTGACGACCGCTCTGATTCTTGGCTTCATTCTATTTCTAACGATTGCGGAGAATAGCTCGGCCTTGTTTCCAGAATACGGTCCGGTGAATCTGTCCAACGCAATGATCTGATACATAGAGACCCTCTTTGCCAACGGAATGGTAAGTTGCCCCGTGCCACATCCAATCTCAACAAGGACGCCCCTCTTCTTGCGAAGCATTCTAGTGAATTGCTCGGCTAAGATTGCATACTCCTGACTCCATGCCGATTCGAGTTCTTTAGGATCCGAAATGATCCTCATTCTCATGGTAGATTTCAGTAGTGTGGAAACTCCACAGACCATCTGCTAAACCTATACGTCACGACCAACCTGTTGAATACAACCGATGCTCCATCAAGAACGGCCTTTTTTGGACTTGCACTCGGAGGAGGGTTCACTTACTCCAAAGTTACCCTTCGACTTTTCCAAGTCTCTAGACTTCCTGGGCGTCTTTCCTCCGATGCGGAACGACCAGAAGATCGAAGAACTCTCGCTGACCAGCGCGGTCTGCATTGGTGGCCAAACCGTTGTCTTCATCATCAGATCAACCGGTCTCATCAAGAATCCACGACTGAAGTATGTACTACTTTCAGACCGGACGCTACCTTCAGGGATTCGTGACGCTGTGATCGACCGAATAGGCTTCTTTCTAAGTCTCTCGGACGACCTAGAACAATTCTACCGAATCGGCTATGGGGACGTAGATTTCGCGCCTGTGCTCCAGAAGTATTACGGTCTTCATCACGTGAAGTTCATCACGCCCTTTGAATGCGCCAGCTGGGCCGTATTGTCCCAGCGATATCCGATGGGTGCGGCCCAGAAAGTGAAGCAAGCAATAATGGAAAAGTTTGGGACTAGTCTGGAAGTTGAAGGTCGTTTGTTTAGGGCTTTCCCAGAACCCGCTAGACTCGCTCGAACAAGTGAAGAAGAGCTCTTGCCTCTCGTCAGGAACAAGAGAAGAGTCGAATTTCTGTTGGGAGTGGCGAAGGCTTTCAGCGAAATTGACGAGCGGTTTCTGAGAACTGCCAAGTATAATGAGGTCGCAGAGTGGCTGAGCAAGATCAAGGGCATTGGAGAATGGTCGTCCAGACTCATCCTGCTTCGAGGCTTGGGACGGATGGAGAAGCTGGCCGTTGAGAACCGGCTCCTAAAGGCAGCATCAACAGTCTACGGACATGGCAAGCCGCTGGCGACGGCAAGATTTGAGCAGATAGCTGAGAAGTACGGTCCTTGGAAGGGCTACTGGGCGTACTATCTACGAGCGTCCAGCAGTATGTCCAGTGTGAAATAGTAATGGAAAGAAGCTCAAATTTTGTTCTCGAACCGAAAATCCGGCGAGTCTAACAGCGAGGTTTGAACGATGCTGATAGCCCAGTGCTTTCCTTATTCTGACCCTTGGTCATAGCTGTGATTGTCTTCCGGTTCGACGGGTTCCGTGACAGAATAGATGAGACGTTGGATTCCATCGCCCTCCTCAATTGTTAGTTTGAGAACGCTTCTGTCCCGGATTTCGAGGAGCTGTGCCACGCCTTTCGGAATCAACAGATAATGACTACCCTTGACCTTGTTTGGGGAAAGAAGTATTGCCAATTAGACCAGTCCTCTTGGGAGGTGAGCGTCATTTTTTGGACCTTTGTAACTCGACAATGAAGATGGCAAGGTCGCGTGAATGATATGATTCCTTACTGACAATAGGCGGGAAAGATTTCAGCAGGGGCTTCTATAGGTTGAAAAGGTCCGCTGTGCATGGGATCTAGTGACTTCGTCCCTTCGGTTGACCCTGTTGAGAGGCAAGGCAATACTCTTCCTACTGTTGACGGCTCTCTTGACAGTCGATTTCATGAAGGTAGCTCTAGCAATCCAGACCTCATCTCAGACCCCGACTGTCCCGAGTATTCCAGTTCAGACCGATGATAGTCTAGACCCGATAACTCTCATCTTTACTGGCTACGCACCCTCTTGGTGGGTCGCTTCCAACATCATCGGCTGGAGCGATTCAGCCTACTGTTCAGGAGCCAAGACTGTCAATGGAAACGCTTACAATTACACTCTCGAACATCCTGACCCGAGCGGAATTCCCTGCTTGGGACCCCGGGATCACGTTCGACTCTGGGATATGGGATATAACGCAGCATTCGGACGGTGGAGCATAGGTTCTGCGCATCATGAGCACACTGTCTGTAATCCTATTTGTTACCACGTCGTCGACAGCTGGGAGAAAGCCGAGGCCGATGTGCGTTCTTCCTTTGTCGGCGAACAAGCCACATTGTCCGTGTCCAACTTTACTCTAGGAAATTCCGGGTATGACCAGGGCGTCTTCAACGATGGAAACGCTACGGTGATCCGGCTGAAACCCCCTTCGCCGCAATATCCAGTGATCTTCGACGAAAATGGATTGAGTAACGCTACGTCATGGTCTGTAACGATGAATGGAACAAGTTTGAGCTCGCCGCGCCCTGACATTACGTTTTCAGAGCCAAACGGCACTTATCTTTTTGTAGTGAGCACACCGGGACGATACGACACATCGCCTTCCTCAGGAACCATTACTGTTAGTGGGGCTGGAGTGCGCCGAACAATTCTCTTCACAGCACCGTGGTCGACCTCGTCCGTGACTGTCTACTCTACTACAGGGAAGCCTATAGCGATAGGCTTCGCTGGAAACGCCACTGTCGCGACTCCTTCCGTCCGACTGGCCACCAGTGGAAACACTGGCTTGAACTTCACCGCCACAGAGATTGGATCCAGAGGAGTCCTCAACGTTACGATTCCCATCTCAGCCGTGCCTTCCAGCTCATCAACCCTAGTCTTTATCGACGGGGCTCGCAGCGACTATGCGAAGATAACGCACGACACAATTGACTACTACGTTTACTTTCTTCTAGTCTACGGCAGTCACTCGGTGGAACTCCAATTTACCTCACCAAGGGCGTTACCGTACCTTCAATACATTGCCGCTGGAGTATTCGCCTCTGGCATTATTGTAGTTCTGTTTATGATTTTCAAAGTGAAAAGAAGAGTGGGGACAGGACCAGAAACTAAACTGTGATACGTGAACAATGGGTCTCAAACGATGTATAGGCATCGATTACTGAATATTCTAACGAATGCCTAACTTAGGCAGACCAAGGGTTGCATAACCCTTAACAATCGAGTCTTGTCGGTTTCACAGATGTTCAAGCTTTGAATGTCTCAAGCAGTGACAGGGCCCGTTTTCTCACGGTGGGCTTCTTGCTATTGGTCCTCCTTTTTACAGTGGTCCCCTCGGGAAAGGCTGCTCTCACCACCCCTTCTCTCGGTCTACAGCAGTATTCGGTTGGCTTGACCGTTAATCCGGATAGAAGCGTACGGGTTGGGTTTAACACGTCACAAACTTTTCCCCCACAGAACGTCACCGGTGTCCTAACGCCAGGGTATGCGATTCATTCCTCGTCTAGCTTCTCGCAACAATCAAACGCGGTAGTTCAAACATCAACGGTCCGGTATCAACTGCCTCCATCCGCGGTAAACATTGTAAATTCGATCAGTCTCACGGCCTCGCAGACAAGGCTCACAGGCCAGGGTTCTCTAACAATCACTACAAATGTTCCTACGAGCACCATCATTATCACCTACTCGACCACACCTGCTCAGGTTCAGGCCAACGCCGCTGCTACCCTCTATTTCTCGCCAACATTTTTTGCGGGAACATTTCTTGCAAACCAAACCGCCTTTCAGGCCAAGTGGATGTCCACCTTTGGAAACGCCTCGTGGACATCTATGATCAAATCTCAGATTCAAAACGCGACGAAGGGAGTCACTGTAACCACCTTTTCTGGCTCTGTAACCTACCCCAACACTTCCTCAGCCAGCGTCTCGATAAGTTTCGTTGCCCAACCCACCCTGTCTACGGCCGACTTTGTCACGGTGTTCGAGAGCGCTCTGACCTCTGGAACCACACTCCCCAGCACACTGGACTCGATAATTCGGTCAGCGCTGAACCTTGAGACAGGCGAATCGTTGACACTAAGCTATTCAAGTTCGACAAACACTATCCTTTTGCAGTCAACCACAAACTACGTCAGTGACCTAGACGCGCAGGTTAACAGTCTGAAGAACCAGCTCTTTCAATTTGTATTCTCTCTAGCCCCAGCGGGAACAGTCTATCCCGCCTCTGTACTGTTCCTCAACTCGACCTCCGTCACAGTCAGCGGGATCTCGACAACGAGCGACCTCGACCTTAGTGCTGGAACCTCGCAGATGACTTTCAAAGGACTCTTGATCAGACCCCCGACTGCGGATAGCAATACCAACTTTACAATACCCAAACTCTTCCAGTTGCTCGGTGGAGTCCCAGCACCAAAGGTGAACATGACACTCGTCGGTGGTTCAAATGCCACTTACAAGGTTAGCATAGTCGTCCCAGCTGGCACTCCCGCGCCGAGTAGCACAACAGCCAACTCGGCAACATGGACAAACCTCCAAAACTCTACAAGCCTCCAAGCAGTACGCTTCACACTCGTACGTCTCCCAGCCTCCCTTCTAGACATTCTCCTTTCACCTACAGGAGTAGCCATCGAGGCCATCGCGGCAGCCGCCATCATTGCAGGTGTCCTTCTCTACATGAGAAAGAGGCGCGCAACACCATCTCTTATCCCGTCCACCGGATCTGCTCCCGCACCGGGGTTAGGACCTGGTCCAACACCGCCCACACCGTAAGAATCCAGCGTTCCGAGAATCAGAGCGATTCTTCCGTCGACCCCTCCCATGGGTCCTGTCGATTTCAAAAGTTCTTAGAGGTACGGATCGTTCCAGTCTGGTGGAACCTCCGAAGCTCGCATTATGGCACGCCCGTAGCTTTCATGCGGCCTCACTGGTGTTGTAATTTTTCGAAGGCTTTCATGTCTCGCATTTCATGGATGGTCCATACTTAGCGAGTTGGCGTAGTAGCCTGTGCCTTCGCCCACGCATGCTTAATGAGAACCGTTCTTCCCCATCCGTGATGAGCGAACTCTTCCGGACTGGGCAACTTGTCAATCTCAAACCACTTCGTCTCCGCGACCGTCGTTCCTGATGATACTTTCATTGTTCGAGGAAAGGCGAGATAGTCGAAGATCAAGTGCCAGGTCTGATTGTTTCCGACGAAGGATTCTATCTCTGCGAGCTTCAGGGTCGCGTCGTCTATTCCTACTTGTTCCATCAGGATGCGCTTCGCGGCCTGTTCCGGGTGTTCCAGGTGATGGAGGTCATCATTGGGCAGGAACCATCCCGGTTGACCATCTGGACCTACTTTGTATTTTACGAGTAAAGCGGAACTGTGGTGCAGGGCTGCAATGTGGGCAACCAGGGTATGCTTGTTACATTCCAACGCTGGAAAACGATAGGCATGTATTCAGTTAATAGATTGATAATAGACTCGAATTCGCATAGCCTTGAGAAAGGCGTTCCCTTGACGCGGGTCAGAGACGTTAAGCTGTGTGTATTTTGATGTTCTAGGGATGGTCAGAATTGGTAAGGATGGAGATTGTCTTTCTCGGGACGGGAGGCGCTGAGACTACCCCGAGAGTCGGATGCGTTTGTCGTGTCTGCAAGGAAGCTAGACTGAAGGGGGGGCGGTTCTCGCGGAACGGTCCCGCTCTATTTCTGACCGGGGCCAGAATTCTGTTCGATACTTCTGAAGATGTGGGCCAGAGCCTGGAAAGGGAGAATGTCCACCAGGTGGACCATCTCATCTACACCCATTGGCACCCCGACCATACCGGGGGCATGCGGGTTCTGGAACAGCTCAACATGGACTGGCTTCACCGTGAGCGTTCAAGGGTGACGGATGTCTGGTTGCCGGTGTGGGTCCGGGACGACTTCAAGAAAATGCTGGGCCTCTACGACCATCTCGCATTCATGGAAAAAATGCACATTGCGAGAATCAGGGAAGTAGGGGAAGGTGAAACATTCCAGGCCGGGGGAGTGAAGATTCGCGCATATCCCATGGTCCAACCTGGACTGACAGCATTTCTTCTCGACACGGAAGGAAAACGCGTGGTCTTAGCCGTCGACGATACCAAAGACTGGAATCCGAACGATGAACTACTGCGGCCGGACATCCTAGTTTTGGAGAGTGGCTGGTTCGACCACGACCTCAAGGGCCGACTGATAATGCCTGAGAAACATCCTATCCGAGAAGGAGAAGCTTCCTTCAAAGAAACCCTCAGCTTTATTGATCGGATACAGCCACGGCGAACCTACCTAACTCACATCGAGAACCTGTGGGACCGATCCTACAAGGACTACCTCAAGCTCGAACAGGAATACGCAAAGTACAAGCTACACTTTGCTTACGACGGACTCCGAGCTCCAATTTCAAGCGCATAGTTATCTCAAAGTTAGACAGTTTCAGTTCCAAGACAAACCCATGAAGCCGAAAGCACATACGGTTAGTACCAAATTGCGAAGATACCGTGTTGCGTATCGACGAAAAAACTTGATCAACCCTATCCTTCTTTTCGTTTCTAGGTTCAACGAGTGCCTAGAGTTTTACAGAAAGGTCTTCGGCCTAGGACTGTTACATAGGGTAGGTCAATGGGCTGAATTGGATGCTGGAGGCTGCGTTCTCTCGTTGCATGGTGGTTACAAAGGAAAAAGAGCTAGCCAGGGGCAACCTCTTGCTTTACACTTCATTTGCGAAGATATTGAGAAGACCCGGGGCCTTGTCGCAAAATACGGAGGACACATGGTCCACCAGGCTCGCCTCATTGACTTTCGTCCTGACGAACTCGTGACCGCGGTGGAAGCTAGGTTCAGCGATCCTGACGGGAACCAATTCGAACTCCGACAAGTTGTATCAGTAGGCTAAACACGAGTCCCGACATCGAAGAAATTCACACCAAGATCCCAGTCGCGTGTATTGCACAGGAGTCACTGAGAACCAAGCCACTTTAGGCCATGTTTAAGAGCTCAGCGAGCCGCAATGCTCACAGCCTATGACTTTCTCGACCGCGCAGCAGGCTGTGCCCATTCGGGAGGGATGGGCTGAGAACGGAAGCGTTAGACTTCACTATGTTGAAAGCAATTGGGATGCACCCTCTACTCTCAATCCGATAGTTTACGCGCACAGCGCGTTCGGAACCGCAGAGGATTTCATCCCGGAAATGAAGGCGCTTTCGCCCAGAAGATGCGTTGCAGTCAGCCTTAGGGGACGTGGGAACAGCGATGCCCCGGAAACCGGCTACTCGTTTGACCAAAATGTTTCTGATTTCGAGACGATAGTCAACCATCTAAATCTCATGAACCTCTGTGTTATGGCCTGGTCCGTCGGGGTAACGTACTCACTAGCATACGCAGCTAGGCATCCAGAAACTTGTCTCAGGACTGATCCTACTTGACTACCCTGCTCGGCATCCCAAATGGCCTGCTAGGTGGGCGGAACGATGGCTAACCGAACCGTCGATAAGAGATAACCCCGATCGGATAAGGGGACTACGTGGACTCGAACGAGAATCCACAGAAGTTGTTCTCTGGGACAAACTGGCCGAAGTCAAGTCTCCTGTTCTTGTTATAGGTGGCGGTGCTGAAGGAGCTCTGCTCAAACAGGAGCACGTCGAGATGTACCGACAGCGTGGTCGAAACTTGGAAGTAGTCATTTTTCCAGATTCTGGACACAATGTGTCGCAACCTGACTATGACAGATTTATCCGTACAATTACCAAATTCCTCGAGTCTATAGATGCATTGCGGAGTCCGACGAAAGCCTAGATCCTAGCCGCCCTCACAGCCGAGTCCCCAGACGTGGTGGACCGTATAATTGTACCCTGTTATTGTCGTGACCGGTAGTTCGATCGGAATCCTCGCCCTAGCATGGTTCATGAAAAGGCGTGGAGCAAAGCCGAAAGACCATCGATCAGTCTGCATCGTCCTAATCCAACTACCATGCCAAACCAGTTTATGCTGATTGTGCCTCGAACGGTTCTAGAAAGGGTCAGCTCGTTCTAAACAAATAGCTTGCCGTCCTTCACGATGGTCTTGTCGTCGATGGTTACCGTAGCTTTGGTCACGGAGGCCCAGAAGCCGCGATGATCCGACTTGTTCTTCCCACCCTTTTCCGAGTTGTCACCGAAACCGATCGTTACTCCTCCTAGAACCTTATCGTCTTGGGTGAAGCCGTGACGAAGCTTGGGGTTTAGCCCGAACCCGAAGAACGCGAAACGGTCGATATCTCCACGTCCCTCTTTCAACCATCGACCAAAGGCTGTAGAATGGAAGGCCGAGGAATGTCCCCTTATGCGACCCTTTTCAACCTTCAAAGCTAGTTTCTCGATTCGGCCCTCCTTGACTAGGGACAGTATCGGAGCATCAAAGACTATTTTCCCCTCGGCACTCGCTTCGTCCGCGGTAGTTTCTACTCCTCCCGCTGGCAAGAAGACCACTCGCCCCTTCCGAACCATCTCGTCATCGGCTAGTCCATAGCCGTCGTCGACAGGGCGTCTGTCCAACCTGAACCTGAAATCTGTTCCGTGGGGTGAAGTGACGTGCACTTCTCCTTCCCCGCCGATAGTCTCGGCGAGGCTTCTGGCGTGTTTGGCGATCCCTTGATAATCGGCCATGCATCCATCGAACATCATCTTCCTCCAATCCTCATAGTTCAGTCCGAGGGCTTTTGCAGTTTCTGGGGTAGCGAGGGTCGCCTCGATGCCCAACATTCTTACTCCTCTGGTCTTGGCAATGGATTTCCATTCTCTTACGAAATTGTTGGTTTCCAGGAACCAGCGGGTGACGAGATTGCGTCGTTCTCGGGGAATTCTGTCCCAGGGGACTGGTCTGCTGGGTCCAAGAGTGTAAATGTAGACATCAGTACTCTTCAGCGTCGCTGCCATCTGCTCGGGCAGCCTGTCGAGCAGCGCGACCGGTGTTTCTAGGATGGACCGTAACCAGAGGTCCTGCTGCTGGATCGTGGTAAGAATGTCACAGCCCCGCTTTCTGCATTCCCAGGCCAGTTGAGTAGCGAGGTCTATAGTATGGTCCCAGCTGTTGATCCATACGCGCTCGCCTCGCCTGAGATCCAGACAAACATCGAGTACTTGGTGGGCGAGCGCTTCTCGACTCACCATATTTCTCGCAATCAGCGAAGAACGTATTTAGACTAGCCCAAATGTCGCACGAGAGAAATCAAGGAACTGCGAACGAGTCCACAAACGTAATTCTAGAGAGAGTTCCCACCGGCTGGTATGTCACTTGGCTAGGATCTCCCCCAGTTCTCCCGCAACCCCCGCAAGAACTCGAACTCTCAACACTCACTGGGAGAGCATTTGCTCGCAGCGGGAGTCGGGGACGGTTGCGTGGCTTATGCGGCACACATTAACCTAGAATGGCAGTGGATGTACTGATGACAGAGGAATTGTATCAAGAGCTAGAAGTTCACCCCTTCAAGGTTCAGGTCTCACAGGAAATAATAGATGAGGTTTCGAAACGCTTAGCCAAGACTCGATTCCCTGACGAGGTGGCGATGGCAGGCTGGGACTATGGCTCAAGCCTGACCTACATGAGAGAGCTAGTGGACTATTGGCGTAACAAGTTCAACTGGAAGACCCAAGAACGCCTCCTCAACGCTTTCCACCACTACAAGGCTACTGTTGGAGAATCAACGATTCATTTCGTTCAAGAGAAAGGAAAAGGGCCTAGCCCTCTGCCTTTGATCATTAGTCACGGCTGGCCAGACTCGTTCGCCGGGATGCTAAAACTCGTTCCATTGTTGACTGATCCTAGCAGCTTTGGTGGCGACCCTTCGGACGCTTTTGACGTTGTGATTCCGTCCCTGCCGGGATATGGCTTCTCGGATCGGCCCAGCAAACGTGGCAGGTTGAAAGTCTACGAAACATGGTCGCAACTCATGACTAGAGTTCTCGGCTACAAACAGTATGGGGCCCAAGGCGGCGATGTTGGTGCTGGCATCACATCCGACCTCGGAGGCTGTTGTCCCGATGAAGTAGTTGGAATTCATCTCCACTCTGATCTAGCTCTTCCAGACCCTCTGCCTGACCAGTCCCTGTTATCCGGGGCTGAGAAGAAGTATCTGAAACGGATGGAGGAGTGGGAAAAGGAGGAGGGCGCATACGGCCATCTTCAGGGAACCAAGCCCCAAACATTGGCTTATGGTCTCAACGATTCACCTGTAGGTTTAGCGGCTTACATCGTCGAAAAGTTCCGTGCTTGGAGTGACTGTAAAGGGGACCTTGAGAGAAGATTCTCTAAAGACGAGTTGCTGACGAACGTTATGATTTACTGGGTTACTCAGACGATAAACTCGTCCATGAGAGGATATTACGAATATCAGCACAACCCCGGAGCCTGGAGAAAGGGCCGGGTAGAGGTACCTACTGGAGTGGCCATGTTCTCAAACGACCTCGTCTTCCCCTATCCCATGCCTCGAGAGATGGCGGAGCGATCCTACAACATACAGCATTGGACCCAGATGTCCACGGGCGGACATTTTGCTGCGAGAGAAGAACCCCTACTATTAGCCGATGACATACGAGCGTTCTTCCGACCCCTCAGAGCGCAACTACCGACTCCTCGTTAGATCTCAACTATCATCTCTTGGATGGAAAACCTTCATGAGCCTGACTCATCATATTCCCAGGAAATGTCCCGTAATCCCGGCACTGTCGATAAAGACATTGCTGACGAGTTCGACGATCTAGCCTGCGACTTTTGCGATCGGTACGAGAAATCCGGGCTTACCCGCAGCAGCAAGATTCTCTTGCAATATTTGCTGGAAGAAGGACTTCCCGGAAAAACTGTCTTAGACCTCGGTTGCGGCACCGGATCCTTCACCATTGAGGCTCTCAAAGAAGGCGCAGCCCAATGTGTCGGTGTGGACCTATCTCCTGAAATGATACGGACCGCGAACGAGCTAGCCACCAAAAGCGGGCTCTCGGATAGAGTGAAATTTACTCTTGGAGACGCGGCTAGTGTTCAGCATCCCGTTTCGGACGCCGTCGTCATGGACAAAGTGATCTGCTGCTACCCCGAGGATGAGGCTCTACTCAAGAACGCCTCACAATCATCCAGTAATATTCTTGGATTTGTCGTCCCACGGGACGAAGGACTCATCAAGGTTCCACTCAGGCTGGGCATCGGAATTGTCAACCTCGTTGAAAAATTACGAAAGAGAAAGGCACCCATGTACCTCCATTCTCTGAAGAAGATTGACAGACTGTTGAAAACCGCCGGATTTGTTCAGAAGAGAAAGACCAGCTCAAGATTCTGGCTCGTCTTCCTCTACAAGCGAGCTAAGGTTTGAAGCCCCATTTGGATTAGTCGGGTTACCATCGTTATGCCTCAGTGGGGAGTAATTTTTGCTCTCGACCATGGGCTATCCGATTCCAGTATCTGGTACGAGGGTTTCGTCGGGATCTTCTATTTCTCCGAATGATGAGCCAGCATCTCGGCCGGCTGAGGAACCTAGTGTGGGGTAGATTTTCGCGACCTGTCGGAACAGGTCTGAAAGCTTGTCTGTTTTTGCTCGGATGTCTTTTCCGAGTCTTCTAGTTAGGACCTCGGCGCAATGGTTGACGACCATTCGTCTACCGCTCCCTAGAACCTCCTTCAAGGCCTGGTCAAACTCTTCGATTCCCTGCGGCAGACCTTTCAGGTCAATGTTGTGTCTCCGTCTCGCATAGTGAAGTATGAGTTCTGCCGTTGCGCCCCCGAGACTCTGAAACGCTTCCTCGACAGAATCCCTGAGTTGCTTGGCTATGTCTGGCGGAAGATGGACGAGCCGGAATAGGTTGCGGTAAGACATTTGCTGGGCCTGCGTGCGAGCCCCTCTGCCCTGTCTTACAAATACCGTAACTGGGATGGTTAGCTCGGAGTTGCACGTGTCATAGCATGTATTGACGATGTTGGTTAATTCTTGGAATTGAGAAGAGCCCGGGCTTCATTCATGAACTCTTCACCCTCGAAAATCGAGTGTTTCATGGGATTGCCGTTAATGTAGACGCAGCCCTGAATGAGACCTCTGCTCTTGGCCACCTCTGGCTTTTCCCACATGTTTACCATTTCAACCGAGACAT
>Ga0099828_10000527_pt1 | contig 23551 bp, 13 predicted proteins | sample CZO8metaG_2_FD_79338 | JGI IMG/M metagenome (GOLD analysis project Ga0099828, IMG submission 79338) | Vadose zone soil microbial communities from the Eel River Critical Zone Observatory, Northern California, USA - CZOApr15con2H1.8 metaG | ecosystem: Environmental > Terrestrial > Soil > Vadose... | reverse complement strand
GCGGAGGAAGCAGAGACCGCAGAGGTCGCGTTGCTCCGCGCCTTCGGCTACACCCGCGAGGAGATGCAGCTCGTCCTCGGGCCGATGTTCCGCGAAGCGCGCGAGCCGCTCGGCTCGATGGGCGACGACACGCCCCTCGCCGTCCTGTCGACGAAGGCCCGGCTGCTCTTCTCGTACTTCAAGCAGCGCTTCGCCCAGGTCACCAACCCGCCCATCGACCCCCTGCGCGAATCGCTCGTGATGTCGCTCGCCATGCACGTCGGCCCGCGCGGCGATCTGCTGCTCGGCGACGACGCCCCGGACGAGGGCGGCCAGGTGCACCTGCCGGGCCCGCTGCTGCCGCCGCACCAGCTCGAGGCCCTTCTCGGCTGGACGCGCCAGGGCTGGCGCCCGCGCCGGCTGAGCCTGCTCTTCCCTGCGGCCGGCGGCGCCGCCGCCTTCCGCGGTGCGCTCGACTCGCTGCTGGCCGACGCGGCCCTCGCCGCTCGGGAGGGCGCGGCGCTGCTCGTGCTCTCCGATCGCGGCGTCGATGCGGAGCGGGCGGCGCTGCCGTCCTTGCTCGCCGTCTCCGCCGTCCACCAGCACCTCGTACGCGAGGGCCTCCGGACGCGCGTGAGCCTCGTCGCGGAGACCGCCGAAGCGAGGGACGATCACCAGGTCGCGGCGCTCATCACGTTCGGGGCCGAGGCGGTCTGCCCTTACCTGGCCCTCGCCGCCGTGCGCGCGGCGGCGGGTGCGGCCGACCAGGCGGACACGCCCTCTCCCGGGGAGGCGGCGCGCCGTTACCTCGCGACCCTCGACAAGGGGCTGCTCAAGATCGTCTCCAAGATGGGCATCTCGACGCTTCGCTCCTACCACGGCGCGCAGCTGATGGAGATCGTGGGGCTGGCCGACGAGCTGGTGGCCGCGCATTTCACCGGCACCTCCAGCCACCTCGGCGGCGCCGGCCTGGACGAGGTGGCGGGCGAGGTCCTCTCGCGCCACCGTGAGGCCTTCGCCGCCGCCGTGCGCACCCTCGACGAGGGCAGCCTCCACCGCTATCGCCAGAACGGCGAGGCGCACGCCTACGAGCCGCCCGTCGTCAAGGCCCTGCACGCGGCCATCCGCGCGGGCGAGCGGCTCGAGTACCGGCGCTACGCCGAGCTCGTCCACGCCCGTCCACCGATCGCGGTGCGCGACCTGCTCGAGGTCCGGCCCGGCGCGAGCGTTCTCATGGACGAGGTCGAGCCGGTCGAGTCGATCTTCCCGCGCTTCATGACCGCCGCCATGTCGCTGGGCGCGCTGAGCCCGGAGGCCCAGCACGTCCTCGCCGTGGCGATGAACCGCATCGGCGGGTGGAGCAACAGCGGAGAGGGCGGCGAGCCGGCCGAGCTGCACTGGCAGGTGCTGCCGAACGGCGACCGGGCGTCGAACCGGGTCAAGCAGGTCGCCTCGGCACGCTTCGGCGTCACCGCCTCGTACCTGATGTCGGCCGACGAGCTGCAGATCAAGATGGCGCAGGGGTCCAAGCCCGGCGAGGGCGGCCAGCTCCCCGGGCACAAGGTCGCCCCCCACATCGCCCGCGTCCGCCACTCGCCGCCGGGCGTCACCCTGATCTCCCCCCCGCCCCACCACGACATCTACAGCATCGAGGATCTCGCCCAGCTCGTGTACGACCTGAAGCGGGTGAACCCGGCCGCCACCGTCAGCGTGAAGCTCGTCTCCACCGGCGGCGTCGGCACGATCGCGGCCGGCGTGGCGAAGGCCCACGCCGACGCGATCCAGATCAGCGGCCACGACGGCGGCACCGGCGCCTCGCCCCTCGGCTCGATCAAGAACGCGGGCACGCCGTGGGAGATCGGCCTCGCCGAGGCGCAGCAGGTGCTCACGGAAAGCGGCCTGCGCTCGCGGGTGCGGCTCCAGGTCGACGGCGGCCTGAAGACGGGGCGTGACGTCGTGATCGCTGCGCTCCTCGGCGCCGAGCAGTTCGGCTTCGGCTCTGCGGCGCTGGTGGCGGCGGGCTGCGTGATGGCGCGCCAGTGCCACCTCAACACCTGCCCGGCCGGGATCGCCACCCAGCGCGAGGAGCTGCGCCAGCGCTTCACGGGCACGCCCGAGCAGGTCGTGAGCTTCTTCACCGCCATCGGCGAGGAGGTGCGGGAGATCCTCGCCCTCATGGGCTTCCGCCGGTTGGAAGAGATCGTCGGCCGCACCGACCTGCTCGAGGCGCGCGTTCCTGCCGCGGGGAAGGCGGCGGCGCTCGACCTCGGCCGCGTGGCGAGCGGGTCACGTCACGCCGCCGGCGCTCGGCGCTGCACGCAGCCCCGCAACGATCCGCCGCGGACGGGCGGGCACCTCGACGAGGCCGTGCTCGATCGCCTCCGGTTCGGCGCGGGGGCGCCCGAGCCGCTCACGCTGGAGATGCCCATCACGAACGCGGACCGCACGGTCGGGGCGCGGGTGGCGGGTGAGCTGGCGCGCCGCTACCGCGGACGTGCGCTGCCTCCGGACACGCTGCGCCTGTCCTTCCTCGGCAGCGCCGGCCAGAGCTTCGGCGCGTTCTGCGTGGAGGGCATGAGCCTGCACCTCGCCGGCGAAGCCAACGACGGCGTGGGCAAGGGGATGTCGGGAGGCGACATCGTCCTCCGGACCCCGCGCGCTCGCGTGCGCTCGGGAAGCGAGGACGTGATCGCCGGCAACGCCGTGCTCTACGGAGCCACCGGTGGCCGCGCGTTCATCGCCGGCCGCGTCGGCGAGCGATTCGCGGTGCGGAACAGCGGCGGCCTGGCGGTCGTGGAGGGCACGGGCGACCACGCGTGCGAATACATGACGGCGGGGGCGGCGGTGATCCTCGGCGGCACCGGCCGCAACCTGGGGGCGGGCATGTCCGGCGGCGTCGCCTACGTCCTCGACGAGGAGGGACTGCTGTACCGCCGCCACAACCCCGAGCTGGTGGCGGTGGAAGAAGGCCTCGACGACCGTGAGCAGGCCTGGCTCGGGCAGGTGATCGCCCGCCACGTCGGGCTGACGGGCAGCGCGCGCGCCCGCGACATCCTCGCCGCGTGGGCGGAGTGGCTCCCCCGCTTCCGCCGCGTCGCGCCACGCGCCGGCGCCACCCGCGTCCTTCCCGCCTTCAAGCTGGAGTGGGAGCCCGTTCTCCCCCGCGTGGTCGCCCGGTCCCGACGCATCGCCGCCCGCGGCGCCTACGCCCGCGCATAGAAAAAGGGGGCGCAGCGTCGCGCCCCCTGAGCGGTCTTCGACGGAAAGCCTAAAACAGTAATCTCAGCGCGAACTGCAGGTTGCGCGGCAGGGCGTTGGCGGCCATGCCGCTGATGAAGCCGGCGTGGGTGTTGTTGTTGCCCGGCACGCCGATCTCGGCGTCCGGGTTGCCGAGGTTGATGTGGTTGAAGACGTTCTGGGCCTCGACGCGGAGCTCCAGCTTGCTCTCGCCCTTGATCTGGAACCGCTTGAAGAGCGAGGCGTCGACGTTCCACCACCCGGGACCCCGCAGCGCGTTGCGGCCCAGGTTCCCGAACGTTCCCTTGGCCGGCCGGCCGAAGGCGCTGCCCGGCGAGCCGATGGGGATCACGTTGAAGTAGGGCGACGTGAGGCCGTCCCCGCTGCCGGTCTTGGGATCGCCGATGAGGTTGGGGCGGTTCGGCCCCGTGTCGCGGTCCGCACCGGCATCACGATAGCTCGGGCCGCCCTGGAAGGGCAGGCCGCTCTGGATGGTAGCGGCCGCGTTGATCTGCCAGCCGCCGAGTATCGCGTTCCCCTTGGCGAACGGCAGCTCGGCCGTGCCCGCGACCACGAACACGTGCCGGCGGATGAAGTCGGCCGGCCCATAGTCCACGTTCGGGTCCATGAAGAAGTAGTCGCCGTCGTTCTTGTGGCTCTGCAGCGTGTAGTGGGCCAGGAAAGAGTAGCCGCTCGCGAACACGCGGGTGATCTTGGCCTGGAGCGCGTTGTACTGGCTCTTCCCGGTGTTGCTGAAGAAGTCGATGCCCTGCGTCCAGCCGAAGTTGCCGCAGCTGCCGTCGGCGTTTTTCGCCAGGCAGGCGTAGAACGGCCGCCGCTGGTTCTGGGAGAGCGTGCCGAAGCCCACGATGGACGGCTGGTTGTAGTTGTTGGCCGGGCCGTCGCCGGCGAACCCGCGGCCCGTGTTGCCCACATACGCGACCTCGGCGGAGATCGTGCTCGTGAGCTGACGCTGCAACGTGACGTTGTACGCATCGACGTGCGCGAGGTGCTGCGTGTCCGGCAGCAGACGCGCGCCGACGCCGTTGGGAAGCGGGAAGCGACCGTTGCTCGGCACCTTCGGGAAGGTCGGCGCCGGGGGCCCCTGCGCCAGGTTGAACACGCTCTGGAACGAGTTGGGCGCGTTGAGGTCCTGGAAGGCGAGCACGGGGAGGTTCTGCGTCACGGTGTGGCCGAAGGTCGAGCCGAAGACGCCGATGTCGTAGCTGCGGCCGTAACCGGCCCGGACGACCGTCTTGGGGGTCACTTGATAGGTGATCCCGACGCGCGGCGCCCAGTTCACCTTGTTCTTCACGTTGCCCGCCAGGTTGATGTCGCCGACACCAGCGACACGGATCTCACCGGTGTGGATGTCCACCCATCCCCCGTTTCCCGCCTCGTTCACCGTCTGCGGGCTCAAGATGTCGGCCCGGATCCCGTAGTTCAGCGTGACCTTCGACGTCGCCCGCCAGGTGTCCTGTAGGTAGTAGAACTGGCGCCACTGCCGCTCGCGCGCGTTCGTGTTGGGGCTCACGTAGCGGTTCATGGAGCTCGTGTTGCCGAGCAGGAAGGTCGCCAGACCCAGGCCACCGCCGGTGGGCCCCGCGGTGCCCTGCTCGTTGAAGTACAGCTCGCCCGCGCGGTGCGAATCGCTCGGAACCCGCAGGTTGTAGGCCCGGCGGATGTCGATCCCGAACTTGATCGTGTGGTTGCCGGCGAGCCGGGTCAGGTTCGACACGATCTGGGCCTGCTTCTCGTGCTCGGCGAGGGGGCAGTTGCAGCGGTTGACGCCGAGGCCCGACCCGAAGTTCATGTCCGCGGCGCCGCCCCTCATGTAGAGCGCGGGGAGCCCGGAGCTGAAGTCGTCGAGGTTCAGGCCCGGGATGCCCGCGTCCTTGGCCGGCGTCGTGCCGAAATCGAAGGGCAGCACGTCGACGCCATATTTGAAGAAGCCGAAGCGGACGTCGAGCACCGTCTTGGCGTTGAGCGTGTAGTCCATGCCCGCGGCCACGCTGTGGTTCCGGACCTTGGAGTTCCCGCCCAGAGAGACGAGCTCCCCCCCGCCCCCCGTACCGAAAGCCGTGGGGCCGTTGAGGTCGAAACGAGCGAAGCTGTAGCGCACGAAGGTGTTGATGCTCGAGCTGAGCCGCCCGTCGAGACGAACGTCGAAACTGTCGTTGTTGAACAGCTCGGAGCCCTGGGCGATGTAGTTGTCCCGCGTGCCGTTGACGCTGCCGGGCGCGTTCGGCAGCGGGATGAGGCTGAGGATCTTCAGCGCCTGCGGCGAGAGACGCGCCGTCGGGATGACGTTGCCGCCGAACTGCGGGCGGCTGCCGGGCGCCCCGGCAGCCGGATCGTAGATGTTCACGCCGTACGCGCTGAAGTCACCGGTGCGCGACGCGGCGTTGGGCACCGTCAGCAGCTTGGACCCGCCCTGGGTGCTGCGCGTCCCCTGGTAGTCGGCGAAGAAGAACCACTTGTTCTTCTCGATGGGGCCTCCGACGGAGCCCCCGAACTGATCCCTCTTGTTGAGCGGCAGTACCTTCCCCGTGATCGGGTTGGGCTTGTCTGGTTGATTGAACGGGTTCCGCGCCTGGAAGCGGTCGCGCTGCAGGAACTCGAAGGCGCTGCCGTGGATGTCGTTGGTCCCCGACTTCGTCACCACCGAGACGACGCCCGCGATGGCCTGGCCGAACTCCGCATCGTAGTTCTGCGAGGTGACCTTGGTCTCGCCGATGGACTCCAGGTTCGGGTTGATCACGATGATTCCCAGGATGGGGTCGCGGTTGTCGGTGCCGTCGAGCTGGTAGCCGGTTCCGGCGAAGGACTGGCCGTTGACCTGGGTCTGGAGCGATCCCTGCGGGTTCTCGCTCGCGGCGTGGTTCCACGACTGCTGCTGGGCACCGGGCGTGAGCAGGATGAACTTGGTGAAGTTGCGGTCGAGGACCGGCATCTCGGTGATCTGCTTGGTGTCGATCATGGTCGAGACGTCGGCGCGGTCGGTCTTGAGGAGCTGGCCTTCGGCGGCGTTGACGGTGACCGCCTCGGTGAGCTGGCCGACGTCGAGCCGGAAATCCACCTTGGTCTGGGCATCGACGTTGACGCGGACGGAAGGGACGACCGCTGACTTGAAGCCGCTCAGCTCCCCCTTGACCTCGTAGAACCCCGGCAGGAGGCGCTCCTTGGAGTAGTTGCCGGAGGCGTTCGCGGTGACGCTGTCGGTCGTCTTGCGCTCCACGCTCGTGATGGTGACGGTCGCGCCGGGCAGGGCGGCACCCGTGGAGTCGTTGACCGTGCCCGCGATGCTGCCGTACACGGCCTGAGCCGCGGCGGGCATGGGCCAGGCGGCCGCGACGAGGACGACCAGCAGGGCCAGAAGACGCGCCGGGCTCCAGAACGAGCGCCGGCCGTGGCGCAGAGCGGAACTCATACATCCCCCTTGTTGCATCGTGCCCTCGAGCACGTGGAAAGAAGCTGTGGAGATCGAGAAGGCAGGGCGGGTCGACGGAACCAGAGACACTCGGTGGATACCTTATGGAACGGGGCGGATCGTACTGCCGGGTGGCGGGGCCGTCAAGCGCTTTGTTACCGGTTTCAAGGCGCTGATCTACTGATATTTTAGTTCTCGGCGCGTCCCGCCTTCAATTCGGCGAGCGCCTGGCGGGCATCGGGATCGGCCGGTGCGATGCGGAGGGCCTCCTCCATCTGCTCGACGGCTTCGCGCCGCAAGCCCCGTGCGGCGAGGGCGCGGCCGAGGTTGTAGTGGGCATTGAGCGAGCGGGGGTCGATCTCCGCGGCGCGCCGCAGCTCGCGAATCGCCTCGTCGACGCGGCCCGTCGCGAGCAGCGCGCCTCCCAGGTTGTTGTGGTCGGCGGCATCGTCGGGTCGGGCGCGCACGGCCTCACGCAGGTAAGGCAACGCTTCGGCGAACGCGCCCTTCTGCACCAGCGCCCCGCCGAGGTTGTGGCTCGCGTTGAGGTAGTCGGGCTGCGCGCGCGCGGCCTCGCGGTACTTCTTGATGGCCTCGTCGAGCCGGCCCGACGCCTGCAGCACCGCGCCGAGGTTGTTGAGGACCGCGGCGCTGCCCGGCCGGCTTCGCAGCGCCTGGCGGTACTCCGCGATGGCCTCTTCGCCCCGGCCGCGCTGCTCCAGCGCGGCCCCGAGGTTCGCGTGGGCCATGAAGTCGCCGGGATATTTCTCGAGGCGCCGGCGCATGCAGGCTTCCTGCAGCACCCAGCGGTCGTCGCGCTGGCGGGGCAGGACCTGGATCCACAAGTGGCCCATCTCGTCGGTGGAGCGATTGCCGGCCACCACGCGCCGGGGCGGGTCGTTCGGATTGCGCACGTTGCCCTCCGAGTTGTCGTAGGTGATCCGCATCTCGAGGCGCGAGCCGCGGGGAAGGAAGACGGGGTGCGCGAAGCGGTAGACCGCCTGCCAGGCAAAGTCCCAGTCGCGGATCCAGATGAGCCACTTCTTCGTGCCGTCGGGCAGCGTCGCAAACCCCTGCACGTCCCGGCCGACGTAGTGCGCGTGAGGATAGACCGCGAGGACCTCGACGTCCACGGGCAGGTCGTAGTGATCGGCGACGACGAAGTGGCTCTCTCCGGGAGGAATGTCGATGGCGCCGTCGTGCTCGAGCTGGAGGAGCATCGGGAATTTCGTGGGGACCTCGTCCGTGAAGTAGAGGCCCACGGTGGGCCGGATCGGCTCCCGCTTGCCCGTCGGCTGCAGGTGCATGTTGAGGACGAGGTCCGTGCCCTCGTCCAGCCGCCAGGCCATGCCGGGCGGCTCGGTGACCGCCGCCGTCCCCGGCTTCCAGAAAAGGAAGTGGCTGTCGGGCTCGAAGCGGTCCGACTCCAGCTCCACGTCCATGCCCGCGAAGCCAACGCCCGGATCGCGGGCGTCGCGCCGGCGCGCCGAGCCGGTGGTGTCGACGAGCACGTTGGCGTGGTGGACGACCCTCTTGTCTCCCGGCCGCAGCTCGAGGGCCCGAACGTAGCGCATCCCCCTGATCGGAACGGGAAGGACGAAGTTGCGGAACACGTCGCCGCCTTCGGCCGGGACCGTGTAGGTGTCCCGCATCTCGACGACGAGGTCCGGCGGCCCGAGCTGCCAGCCTTCGGTGAAGCGTGGCGGCGCCGGCGCCTCGGCGGGCGGACCTTCGGGCGCGCCCTCGCGGACCCAGCGCTGGAGGAGCGCGATCTGGTCGTCGCCGAGCCGCCGCTCCCCCGCCAGATCGCCGTAGCCGGGCTCGGGCGGCCACGGCGGCATGTAGCGGCTCGCGGTCACGCGCGCGATCTGGTCCGCGCGCTTGCGCACGTCCGCGTAGCTGAGGAGGCTGAACGGACCCGCCTCGCCGGGACGGTGGCACGGCGCGCAGTTGCGGTAAACGATCGGCGCGACGTGCCGGTTGAAGCTGACCGGTTCGTACGGCGGCGGCGACGGATGGTCCGACCGCGCCCTCCCGCAAGCAGCCAGGAGCAACAGAGCCATCAGGCGGAGCAATCCCGGCAACCGCCATCCTCTCCCCCTACGTCGGGATTGGAAGGGCAGATGAAGGGCGGGGGTCATTGACCAATAAAGCATCCCACAGCCGGGGTCGTGCGCGGCGCCATTGCCGACCCCGACGCGAGCGCCTGCAGGACGTCGCGGAGATCGCGTGTCGTCGGCGCCGGCCGCGAGCGGCCGAATTCGACGTAGCGGTCGTCGATCCTTCCGCGGTAGACCATGCGCGGTCCGGCGGCGCTGGCCACGAACACAGCGGTCTCCGGCGTCACGGTCGCCTGGGTCGCCTTCACCAACTCGTGCTGCGGATCACGCAGCGCGTGGAACTGCAACCCGAAATCGCGCTGGTGGCGGCGAATCGCTTCCGGCGTGTCCGCCGGATCGGTATACACCAGCCAGAAGGCCATTCCCTTGCGAGCGAACCGGTCCTGCAGCCGCCGCAGCTCCGGCGCGTAGCGGTTCGCGATCGGGCAGTCGGCGCTCACGAAGACGAGCACGGCCGGCCCCGCGCCCGATCGCGGAAGCGGGTCGACCCGGTTTCCGGCCAGGTCCAGCACCGCCGCCAGGGCCACGATTGCCGCCCACGAGGACATGGGATGCGAGGGAGGCTACGCCCGGCAGGAGGCTCGGGTCAAGGCCGCCAGAAGAGCTCGTCCGCGTTCCAGAGTACGTAGTGGTCCAGGATGGCGGGACGGAGGTTGCCGAGCGCTCGTCGTGCCCCCACCAGCACGTCGGGGCTGACGAGGGGGATGAGCGGCAGGTTCTCGGCCACCAGCGCCTGCACGCGGTCGTACTGCCGCTTGCGCTCCTGGGGGTCCCGGGCCGCGAGCTGGCGGCCCATGAGCTCGTCTATCTCCTTCTCCCACGGGGTGGCGGGCTGCGACTCGCCGAGGTGCCAGAGGTGGGTGGGGCCGCACGAGAGCCAGACGTTCATCTCACTGGTGGGATCCACGTCGCCGCTTCCGAGGGCCATCAACGCGGCTTCGTAGTCGTGGCTCTGGAAGACGCGGTCGAGGAGGGCCCGGTTCTCGAGCGGGACGACCTGGACCGCCATCCCGAGCTGCCGCAGGTCATCCTGGATGATGGTCGCCATCTGCACGCGCGCGGCATTGGAGGCGTTGGTGACGATGGTGAACTCCACCGGCGCGCCCGTCGCGTCCCGTACCGTGCCTTCCTTCCAGGAGAAGCCCGCCCGCATCAGCAGGTCGCGGGCCCGCGAGAGCGAGCGCGCCGGAGGCGGAAGCGCGCGGTTCACCCAGAGCTTGTTGCCCGGCGTGACGTGCGACGCAAGGGGCGTGGCCCGGCCCTGGTAGACGAGCTGCACCAGGCCTTCCCGGTCCAGGGCGGCCGAGACCGCCTGCCGCCACGCCACCTGCCGGAACCAGGCCTGCTTGCGGGCGATCGCGTCGAGCTTGCCGCCGTCGAGGTCGTTGAGGTTGAAGAGGAGGAAGTTGTACTCGAGCCCGGGTCCGAGATCCTCGAGCCGGAGGTTGCGGCCCGCGTCCTCCCGGGCCAGCACCGCGAAGTTCTCGGCGCTGAGCCGGCTGATGAGATCGGTCTCGCCGGCCTTGAAGCGGATGACCTGGGCGTCCTCGCTCGGCACCAGCAGGAATACGACCTCGTCCAGATAGGGCAGCGGGTGTCCCGTGCCGTCCACTTTCCAGTAATGCGGGTTGCGCTCCAGCACCAGCCGGTCCCCGGGCACGTACGACCTCAATCGGAACGGGCCCAGTCCCACGATTTCGGCCGGGGGCGTGCTCAAGGTCCAGGCCTGGGCCAGGCGTCCTTCCCGCTGCGCCGCCTCCAGCAGGTGGCGCGGAAGTATCGCGATGCTGTCGAAGAGCCGCTCCGCCGCGGCGTAGGGTTGCTGCATCTCGAGGCTCACCCCGTAGGCTCCGAGCTTGCGGACGACGACCGGCTTGCCGCCCACGACGAGCTGGTCGCGCTCGGGCGAGGCGTTGCGCTCGTCGAGGTAGCACTGGAAGCTGAAGACGACGTCGTCGGCGTCCAGGGGATGGCCGTCGGAGAATCGCAGCCCCCGCCGCAACTCGAGCGTGTAGCGGCGGCCATCGGGGGAGACAGCCCACGACCGGGCCAGCGCCGGCGTCGTCCGCTGCGTCTGCCGGTCGATGTGGACGAGGTCGGCCATCATCCGCCCGATGACGTCGCGGGACGCGCCGTCCACGGCCGTGACGGGGTTCAGCGTCTTGGGCTCCGAGCGCAGCGCGAACACCAGGCGGCCGCCCGCGCGGCCGACTTCGTGCTCGGTGCGAAGCAGGTCCGGCCGCGAGGAGTCCTGGGCGATGGCGGGCGCGCAAAGCAGCACGAGCGCGCCGCCACGTCGAAAAAGGAAGTTGTTCAGCAAGGCTAGGTGGACGTCGGTCCTGCCAGCAGGTGAAGGGCTTCCGACAACGCGTAGTATGCGAGGAACACCGCCACCAGGGCAAGGCCGGGGACCCACATCCACCAGTACGACGCCAGCACGTGGTAGTGCTGCAGCTCGGCGAGCATGTTCCCCCAGCTCGGAACGGGCTCGCTCACGCCCAGCCCGAGGAAGGAAAGCGTCACTTCCGCCAGGATGTACTGCGGGGCGAGGAGGGCGGCCTGGGTGAGGAGCAGCCCGAAGGTCTGGGGGGCGATGTGCCGGCGGATCAGGTAGAGGTCGGAGGCGCCGAAGCCGCGGGCGGCCAGCACGTAGTTGCGTTCGCGGGCGCTCAGGACCACGCCGCGGACGAGGCGGGCCGGGCGGGCCCAATCGACGAGGCCGATGACGAGGACCATGAGCAGGAAGGCCTGGCCAGGGGAGACGTGCAGGGGCAACATCGACCGCACCGTGAAGAGCAGGTAGAGCCAGGGCAAGGCCAGGAACAGCTCGGCGCTCCTCATGAGGATCGCGTCGAGCCATCGCCCGTAGTAGCCGGCCAGCGTGCCGAGCAGCCATCCCACGCCCAGCGACAGGGCCGTGGCCAGTAGTCCGGCGAAGAGGGAGATCTGCGCCCCGTGGAGCAACCGCGAGAACTGGTCGCGCCCGAAGCCGTCGGTGCCGAGAAGGAAGACGCGGGCGGGCTCCTCCACGCCGAAGAGATGGACGCGGCCCGCCGGGGCACCGGGGCCGTCGCGCACGAGAAAGAGAACGGGGTAGCTTTGGAGCCGGTCTTCCTCGTAGGTTGCGCCGGCCCGGCTCCGGGCCAGCGGGTACACGACCGGCCGCCAGCGGAACCGCCCGTCGGCGTCCACCAGGTGCAGACGCGTCGGGGGCGCATAGGGCAGCGAGCGGTTCTGCTCCGTCGGGCCGTAGGGAGCCAGGAACCCGGCTCCGAGCGCGGCCAGGTGCATGGCGGCCAGCCCTGCCGACGCCGTCAGCAGGGCGGCCCGACCGCTCATGTCTCCTCGCTCCGGATGCGCGGGTCGACGGCCAGCAGCAGCGCGTCGGCCAGCAGGTTGCCGCCGACGAGCAGCAGCGTGGAAGCCAGGACGGGGCCCAGGACGAGGTAGAAGTCTCGGGCCAGGATGGCCTCCAGCATCAGCGGGCCCAGGCCCGGCCAGCTCATCACCACCTCCACCAGCAGGGACGTGCTGAGCAGGCCGGCCAGCGACAGGCCGAACAGGGAGATCAGGGGATTGGCGGCCGCGGGGAGCGCGTGCCGGAGCACCACGCGCACCTCGGGAATGCCGTGGGCCCGGGCCGCGCGCACGAAGGGCGCGCCCAGAGCGTCCGCGACGCTGGCGCGCACGTAGCGCACCAGCACCGGCAGGATGCCGAGGACGAGCGCGGTCACGGGCAGGACGAGGTGAGCGGCGACGTCCCGCAACCGCTCTCCCGCCGACATCTGCTCATGGCCGAGCGACACCATGCCCCCGGCGGGGAACCAGCCCGTACGCACCGCCAGCAGCAGCAGGCCCAGCGCAAGGACGAGGTCGGGCAGGGCGAGCAGTATCGCGGTGAGGCCGGCCAGGCCCGCGTCCGCCACACCTCGTCGCCGCGTGGCCCACCACGCGCCGAGCGGAACCGCGAGCATCCAGGCCAGCCCGTTGGCGGTGCCCGTGAGGAGCAGCGTATTGCGTACACGCGGCCAGAGCAGAGGGCCGACGGGTTGGCCGTAGGCGAACGAGTATCCCAGCTCCCCCCGGGCCAGCGAGGCGACCCAACGCAGGTAACGCTCCGGCAGCGGCCGGTCCAGGCCGTAGCGGACGCGCAGCGCGCGCACGGTGGCCTCCGAGATCCGCGGGTCGAGCCGCATCTCCGCGAAGTAGTCACCCGGCGCCAGCTCGACCAGCACGAACGACAGGACCGACACTCCCACGAGCAGCAGGAACCCGTGCACCACGCGCCGAGCCAGGCGGGCCACGGCTAAGGCGCCGGCGGCCCGGCCACCGCGGGCAGCGAAGGCACGGCCGCGATGAGTGCCCGGGTGTGAGGATGCCGCGGATCGGCGAAGATGCGCCCGACCGCGCCGTGCTCCACGATGCGTCCCTCGAACATGATCGCAACCTCGTCCGCCAGCAGGCTCATGAGGGCGAGATCGTGCGAGACGTAGAGGTAGGTGAGCCCGTGCCGGCGCTGCAGCTCTCGCAGCAATGCGGCGACCTGGGCCTGGATCGACGCGTCGAGGCCCGCGAATGCTTCGTCCAGGATCAAGAGCTGCGGCTTCACGGCGAGCGCGCGCGCGATCGCCAGGCGCTGGCGCTGGCCGCCGCTCAGCTCCAGCGGCCGCCGTCCCCCCCAGGCCGCAGGCAGGCCGACCGTCTCCATCAGCTCCAGGGCGCACCGGCGCCGCTCGCGCCCGTCGCCGCGGCCCAGGACGTCGAGGGGCTCGGCGACGATCTCGGCCGCGGTCAGGCGTGGGTCGAGAGCGGTGGCGGAGTCCTGGAGGATGAGCTGGATCCGCTGGCGGTAAGGAAGCAGCCGCCGGCCGTGCCGCGCGAGCAGATCCACTCCTTCGAACCAGATCCAGCCGCTGGTCGGCTCTTCCAGTCGGGCCAGGCAGCGGGCCAGGGTGGACTTGCCCGAGCCGGACTGTCCGACGAGGGCCAGGTCGGAGCCGTGGGTGATCGTCAGGTCCACGCCGGCCAGCGCCTGAACGATCTGCGCGTGGCGTGCCCGACCGACGTAGCGCTTGGTCAGGCCGCAGACGCGGACGAGCGGCGGCTCAGCCTCCATACTTGAAGCACCGGACCTGGCGGCCCGCCGCCGGCCGCGTGTCCTGCGGTGGTCGCTCGGTGCATGCCGGCAGCCGATCCGGACAGCGGGGCTCGAAGGCGCAGCCGGGCGGCAGGCGGGCCAGGTCGGGCGACGAGCCGGTTATCGGCTCGAGGCCCGGTGGCTCTCGGGAGCCCCCCGGTTCCAGCAGGCGCGGAAGGGCGCGCAACAGCCCGCGGCTGTAGGGGTGGAGCGGGTCGCCGAAAACCCGGGCCGGGGTGCCCGCCTCCACCAGCCGGCCCGCATACATCACGAGAACGCGCCCGGCCAGCGCGCCCAGCGCACCAAGGTCGTGGCTGACGAGGAGCACGGCCAGGCCGAAGCGGCTCCGGAGCGTTCCCAGCAACGCGCGCAGCTCGGCCTGGGTCGTGGAATCGAGAGAAGCGGTGGGCTCGTCCGCCAGCACCAGCGCGGGACGGCAGGCGATGGCCTGCGCGATCACCACCCGTTGCCGCTGGCCGCCGCTGAGCTCGTGGGGATAGGAATCGTGGATCCGGACGGGCTCCGAGAACCCCACTTCCACCAGCATGGAGAGCGCCTCCTCGCGGCAGCGGCGGGGGCTCCAGCGCCGGTGGGCGCGGACGACCTCGGCCACCTGGGCGCCCACTCGGCGCACCGGATTGAGGGCGAGTACCGGCTCCTGGAAGATGATCGAGATCTCGGCCCCCCGCAGCCCGCGCAGCTCGGTGTCGCTCAGCCGGAGCAGCTCGCGTCCGCGGAACCGGATGGATCCACTCAGGACGTGCGCCGAGCCGGGCAGCAAGCCGAGGATGGCGAGAAGCAGAGTCGTCTTCCCGCAGCCCGACTCGCCCAGCAGGCCGACCACTTCGCCGTCGGCCACGTCCAGGCTCAGCTCGTCGACCGCCAACGCGGGCCCATGCCCGGAGTCGTAGTGGACGGCGAGGTCGCGCACCTCGAGCAGGGCGGGCACGAGGGGATGATAGGGCAGTTGGCGCGGGCCGCGTGCTATCCTTGGCGCGCGATGCCGCCCCCCGTCGGCCCCCGCCGGACGTGAAGGGCCGACCGCACGAGCTCTCCTGGTCGGATGCACGCCTCGTGCGCGAGTGCCTGCGCGGCAGCGAGGCCGCGTGGGCGGCGCTCCTCGAGAAGTACAAGAACCTGATCTTCTCCATCCCCGTCAAGCAGGGGATGGCGCGGGATGATGCCGCCGAGATCTTCCAGAGGGTCTGCCTCCTCCTCCTCGCCGAGCTGAAGCACCTGCGGCAGCCGGCGGCCCTGCCGATGTGGCTGATCCGGGTGACCACCCACGAGTGTCTCCGCTGGCGACGCCAGGAGCAGCCCTACGCCGCGCGAGAGCCGGGGGACGCGGTGTTGGCGCTCGCCCACGACGAAGCGCCCGTCCCGGACGAGATGCTCGCGCGAATCAGGGAGGAGCAGATGCTGCGCGAGGCGGTCGTGGCCCTGTCGCCGCGCTGCCGGCAGCTCATCGAGATGCTGTTCTTCGAGAACCCGGCGCGGCCCTATCAGGAAGTGGCGCGCAGCCTCGGGCTGGCCACCGGCTCGATAGCGTTCATCCGCGGCCGGTGCTTGACGCGGCTTCGCCGACAGCTGGAGAAGATGGGCTTTCGATGATCGCAGCGGAGATCAACAAACGATGAGTGTGGCGGCGAGCGCGGGCCGGCGCGACGAACGGCTGTACGCGCAGCTGGCGAAGCTCCCGGACGACCGCAGCCGGCGCAGGTTCCTCTCGAGGCATCCCGCGCTGCTCCGTCGTGAAGCGGTGGCGCGGCTGAGCGAGATCGTGCCCCAGAGGGTACGGATCGACGTCAAAGAGGCCCTGGCCCTCGCGGAGGCCGCCCAGCTCATCGCCCGCCGGCTCCGGAGCCCCGAGGCGCTCGCCCAGAGCCTGCGCGCGAAGGGCAACGCCCTTTACGCGCTCAACGAGCACAAGGCGGCCGTCCAGCACCACGAGCAGGCGGCCCGGCTGTTCACCAAGGTCGGGAAGCCCACGGAGGTGGGCCGGACCCTCAGCACCTCGATCCAGCCGCTCATCCTGCTCGGCGAGTACGAGCGCGCCCAGCAGGCCGCGGTCCGCGCCCGCGAGATCTTCGCCCTCGAGGGCGATGAGCTGCGCCTCGCCCGGCTGGAGCTTAACGTCGGGAACATCTACCACCGCCAGGACCGCTTCGAGGAAGCGATCCACTGCTACGAGCAGGCCTACGAGCGGTTGCTGCCGCACAAGAACGTCGAAGGCATCGCGGTGGCGCTGGGCAACATGGCGATGTGCCTGATAAGCCTGAACGACTTCCCCCGCGCCCTCGAGACCCATCGCCGCGCCCGGGCCTTTTCCGAAGAGCAGGGGATGCCCAGGCTGGTGGCGCAGGCCGATTACAACATCGCGTACCTGTACTACTTCCGGGGCCAGTACGGTCCCGCCATCGAAGCGCTCAAGGCGACGCGGGAAGTCTGCCGGAAGGTCGGTGACGGGTATCACGAGGCCCTATGCGATCTGGACCTGTCGGAGATCTACCTCGAGCTGAACCTCAGCGAGGACGCGGCCGAGATGGCGCAGGAGGCCCGGTCCGCCTTCCTGCGGCTCCGCATGGGATACGAGGCGGCGAAGTCTCTCGGCTACCTCGCCATCGCGCACGGACAGCAGGGCAAGGTGCTCGGGGCCCTCGAGCTGTTCGCCGAGGCGCGAGCGATGTTCGTCCGGGAGCAGAACTCCGTATGGCCGGCGCTCATCGATCTCTACCAGGCCCTGATCCTGTTCGGGGCCGGCCGTCTCTTCGAAGCCCGCCGCTCGTGCCTGGCGGCGCTCGAATCGTTCCGTTCTTCGCCGCTGGCGAGCAAGGCGATCCTGTGCCGCCTCCTGCTCGCGCGTGTCGCGCTCCGCATGGGCGACCTCGAGGCGGCGCGCCGGGAGTGCGGCCACGCGGCCGACAGCCTCTCGGCGTTGGATCTTCCCGCGCTCGCCTTTCAATTGAATTACGTGAAGGGGCAGATCGAGCAGACGGCCGGCCAGCACGCGGCGGCCTACGACTCCTACCGGTCCGCTCAGCGTTCCCTGGAGACGCTGCGCAGCAGCCTGCGGGGCGAGGAGCTGAAGATCGCCTTCATGAAGAACAAGCTGGAGGTCTACGAGAGCCTCGTGGAGCTGTCGCTCGGCCGCGGCTCCCGCCGCGAGGCGGCCGAGGAGGCCCTCTCGTACGTGGAGCAGGCGAAGTCCCGGAGCCTCCAGGAGCTCATCCTGCGGGGAGCCGCTCCTGCCCCCGCTGGCTCCGCCGGCAAGAGCGAGCTGGTCCGGCGGGTCAGCGAGCTGAGAGAGGAGTTGAACTGGTACTACCACCGCATCGAAGCGGAGCAGATGTCGCCGGAGCAGCGGACGGGCGAGCGCCTGGAGCGGCTGCAGAGCGAGGTGCAGGCCCACGAGAGCGAGCTTCTGCGTGTCCTGCGCGAGCTGCCGGCCTCGGAGGGCGAGTCGCGGGACCTGTTCGTCCCGGTGAGCGTGCCGCTCGCGGCCATCAGGGCCGCGTTGCCCGCCGACGCGATCATCATCGAGTACTTCCGGGTCGGACCGCGCCTGCTGGCCTTTCTCGTGTCCCGCGACTCCCTGGAGGTCGTGCCGGTCGCCCTCGTGACCAGGGTGCAGCACCTGGTGCGCCTGCTGCAGTTCCAGTTGTCCTGGGCACGCCCGACGGCCACCCACACGTCCCCGGCCTCCCAGGAGGCGCTTCTGGCCGCGACGCAGGCTCACCTCGGCGAGCTGTACCAGGAGCTGCTGGCGCCGCTGCGCGCACGGCTGGAGGCTGCGCACCTGATCATCGTGCCGCACGACGTGCTGCACTACGTCCCCTTCCATGCGCTCTACGATGGCCGGCAGCACCTCATCGATTCCTTCTCGGTCTCGTTCGCTCCCAGCGCCACGATATACGCTCTCTGCCACGGTCGAGCGACGAACAGCGCCGGACCCTCCCTCATCCTGGGGATTCCAGATCCGCAGACTCCCTTCATCCTCGACGAGGTCCGGTCGGTGGCGGCCCGGCTCCCGCAGCCCGAGCTGTACCTCGGCGGCGAGGCCACGGAGGCCGTGCTGCGGGAACGGGGCGAGGTCAGCCGGTTCGTCCACATCGCCACCCACGGCTTCTTTCGCAGCGACAACCCGATGTTCTCCGGGATCCGCCTGGGAGGCTCCTACCTCACCCTCTATGACCTCTACAACCTGAAGCTGCCGGCGGAGTTGGTTGCGCTCAGCGGGTGCGTCACCGGGCTCAACGTCGTCGCCGCGGGAGACGAGCTGCTCGGGCTGGGCCGGGGGCTGTTTCGTGCCGGTGCGGCCTCCCTTCTGGTCGCCCTCTGGGAAGTGCCCGACAAGAGCACGGCCGAGTTCATGACGGCCTTCTACGATCGACTCCCGGCCGCCCCCAACCGGGCGATCGCGCTGAGAGACGCCATGCTGGAGGTCCGCAAGCGCTACCCCCACCCCCTCCACTGGGCCCCTTTCTTTCTGTCCGGCAAGATCCTATCCAACTGATCTCGAAGGACTTCTACTTTTTGTTGGCGACCCTGTATTGCCGGTCCTTGTTTCTGCTCTTTTTGAGTGCTTCACTGTCATCAAGCCTCACGACGGAAAGCGGAGAAATCGGATGGCCGAGACCGGGAAACGGCGACCGCGGGAAGGGCACTTCACCGAAGAGGCCTGGGCGGACTTCGCCCGCCAGCAGGGCGAGCCGGGGCAGAGGGCTCGCCTGCAGCGGCACCTGCAAGGCTGCGAACGGTGCGCTCAGACGTTGGATGTCTGGACCGCCGTGGTTGGTCTGACGGGCCAGGAAGCCGCTTACCAGCCTCCGGACGATGTCATGGCACGAGTGAAGGCGCACTTCGCCGTTCACAGGCCGCAGGGGCTGCTCGAGCGGGTCGCCAATGGCGTTTCGCTGGTTTTCGACAGCTTCCGGCAGCCGGTGCTGGCCGGCGTGCGCGCGGCGGGAAGCTCCCCCCGACAACTGCTTTACAAGGCCGGCCGCTACCTGATCCGGCTGCAAGTCGAGCGGGAAGGCGATGCGGACCGTCTGTCCGTCGTCGGACAGATCGTGGACGAGGCGAATCCGAAGAACCCGATCGAGGCCCTGCCGGTGCTTCTCTTGAGCGACAAGGACACGCTGGACCGGACGGTCACGAACATCCTGGGCGAGTTCCGGCTGGAATCAGATCCCTCCGAGAGCCTTCGGCTCTCCGTCGACGTTCCCGAGATTGGAACGCTCACGCTCCCCGGGCTGCTCGCCGGACGAGGAACGGGCGGCGAAGCCTTGGGGACGCGCGGCGGCACGAGTCGGAGAACAAGGGCGCGGCACGTTTGAGTGCCGAGCGCTGAGCAGAGAGAGGGGCTGAGGTCTCATGAGGACGAAGTGGCTCGTTTGCGTGGTACTTGCGATGTTCTTGGCGTCGCTGGCGGCCCCTGCGGTGGCAGCGCAGGGCGACAAGATCGTCCGTACGAAGGCGCTCGACGGCTTGCCTATCATCACCGCCGCCTGCAAGCTGCTCGGCTGCACGGTCCTGCTCTCGCTGGACACGCTTCCCGGGTCCACGGCACCCAGTTCCCTCTTCCTGGTCCGGGGGCTCGTCGATAGCGTCCTCACCCTCGTCCTGAGCCTGCTCGGGCTGGCGGCCGTCGAGCCCGACCTGCCCGTCGGTCTCTCGCAAGACCCCTCATGGTCGTCGTCCCAGTCGAGCGCCGCGGTGCTGGACCAGCTCTGGAACCGCGTCCCGGTGAGCTATTACGGCACGACGGCCTGGGAGGGCTATCTCCAGCAGCCGGCCAACGACATCGTCCGGCTCCGCGACGCCCACTGCGGCCTGCGCGAGACGGGGGCGGGAATCGTGGCGGTGATCGACACCGGCGTCGACCCCGACCACCCGACGCTGAAACCCGTGCTCGTCGGAGGCTACGACTTCACGCGCAACGTGGGCGGTGGCAACGAGACCGCGGACACGTCGGTGAAGCAATCCTCGGCCGCTGTCCTGGACGGTGTCTACGCGCTGAACTCGTCAACTCTCGCGGTGGTGGACCAGTCCTCGGCCGCCGTCCTGGACGACCCCGGCCACGCCGCTTTCGGCCACGGCACGATGACGGCCGGTGTCGTCCACCTCGCCGCTCCGACGGCGAAGATCATGCCGCTCAAGGCGTTCGCCGTCGATGGAACCGGCTATACGTCCGACATCCTCCGGGCCATCTACTACGCCACGCAGAAAGGGGCCAAGGTCCTCAGCATGAGCTTCAGCCGCCCGACCTCCTCGCCCGAGTTGAAGCGGGCGATCGACAACGCCGTCGGCAAAGGGCTCATCGCCGTGGCCTCGGCCGGCAACGACGGCAGCAGCTCTGCCGTCTACCCCGCGGCTTACGACAACGTGATGGGCGTCGCCTCGACCAGCAACGCCGACACGCGCTCGTCCTTCTCCAACTACGGCACCAAGGACGTGTGGGTCGCCGCCCCCGGCGAGGGGATCATCACCACCTATCCCTGGGGCAGCTTCGCCGCGGCATGGGGGACGTCGTTCTCCGCGCCGTACGTGTCGGGAGAGGCGGCCCTCCTCGTCGGCATGCAGAGCGGCGCCAGCAACAGCCAGGTGTCCTCGGCCGTCTCGCACGCGAAGCGGCTCACCACCGACCTGAACTATGGGCGGGTCGACTTCTATCAGGGGGTCCTGGCCGGGCGTGCGCTCTGGCCCTACGCCCCCCAGAGCCCGGTCCCCGACACCTGCACCACGTCCGGCGTCGACTGGTCAGTGATCCAGTGAGCTCGGCCGGCGTCCTCGCTCGCGAGGATCGGAGAAAGTTCTCGTGGAACGGCCTGCGCGTCCAGGAGCTGGAGGAGCAGGTCCGGAGCACGCGGAAGGCCACGATCTGCGCGATCAACCAGATGCTCGACCTCAAGGACCTCAACACCGGCGTGCACAGTACCCGCCTCGCCGAATGGGCCGTCCGCATCGGGCAGGAGCTGGGACTCGCGGCGGACGGTGTGGAGGACGTCGAGGTCGCCGCTCTCCTGCACGACGCCGGCAAGGTGGGCGTGCCCGACGCGATCCTCCGCAAGCCCGGCCCGCTCGATAGCGCCGAGTGGCGGATCATGCGGATGCATCCCGAGTTCTCCTGGGCGGTCCTGCGCCTGGTGCCCGGGCTGGAGCGCGCCAGCCTGTTCGCCCTCCATCACCACGAGAAGTACGACGGCAGCGGATACCCGGCGGGGCTGCGAGGCGAGGAGATTCCGATCGGATCGCGCATCGTCAGCGTGATCGACGCCTTCGACGCGATGGTGGCGGTGCGACCCTACAAGGAGGGCCTGCCGTGCGAGGAGGCCCTGCGGCGGCTGAATGCCGACAGCGGCAGCCATTTCGACCCCGTCGTCGTCCGGCACTTCCTTCACATCGCGCGCGCCGAGATGTCCTCCGTCTTCGCCGCCACCGGCGTAAATCAGTCGACACAGTTGTAGCCGCGGCTTGACCACGGCCGACCGCACGGCCTAATCTCGCGCGCGATGCCCCGCCCGCGCACGCAAGCGTCGCCGCTGGCCGGGCACGTCCTCCTCATGCTGCTGCTGGCCGCGCCATCGGGAGCGGCCGAGACCCCCACCCTCGTCCCGCGGTTCCCCATGCCGAAGAGCGGGCTCGAGCTCGAGCGCCCGGTCCGGCCGGGCGCCTTCTTCGACGTGGTCGGGCGTCGCTCGGCCCTCTTCGGCTACGAAACTCGCGGGCTCGAGGCGTGGGTCTATCCGCTGAAGCTGGCCGACGATTTCCGGCTCTCCTTCCGCCTCGAGGGCTATCCGCTCGACATCGAGGGGACGGACGTCGTGGCCTGGATCCAGGTCCGGCCCGAGGCAACCGTGCTCACCTACTCGCGCCCTGCGTTCACGGTGCGCCAGGTGCTCTTCGCGCCCCTCGACGAGCCGGCGGCCGTGATGCTGCTGGACGTGGACAGCACGCTGCCCATGACCATCACCGGCTCGTTCCGGCCCCGGCTGAAGCTGATGTGGCCGGCCGGGCTCATGACGGGAAACGTGGGGTGGGACGAGAAGGCCCACGTCTACGCGATCACCGAGGAGACCAAGAGGTTCGTGGCCCTCGTCGGCTGTCCGGGCGCGCGCGATACGTCGGTCATGCCCTACCAGGAGGAGCCGCGCGACGCTCCCCTGCGCTTCGTGATCGACGTCCCCCGCGAGCGCATGGCCTCGCACCTGGTCCCCATCCTGTTCGTGGGAGGCGTGGACGGAAAGGAAAAGGCCCAGGCCGATTACGAGCGCCTCCTCGGCTCGGCGCCCGCCCTCTACGGAAAGAACGTCGCCTACTACCACGCGCTCCAGGAGCGGACGACGCAGGTGTCGACGCCGGACGAACGACTCGACACGGCCTTCGCGTGGGCGAAGGTCGGGATCGACAAGGGACTGGCGACGAACCCGACGCTCGGCACCGGGATGCTCGCCGGCTTCCGCACCTCCGGCGAGAGCGAGCGGCCCGGCTTCGCGTGGCTCTTCGGCCGCGACACGCTGTGGACCACGCTCGCCCTCCACTCCGAGGGCGATTTCGCGGCGAGCCGGACGGCCCTCGACTTCCTGCGTAAGTTCCAGCGGGCCGACGGGAAGATCCCGCACGAGATCTCCCAGAGCGCCGCCCTCATCCCGTGGTTCACGGACTACCCGTACCCGTGGAACAGCGCCGACGCCACCCCTCTCTACGTCATCGCCCACGCCGACCGCTTCCGCGCCACCGGCGACCTCGCCTACGTGCGCGAGGCGTGGGAGTCGATCGTCAAGGCGTGGCGCTTCACGGCCGCCACGGACACGGATGGCAACGGACTCGTCGAGAACACGAAGTTCGGGCACGGCTGGGTGGAGGGCGGCGCCCTCTATCCGCCTCACGAAGAGATCTACATGCAGGGCGCTTGGATCGAGGCCTGCCGCGGCCTGGCCGAGATGGCGGAAGCGGCGGGCGACGCCGCCCTCGCGGGCGAGGCCCGAGCATGGGCGGAGCGCACGCGGTCCGCGATGGAGGCGACCTACTGGATCGCGGGACGCGGGTTCTACGGGTTCGCGACCAAGCGGGCCGACGAGAAGCGGCGGGAGGCGGAGCCGGGGCCGGACCGCGAGCGGCGGCAGGCGCGCATGGACGAGCTGAAGGACGCGCGCTTCATCGACGAGGACACGGTGCTGCCGGCGGTGCCGCTCTGGTGGAGGACGCTCGCCGACGACCGTGCGCAATCGGAGATCGACCACCTGGGCGCGGGGGAGATGGCCGCGGACTGGGGACAGCGTCTCCTCTCCGAGCGCAGCCGGCTGTACGACCCGCTCTCGTATCACTACGGCTCCGTGTGGCCGCTCTTCACGGGATGGACGGCGATAGGCGCGTACCGCTACGGCCGGCCCCACGTCGGCTACCAGGCGACGATGGCCAACGCCCTGCTCACCTTCGACAACGCCCTCGGCTACGTAACGGAGCTGCTCTCGGGCGCGTTCGACGCCCCCTTCGGGCGCTCGTCCCACCATCAGGTCTGGTCGGAGGCGATGGTCGTCTCTCCCGTCCTGCGCGGCCTGCTCGGCCTGGAGGCGAGCGGCGCCGGCCGGGTCCTCACCTTCGCGCCCCAGCTCCCCGCCGACTGGGACCGCGTCACGGTGCGCAACG
>Ga0099828_10000526_pt1 | contig 23587 bp, 18 predicted proteins | sample CZO8metaG_2_FD_79338 | JGI IMG/M metagenome (GOLD analysis project Ga0099828, IMG submission 79338) | Vadose zone soil microbial communities from the Eel River Critical Zone Observatory, Northern California, USA - CZOApr15con2H1.8 metaG | ecosystem: Environmental > Terrestrial > Soil > Vadose... | reverse complement strand
GGTCACGCGCCGCGGGAAGGCGAGCCCTTCCGCAACCCGGCGCTCGCCGCCACATACGAGGCCATCGCCCGCGGCGGCCGCGACGCGTTCTACAAGGGACAGGTCGCGCGTGACATCGTGGCCTTCTCCAAGGCCAACGGCGGGTTCTTCTCCGAAGACGACTTCGCCCGCCATCGCTCCGACTGGGTCGATCCCGTCTCCACGGATTACCGCGGCGTGCAGGTGTTCGAGCTGCCGCCCAACACGCAGGGGATCGCCGCGCTCCAGATGCTGAACATCCTGGAAGGCTTCGACCTCAAGGCCCTGGGCCGCGACTCGCCGCAGTTCTGGCACACGATGGTCGAGGCCAAGAAGCTCGCCTACGAGGACCGGGCGCGCTACATCGCCGATCCCGCGTTCGCGAAAGTGCCGGTGGAGGGGCTGCTGGCCAAGGACTACGCCCGCACGCGCGCGCGCCTCATCGATCCGGGCCGCGCGGCCGCCCGCTACGAGGCCGGCCAGCCCGCGCTCAACCGCGGCGACACGACCTACCTCGCGGTGGCGGACGGCGACGGCAACATGGTCTCGCTCATCCAGAGCAACTACTCGGGATTCGGCTCGGGCCATGCGGTCGACGGTTTCGCGCTCCAGAACCGCGGCGCGCTCTTCGACCTCAAGCCCGGACGGCCAAACTCGCTCCTTCCCGGCAAGCGGCCCTTCCACACCATCATCCCCGCCTTCGCGATGAAAGACGGGAAGCCGTGGCTGGCCTTCGGCCTGATGGGCGGCGACATGCAGGCCCAGGGGCACGCCCAGGTCATCGTGAACATGATCGACTTCGGCATGAACCTGCAGGAGGCCGGGGACGCGGCGCGCTTCTACCACAGCGAGTCGTCCGAACCGACCGGCACCGTGATGACCCGCGGCGGCGTGCTCCACCTGGAGAGCGGCGTCCCCGAGGAGGTGCGCCGGGAGCTGGTCAAGCGCGGGCACCGCGTGGCGGACGCCGTGGGGCTCTACGGCGGCTACGAGGCGGTGGCCCGCGACCCCGTCACGGGCGTGCTGTCGGGAGCAACGGAATCCAGGAAAGACGGCTGTGCGATGGGCTACTAGCGACGAGGAAGCGCCGTTGGAGCGCCCGCAGGGCGCGCCTCTTCCCCGCCGGAGCGGGATTCACTCCCGCGACGGCGGAACTCGACGATGAGCGCGCCCGAGGACGCGGAGTTCAGGACTCGACGCGGGTCTGCGGAATCGGCGTCGAGTCCGTGTTTGAATCAAGGACGGCTGCGCGATGGGGTGCTGATCCGCCGGGCCTTCCGTCCGGTCGGTAGCTCCGCGCGCACGGAAAAACTCTTGACAATATTCAAATTACGGAACTAATGTCCCGCCTCGGAAATCCCTCCCCGTAAGACACAGGAGAGTGTGAATGGGCCGGAAGACAGCCGGGATCCTGGTTGGCGCCGCCCTGGTGATCGCGGTCCTCCCCGTCGGGGGAGCGCCGCGGGAGAAGGTCGAGAGGAAGGTGGGCGCCGACCTCGTCGAGCTGGACTACAGCGACGTCTCGCCGCCGCTCCGCAGCATCAAGCCGATCCCGCCGCGATTCGAGGACAACGAAGAGCACGAGGTCAAGCGCCTCCCCCATCATCATCCATTCGGTCCCCTCGGCCGCCAGCGCGATCTCGCCCTGCAGAGCGTGCCGGGGCCGCTCGTCGGCACGACCGCCGGCGTCAACTTCGACGGTGTGGGCGTGCCCGGCTACACGGTCAACGGCGCTCCCCCCGACACCAACGGCGCGATCGGCGCCACCCAGTACGTGCAGTGGGTCAACACCGCCTTTGCCGTCTTCGACAAGACTACCGGCAACAAGCTGTACGGCCCCGCCAACGGGAACACCCTCTGGCAGGGCTTCGGCGGCCGCTGCGAGACCGACAACAGCGGCGATCCGATCGTCGTGTACGACAAGGCCGCCAACCGCTGGCTCATGACGCAGTTCGCCGTGTCGCAGTCTCCGTACTTCCAGTGCATCGCGGTCTCGACCACCTCGGACGCCACCGGCACGTGGCGGCGCTTCGCCTACCAGTTCACGGACTTCAACGACTATCCCAAGGCCGGCGTCTGGCCCGACGGGTACTACATCTCCTTCAACATGTTCAACGGCACCACCCAGGCGTTCCTGGGCGCCAAGGCGTGCGCCTTCGACCGCAACCAGATGCTCACGGCCTCGGGCACGCCCGGCCCGATGCAGTGCTTCCAGCTCAGCACCACGTACGGCGGCCTGCTGCCTTCCGACCTGGACGGCCCGACCCCGCCCCCGGCGGGATCGCCCGACTACTTCCTGGCCTTCGACGACGTGGGTCTGAGCGGCCTCAACCTCTGGCAGTTCCACGTCGACTGGGCGAGCCCCGGCAGCTCCACCTTCACCGGGCCCACCCCGATCCCGGGGGCCGCGTTCACCGAGGCCTGCAACGGCGGCACGTGCATCACGCAGCCGAGCACGACCCAGAGGCTCGACTCCCTGGCCGACCGGCTCATGTACCGGCTGGCCTATCGCAACTTCGGCGACCACGAGTCGCTTGTCGTCAACCACAGCGTGGACGTGTCCGGCCACGCGGGCGTGCGGTGGTACGAGGTGCGAAGCCCCAACGCCGGCCCGAGCGTGTTCCAGCAGGGCACGTTCTCGCCCGACGCCAGCCACCGCTGGATGGGCAGCATCGCCCAGGACGGCGCCGGCAACATGCTGATGGGCTACAGCGTCTCCAGCGGCACCGTGCGGCCGAGCATCCGCTACACCGGGCGGCTGGCCACCGACGCCGCCGGCAGCATGCAGGGGGAGACGGAGATGTTCACCGGCGTGGGGTCCCAGATGGCGGCGCTCAGCCGCTGGGGCGACTACAGCGCGATGACCATCGACCCCGCCGATGACTGCACGTTCTGGTACACCAACGAGTACCTGAAGGCCAGCGGCACCTTCAACTGGAGCACGCGCATCGCCTCGTTCAGGTTCGCCTCCTGCGGCGGCGCCCCCACCCCCGATTTCTCGGTTGCCGCGTCCCCCGCCTCGGTGGCCGTCACCCAGGGCGCGAGCGCGACCAGCACGATCACCGTGGGCAGCATCAACGGGTTCAACTCCGCGGTGAGCCTCAGCGCGTCCGGGCTTCCGGCCGGCGTCTCGGCGTCGTTCTCCAGCAACCCCGTGACGCCGCCCGCCAACGGGAGCGCCACCTCGATCCTCACCTTCACCGCCAGCCCCACCGCGACGACCGGCGTCGCCACGGTGACGGTGACCGGCACCTCCGGCGGCACCAACCGCAGCACTGCGATTACCTTGACCGTGAACCCGGCGGGTGGCGGCGGCGCCCAGACGGCGGTCTTCGACTCCGTCCTGCGCACGCCGAAGTGCGCGGCCGTGGGCATTTCCTGCGACTCGGGGGCCAGCCTGCTGCTGGGGCGTGACGGCAAGGGCCCCGAGCCCAACCAGCCCAACACCATCAACGCCTCCTGCGCGGACGGGACGTCGGGCACCTTCCACTCCGACGAGTCGAACGACCGGATCAAGGTCTCGACGACCGACGGCGCCGCCTTCGCCGCAGGGAAGACGGTCCGGATCGACGCGACCGTGTGGGCGTGGACGACACCCTCGGCGGACCACCTGGACCTCTACTACGCGGCCGACGCCACCAGCCCGGTCTGGACCTTCGTCGCCACCCTGACCCCCACCGCCGCCGGCGCCCAGACCCTTTCCGCCAACTACACGCTGCCCCCCGGCGCGCTCCAGGCCGTGCGGGCACACTTCCGCTACCAGGGCAGCGCCACCGCGTGCAGCACGGGCGCCTACGACGACCACGACGACCTCGTCTTCGCCGTGACCCCGCCCGCCCCCGACACTATCCCGCCCACGACGTCCATCACCGCTCCCGCGAGCGGGGCGACCGTGAGCGGCACCACCACCGTCTCCGCGACCGCCGCGGACAACGTCGGGGTGACGCGGGTCGAGTTCTACGTGGACGGCGCGCTCAAGGCCACCGACACCGCCGCGCCCTACACGTTTGCGTGGGACACGACCGCGTACGCGGCGGGCAGCCACGACCTGGCGTCCAAGGCGTACGACGCGGCCGGGAACGTGGGAACGAGCGCGACGGTCACCGTGACCGTGAGCAACACGGGGCCGGTCACCGTGTTCTACGACGGGGCGGAGTCGGCGACCACGACCCTCACCTTCACGAGCACCACCGCCGACACCCAGTGGTTCCGCAACTCGACCTCGCCCTACGCCGGGAGCTGGCGCTACCGCGCGGGCAACCCCGCCAACCCGACCGGCAACTACGGCAACAACGGGGATGCGCGGATGAGCACGCCGGTCCTCAACCTGGCCGGCGCCAGCACCGCCACCCTGACCTACGCGTTCAAGCACTCGACGGAGGTCAGCTTCGACTTCTTCGAGGTGCGCATCTCCATCGATGGCGGGACCAACTGGACCACCCTCGTGCACGTGAGCGGACGGAGCGCGAGCTGGAACCTGTGGGCACCGCTGGCGACGATCAACCTGAATGCCTACGCCGGACAGACGAACGTCAAGGTCCAGTTCCGCCTCACGTCGGACGTGAGCGTGGTCGACTGGGGCGCGGCGGTCGACGAGATCAAGGTGGTGAAGCAGTAACGGCTAGCGGCACTTCATCAGCCGGGGGGGATGGCCGAGCGTGAGGGTGTAGGGCCCGAGCGTCTGGCCGTCCCCCAACTTCACCGACAGGGTGAGGGTCTGACCGGAGAGCGTGCCCGAGTACCGGGCGGGCTGGCCCTCGTCGGCCTCGGCGGCCCGCACCGGCCCACCGTGCTCCGGCACGTAACGGCCCTCGGCCTCGAAGCGGCCCGTCGTGTCTACGGCCAGGCGGCGCGGGATCGAGCCGTGGGCACAATCGAGCTCCAGGCGGGCCTGCCCTTCCTCGACGGTGAGGCCGGCCCGCGCTCCTCCCCAGCTTCCGACCGGCACCCGGCGCGCGGCGGTCGTCGTCTCGCCCGCGGCCGCTGCCCGTTGGGCGGGCTTGAGCGTCCACGCCTGGAGCTTCGCCATCTCGACGATGCGCGGCGCGCGGAAGCCCTCCGGGTGGATGATCCAGCCGCCGAAGAGCTCCGGCGTGTCGTCGGCGACGAAGAGCTCGGTGGCGACGGGTGTCCCGCTCGGGATCGCGACCTTCTCGGGGAACGCCGGACGCGCGGGCCCCGCGTCGATCGCGGCAAGGGCCACGGCCGCCGAAGCACGGAGGAAGTCCGCGGGCGCGATCTTCTTCACGCCCGCGAAGACGCAGGTGGGCACCTGCTGGCGGACGCGCGCCTCGTCGGCGGCGTCGAGGAGCGCGTCGCGGAAGGCGCGCCACGGCAGCTCGCCGACCTCGGTCGCGGGCGGCCGCTCCGACGGGCCGAAGAGCTCGCCCACCTCGACCTGCGGGGGGAGCCGCCCGTCCCCGATCCAGCGGACGAGGAAGCCGGTCACGATCGAGAACTGCTCCGCGGGCGAGATGAACCGGCCGCGCCGGTCGCGCACGACGTCGAGCGCGGGCGCGCGCGCCACGCGTTCCGCCACGTCCTTGACCGTTTCGAGGTCCGCGCCCTGCGCGCGGATCCAGTCCCCGTAGATCGCCGGCAGGTCCGACGCGGTGACGTGTTTCACCCCGGGCAGGGCGAGCTGGTAGTCGAGGTATTTCTCGAAGCGATGGTATGCCGCCTCGGTCTCCGCGGCCGGCCTCTGCGGCGGCCTCTTCCACTCCTCCCGGGGCGGGTTCGCGCCGCGCCGGAAGTTCACCGCGTCCCAGAACTCCTGGTGCACCCACTCGGCCGGGTGGTAGTAGATGCTGATGAGCCCGCCGCCCTCCGCGCGCAGCCGGTCGTAGGCGGCCTTGAACGCCGCGCAACCCCTCTCGAGCCCGCCCGGCTCGTGCAGCTCCATGCGGACCTGGTTGCGGCCCATGTTGAAGACGTTCAGCGCGCCGACGTACCAGAAGGGCTTCTCCTCGAAGCCCACGTTCGTTCCCTCGTCGAGGTAGACGGGGACGCCGGCGGGGGTCACGACGCCGATCTGCCGCAGGGCGGCGTGGGCCTGCGGCGCCCACGACGAGCCCGGCTGCCCGTAGCAGCTCAGCCCCGGCACTCCGAAGATGCGCCTCACGTCGCGCGCGCCCGCGCCCTCCCGCCGCGCGAACTCGGCGATGCCGTCGAGCCAGCCGCACGCGGACAGGTACTCCGCCGGGGTGGGGTGCACGGAGTGGAGGTTGGAGTGGTAGCCGATGTCGTGCTTGCGGAGGGCCGCGACGACGTCGCCCCGGGAGCGCTGCTCGAGGACGCGCGCCTTCTCGCCCACGACCTTGAACGTGCCGCGGATGCCGCGCGCGGTCAAGATCTCGGCCACCCGCTTCGCCGCGTCGTCGCTGGCGGGAAGGAGGTAGTCCTCGGTGTCGAACCAGAGGACCACCCTCACCTCGGGCTCGGCCGCCCGCACGAACGAGGCGGCGGCAAGCAGGAGGCAGAGCAGAGAAACGCCGACGCGCGATTTCATCGGGGCTCCGGGCGACCGAAGCTCCACTTGGGCAGGTCGGCGAGGGTGAGGCCCTCCACCCGCGCCGACACGATCCGGTCGAGCCACCCCTGCAGCTCTTCCCGGTGGGCGGCGAGGTCGAAGCCGAAGTAGCGGTCCGGGTAGCGCGCGAAGCGCTTGAGGGCGCGCCGGAGCATGCTCTCCGCCCCGGGCCGGTTGCCCCCGCCGAGGTGGTAGAACGCCACCGAGACCTGGATGAGCCCCTGGAAGAAGTCCCGGGACGGGCCGCGGATTCCCGTCCACATGTCCTCCAGCGTGTCGTGGCACTCGAAGTAGTACCCGGCGTTGAACTCGGCGACGCCGCGATCGAAGGCGTCCCTTTGTTCGTCATTGAGCAGGGGGGGTGCTGCGTCGCGCTCGCTCACCGGAGGTCCACGTTGAGGCTCACCATGAGGCAGACGGGGGTCGCCGTCCGCCGCACGATGGTCTTCGCGTACCTGTATTGCTTCAACGCCTCGATGGCGGCCTCGTGCAGCTGCGGCCACGGCGGCTCCTTCGGCCGCTCGCCGAGAGTGCGCACCTCCGAGATGCGCCCGCTCTTGTCGACGGTGACCTCGTAGACGAGGAGCACGGACTTGAGCGCCCCGCCCCGCGCCTTGTCGGGCACCTTGATCTCTGCGGTCTTGAGCAGCGGCGGCTCCGGGATCTCGGTGCCGGCCCGGTAGCAGGTCCGCCCGGGAGGCAGCGGCGGGAGGTCGGGGACCACGACCTTCTTCTTCGGCGCGGCCCTCTTCCGGGCGGGCGCCTTCTTCGCCGGGGCCTTCTTCACCGCCGTCTTCCGGGGGGCGCGCGGGGCCGCCGCCTCCGGCTCGATTGCGCCCACGCCGAGCGACACGATGGCGGCCGCGGCCAGGCCGAGGCCCCGCCCCCGGCGGCCGGCAAAGAGCCTCATCCAGTCGAGGATACCTTTTCGGCGGGTCCGGGGGCGGGGGCCGGCTCGAACGCAACGCTCGTCGCGGCCCGCGTGCGCTCCAGGGCCCTCTTCCACTCGCGGTAGAGCTGGATCTGGGCGCGATACGGCTCCTCGCCCTTGGGCGGGCGCTTGCGCTTGTACGTCCCGTCCGGCATGAGTCGCCGCGCCTTCACGTTGTCGAGGAACATGGCGTCCATCACCTCGAGGACCTTGCGGCGCGGCTCGGGCGCGGTCACCGGAAAGAGCAGCTCGATCCGGCGGTCCAGGTTGCGGGGCATCCAGTCGGCGCTGGAGAGGTAAACGTCCTCGTCGCCGCCGTTGCGGAAGTGGTAGACGCGCGCGTGCTCGAGGAAGCGGTCCACGATGGAGATCACCTCGATCGTCTCGCTGACGCCCTTGATGCCCGGACGCAGGCAGCAGATGCCGCGCACGTTGAGCCGGATCCGCACGCCGGCCCGGGACGCGTCGTAGAGGGCGCGGATCACGTCCTCGTCGACGAGGGAGTTCACCTTGGCCCGGATCTCCGCGGCCTGTCCCTCCTCCGCCCGGCGCCGCTCGCGCTCGATGAGCCGCAGGAAGCGTTCGCGGAGGTTGGTGGGAGCCATGGCCAGCTTCTTCATCTTCGGCGGGTCGGAGTAGCCGGTGAGCGCGTTGAAGAAGGCGGACGCGTCCTCGCCCACGACCCGGTCCGCGGTCAGGAAGCCGAAATCGGTGTAGACGCGCGCCGTGCGGTCGTTGTAGTTGCCGGTCCCCATGTGGACGTAGCGCTCGATCCCCTGCCGGCCCCGACGGACGACCAGGCAGACCTTGGCGTGCGTCTTGTACCCCTGGATGCCGTAGATGACGTGCGCCCCCGACTCCTCGAGGCTCTTCGCCCACCGGATGTTCGACTGCTCGTCGAAGCGGGCCATCAGCTCCACCACCACCGTGACCTGCTTGCCGTTCTCCGCCGCCCGGGCCAGCGTCTGCACCACCGGCGAATCACCGCTCGTGCGGTAGAGGGTCTGCTTGATGGCCAGCACGTCGGGATCAGAGGCGGCGCTCGACAGGAAGGCGAGGACCGGCTCGTAGGAGTCGTAGGGGTGGTAGAGAAGCACTTCGCGCTCGGCCACCACCGACATGATGTTGCGCCGCTCGTGCTCGTCCAGGACCGGGAGCGGCTTCAAGGGCGGCTCCCGCAAGTGCTCCAGGGAGGGGATGTCGACGAGCGCCTGCAGCGCCCGCATGTCCAGCGGACCGCGGACGTGGTAGACGTCGGGGACCTCCACCCCCAAGCGCTCCACCAGGATGGCGAGCAGCGCGTCGCCCGCCTCCGATTCGACCTCCAGGCGGACGATCTGACTGCTCCGGCGCTTCTTCAGCTCCTCCTCGACGGCCTCCAGGTATGGCCGGCCCCCCTCGTCGTCCAGCTCGATCTCCGCGTCGCGGGCGATGCGGAAGGCCGCCGATGCCAGGACCCGCTGGCCCGGGAACAGCTCGGCCAGCTCGGCGCGGATGACCTCTTCCAGGAGCACGTAGGTGCTGCCCTCGCCGCCCACCGGCCGCACCAGCCTTCGCAGGCCGCCGGGGACCTGGACGAGGGCCAGCCGCGGCTGCTCCTCGCCGTCGCCGGGCGCGAGGAGGATGGCGAGGTTCAGGCTGAGGTTGGCCAGCCGGGGGAAGGGCCGCGAGGCGTCGGTGGCGAGCGGCGTGAGCGCGGGGAGGACCTCGCCCCGGAAGTAGCGGGCGAGGAACGTGCGCTGCGCCTCCTCCAGCGTGGCCAGGGGGACGATGCGCACGGCGTGCTCGGCGAGAGCGGGCAGGATCTGCTCGGTCAGGGTCCGGCCCAGGGTGTCGACCATCTCGTGGGCGCGCTCGGCGATCACGTGCAGCTGTTGCCGCGGGCGCAGGTCGGCGAGGTCGGGCTCGTTGTCCCCCTCGGCGACCGCGTGCTTCAGCGCCGCCACCCGGACCATGAAAAACTCGTCGAGGTTCGTCGACACGATGATGGCGAACCTCAGCCGGTCCAGCAGCGGGGTGGCGGGGTCCATCGCTTCTTCGAGCACGCGGCCGTTGAACTCCAGCCACGACAGCTCCCGGTTGATGAAGAGCTCGGGCTCCTTCTTGCGCGGCCGTCCCGGGGTCTTCATCACGATGCGCGGGCCCTCGATTCCCGGAAGCTGAGCTTCCGGCCGAATACCTCCGTCAGGAGATCGCCGCGCGCGAGGGCAGCCAGCCGCTCCATGGTGAGGTCGCCCGCACCCTCCACGTCCAGCACCCAGTCCGCGTCCTCTGGAATCACGCGCACGTCCTTCACCTTCTGCAGATGGTCGGCGTCGAGGGCGTTGGCGAGGCGGAGGATGGCCGACAGCTTGTTCACCACCACCCGGGCCTCGCGGTCGAGGGCCATGTAGGGGAGATGGGACTTCTGGGGCAGCGCCCGCCGGTGGTAGCGCGCCACGTTGGCCACGAGCGCCATGTCGTCACGGGAGAGGCCGAAGATGTCCGAGACCGAGAGCAGGTACCAGGTGTGCTTGTGGTGGCCGCGGAGGTTGACGTAGTTGCCGATGTCGTGCAGGAGCGCGGCCACCTCCAGGAGCAGCCGCTCGCGATCTCCGAGGCCGTGCTCCGCCTTCAGCTCGTCGAAGATCCGGGTCGCGAGCTGCGCGACCTTCTTCGAGTGCGGCGCGTCCCAGCGGTACTTCTCGGCGAGCGCGGCCGCGCTCGAGAGCACCTGCCGGCTGAAGTCCTCGATCCCCTGGCCGGCGTCCACTTGCGCCACGTCGAGCAGCAGGCCGGCGCGCAGCGACACGTCCGGGACGATCACCTCCTGCGCCGCCGTCTCTTGCAGCAGCTCGCGATAGGCGACGAGCGCCGGTACCAGCGTCTCCGCCTCGGCCTGGGGCAGATGGAACTGCTCCACGAGCTGCTCCACGTCCCAGGACGTGACCTGATCGCAGAAGGCGACGAAGGGCTCGCGGCCGAGGATGGCGGGGGCGCCGCCGGCCCGATCCCCCACCATCTGCTGCGCGGCGAAGCGGACGTCGCCGCCGAGGGCGATGACGTGCTGCGCTTCCCGCAGCGGGATCTCGCGGCGGATGTCGTCGACCACGTTGTGGATGTGCCGGCGCAGGAGGCGCATGCCCTGCTCCTGGCTGCCGTGCCAGGAAGCGAGGCTCTGCCGCATGCGGATCGAGCCGAGGGGGTACGTCCCGGAGTTGATCGGCTGGCCCTTGCGCAGGAAGGAGATGTCCGCGCTCCCCCCGCCGACCTCGAGGAGGAGGGTGTCGCCGCTGGTGAGGGCGGGGTGGTCGCGCAGCGTCTCGCGCACCGCCATGTACGTGAGGCGGTTCTCCTCCGAGCCGTCGATCACCTCGACGTCGATGCCGGTGCGAAGGCGGACCCGGTCGAGGAACGCGTCGGAGTTCTGGGCTTCCCGCACCGCGCTCGTCGCCACCGCCCGGTAGCGCACGACGCCGTAGCCGTCCATGATCCGGCGGAAGCCCTCGAGCGCCTTGAGCGTCGCCTCCACCGTGGCCGCGCCCAGGCGCCCGTGCATGAAGGTGTCCTTGCCGAGGAGCACGCCGCGGGACGCCTCTTCGAGGATGCGCACGGGCTGGCCGGGAGCCGCTTCCGCGACGAGGAGACGGATGGCGCTGGCGCCCATGTCGATCACCGCCACCGGCCGCGGGGCCTCCACGGGGACCGGCGCGGGGGGCGCGGTCTTCGGGGTCAGGCTGCGCTTGCGGGGGCTGGGCATCAGGCGCCCGCCGCTCGCGCACGCAGCGATGTCGCCGCGGCCACCGGCGCGAAGTCGACCCGAATGGCCCGGTCGAGCGCCCGCTCCAGCAGATCGACCCGCCGTCCCGACGCCCACTGCTCCAGGCCGGCGTCGCCCTCCACGTCGCAGCGCAGGCGCAGGCCCCGTGACGTCTCGGAGACGGCCACCGCCTTGACGACGCCGCGATGGCTGCGATCGAGCGCATCGGCGAGCCGGAGCAGCCCGGCCATCACGCGCACGGCTTCGCGGTCGGGACGCGCCAGCGCGGCGAAGGCCACGTTCTTCTTGCGCGGGACGCCGCGCCGGTGGTAGCGCCCCACGAGCGCCATGATCTCGACCTCGCGCGGATCGAAGCCGCGCAGGCCGCCGTTGCGGAGGAGGTACTCGGTGTGCCGGTGCCGGTCGGGATAGGAGATGTGCCGGCCGATGTCGTGAAGCAGCGCGGCGTACTCGAGCAGCGAGCGTTCCGGCGCCTGGAGACGGTGCCGTGATGCGGTCGCGTCGAACAGGCCCAGGGCGAGGGCGGCCACCTGCCGCGCGTGCGCCTCGTGGAAATGGCACCTCTCGGCCAGGGCCACGACGCTGCGGCGGCGAACGTCGGGGTAGGCCTCGGCGCGCGCGACCGAGCGCTTGTGGCCCATGAGGTAGTCGAGCAGGAGCCCCTCGCGCAGCGCCCACTCACAGAGCACGATTTCCTTCGCCTTGAGAGCGTCCAGTATCTCGTCCAGCAGAACGGCTCCGGCCACGATGATGTCGGCCCGCCGCTCGTCCATGAGAGGCAGCCGCCGGCGTGCCTTCAGCGTGGTGCCGACGAGGCGCCGGCGCAGGCCGTGGAGCGCGGGAGCCGGCACGGTCAGGTGGTGGAGTGATTCGGGAAGCGTTCCCGCCTCCGTGGCCATGGCCCCCAGGGCCAAGGCGGTCCCCGAGGTCCCCACCACGAGGTCGAAGCCCTCGGCCCGCACCCGGGCCGCGTGCGGCTCCATGATCTGCCTCACGTAGCCGACCAGGCGGCGCTCGTCCCGGGCGGCCAGGGGGTCGCTGCGGACGAAGCGCTCGGTCATTCGCAGCACGCCGAGCTTCTCGGAGACGGCCCACTCCACCTGTGGTCCCGCCCCCATGGCCAGCTCCACGCTGCCCCCGCCGATATCCAGCACCAGGGTTCGCCGGCCCTCGAGGTTCACGCTGTGGAGCGCGGCCAGGTAGATCAGCCGGGCCTCTTCCTCTCCCGAGACGACCTGCGGATAGAAGCCGATCTCGCCCCCCACGCGCTCGAGGAAATCCTCGCCGTTGGCGGCCTCGCGCACGGCGGAGGTGGCCACGACCAGGAGCTTGTCGACGCCGTGCATGTCCGCCAGCCGCTTGTACTCGCGCAGCGCGTCGAGTCCCCGCCGCATGGAGGCGGCGGAGAGCCGGCCCCGCGAGAGCGTGCGCTCGCCGAGGCGGACCATCTCCTTCTCGCGGTCGATGACGTGGAACCCGCCGGAGCGGCTCTCCACGATGACCATGTGAAAGGAGTTGCTGCCGATGTCGATGGCGGCGATCCTCATCTTCGCCCATTGTAAACCTCGCCCGCATGACGGCTCTGCGACAATAGGGTTGAGTTCGGACGAGGGGACGTGGTATACCCTCCCCCCTTCGGGATTGACTGCCGTGCCCACCACGATCGTCGACCGCGCCACCCCCCTCCTGAAGGCACACGTCCGGGCCCTGTTCCGCCAGCTCCCGCCGGCCCTGGCCGGCGACGAGGAGGCGATCCACCAGATGCGCGTGGCGGGCCGCCGGTTGCGCGTGGTGCTGCCCCTCCTCGCCCGCAGGCCCAGCGGCCGGCGCGTGCGCCGCGGCCGCCGGATCCTGCGCGAGCTGACGCGCTCGGCGGGGACCAGCCGCGACCTCGACGTCGGCGTCGCCCTCTTCGAGGAGCGGCTGAGGGAGCGCGCGGAGATGGATGCCGAGCGGCGCACGCTGCGCCAGCGGCTTCGGTCGGCGCGCAGTCGGAGCCGGGTCCGGATGGCCGAGGCCCTCATGGACATCGACATCGCCCGCGTGCGCCGCGACCTGCGGGTCGTCGTCTCCCGCCGGGCGGAGCTGGTCTTCACCGCGCTGCTGCGCTTGCGCGACGCGCGGGACGTGCGCGGAACCGCCATCCTGGAATCGCTCGACGCTCTCGGCGACGGTTTCGACGCGGCCGCGCTGCATCGCCTTCGGATTCGCCTGCGCCGGCTTCGTTACGCGGCCGAGCTGGCCGAGAAGCTGACGGGCCAGACGAGCGAGGCGCCGGCGCTCTTCCGGCAGCTCCAGGACGCGCTCGGTCACGTCCGGGACGCTCACGTGCTCTCGTGCTGGATGGGCCGCCAGGCGGCGGCCGCGGCCGCCCGGGGCCAGACCTCCCTCGCCGCCGCGGCCCGCGAAGAGGAGGCGTTCTTCCTCGAAAGGAGCCACGAGCACCACCGCTCCTTCCTCGCCCTGTCCCCGGCGGCCACGGTGCGCCGCGGGCTCGAGGCCATGGGCGCTTCGCGGACCGCGGCCTGAAGCGCTTCGCGTCCCCCTGCCGCGGAAACCGCGGACTAGAATGGAAGATAGAGACCTGACACCCGAGGAGGGAGCATCGCCATGCGATTGCTGATGATCCGACACGCAACCGCAGTGCCCCGCGGCGCCCCCGACATGCCCGACGACGAGAGACCCCTCACCAAGCGGGGTGAACGACGGTTCCGGCGGGCCGCCGAGGGACTGGTCCGGCTCATGAAGCGGCCCGATACGCTCCTCACCAGCCCGCTGCCTCGCGCCCGCCGTACGGCCGAGATCGCGGCCGAGGCGTGGGGAAAGGTCGAGGTCCAGGAGGAGCCCGCCCTGGCCGGAGGCACCTACAACGAGATCGCCACCGCCCTCGGGCGCTTTCCCGCGGAATCCACGGTGGCCATCGTCGGGCACGAGCCCGATCTCTCCAGTCTGCTGGGGCGGCTGCTGGGGACCTCCCACGGCGAGCGGCTCACCTTCAAGAAGGGGGGCGTGGCCCTCGTCGACGTGCCCGGATCGTTGGCCGACGGCGGCACGCTCGCGTGGTACCTGCCCCCGCGGATACTGCGGAGACTCGCCTAGCCCAGCGGTGGCAGTCCCAGGCGGGCGCGGTGGAGGCCGTAGACCCGCAGCGCGGTGAACATCGCCGCCCGGTATTCCGCGGTGCCCGGCACGAGGCGCCGCCACGCCCACCGGCGAAGCCCGAGCGTCCGCCACCCGCGGTGGGCCGCTCTTTCGTAGCAGACGAGCGGCTCCCGCGTACCGGGGCGCGCGTTCCAGATCAGCTTCTCGGTGTCCTTCACCCGCCGCGCCCGGGCGCCGGGGCGTGCTTCGACACGATCGACGCGGAAGCGGGTGACCTCGTAGAGCCCGGGCCGGAGGGGGTTGACGAACAGCGCATAGACCACCATCCGCTCCCCGTCCTCCGCTTCCCCGTCGGCGCGCTCCCACGCGGCCAGCGTCTCGGCGGTGGGAGCCTCGCGAGGAAGGCTCCGCGACAGCTCTTCGGCCATCCCGGAGGCCGGCACGAGAAGGGCGAGAAAGAGCAGGCCCGCACGTCTGCTACGATTACGGATTCTCATGGACGGCTCTTCCCATCTCGAGGCCAAGCTCCTCTACCGGAGGCTCGACAGCGTGCTGGCCGCGCTCGACGTCTCGCGCCCCGGCAAGAAGGTCGTGGTGTCGTTCCTCGAACAGGCCTTCCGCACGCTTCGGGAAGACCTGCGCCTCCGCGCCGCCGTCCTCTACGCGGAGGGGCGCGAGGGCTTCACGTTCGTAAAAGCGGTCGGCGACCTGCGCAACCCCACCCGCGATTCCCTCGACCGGGGCGCTCCGCCGGTGTCGCTCGTCCTGCAGCACGGCGTGTACATCTTCCCCGACCCGGCAGCGGAAGGCACGCCGGCCCGGACCGGCATCCTTCCGCGAGGCGCGGCGGCGGCGCTGGCCGTCGGCTCCCGCGGCGACCGCCACCTCATCTTCCTGCTCGTGGGCGAGGGCTGGGTCCGCGAGGAGCTGGACTTCGCCCTCAACACCGTCCGCGCCGCCCTCGGCTCCCGGCTGATGGAGGAGCGCGCGCGCGGCAGCTTCCGGGAAGCGGCCGAGATCCAGCAAAGCCTGCTCCTCGACGAGCTGCCCGAGTTCCCCGGCTACGAGCTGGCCGCGCGCTCGGTGCCGACGGAGGAGGTCGGGGGCGACTTCTTCGACTTCATTCCCTTCGACGGCGAGCTGCTCGGTCTCGCCATCGGCGACGCCAGCGGCCACGGCCTGCCCGCGGCGCTGCTCGTCCGCGACCTGGTGACGGGGCTGCGCATGGGCATCGAGCGCGAGCTGAAGGTGGCGCCGGTGCTCACCAAGCTGAACCGCGTGATCCATCGCAGCCGCCTGTCGAGCCGCTTCGTATCGGTCTTCTACGGCGAGCTGGAGGCTTCGGGCAACCTGATCTACGTCAACGCCGGCCACCAGCCGCCGCTGCTCTTCTCCCGTGGACGCGTGAGCGAGCTCAGCATCGGGGGGACGGTCATCGGGCCGCTGCCCGAGGTGAAGTTCAACCGGGGCGTCGTGCGGATGGAGCCCGGGGACGTGCTCGTCGCCTTGACCGACGGCATCTTCGACCGCCGGAGCAAGGGGGGCGAGTTCTTCGGCGAGGCCCAACTGCACCGCGTCGTCGAGGAGTCGAACGGGCGTCCCGCCGGCGACCTGCTCGACCGCATCTTCACCGCCGCCTTCGCCTTCGGCGACGGCGGGCCGTGGGAGGACGACGCCACCGCGGTCGTGATCCGTAGAAACGCGGCGACCCCAGCGGCTTAGGTCGCCTGCTCAGCGTTTGCCGCGCGTAGCGGAGCGTTTCCTATGCGGCGGAGACGAGGATTGCTGCGCGCCTCCACCAGAGTGGAGCCGCGCCAGCGGGACCTCGCTGACGCTCGGTCCACATTCCGAGTCTCCGCCCTCGACGAAGACACACGCGGAGCGAAGCGCGGCACATCAGCTTAGACGACGCGCCGCCTCGACGATCGAGTCCGCGGAGATGCCGTAGGCCTTCATCAGCTCCTCCGGCTTGCCCGAGCGGGGGATGTCGCGTACGCCGAGGATCTCGACGCGCGTCCGACCCGCGACCGCCGCGGCCACCGCGTCGCCGATGCCGCCCGAGGCGCTGTGGTCCTCGACGGTGACGATCCCGCGCGTCTCCTCCGCCGCCTTGCGCAGCGTGGCCTCGTCGACGGGCTTCACCGAATAGAGATCGATGACCCGGGCCGCGATCCCGTCCTTCCCGAGCGCCTCGTGCGCCTTCAACGCCTCGGCCACCGTCACCCCCGCCGCCACGATCGTCACCCGGTCCTTGGGACTGGTCCTCAGCGTCTTCGATCCCCCCACCGGGAAGGGCTCGCCGTTGTCGTAGAGCACCTTGGTCTTGGGACGCGAGGTGCGGATGTAGACGATGCCGGGGGTCCGGGCGGCCGTCTCCACGAGCCGCTCGCCGCTCACGGCGTCGCTCGGGTAGAGGACGGTCGTGCCGAGGAGCGCGCGCATCATCGCCAGGTCCTCGAGGGCCATCTGCGACGGGCCGTCCTCGCCGATCGAGATCCCGGCGTGGCTGCCGCACAGCACCAGGTGGGACGGCCGCGAGTAGGCGGCCATGCGGATGAAGTCGTAGGCGCGGGTGAGGAAGCAGGCGAAGGTGGACGCGAAGGGGACCTTGCCCTCGCTGGACATGCCGAGGGCCGCGCCGACCATGTTCTGCTCGGCGATGTAGGCCTCGGCGAAGCGCTCGGGGGCGGCGTCCTTGAACTTCTCGCTGAAGGTGGAGTTCTTGACGTCGCCGTCCAGCGCCACGACCTGGGGAGCCGTCCGCGCGAGGGCGGCCAGCGCGCTGCCGTACGCCTCCCGCGTCGCGACCTCCTGCCCCAGCTTGTAGGCGGGCTGCACGCGCGGCTCGCCGGGCGCGGGCACTCGCGTGGGCGCATAGCGCCGCGGCTCGACCTTGATCGTGACCGACGTGTCTCCGAGCTCGGCGAGAGCCTTGCTGAGCTCCTCGCCCTTCTTCACCGGCTTGCCGTGCCAGCCCTCTTTGTTCTCGAGGAAGGACACGCCCTTGCCCTTGAAGGTCCGCGCCACGATGCCGAACGGCTTCCCCTTCGTGGCGCGGGCTCGCGCGTACGCTTCCCTCACTGCCTTCACGTCGTGGCCGTCCACCGCCGCCGCTTCCCAGCCGAAGCCGCGCAGCCGGGAGAGGTACGGCTCGAGGTGATGCTCGTACATGGTGGGGCCGCTCTGGCCGAGCCGGTTGACGTCGAAGACGGCGCACACGTTGTCGAGGCCGTAGAACGACGCGAACTCCGCCGCCTCCCACACCGAGCCCTCGGCGGCCTCGCCGTCGCCGAGGAGCACGTAGACGCGCCCCTCGGAGCGGTCGAGCTTGCGCGCCCAGGCCATCCCCACCCCCGCGCACAGGCCCTGGCCGAGCGAGCCGGTGGCCACCCTCACCCACGGCACGCGCGGCGTGGGATGGCCTTCCAGCCGGCTGTCGAACCGGCGCAGCGTCTTGAGGTCGTCATCGATGCAGCCGGCTTCCTTGAGCACCGACCACAGGACCGGGGCGGCGTGGCCCTTGGAGAGGACGAAGACATCCTGGTCGCGCCCGCTCGGATCGCGGGGGTCGAAGCGCATCTCGTCGAAGAAGAGGACGGAAACCAGCTCCGCCGCGGACATGCAGCTCGTCGGGTGGCCCGAACCGGCCTCCGCGGTCGACTCGAGGCAATCGCGGCGGAGCCGCTGGGCCATCTTGTGCAGGGTGCTGTCGTCAACCGGCATGGTTCAGCGTATCCTTTCCCCGATCATGAACGGGCCTGCCATCGGTTTCCTGGAGACCGGCTCCATCGCCCGGGGCATCGAAGCCACCGACGCCATGCTGAAGACGGCGGGCGTGGAGCTACTCATGACCCTCATCGTACCGCGTGGCAAGTACCTCATCATGATCGGCGGCATGGTGGCCGACGTCGAGTCGTCGATGGCGGCCGGCCGGGAGGTGGCGGGCGAGAGCGTCGTCGACCATTTCCTCATCCAGAACGCCCACCCGCAGTTGCCCGCCGCGATCAAGGGCCGGGTCAAGGTGGATGCGGTGGAGGCGGTGGGCATCATCGAGACCAAGGAGGTCGCCTCCGCCATCTACGCGGGCGACGCCGCGGCCAAGGCCGCGGAGGTCACCCTCATCGAGGCCCGCAACCAGCCCGGCGCCAAGGGCATGGTCGTCCTGACGGGGGACGTGGGCGCGGTGCGGGCGGCGGTCGCGGCCGGCGTCGCCACCATCAAGAAGGAAGGCATGCTCGTCTCCCAGGTGGTGATCCCCCGCGCGCACGAGGCTCTCGCGAAGAGCTTGATGGCCTGAGGCGGGCCTCAGTCCAATATGAAGGTGACGAGCAGGTTCACCTGGTAGCCCGTGATCTTGCCCTTCTTGACGTCCATGCGCTGCTCCTTCACCCACGCCGACGTGACGTTGCGCAGGGTCTTCTCGGCCCGGGCCAGGCCGCTCTCGATGGCATCCTCGAAGCTCTTGCTGGACTGGGCGCTGATCTCGATGACGCGGGCGACGGAGCTCATTTCATCCTCCTTGGGCACGCATTCGCGCTTCCCCCCAAGTCGCTCGCGCGCGAATGAATCGCGCACTCGCTGCTCATTCCGGGGTTACTCGTAGGCTAGGTCCCGCCTCGCGGTGTTGTCAATGGGAGGCCGTGGTTTGGCGGTTCGGTGATCTGTCTCACCACCAGCGGCCAAGACCGTACTATCTTCTATCTATGGGGCGGATGGCCGCCCCGGGAGGAGGACGCATGCTCCGAACCGACATGAAGCCCTTTGCCCTTGGCGCCGGCCTGCTCGCCGGACTCGCCCTGGCGCCGGCGACCGCGGCGGCCCGGCAGCTTCCCGCCGAGACCTCGATCCCGGTGACGCTGGAGACCACCGTCTCGTCGGCCACGAGCCATCCCGAGGACCGCGTCGACGCGCGCGTGCGCGCCGACGTCGTCTCCGGAGGCAAGGTCGTCATCCCCGCCGGCAGCGAGCTGCGCGGCAACGTGGTCAGCGTCCGCCGCTCGGGCAAGGTGAAAGGCCTGGCGTACCTGTCCATGTCCTTCAACGAGTTGGTCGTCAACGGCAAGACGTATCGGATCTCCACCCGGCGCATCGGCGTGCAGGCGAAGCCGAGCCACGGCCGCGACGCTGAGATCATCGGCGGCGGCGCGGGCGCGGGCGCGGTCGTCGGGGCCCTCGTCGACGGCAAGGAAGGAGCGGCGAAGGGGGCTCTCGTCGGCGCCGGAGCGGGCACCGGGGTGGTGCTGGCCACGCGCGGCAAGGAGGTCACCCTCGCCTCCGGCTCGCGCTGGCGCGTCCGTCTGGTGAAACCTGTGGAAATCGATTAGACAATTCGGGGGGGTGCAGACCCAACGAAAGCGCCCCCCCGCGCGCATTCGCGCTCCCCCCCAAGTCGCTCGCTCGGGAGTGAATCCCTCGCTCGCTGCTACGTGCCTTATTGTTCGCTCTCTGCGTGCCTCTGCGGTCTCGGCGTCAAAAAGTAACGCCTGCCTAGCCGGGGCGCCGGGCCAGCGTCGCTTCGTCGGGGTAGGAGCTCACCTCGAGGATCAGCTCCGCGGGCGGCATCTGCCGGGTGGCGATCGCCTTCAAGAGCTGCTCTACCGCGGGCGCTCCCGTCGAAGGCACCACGATGGTCGCGGCCAGCGCGCCCTCGTCCAAGAGCTTCCGCCCGACCTGCGGATGGCCGTCGCAGCCGGTAACGGGGATGCGGGCCACCTCGGGGCGCTGCAGCTTCTCGGCCGCCCCGGCCAGCGCCTTCTTCACGCCGGTCGCCATCTCGTCGCTCTGGCAGGCGACGAGGTCGACGTTCTGTCGTCCCGCCCTCAACATCAGGAGCAGCCAGTCGCCCGCCGCCTTCTCGGCGTCCTCGCTCGTCCAGTTGCCGTCGAGCACCGCGGCGATCGCCAACGTCGAGCCCTCGAGACCCTGCTCGAGCCCGGCCAGGCGGGCCTGGGCCGGTGAGCTGGCGGCCTGGCCCTGGACGCAGAGGACGGTGCCGCCGCGCGGGAGCAGGGCGCGCAGCTGGCGGGCCTGGATGGCGCCGATCTCCCGTTGATCCGGCATCACGATGAACAAAGGCACCTCGGGGAACTCGGCGCGGAGCGTGTCGAGCTTGTCGGGGCGCCGTTGGATGAACGCCCACGGCAGGCCGGCGCGGGCTCCTTCCCGGATCACGCGGTCGAGGGCGGTCTGCAGCACGGGCATGACCACGAGCCCCCGCGTGCGGCCGACGTCGGGACCATGCAGCCACCCGAAGAGCTGCTGGAGCTGCGTCATCACGCTGTTGCCGGCCGAGTGGGGCACGAAGTCCAGCCCGGCCCGGGTCGCCGCGCGCCCCGCGTCGTCGCGCACCATCTCCTGGTACTCGTTCGCCGCGTCGGGGAGGAAGAGGGAGATCACCGGCCGCGGCGTCGTCGTCATCGTGACGCCTCCCGCTCCTGTCTCGGCCGGGCGAGCGCCAGGGTGCGCCTCCGGCCACGTCCGCCTCGCAAGAGGCTACCACGGAGCCCCGCGCTAGCGCCGCGGCGTCGCCCGCCGATCCCGGGTCACTCCGGGCGGCAGCGCCTGCGCGCGCCAACCGGCGCGGGGCGGGACGTTGCGAAAGGTCTCCTGCACGCATTCGCGGAGGGCCGCCGGCGACTGCTCCATCGGTGAGAGGAGGACCGTCCTCTCGTAGTTGTCGTCGCGACGAAAGACGAGCAGCCACCACCCGCCGACCAGGCCGTCGTGGACCTCGATCGTCCAGGAGCCGGCGAGTCCTCTCAGTGCCTCCTGAAACGCGGGCTCCAGGCCCTTGACGAGGGCCGAGCCCCTGACGGTGATCCATGCCATCGGTCCGCTCCCCTCACGGCCGGGAACCGCCCCGCCGCAGGTCTTCGTGTCGTGCCGGTACGCAGACGATGAATGAGGCCGTACAGCGTTGAATGAAAGACGCTTTCCACCGGTTGCGCAGTGACCCGCACCACACCCCTACCTTGAAGCTAGTCCCTGAGCGCCGGATCGCAACCCCAAACACGGCACGGTGACAGATTCTTGCATTGAAGGGCCGCGGCTCAGGGAATCCCTGACCCCGGATTCAGGCATCCCCCGATATGCCCTCGGCGAGGGTGCCCGGCGATGAGGAGGCGACCGGTGCCGCGCTTCCTAGGGCGCGGCGGCAAGGTCCATGGCGGCGAGGGCGAGGATCTTCGTCGAGTCGACGAGATCCTGCACGCCGCAGCACTCGTCCGGCTGATGGGCCAGCTCCAAGGTCCCCGGGCCGTAGGCCACGCAGTGCTCCACGCCGGCGATGCGGGCCACGTGCTTCTGGTCGTAGGTTCCGGGGCTGGCGATGAGCGTGGCCTCGCGTCCCCGCACTTCGGAGATGGCCCGGCCGAGCGCGGCGACCAGCGGTGATCCGTCCGGCGTGCGCACGGGATGGACGATCATCAGGTCCTTGATCCCGTAGCGGAACCCCGGAACGCGCGCGGCCACCCGCTCGAGCAGCGCGGCGATTTCCGCCCGCGCGCCGTCCGGGCCCTCTTCGACCAGGAAGCGGCGATCGAATATGGCGCGGCAGCGGTCGGCCACGCACGGGGTCTGGATGCCGTCGGCCTCCTGCCCGCCCACGACGGCGTTGACGTTGAGCGTGGCCCGTCCCGCGCCTTCGGGCACGACCGGCATCGCGGTGCGTCTGGTGGCCAGCGCCGGCTGCAGCTCGACGCGCACGGCCTCCAGCAGCGCGGCCATGTGATCGATGGCGCTCACCCCGAGGAACGGCATGCTGCCGTGGGCGATGCGCCCCCGCAGCTCCACCTCGAACCACCACACGCCACGATGGCCGATGCAGATGCGGTCGACGCCGAGCGGCTCCGGGATGATGACGTAGTCGGTGCGGCCGCGCGCGATGCGGCCGGTCTCGGCGAGGAAGGCCACGCCGGCGAACCCGCCGCTCTCCTCGTCCACCGTGCCGCTCACCTCGAGGGTTCCGGCGGTCTGCACGTCCGCCCTTCGGAGCGCCTCCACCGCATAGACGGCGGCGGCGAGGCCGGCCTTCATGTCGCCGGTCCCCCGCCCCCAGATCTTCCCGTCGCGCACCTCGCCCCCGAAAGGATCGACCGTCCATCCTTCCCCCGCCGGCACCACGTCGAAGTGCCCGTTGAAGTGGACGAGGGGGCCCTTGCCCTCGCCCGGCCTCGTCCCCACGACGTTGAGGCGAGGATGCCTCGTGGTGTGCTCGGGCCGGCCCTCGGCGGGGAGGTATTCCACCGCGAAACCGCCGCGCTTCAGGCGGTCGCCGATGACGCGCGCGCACTCTTCGTAGCCCTCACCGGGGGGGTTCACGGTGGGCAGCCGCACCAGCTCCGAGGTGAAGTCCACCACCTCGCCCGCCAGCGCATCGACGGCCGCGAGCACGCGTTCCCGAACGTCGGCCATGCCGCGCCAGTGTAACCCACGGCCGGTTGCCCGCTCCGCGGCGCTCGCATAGGCTCGCCCCGTGAACCTCCCCTTGGTGCTGCTGCTCGCCTACTCGGCCCTCCTGATCGCGCTCGGGCTGTGGATCGGGCGGAGGGTAAGGAGCGCGGGTGACTTCTTCGTCGCCGGACGTGGCCTGGGACCGGGCCTCATCTTCGCCACCTTCGTCGCCGCCAACATCGGGGCCGGCTCCACGGTAGGCGCGTCGGCGCTCGGGTATCGCGACGGGATCAGCGCGTGGTGGTGGGTGGGGTCGGCGGGTATCGGCTCGCTCGTCCTCGGCCTCACCGTTGGACCGCGGATCCGCCGGCTGGCCCGGCAGCACGATCTGCGAACGGTGGGCGACTTCCTCGAGTACCGCTACCACCGCAGCGTGCGCGCGATCATCGCCGCGGTGCTGTGGGTGGGAACCCTCTTCATCCTCGCGGGTCAGCTCATCGCGATCGGGTCGATCCTGAACGTGGTGGCCGGCATCCCGAGGTACGCCGGGTCCCTCATCGGTGGTGCCGTCGTCACCACCTACTTCACCGCCGGCGGCCTTCTCACGTCGGCGTGGGTGAACCTGGTGCAGATCGTGGTGAAGCTCGCCGGCTTCTCTCTCGCGGTCGCCCTCGTCCTCGGACGGGTGGATGGCTTCGCGGGGCTGGCCGCCGCCACCCCGGCCGCCGGCGGCTACTGGAGCTTCTGGGCGGGGGGCGGTTCGGGCTGGCCCTATCTGGCGCTGCCGACCCTGCTCATGAATGACCTGCCCATCTCCATCGGCACCCTCGGTCTCGCGGCCGTATTCTCCGCCGAG
>Ga0099828_10000523_pt1 | contig 23600 bp, 18 predicted proteins | sample CZO8metaG_2_FD_79338 | JGI IMG/M metagenome (GOLD analysis project Ga0099828, IMG submission 79338) | Vadose zone soil microbial communities from the Eel River Critical Zone Observatory, Northern California, USA - CZOApr15con2H1.8 metaG | ecosystem: Environmental > Terrestrial > Soil > Vadose... | reverse complement strand
GGGCGGCACCGGTCCCTGCGGCGGCCTGGCCAGCAGGTCAGGAGCCAGGCAGCGGCCGTGGCCAGCCAGCGGGCGTCACCGGAGACCAGCTGCCCGGTCTCCTGCTGCCGTCAGCGGTAGGAGTACTCCTCGGTCGGGAACGCGCCGGCGACGACCTCGCTCGCGAATGACTGGGCAGCCTGCCGGAGCGTCCCTGCGACGTCCGCGTACTTCTTCACGAATCTCGCTGTCTTCGGCGTGAGCCCGGCCATGTCCTGCCAGACCAGCACCTGGGCGTCGCAGCCAGGCCCGGCGCCGATCCCGATCGTCGGGATGGACAGACTCGCCGTGACGGCGGCGGCCAGCCGCTCGGGAACGCATTCGAGCACGACGGCGAACGCCCCGGCGGCCTGCAGCGCCTTGGCGTCGCGGAGCAGCTGCTCGCCGTCCTCGCCGCGGCCCTGGACCCGGTACCCGCCGAACACGTTGACCGACTGTGGCGTCAGCCCGAGATGCGCCATCACCGGGATGCCGGCCGCGACGAGTTCCTCGACCTGCCTGAGCACGCGGTGGCCGCCCTCCAGCTTGACCGCCTGTGCACCCGCCTCCTTCAGGAACCGGGTCGCCGTGGCAAGAGCGGCCTCCGGCGACGCCTGGTACGAGCCGAACGGCAGGTCGGCGACGACCATGGCCCGGCGGCTGCCGCGGACGACGGCGGCGGTCAGCGGGAGCAGGTCATCGACCGTGACCGGGATAGTCGTGTCGAAGCCGAAGACGACCATTGCGGCGGAGTCGCCGACGAGCAGTACCGGGATCCCGGCGTCGTCGAACACCCGCGCGGTCAGCGCGTCGTAGGCGGTGAGCATGGGCCATTTCTCGCCGCGCGCCTTGGCCGCGGCGAGGTCGCGGACGGTGAGCCGCCGTCCGCCGAGGCCTCCGTACAGTGGCTCCGCCGGCACTGCGGTCCGCTGCCTGGTCGCGGCCGCGCCTGGATCACCATGCTGCGATGTCATCAGGATCCTCCTCGTCTCGAGGCGCTCCTACGGCGTCCCCGGACAGCTCGATCATGACACGGCCCGCCGCCGCGGAACAGCCCCGCGAGCGCGCGGCGCCGCCCGGCCTGGCCCTATGGATGCCACATTGCAAGGCACCGCGCCTAGCGATGTGACATCCATAGGCTTCCGGCCCCGGTCGCCCGGGCCTTCCCGGCCGGCAGCCTTCCCGGCCGCGGCGGGTCCTGGCCTTCCGGTCGGCAGGCTCTTCCCGGCCGCCCCGGGCCTTCCCGGCCGCGGCGGTCCTGGCCCTTCCGGTCGGCAGGCTCTTCCCGGTCGCCCGGGGGCCTTCCGCCGCACTTGGCTAAATGCGATACGAAGACGTATCGTATCGATACGGGCCCTTGCCGCGGGCGGTGCCGCGGCGGCTGCGCAGGACAACAACATCTGCCGGGCGAGGCTTCCCGGCGAGCCGAAGGACAGCATGGATTCGCAGACAATTCAGCGGCGCCGGTGGATCATCCTCAGCGTCCTGATCATCAGCCTGGTGGCGATCGTCCTGGACAACACCGTCCTGAACATCGCGCTCAAGACGATCTCCGAGCCCAAGGGCGGCCTTGGCGCGAGCCAGAGCCAGCTGGAATGGGCGATCAACTCCTACACCCTCGTTTTCGCCGGGCTGCTCTTCACGTTCGGGGTGATCGGCGACCGGATCGGCCGCAAGCGCATGCTGATGATCGGCATGATGATGTTCGGCCTTGCCTCGCTGCTGTCGTCCTATGCGCAAACGCCCACGCAGCTGATCTGGGCCCGGGCAGCGATGGGCCTCGGCGGCGCCGCGGTGATGCCGCAGACACTGTCCATCATCACCACGGTCTTCGACCCGAAGGAGCGGCCGCGGGCCATCGGCGTCTGGGCCGGGGCCGTCGGCGTGGCCATCGCGCTCGGCCCGATCCTGGGCGGCCTGTTGCTCGACCATTTCTGGTGGGGCTCGGTCTTCCTGATCAACGTGCCGCTGACCGCGGTGGGCGTGATCGCGATCCTGTTCCTGGTGCCTGAGTCAAGGAGCAATGCGCCGGGCAGGATCGACTACCTGGGAGTGCTGATGTCGATCGCCGGCCTGGTGCTGGTGGTGTTCGGCATCATCCAGGGCGGCGACTCGGGCTCGTGGCTGCGCGCCGACGTGCTCGGGCCGGTCTTCGGCGGCCTCGCCGTGCTTGCGGCCTTCGGCTGGCATGAGTCCAGGATCGAGCACCCGTCGCTGGACGTGCGGCTGTTCCGGGATCCGCGGCTGTCGTCCGCCGCGGGCGCGATCGCGCTGGTGTTCTTCGCGCTCGCGGGCGCGTTCTTCTTCACCAGCTTCTACCTGCAGAACGTGCGCGGCTACAGTCCGCTGCACGCGGGCCTGCTGACCATCCCGCTCGCCGTGGGCCAGCTGCTCTGCGCGCCGCGCAGCGCGGTCCTGGTCCGGCGGTACGGCGCGAAGATCGTCTGCGCGAGCGGGCTACTGCTCGTCGCGGTGGCCATGGCCGGCTATCACCTGCTCGGCACCGGAACCCCGATCCTGGTGCTCGAGGTGATCTTCTTCATCCAGGGCGCCGGGATGGGCACCGTGATGCCGCCGGCCACCGAGCTGGTGATGTCGGTCGTCCCCAGGAACCGTGGCGGCGCAGGGTCGGCGATCACGAACATCTCGCGGCAGGTCGCTGTCGCGCTGGGCGTTGCCGTCCTCGGCTCTATCCTGGCCCAGGCATACCGCAGCCAGCTGGCTCCGCGCCTCGCGGTGCTGCCGGCCGCGGCCAGGAGGCCGGCGACCGCGTCCATCGCGGCGACGCAGGCGGCCGCGCAGCATCTGGGTCCGGCGGGTCGGGGCCTGCTGGCCGCGGCCGACCGCTCGTTCGTGCAAGCCATGCACATGACCTCAGTAATCTCGTTCAGCATCGCGGTGCTTGGCGCTGTGGTGGTGGCGATCTGGATGCCGGGGCGGAAGCCTGCCGCGGCTCCGGCGTTGCCGGCGGGCGCCGGGGCGGGCACGGCGGTTGCAGGCCAGCCGGCCAACGGTGCCGGCGCCACCGGTGCCTGGGCGAGCAGCGCGGCCGGCAACGGTGCCAGGGCCGGCACTGCCGGGGCGCGCACAGTGGTCGCAGGTCGGCCGCATGACGGTGCCGCGGCCAACGGTGCCGGCGCCACCAGTGCCTGGGCGAGCAGCGCGGCCGGCAACGGTGCCAGGGCCGGCACTGCCGGGGCGGGCACGGTGGTCGCAGGCCAGCCAGCCAACGGTGCCGCGGCCGACGGTGCCGCGGCCGACGGTGCCGGGGCCGATGGTGCCGCGGCCAACGGTGCTGGCGGCAGCGGCTCTGGGGCCAAGGGGGCTGCCGTCACGCCAGCCCAGGCCGCCGGGCGGAGAGGCGATATGGCATGAGCACGGCTGAGACGGGCCTGGCGCAGGACGACCAGCCGGCGGCACTGGCCGGGCAGCGCCGGCCTGGCCGGCCGCGCAGTGAGCGCGCGGACCGCGCGATCATGGACGCCACGCTGAGCCTGTTCGCCGAGTCCGGCGCCGCCGGCCTGTGCATCGAGAAGGTCGCGGCCCGGGCCGGTGTCGGCAAGGCGACGATCTACCGGCGCTGGCCGGGCAAGGAAGACCTGCTCCTGGATGCGATCGCGTGGCTGAAGGCGCCACTGCCCGAGCCGCGCGGCCAGTCCGTGCGGGAGGATCTCCTGATGCTGCTTGAGGCCATGTGCGAGCAGTTCGCCGATCCGCGCCAGGCACGGGAGTTCGCGTTGCTGCTGGGTGAGGGTGCGCGCTACCCGCGGCTGATGACGCGGTACAGCGAGACGGTGATCGAGCCGCGGCGCGAGGTGATCAGGAGCGTGCTGCGCCGCGGCGTGGCGACCGGCGAGCTGCGTGCCGACGTCGACATCGATGCCGCGCTTTTCATGCTGACCGGCTCGGTGCTCGCCCGCAGCAGGCACGGCGACATCCCGGTCGAGCCCGGCTATGCCAGGCGTGTCGTGGACGAGCTGCTGAGCGGCCTCGGTGCGCGCTGAGCAGTCGGCCGGCCTGGCTGTCAGCCGCACTGCCATCGCGGCAGTGCGCGCTGAGCAGTCGGCCGGCCTGGCTGTCAGCCGCACTGCCATCGCGGCGACCGCCGAGCTGATCCGCCCGCACGTCCGCCGCACGCCGGTGATCAGCGTGGACCGCGCCGACTTTGGCCTGCCGGCCGGGGAAATGGTGCTCAAGCTGGAGCAGCTGCAGCACTCGGGCTCGTTCAAGGCCCGCGGCGCGTTCAGCAACCTGCTGCAGCGCGAAGTGCCCGCGGCCGGCGTGGTCGCGGCATCCGGCGGTAACCACGGCGCGGCGGTGGCCTATGCGGCCGGAATGCTCGGCGTGCCCGCGCGGATCTTCGTGCCGGAGGTGTCGTCAGCGGCGAAGGTCAGCCGGATCCGCTCGTACGGCGCCGATCTTGTCGTGTCGGGCGCTTCGTACTCGGATGCGCTGGCGATCAGCCAGGACTGGACGGCCAGGGTGGGCGCGATGCCGGTGCACGCCTACGACCAGGCCGAGACCATGCTGGGCGCCGGGACGGTCGCGATCGAGCTTGGCGAGCAGGCACCCGGCGTCACTACCGTGCTGGCCGGAGTCGGCGGCGGCGGGCTGCTGGCCGGCATCTGCGCCGCCTACGCGGGCCAGGCACGGGTGGTCGGCGCCGAGCCGGCCGACGCGCCGACGCTCACCTGCGCGCTGAAGGCTGGGCGGCCGGTTGACGCCCCGGTCGGCAGCGTGGCTGTTGACTCGCTCGCCCCGCGCCGCGTCGGCGAGCTGACGTTCGGGGTGATCTCCCGGTATTCCGAAAGCGTCGTGCTGGTCAGCGACGAGGCGATCCTGCGGGCGCAGCAGCTGCTCTGGGACCGGCTCCGGGTGGTGGCCGAGCCGGGCGGCTGCGCGGCCCTGGCCGCGCTGCTGTCCGGCCAGTACGTTCCAGGGCCCGAAGAGGCCGTCGCGGTCATCATCAGCGGCGCGAACACGGCCGCGGTCGACTTCAGCCGCTGACCTGGCGTCTTATCCGGCGGCAAGCCGGTTCCAGGCTGTGCGGGCAGGCGGGGATATGTCCGGGAAGTCGGCCCTGGGTGTGCGCCGCTCCTGTCCGCCTCGTCGGTCACCAAGCCGCGCAAGATAGCCGACGACAAGCCGTAGGAGGCGGTGCGGCTGGCCTGCGTCGAGGTGACCTGCCGGGAGCCTCGCCTGCGTCACCCAGAGCTATGGCGTCGTCCCGCCATGACGCGCCCCAGCGGTTTCAGGCCGCCTCTGCATGCCGCGTGGATCCCTGGCTGGAGGAGTGACCAGGTGTCTCATCGGCTGCGGTGAGCCGCCGTGGCGTAACTCGTGATCGCGATGATGAAGCCCATGGCCATCAGCAACGAGTCGCCTGGGTGGCCGCCGTCGATGAGAAAGGTGAGGCCGCCCAGAATCGCGAGCGCGATGGCGGCCACCCCGATGGCCGAGGCGATGAGCCACGGCCGCCGGCGAGCCGCCACAGCGAGCCCGGCGAGCACCAGCGCGATAACCAGGAGCGCTATGCCGAGCACCATGTGGGCGTACAAGAACACGGCAGCGCGGCCGGTCACGTTGCCGGATGCCGGGATCGTGACGTACAGGTTCACGACCATGCCCAGGACGAACTGCGCGAGGAGCAGCAGCGTCATCGCGACCGCGAGCCGGCGCAGCCGACGCTCGGATCGCGTCGGCCGGCCGGCGAGCGGCACCATCACCGGGTCAGGCACATGGCCAGGGGCTGCCGAGGTCATCGGTCTTCCCCTAGGTGCGCGGCCGGGGCTCCCCGCGAAGGCTGGGTCGCCTGGCCCTGGCGGCGCAGCCGGGGGTAGAACCGCCGCAGCAGCATGATCGCGACGACGGACAGGATGAGGATCGCCGCCGCGACGGTGACGAGGGCCGCGTTGGGGTGGGCCGCCAGGCCGAGGAGCATCGAGATACTGTCGAGGATCCGGCACCCCATCGCGACCGGGAACGACCACCGCCGGCCCTGGGCCAGGCCAGCGGAGCTCGCCAGGGTCACGAGCCCGATGATGGCGGTCGCCACGATGGCGGGGATCGGCGGCTCGTTCGGGCTGTGACTGTGCGCCGCCAGCATGAGCGGCACCGCCACCAGGTCGCCAACGCCGAGGACGGCGAGCAACACGATCGCGGGCTTAATTCCAGGACTCATCTGATGTTCCTCCCTGCGAATTGGTGATGTCATCGTGAGCCCGCGGTCCCTGTCGTTGCGTCCGCCGCCGGACGGAATCCGGCGCGGACGCGTCCGTCCCTGGAGGGAGGGCGCGTCAGGGCCTGGCGCTTGCGGCAGGGTCCCGCGCAACCCGCGACCGCGCGAAATGCCTACCGGGACGACTCGACGCGAGCAGGATCGCCCTGGCGGGGCAGGCGGGCCAGCACTCGCCATCCGCCGTCTCCGGACGGGCCGGCGCTGAGGTCGCCGCAGCAGGCGGCCACCCGCTCCCGCATGCCGACTAGCCCCCGGCCACCCCCAGCGCGCTCAAGCGCGGACGGCGCGGCGGCCGGCGGCCCGTTGACCACGCCGATCTCGACGTGTCCGTCGGTCCCATGGATGGTGATGTCGGCGGACGTCCCCGGCGCGTGCTTGAGCGCGTTCGTCAGGCTCTCCTGGATCAGCCGGTAAGCCGTTTCAGAGGCGCCGGGCGACAGGCCCCCGAACGATCCGGTGAACCGGCAGGTGACCGCCAGTCCGGCCGCGGATGCCCGCGCGACAAGTTCGTCAACCAGCCGCATCCAGTCGGCGCCGCACGGCGGCGGTTCGTAGTCCAGCAGCTCGACCAGGCGGCCGATCTCCGCCTCGGCCTGCCGGGCGGCCTCGCCGATGGAGTCGAAGGCCTCGGCGGCCAGTGACGGGTCCGTCGCGGTCAGCCGCTGCCCGGCGCTCGCCTGGATCACCATCACGCTGACGCAGTGCGCGACGATGTCGTGCAGTTCCCGCGCGATCCTGGCCCGCTCGTAGCGGACCGACTCGGCGGCGAACAGCTCCCGCTCTGCCTCCAGCTCGCGGCCGCGGGCAGTCAGCTGCTCGGTTAGCTGGCGGCGCGACCGGGCGACGAGCCCGGCTGCCCACGGGCCAGCCGTGACCATGGCGACGAACGGGTTGAACTGACCCACCGCGAGTTGCAGCCCGGCGATGAGCAGGAGGAGCACGAGAACCGGCCGGGCCAGGCGGGCATCGGCGCCGAGCGAGTAAGCCAGCGCGAAGACCGGGACAAACAGCACGCTGAACGGCTCGCCAGTGGCTGATCCCGCTACCCCGGTCAAGCCGAGCAGGACGGCGGCCGCCGAGGCGGCCCACCCGGGATGAGCGCGCCGCACGATCAGGCAGCCGCAGACCCCGGCACCGCATGCCGCAAAGAGCAGGTGGCGCCCATCGCTCAGCAAACCTGCAGCCATATCGAAGGACAGCAGAAAAACGGCAAGAACGAGGGCCAGGATGGTGTCGCCGCGCCGGCTGTCGGCCACCCGCCAGAGATGGCTGACGGCATCAGGCATGGCCGGGGGTCAGCGGCAGCCGCACGAGCGCGTCACAGCGGCCGGAGCTGGTGTCGATGCGCAGGCTGCCGCCCAGGAGCGCGGCCCGCTCGCGGGCGACGGCGAACGTTCTCGCCGGATCTGCCTGCTGGCCCGCGGGGCCGGCCACGCGCAGTTCCAGGGCGTCGGGACCGAACCGCACCCGTACGTCAATGCGCGCATCGGGGGCGTCATCCAGCGCGCCGAGAAGATGCTCTACGATGCGGTATCCCGACAGTTCCACGCCCGCGGGCAGCGCGCGAGGGCTGCCCGCGACGCTCAGCCGGGCGTCGGCGCTGGTGGCGCGCTCCAGCAGGTCGCCGAGCTGGGCGAGCACTGGCTGCGGCTCGGTTGGGGCCTCCTCCCTGAGGGTGCCCACGACCTCGCGCATCTGCGACAGCGTGGCCCGCCCGCTGTTCTCGACAGCGGCGAAGGCGCCCCGCGCCCCGACCGGGTCGCGGTCAACCAGCTCGCGTCCCGCCGCCGCGGCCTGGGCCATCGCGGTGATCCGGTCGCGCAGGAAGCTGTCGAGATCCTCCGCGACGCGGGTCCGGTCGGCCGTCACCGCGAGCCGCGCGGTCTGCTCCCGCTGCGCACGGAGCTCTGTGTTCCGCTGCCGGAGTTCCGCCGCTGTCAGGCTGCGGGACCGCGCCAGCCGCCCGGCGAGGCAGAAGCCCGCCACGATGGGCAATCCCGCGACCAGGAAACCTGGGCCGAGCACCGGGTCGAAGAACGCCTGAGCGATCACCGCGCCCAGGCCGAGCATCATTCCGGCGGCCAGCCTGCGGCCCGTGCATCGGGTCCCGGTAAAGAACGCGATCGCGAAGACCGCGGGCAGCGCGGCGCCGCAGCGGACCATCGGGCCGAAGATCAGCCCGTTCAGCGGCGCTGCCGCGGCCACCGTCGCCGCGGCCACGACCGGCGCCCGGCGCTGCCACGCAACGGGCAGCGTCATGGCCAGCGCGCCCGCAGCCGCGACCGCGCCGCCGTGCGGATACCCGGTCTTCGGCACTCCGCTGGCCAGGCCGATGGCGATCAGGCTCAGCAACCCCGCGAGCATGACGTCGCCGCGGCCGACCTCACGCAGGCCCCACACGGGCCGCCACAGCCAGCGGCCCAGGCTCATCCGGTTCACGGCAGCCCCTTCGCCGACGATCCATTGTCCGCGCGGCCAGGCCGCCGGCGCTAGCCTCCGTCTCGAACTAACAATCCCAAGTTAGGCATAACCCGCGGTCCGGGCGTCCTTCCTGAGGACGACGTGCCGGCGAGGCCGTCCCCCGTCAGAGGGAGGCTGCCCGGAGGGCGCTTGGCTAGCATGGTCGGTGATCGACCTGCGAGGGGCGAGTTGCCGTGACCACCATTCCGAGCGGTTCGAGCACCGCGGCCGGCCGGCCGATCTCTGTTGTCATCGCCGACGACCAGCGGCTGGTTCGGGCGGGGTTCCGCGTCATCCTGGCTGGCGAGCCGGACATCGACGTGGTCGGCGAGGCCGCAGACGGCCGGGAAGCCGTCGAGCTTGTGCGCACGCTGGCTCCGGCTGTCGTCCTGATGGACATCCGGATGCCGAACATGGACGGGCTGACCGCGGCCAGGCGCATTCTCGGGCACTCAGCCAGCCGGGTTATCATCCTGACGACCTTCGACGCCGACGAGTACGTCTATGAGTCGCTCAAGATGGGTGCGAGCGGATTCCTGCTGAAGGACGCGCCGCCCGACCAGCTTGTGGGCGCGGTGCGGTGCGTCGCGGCCGGGGAGGCGCTGATCGACCCGTCCATAACCAGGCGCCTGATCGGGCGGTTCGCTCGCGCTGCCCGCCCGGCGTCGTTCCTGCCGCCGCAGCTGAAGGAGCTCACCGGGCGGGAACTGGACGTGCTGCGACTGGTCGCCCGCGGGTTGGCCAACGCCGAGATTGCGGCGGAACTGATCGTGGAGGAGAGCACCGTCAAGACCCACGTGAGCCGGATCCTGATGAAACTCGGGCTCCGCGACCGGGTGCAAGCCGTGGTGCTCGCCTATGAGTGCGGGTTCGTGGTGCCGGACGAGCGCACCTGACCGGCTCACGCCCGCCCGGCAGCGATCTGCACCGGCGGGCGTGGGCCGGACGAGCGCACCTGACCGGCTCACGCCCGCCCGGCAGCGATGAGCGCAGGCGGGCGTGACGACCGCGGATCACCCGGCGAGTGGTTCGTGCTGGCTCGCGCCGGTGATGCGGCCGGACACCGAAGCGCCCAGGGGCGGGAGGTCCCACTCGTCATCGGGCGTGCGCAGGATGGCTCGGGCCGCTGGGACGCAGCCCACGGCGAGCAGGCCGAAGGCCGCGACGTCCAGACCGCGGCTTCCGATCGTGTGCGCGACCAGGTGCCCGAGATCACCCGCGACGATCGCGGACGCGGCCCACAGCCGCACCGCGAGTACACGCCACAACGCGATGCCCAGCATCGCCGTCCCCGCCAGGTGGCCCACGACGAAGATCAGCGTCATGACCACTATTGCCGGGTTCGCCATGAAGTGGCTCCAGATCGTGGGACTGCCACCGCGCGCCGCCAGTTCATACATCAGGGCGTCGCCAGCTGAAACGAACGCCAAGGCTTCCCAGCCGACCAGGGCCAGTACGCAGCCGACGCCCGACAACACAGGTGCGCCGCGGACGCTGAGCCGGTAAAGGCCCAGCACGAAGAACGGCAGCACGAGAGTGGCGGCCACCGACACGGCCAGCTCGGCCCGCGCCTCGCCGAGATGAGCATGGAAGGCGGCGAAGACCTGCCGCCCGTTGCCGTCTCCGACCGATGGCACGAGCGCGGCCAGCGCGCCTACCAAGATCGGGACGGCGACAACGCAGAACGCGGTGGCGACCCGCCTGGCGGGCCGCAGATCGGTCGGGCTGGTCCTGATCATGACGGTGACTCCCTGTAGCGTCAGGGCCCGCGTCCACAATTCCGCGGGCCACGTGGACTCGACGCTAGATCTGGATGTCAGGGGTCTCGTCGGTCTGCGGAAGGAACCTCAGAAGGCTCGCTCCCTCCCGAGGCGGACCCAGGCCAGCTGGGCCGAGTTCGGCCCGGCACAGCGCCGCGAAAGCCAGCAGCGCCTGCACGGTGACCGGTCACGAGGAGAAGGAGGTGACCGGCCACTAGGAGAAGGATGAGTGCGGTCGCCCCGAGGGACAACGCGAAGCCGGCCGTGAACCGTGGCGGTACATAGCTCCAGGTCACAACGCCTGGTCCGGGCGGAACGTCGACGGCTTGGACGAGACCGGCTCGGCGGACAACCAGTGTGGTCGTCGGGCCGAGCCGGGGATGCCAGGTGGCGCTCCAGCCCGCGGTCGCCGCAACAGAGCGAACGACGCGGACACCGTGGGGAGAGAACACTGCAGCTGCCGTCGGCTCGGCAGCTGAACCGGCCACACGTCTCGCCGATGCGCCTGACGTTGATCGCCCAGGAAGTGCCTCGAGGCTGAGCGGGCCTCGGGCGAAGTGGTCGGCGAAGACCGCAAAGGACCCGTCGTGGCCGGCGTATCCCCACCGTGGCGGCAGGAGAGCGTTCTGAAGCTGACCATCGGCTACGAACACGTTTCCGTTCGAGTCGGCTACGGATGCCGGACCGAGATGGGCTGGTTTGCCGCCAGCCCGGGCGACCACTGCGACGCTCATCACCGGATGAGGAAGGCTGATCGCAAGCAGCGAAGCACCCGGCGCGCTCACAGGGAACCAGTGTGTCGAACCACCCGACGTCATGAGCCCGATCTGAGTCCCGGCTGCCACGTCTAGCCTGGCATCCGCGTCAGGCACCTCGAGCCGTGACACCTCAATTGGTGTGCCGAAGTACCAGGTGGCCTGGTGATCCGCAGCGATATCGCGCTGGCCGGCTCCGGGTGGTCCGGGGGAAGGCCCGGATCCCCCGGCAGCGGTGATCAGGTAGCTGGGCACGGTGAGCATGATCGAGGTGTCGAGCTGGTCGAGAGTCCCGTCACTTACGGCTCTGGGATCGAGCACATCCTGCCCCTGGCCCATGGCTTGGTGCGACCCGGTCGCCGATGCGTAGAAGCCGTCGACTAGTGACGAATACCCCTGGACCGATGGTGTGGCGCTGATGGCGTTGAGATCGGGCGAACCCATGAGTGGCAGCTCGTGAGCATCGAGCTGGTCAGGATCGTAGATAGCGAAACGTCCCGAATATCCCAGCGCTGCGATCGGGCGCGGGGCTGGCGCTTGTGCCGCTGTCTGGTCTCCGGGATGACCAAAGGGGATCATGTTGGCTGCCCCGGCGCCATGGCTGGCCGTCGCATTCACGCTGCTGTCAAGACCAGGAAGGACCGCGACCACCCCGAGGAGCGTGAAAACGACCAGATCAATGACGATGAGACTGCCAAGCCAGCGCGAACGCAGCCTCGGATGAAGGTGCCGTCCGAAGATCACGAACGCGATGGCTCCAGCACCGATCAGCGCGTACGGGACAAGCCACGGCTTGAGGCGGCCATCGGCGTTGACGGCACCCGGGCTCACCCTCAGCCAGTGCAGGAGGCCTGCGCCCCAGGAAAGGCCGAGAACGACGATGGCGATCATGGCGAGCGGGGGCAGGACACCGAGGACCGTCTCCAGATCCATCCGGCGGTTGCCGTGGGCTCGGCGGAACCGGAACCGGCGGCTCTTCTCGCTGAGCGGCTGGTCGGCCCAGTATGCGAGCAGGACGGCGAGCGCCAGGTCCGCCACGAGGATGTTGCGGCTTTGCAGCCGCTGATCACCGAAGAGGGGCAGATGAGCGAGCAGGGACCCGAAGGGGGTGTTGCCGCCGAGCGCGAGGACGACCCCGACGAGCGCCATGAAGTGCCACACGAGCCACTCAGGGGGCCGCGGTCGCAGCCGGAAGCGGCTGAGGAGGACGGTCGCGGCGACGAGCGGGAGGATCCCGACGTAGCCCGTCACCTCGGTCAGGTTGTAGTTCGCGAAGAAGCTCGGCTGCCCGAACGAGCCGGAGCCGCCCATGAGATCGGGCACCAGCATCAGAAGCAGCCATCTGTGCGGGAGCGAGCCCGAATTGAAGAGGGCCACCGAACTCCCCGCTCGCTGGGAAGTGCCGATGACGGCCAGGCCGGGCATCCACTGAACCGCGCCGAGGCATGCGCCGAGCGCCAGGCCTGCGGCTACTGAGATGGCCGCCGGGCCCCAGCGGCGCCCTTGGCGTGCGATCCGCCAAGCCGCATAGATAAAAACGATCACACAGGCGTCGTCGATGGCACGCGGCTCGCCGGCCAGGATCGTGAGGCCAAACGCTCCGGCCAGGACGCCGGTCCAGCTAAGTCTGGAGGCGGCGCTCCGGGCTTCTGTGAGCCGCAATACGCAGAGCAGCTGCGCAGGCACCCAGCTCATGCCGGCCACCAGCCCAAAGTGGGTCACCTGGGCCGACATGGCCCCGGCGAACGCGAACGAGAGTGCCCCGAGCAGGCTCGGCAGGCTCGCCAGGCGAAGGGCCCGCAGGAAGAAGAACATGCCGAGCCCAGCCGCCGCCCAGGTGAGGATCATGTTGAGCGTCCACGCGGCGGTGCCTGGCAAGATGGCGAACAGGAACGTGAGCGGGTACGCGGCACCGGCGTTCCAGTCGCCGATCAAGGGTGCGCCGGTCCAGATGTACGGGTCATACAGCGGCAGCTGGCCGTTTCTGATCTGGTGTCCGGCGAGCACGCGCAGCGGAAAGTTCTGCGTCAGATCGTCACCGGGAAGAACCGGATGCCCGAGCAGCGCGGGGACCCCGAAAACGATGACCGGCAGCGCGACGAGAAGGACGACGGCCGCAGCATCGCCCGGCCAGCGCCTGGACGCTCGCGTGCCGAGCACACGGGACGTTCTCATTCCCAGCGTCGGTGACAGCTCAAGCCCCACAGGGACACTCTTGCAACAGAAGCCGGAACGATCCTGGGAGGGGTCCTTCACCGACCCACCAGAGTCACCCCAGTTGCCCCGACGGGCAACCGGCCCTGAACTGGCCAAATCTCACAGCGACTCGTCACAGCGGCGGCCTGCCGGCCTGTTTCCGCCGTATATCTGGCGTTACACGAGCCCGAGGGGCGAGGTGATCCTCGATCACCCTCCCTGCCGAATATGGCAGTCGGCGGCGCCCAGCCCGCTCAGTGCCGCAGTCGGCGGGTTCCCGGCCGCAGACACCGGGCCTGCCCGGCACGGGGAACGTGCCGGGCAGGCCCGGGCTGGTGCTTGTCAGGGCACCTGGCGATGGCGCCAGGCGCCGGCGGTCAGATGGTGACCTTGGTGCAGTTGCCGGCAGTCGCCGGGTTGGTCATGACCGGGCTGGTGTTCGTGCCGCCGAACCGCGCGACATCGGGCGTGCCGTACTCGGCGTCCTGGCCGAACGCCCGCTTGGTCACGCCGGGCAGGACGTTGCCGAAGTTCCAGACGCAGGCTCCGCCTGGCGCTCCGGTGCCCGCGAGGCGCTGGGTGTTGTTGAGACTCCAGAACGGGTAGAACTTCGAGCCCAGTGGCTTCACGTCGCAGTTGTTGCCAGTGACGACGTTGCACAGGAACTCGGACGCAGGCACGTCCGTCTCGAACTGAATCTGCGGATAGAGATTCCCCGACTGGTCGAATGGGCCTATGTACCTGAACGAGGTCGGCTGGTTTGCCGTCCCGTTCGGCCAGGTGCCCGGCCGGTAGTCGGTTCCGTCGAAGTCCAGGTCTCCGTTCTGGAACAGGTTGTTGACGCAGAAGGCGACCGGCGAATGCTCTTGCCTCGCCTTGCCGTTGATCAGCACGGTGCGGTTGCCCTGCTTGAAGCAGGCACCATCGGAGAACTCGCAGTTCTGGCCGCTGCCCGCATTGTTACTCGGGCAGGCGATCGGGCCGGTTGTGCCCTCCGTTCTCGCGTGCGCGCAGATGCCGGTGTTGGCATTGCACGGGCCCTCGCCAACCGCATGCCGGCCCTCAGAGCCGCCCATGCAGGTCTGGAACACCTGCTTGTCGACGAAGCCGCCGCCCAAGATGGAGATCGGGAACTGATGCCGCACGGAGCTGCAGGACTCGGAGTGGCCGATCTCCTGCTGCATGAGCACGCCGCCCTCAAGCGCGGCCCATGGCACCTGGTTCTGCTGCGCGGCCGTCGCGTACTCGGCGTGGAAGGTGAACGGAGTCCCGTTGCAGGTCTTCACGTTGGTGTTCATGAAGCCATTGCCTGCGCTGGCGACCATGAAGCCGGTCTGGCCGGTGGTAAGGTCCGTGATCCTGGTCGTGAACCCGCCCGGCGGGTCGCTGATCGAGACCCGTAGCACGTCGCCCGAGTTCATCTTCAGCGTCTGGCCGTTCGGGGTCTGCGTGGAGGCGTTGGCAAGCTGCGGACTCGGCGGCCCGGCAGGAACGCCGTTGCGCTGCAGGAAGGCGAAGTTGACGGGTTCCGTACAGGCCGGGTTGATGAAGGCGAAGTTGAATGTCGCCGCCAGGCTGTCGATATTCAGGGCCGAGCACCATTGGTTGCGGCTGCAGCTGACGTTGTCCTGGAACGGCGCGAAACCGGGCGGATAGAACTGCAGTTCCATGAACGCGGATCCGGCGTCGGTCTTGGCGCCGAGTCCGGTGTTGCTGTCGCTGTCTGGCTTACAGGGATTCTGCGGATAGGACTTCGGGTCGCAGATCGGCAGCCCGAACCATGGTGCGACGCTCAGCTCACCATACTTGGTGACGCTGCCCGAGGCGGTCGGCTGCAGCCTGGGATCGCGCGGCAGCTTCGTCAGGTAGGTCATCGTGTTACCGGACCCCGGCGTGTTCGAGATGAACTTGACGCTGGGCTCGTCATGGCCGATGTAGTGGCCGTTGTCTTCGAAGCGGGTGGCATGCCACTTGCCGTTGACCAGCTTGCCGTGCCGGTTGACGGGGTCGGTGCAGCGCATCCTCCCGCCCGGGCTGAGCGACGTGTACTTCGTGCTGTAGCCGTTGCAGTCCAGCTGGTTGACGCGGTTGGGCTGCACTACCCTGGGGTGGCTGGCCCGCACCGTTGCCCGGCTCGCCATCGCCCGCGCCGGACCCTGGACCGAGGCCTGGCCGGCCGTGGCCATGCCGAGGCTGGCCAGGCTCATGACGGGCGCAAGGATCAGCACCCATGCCGCTCTATGCCGCCTCAATCTACGAACACCCATCCGTGTCTCACCTCTCGCTCAGGCCGGCCCGCCATTGGGCATGCTGCGCTGGCGCCACTGGGTGACCCCCCTGCTGACCAAGGCACAGTGACCCCGGCGAAGGTAACAAGCGGCCAGATCACGGTCAAGGCCCAGTACGCCCATTCCCGGCATCGATATCGGGTCGAGACTAGCCGTTTACCGCCACCCGGCAGCTGGCAGGCCGGCTGGCCGGCGTGTCGGTAGGCCGGCGAGTAACCAGATGGCCCGAGCGAGGTGGATCCGCCGGGCCTGCCCCGCACATACTGGCATGCCGGACAGGCCCCGGGCGGCCACCGGGCGGCCGTCAGCCGAGTCCGGTATGTTCGCCGCAGGACATCCGCGACTGCGGCAGGGAGAAGCGGTGCGACTTACCAAGCTCGGGCATGCCTGCGTCAGGCTCCAGAAGGACGACGCGAGCCTGGTGATCGATCCCGGGATCTGGAGCGGCCCCGATGCGCTGACCGGGGCAACCGCAATCCTGATCACGCATGAGCACGCGGATCACCTGGATCCGGCCAGCGTGCGCGCCGCGCTGGCGGCGGACGCCGGGCTGCAGGTGTGGACCAATGCCTCGGTGGCCGCGCAGCTCGCGGCCGACGGCGCCCGGGTGCACGTGGTCAGCCACGGCGACACGTTCACCGCCGCTGGATTCGATATCCATGTCTACGGCCAGGAACACGCCGTGATTCACCGTGACATTCCGGTAGTCCTGAATACCGGATTCGCCGTTGACGGCGAGATCTTCCATCCCGGGGACTCGCTGACGGTGCCCGAGCACCACGTCGCCACCCTGCTGCTGCCTGCCAACGCGCCGTGGCTCAAGGTGAGCGAGATGATCGACTACGCTCGCGAGGTGGCGCCGCAGCGCGCTTACGCGATCCACGACGGGCTGCTCAACGCCAACGGGCTTGGCCTGATGCAGAGCCTGCTGCGGCTGGGGCCGGGACCGGCCGGGCCGGCCGGCGCGGAGTACGTCCGGCTCGAGCCGGGCACCAGCGTCGAGCTGTGAGCCGATCCGGGACTGCCGGGCTGATGCGGGACGGAAACCGATGCCGGGCGAGCACTGGCTGGCTTGCTACGCGGTCCTGCTGCTCAGCTAGTCCGCGGCGAGTCCGCGGCGAGCTGAGCACCTCGGCGACGGCGGAACAGCTTCGTCCCGCTCGTTCAGACGGCCCGGGGCCCCGCGAGCCCGTCGCCGCGGTCGAGGAGTTCGGCTGCCCCCCGGACAACGCACCGCAGCGGGTCGTCCACGACGAGCGCGGGCAGGCCGGTGGCCGCCTCGATCCTGCTGGCCAGGCCGGGGAGCAGGGCTCCGCCCCCGGCCAGGCGGATCTTGCCCCGCACCACGTCTTCCGCGAGATTCGGCGGGATATCCGACAGCATCTCCTGCACCGAGTCGGCGATCCTGGCGACCAGGCGCTCAAGCGCCGCTGCCACCAGCCGCCCCGGCACCTGCTCCACCCGCGGCGTCCGGCGCGCCGCGTCGACGCCCACCGCCTCCACCCAGCCGGTCTCGGCTGCGGCAAGGCCAAGCGCCATCTTCAGTCCCCTGGCGGCGTTGCGGCCGATGAGCAGGCCGAACTCGGCCTTGACGGCTTGCACGATCGCCTCGTCCATGGCGTTGCCTGCCAGCCGCAGCGACCGGGAACGCACTACGTAACCGCCGGCCAGCACCGCGGCTTCGGTGGTCCCGCCGCCGATGTCCACGATGAAGGCGCCGGACCCGTCGGCGAGGCCGAAGCCGGCGCCGGCAGCGGCGGCGACCGGCTCGTCGATGAGCCTTACGGTGCACCGGGGCCTCGATGCCCCGATTGCGGCGGCCAGTGACCGCCGCTCCACCCAGGTAGCGCCGCCCGGTACGCAGACCACCGCCGAGGGCCGCAGCAGGCCGCGATGCGGCAGGGCCCGGCGCAGGAACGCCTGCAGCATGGCGGTGGCCGCGTCCAGGTCGGCTATCACCCCGTCGCGCAGCGGATGGACGACCTCGACGTCCTGGGGCTCCTTCCCGGTCAGGGCGTCCGCGGCCTTGCCCGCCGAGGCCACCCGGCCGGTTGCCCGGTCAATCGCTATCGCCGAGGGCTCTTCGAGGACGAGCCCGCGGCCGGCGACGCAGATGAGCGTATTGACCGTGCCGAGATCGATCGCTACACCCGCCCGCAACCGCATGTCACCCGTCCTTAGCCCGAAATGCTCCGACTCCTCAGTATGGTGGCCCTCGGTACGGCATGGGCGCCGCCGGAATGACCTTCAGGCCCGCCATTCCCGCGCCGGGCGCCGCGACCTGCCGCGGCGGGCGGCCGCTGATGCGGGCATTGCAAGCGCGGCGTGCACCCGCCCGGACCGGCGCCGGGGGCACGTCGCGCATGCGATCGATCAGCGGAGTCAGGACTGCGCGGGACGACCGGCGTCCGGACAGGGCTCGTGCCAGCGGCTGGTAATGGGCAGGCGACGGTCGCGGCCGAAGTTCTTCGCCGTGATCTTCGGCCCCGGCGGGTACTGCCGCCGCTTGTACTCGGCCCGGTCGACCATCCTGATCACCCGGCTGACCAGGCCGGGATCGTGGCCGGCGGCAGTGAGCGCGGCCATGCCCATATCCTTCTCCACGTAGTCGTCGAGCAAGGCATCGAGCACCGCGTAGTCCGGCAGCGAGTCGCTGTCGAGCTGCCCGGGAGCCAGCTCCGCGCTCGGCGGCTTCGTGATCGAGTTCTCCGGGATCGGGGGAGTCTCGCCGCGGGCCTCCGCGTCCTGGTTGCGCCAGCGGGACAGCTGCCAGATCAGCGTCTTGGTGACGTCCTTGACCGGCCCGAAACCGCCAGCGGAGTCGCCGTAGAGCGTCGAGTACCCGGTGGCGATCTCGCTCTTGTTGCCGGTAGTCAGGACGAGATGCCCCTCCTCGTTGGACAGCGACATCAAGACCATGCCCCGGATCCTGGCCTGCAGGTTCTCCGCGGCCAGCCCGTGCAGGTCGAGTTCGGTGCCGAACGCTTCCACGATCGGGGCGATCGGCACCGTCCTGGCGTGCAGGCCCTGTCGCTTCACCAGGTCCTCGGCGTCGCTGACGGAATGATCCGAGGAGTACCGGCTCGGCATCAGCACGACGTGCACCCGGTCCGGCCCGATCGCGTCGGCCGCGATCGTGGCGGTCAGCGCCGAGTCGATGCCGCCGGACAGGGCCAGGATCACCGAGCGGAACCCGTTCTTGCTGATGTAGTCCCGCGTGCCGGTCACCAGCGCCGCATAGACCTCGGCCAGGTCACTCAGCCGCGGCCAGCTCAGGCCGGCCGCCGGGCCGCCGACCGGCAGGCCGCCGGCCGCGGCACCGCCGGCCGCGGCACCATCGGCCGCGGGGCGCACTGGCGCTGCCCCGGCGAGCCCGTCCGGGTCAGCCAGGGCAAGCCGCTGGATCGTGATTATCGTGCCGTCCCTGGCGTCGGCGGGCGTCTCGCCTGGACACCTGGCCTGGTCCGCCACGGGTAGTTCCAGGTCGGCGAGGATCAGCGCCTCGGTGAACTGGGGCCCGCGGGCCAGCAGCCGCCCGGACGCGTCCACGATGATCGAGTCGCCGTCGAAGACAAGCTCGTCCTGGCCGCCGATCATGTTGACGTAGGCGAGCGTGGCGCCTGCCTCGCGGGCCCGGCGCTGGCACAGTTCCAGCCTGGTGTCGTCCTTGCCGCGCTCGTACGGCGAGGCGTTCGGCACCACGAGCAGGCCCGCGCCGGCCTGCCTGGTGACCGCGACCGGGCCGCCGTCCTGCCACAGGTCCTCGCAGATCGCGATCGCGACATCCACCGGCTCGCCGGTATCCGACGGCAGCCGGAAGACGGGCAGCGTGTCGCCGGGCACGAAGATGCGATACTCGTCGAAGACCCCGTAGTTCGGCAGGTGATGCTTGGCCGAAGTCACCGCCACCTGCCCGGCGTGCAGCAGGGCGGCGGCGTCCAGCGGCGCGCCGGACGGCAGCCCGACCCGCGGCGTGATCCCGGCCTTGCGGCCCAGGTACCCGGTGACGACGGCGATCCCGCCGAGCCCCGCGTCGGCCAGCCGCTTCGCGGCCGTCACCACGGCGGCCGTCGACGCGTCGACGAACGACGCGCGCAGCGCGAGATCCTCGACCGGATAGCCGGTCAGCATCATCTCAGGGAACACGACGATGCGGGCGCCGTGCCCGGCGGCCTGCCTGGTGCAGGCCACCAGCCGGTCCGTGTTGCCCTGAAGATCTCCGACGGTGGCATTGACCTGGGCGAGCGCGACGCGGATCTTAGGCACCTCACCAGCTTATGGCGGGGCTCGCCAGCGCGGGACCTGACCGGTGCCGCACCCCTCGTAACTCATCGCGGGCATGGACCGGGAGCTGACGGGCCGGCCGGATCCGGGACCTCGGGCAGCGGGCACCGCGGGGGCCCGTGTAACGCGGCGGAAACACGGACCCGCCAGACTGGCGGGGTGGACAGGCAGGAAGAGTTCGTGCTGCGCACGCTCGAGGAGCGTGACATCCGTTTCGTCCGGCTATGGTTCACGGACGTGCTCGGATACCTGAAGTCGGTCGCGGTGGCGCCGGCCGAGCTTGAGGGGGCGTTCGCCGAGGGAATCGGCTTCGACGGCTCGGCCGTGGAGGGATTCGCGCGCGTCTACGAGGCCGACATGATCGCCAGGCCCGATCCGTCGACCTTCCAGCTGATGCCGCTGAGCGGCGAGATGCCGGGCGTCGGCCGGATGTTCTGCGACATCCTGCTGCCGGACGGCACGCCGTCCTACGCCGACCCCCGGCACGTGCTGAAGCGGGCGCTGGCCCGTGCGTCCGATCTCGGCTTCACGTTCTACACGCACCCGGAGATCGAGTTCTTCCTGCTGCGGGAGAAGCCGGAGCCAGGGGTCAAGCCGCAGCCCATCGACTCGGGCGGGTACTTCGACCACACCCCGCACAGCATCGCGCACGACTTCCGCCGCAGCGCGATCACGATGCTGGAGAGCATGGGGATCTCGGTGGAGTTCAGCCATCACGAGGGCGCCCCCGGCCAGCAGGAGATCGACCTCCGGTACGCCGATGCGCTCAGCACCGCGGACAACATCATGGCGTTCCGGCTGGCGATGAAGGAGGTCGCGCTGGAGCAGGGGGTCTACGCGAGCTTCATGCCCAAGCCGTTCACCGAGTACCCAGGCTCGGGCATGCACACGCACATGTCGCTGTTTGAGGGGGACCGTAACGTCTTCCACGAGCCGGGCGCGCAATTCCAGCTCTCCAAGCTCGGCCGCGCGTTCATCGCCGGACTGCTCAGGCACGCGGCGGAGGTCACCGCGGTCTGCAACCAGTGGGTGAATTCCTACAAGCGCCTCTGGGGCGGGGACGAGCGGATCGCCGGCGCCGGGGGAGAGGCGCCCGCGTACATCTGCTGGGGGCACAACAACCGGTCGGCCCTGGTCCGGGTGCCGATGTACAAGCCGCAGAAGGGGAACGCCACCCGAATCGAGTTCCGGTCGCTGGATCCGGCCTGCAATCCGTACCTGGCCTTCGCGGTGATCCTGGCGGCGGGCCTGAAGGGGATCGAGAACGACTACGAACTGCCGCCGGGCGCGGAGGACGACGTGTGGGCGCTCACGTCGGCCGAGCGGCGGGCGCTCGGCATCGCGCCGCTGCCGCAGAGCCTGTCGGACGCGTGCAACGTGATGCAGGGCAGCGAGCTTGTCGCGGAGACACTCGGCGAGCAGGTCTTCGACTTCTTCCTGCGGAACAAGCGGGCCGAATGGCGGGAATACCGCCGCCAGGTGACCGAATTCGAGCTTGACCGCTACCTGCCCGTGCTCTGAAGTCACCCGCTGGGCCGGAAAAGGCCCCGGGCGGTCCGCCTGGCCGCGGCCTGCGGGGCGAGCTGGTCGAGGTGATCGCCAATGCCGCCCGGGGCGTTACGTGCCTTTGCTGCTGTGATCCTCAGCCAGGCTAGCCAGAGCGCTTTCCGCGGCGCCTGATGCGCGCCGCGCGCCCCGCCGACAGTGCGAGCGCGGCCACGGCAGCGCCAATCATCAGCATGCCGCTCCATCGAGCCGGCCTGGAAACTTTGCTCTTCACCCAGAATCCCCCGATTCTCCCGTGGCCTCACCGCGAGGCGGGCCATGATCTGTTCCGGGAGTGAGTTACCCACTGCGCTAGCCATCATGCCTGCTGGCCACGCTGCTAAATCCGGAGTCGGCGCGTTCCGCCGTGCGCGAATTCTCGCGGCACCGGCTGCTGCGGCGGCGAGAATCGGGATGACAGCAGGCCCAGAGAGGAGTCCCGATGCGGGTCGCGGTACTTGCGGACATCCATGGCAACCTGCCCGCGCTGGATGCGGTGCTCGGCGAGGTTGATGCCGCCGGTGCCGACGTCATCGTGCTCAACGGCGACATGGCGACCGGGCCGATGCCCGGCGAGACCCTGGACCGGCTGGCCGCGCTGGGCGACAAGGCTGTCTGGGTACGCGGCAACGCCGACCGCGAGCTTGCCGCCGCCTGCGACGGCGCACTCGATCCCGGCCTGCCCGAGGTGGCACGGATACCCACCGAGTACTGCGCATCCCGGCTGGAGCGCCGCCACCGGGACCTGCTCGCGGACCTGCCGCTATCGCTCACCCTGGACGTGACTGGGCTGGGCCCCGTTCGGTTCTGCCACGCAACGACCCGCAGCGACACGGAAATCGTGCTGGTCGACTCCCCGATGGACCGGTACAGGGAGGCGTTCGCGGACAGCGCCGAGCCGACCGTCGTGCTCGGCCACACCCACATGCCGTTCGATCGGCTCGCCGACTGCCGCCGGTTCATCAACCCGGGCAGTGTCGGAATGCCGTACGGCGGCACCGGCGCGTACTGGGCGCTGCTCGGCCCCGACGTCGTCCTGCGGCGCACCGGCTATGACGGCCAGGCCGCGGGGGAGACGTTCCGCGCCGCCGCGCCCGAGTATCCGGACCTGGCCGGGTTCATCGCGGAGAACGTGCTGACCGTGCCCTCCGACGCCCTCGCCCTGGCAGCCTTCTCCGGCTAGCAGGGCGGGTGGGCCTGGCAACGGCACATCCATGAAGCTGATCATGGGCCTGGCTGGCCGACGCTGGCGCCCGGCCTCGCTACCGTTCTTGGCTGATCATGGGCCTGGCTGGCCGGCGCTGGCGCCCGGCCTCGCTACCGTTCTTGGGTGAGCATTCCGCGCGGGTCCACCCTGGCCGGACGGCTGGCTTCGCTCGGCTTCGCCGACGCCGACGGGGCGCAGCGGCTGGTTACCGACAACCTGGCACTCGACATCCGGGGCGAGGACGGCGAACTGATCGAGGCACTCGCGGCGGCGGCCGACCCCGACGCTGCCCTGGCTGGCCTGGCGCTGCTCGCCCCCGATGCCGGGCTGCTGGCCGCGCTGCGGGCTGAGCCTGACTTCAGGGTCCGGCTCACCTCCGTACTGGGGGCCAGCGCGGCGCTCACCGAGCACCTTGCCCGGCATCGGGGCGACTGGCGGGTGCTGAGCGGGCCGCAGGCGGTCAGCGGGCCTGAACCCGGCAGCCTGCGGGCGGGGCTCCTGGCGGCCGTCGGCGCCGATCCGGCCGATGCCGAGCCCGCGTCCGACCCAGCGCGGCTGTCCGGCCAGGACCCGGCCACCAGCTTGCGGGTCGCCTACCGGCGCTGCCTGCTGCACCTGGCGGCGCGGGACCTCACCGGCGTAGTCACCCTTGATCAGGTCGCCGCGGAGCTTGCCGACCTGGCCGCAGCGGCCCTGGAAGCCGCGCTGGCGATCGCGCGGTCTCGGCTGGCGCCCGGCGCGGCGCCGTGCAGGCTCGCGGTGATCGCGATGGGCAAGTGCGGCGGCCGCGAGCTCAACTATGCCAGTGACGTGGATGTGATCTTCGTCGCCGAGCCCAGCCGGTCATCG
>Ga0099828_10000521_pt1 | contig 23640 bp, 19 predicted proteins | sample CZO8metaG_2_FD_79338 | JGI IMG/M metagenome (GOLD analysis project Ga0099828, IMG submission 79338) | Vadose zone soil microbial communities from the Eel River Critical Zone Observatory, Northern California, USA - CZOApr15con2H1.8 metaG | ecosystem: Environmental > Terrestrial > Soil > Vadose... | reverse complement strand
GCGCATCCCTATCACATGTACGAGGCGATCCAGCAGCAGCCCGAGCTGATCGCGCGCCTGCTCCAGACCGAGCGCGCGCTCATTGAACGCGCCGCCGATGCCGCGGCGTTGCGCAAGCGCTTCGTCCTGGTCGGTATCGGCACGTCTTACCACGCCGCGCAAGTCGGCGAACACTTCTTGCGCCACCTGACCGGAGGGCGGGCCATAGCGCTTGTTGAGCAGTCGTTTGAGCTGGTGCACTATCCGCTGGCCCTTGGCCGGGACGACGCGGTCATCGCCATCAGCCACCGCGGATGGAAGAATTACTCCATCCAGGCCGTCCAACGCGCGCGGGCAGCCGGCGCGTTGACGATTGCGGTTACCGGCCGCGAGGGCGGCGATGGTATCCGTGCCGCCGAGTTTGTGCTCGCTACCTGCGAGCAGGAAGCCTCGTTCGCACACACGAAAAGCTACACCACGGCGCTTGCCGTATTAGCGGCGTTTGCCATTCGCCTCGCTGAGCGCAGAGACGCGCTCGCCGATGCCACCGCGCGCGTGGCGCTCGAAGGCATTCCCGAAGCCATGCGCGAGGCATTGCACTGCGAGGCTATTGCCCGCGAAGCGGCCCGGCAAATCGCCCCGCGCCAGCGATGGTTCTTCGTCGGCACCGGCCCCAACTGGGCCTCCGCGCGCGAGGGCGCGCTGAAAGTGAAAGAGACCAGCTACATCGCTGCAGAGGGGTTTGAGACCGAGCAGTTCCTTCATGGCCCGCTGGCCGAGATGGACTCGCGCGCGGCCCTGGTGGCTCTGCTGCCCGGCGGGCCGGGCGATGGCCGCGCCCAAAGCGTGCTGCGCGCCGCGGGCGAATTGGGGGCGCTGCGCGTGGCTGTGGCCGCTCGCGGAGTCGCGGACGCGCCGGCCGAAAGTCGCATCGAAGTGCCGGCGGTGGAGGAGTGGCTTTCGCCCTTCGTCCAGGTAGTGCCTATTCAGCTTCTGAGCTATTACGCCGCGCTGGAGCGCGGCTGCAATCCCGATACCGGCCGCGAAGACCAGCCCGGACACGCCCTCGCCCGCCAGCATTTCAACCTGTAGCACGGCGATGTGCGCTCCGGCGCCGGGCAGCATAAAATAGAGACACCGACTCTCGAAGGAGACAAGCCATGCGACGATCTTTTTCCGCGGTGCTGGCGATGGCAGCGGCGCTGCTCGCCGGGACAGTCTCCGCGCCGGCTGCGCGCCCCTCAGGCAGCCTGAGCGGCGAAGTGCTCGGCCCGGACGAGAGACCCGCCGCCGGCGCGCGCGTCTTCCTGCAACGCTCCGACGCGCGCAATCCGCGCACAGCGCAGACGGATGCCAAAGGTCACTTCCATTTCGGTTCGCTGCGGCACGGGAATTACGACATCCGTGCGCAGGCCGGAGGGCTGTGGTCCGAATGGGAGCACAATGTGCTGGTCCGCGCGGGCCGGCCAACCAGCGTGACGCTGCGCTTGTTGCTCAAGCAGCCGCCCGCTGACAAGCCCGCTCCGGCAGCAGGGCTGCAAGGCCGCGTACGCGAGTGGGGGATTCCGGCGGAGAATTCCCTGCCGCACGACCCCGCCGTGGATCCGCAGGGCAACATCTGGCTGACGCTGATGCGCGCGAACCAGATGGCGCGGCTGAATCCTGAGACGGGTGAGTGGAAACTGTTCCCCATTCCGACGGCTAACTCCGGGCCGCACGGGCTGGCCGCGGACGCGGGGGGCAACATCTGGTTCACCGAAAACTACGTCGGGAAGATCGGCCGTGTGGACGCGCGGAACGGGAAGATTACCGAGTACGCTGCGCCCGCCGCGAAGGACCCACACACACCTGTGTTCGGGCCGGACGGTGCGCTGTGGTTCACCGCGCAGGGCGCGAACCTCGTGGTGCGGATGGACACGAAGAGCGGAGCGATGCGCGAGTTCCGCGTGCCCACGCCGAACGCACGGCCTTACGGGATCGTTGCCGGGCCGGACGGTGCGTTGTGGTTCTGTGAGTTTGGAAGCAACAAGCTCGCGCGCATTGAGCCGAAGACCGGCGCCATCACCGAGTACATATCGCCGCGCGCCGATGCGCGCCCGCGCCGGCTGGCCCTGGTGGGCAACGCGCTTTACTTCACCGATTTCCGCGGCGGGCGATTGGGGCGTTTCGACCTTGCGACCAAGAGTTTCCAGGATTGGCCGAGCCCTTCGGGAGCGGGCTCGGAGCCTTACGGCATTGCCGCCGATGCGTCCGGCAACGTCTGGTATGAGGAGTTCAGCGCGAATCAACTGGTTCGCTTCGACCCGCAGACGCAGACCTTCCAACACTTCGCAATGCCCTCGGCACGCTCCGAGGTGCGCCACATGGCTCGCGACGCCCGCGGCCGCGTCTGGATGGCGCTTTCCGGCGCCAACAAGGTCGCCGTCGTCGAGTAGCGCCGCGAGGCGCTCGCCGTAAGGCGCCCGAACTTGGGATGCCGGCGACAGCTTACCTACAGCCAGCCCCAGCCGCCGGGCAGACCCTGAGCAGGTGCGGGTGGCTGGCTGGGATACCCGCGTTGTGCCATGCCGCCAAACCGCGGGCCGCGTCGTGAATCACCACAGGAATGAGCCAGGTCTTGCTGCCCTCCCGGCCCTGGCGCAAGGCTCGCTGTCTTGCAGCCACGGTTGTCAAGAACATCAGGCCGGTCAACACGGTCCCGATGCTATACATTCGCAGGCGCGAAGGGTGCGCCCCATAAAACGGGTTCAGCTCCGAGGCATGGCGATTGCGGCGCGCGACGGCCAGGGTCGTTTCGTTGTCCGCAATCTCGCCGGCAAACATGGTCAGCCCAGCCAGGATAAGTTTGCGGTCAAACAATTTCCGGCGTTTCCGGGTTGCAGTTGCAGCTTCGTCCGCCTGCGCGGACATCACCACCAATAGCACACAGAGAAAAGCGGCAGCCAAGCGTTTCATCATCCACCTCCGGGTTGTTGGCGAAGCGCGATTCCTCGAGGCAGGCCTGCGCTTGGGGGAAAGCAATATCCCTTCGCAGCCTGCTTCCTCAGGAGTGCTGCCAGCTCAATTCACGTGCGGGGATGACGAGGAATTGAAGCCCTGCGGAACCGGGGAAATCCCGCGGAACGGCGCCCCAACGCGGCGGGGATAGTGCGGTCAAGTGGGCAACTATGTCAAGTGTTTTCTATAGTTTCAAAGTGGAACAGCCGCGGCACTTCAGTGGCCAGTCCGCTCGGCGCTCACCGCCCGGGGTCTGCTAGTGCAGCAGCTTGACGAACTCGTGCAGCTCGCTCTGGTTCAGGTCGGAGACGGCCCAGTAGTTCATCCCGCCTTTGGTCCAGTGGATCAGGTTGTAGCCCTGGCGCGCCAGCATTTCCTCCGCAGCATTTGAGCCGCGCGCTACGGGCCAGACGAACAGATTGATGAAATGCTGACGACGCTGGTAGACCAACGCCGCGACGGGCCGGCCGGCCAAGTAATCGAGCCGCCCGCCGACCAGCAGGAATCCCTGGCTGGACAAGTCTCTCACTTCCGGCGAGAAATCCAGCTTGCCGTTGAACCACGGCTTGACCGTGTGCTGGTCCGACGACGGCACGTCGGTCAGATGCGCGGCCATCAGCGAGCGCACATGGTCCGAGACCGCTTCCTGCGCCAGCAAAGTCTCCCCCGAGGGCTCCCGAAGTCCGGGCACCGGCGCCCAGACGAGCACCAGGATCACCGCCGCGGCAACGGTTGCGACGCTCAGCCAGCGCCAAGACCCCACGCGGGGCGCGGGCTCGGCCTTGCTGGCTTCGCGCACGGCGGAACGCACGCGCTTTTCGAGCGCTGCCGGCGCCTTGAAGTAAGGCGCGCCCGCACGCACGGCGGAACGCAGCGCCTGGCGGTTCTCGTACGCCTCGCTGCAAGCCGGGCAGTCCCCCAGGTGCTCTTCGATCTCCACGTTCCGGACCAGATCAAGCTCGCCGTCCAGGTAACCGTCCAGCAGTTTCTGTGTCGTTTGACAGCTCACGTCAGGACTCCTTGGCCAGGCACTTCACCAGCGCCTCGCGCAGCCGCTGGCGTGCGCGCGCCAGGCTGGACATCACCGTGCCAATCGGGATGTTGACCACGTCGGCGATTTCCTTGTAGGAGAGGCCCTCCAGCTCGCGCAGGACCAGCACTTCGCGGAACTGCGCGGGCAACTCTTCCAGGGCCTTCCGCACGAGCTCCTGATCGGCGCCGGCGAGCAGCAGCGCCTCCGGAGTTGCGGATTCGCTCTCCTCACTGTGCAATTGCTCGTCGAAGACGTCTGTGTTCTCCGGCGGGCGGTTCCGCTGCATCCAGGTGAAGCTGGTATTACGCACGATGGCCAGCAGCCAAGTGCGGCTGTCGCCGCCGCGAAAGCCCTCGAAGAACCGGTAAGCGCGCAGATAGGTCTCCTGCACCACATCCTGGGCGTCGTGGTCGTTGTGCGTCAGCCAGCGCGCCAGGTTGTAGGCGGCATCCAGATGCGGCAGAACCACCTGCTCAAAGCGCGCGCGTTTGTTCCGTTCCTCCAACTGCTCTCAACCGCCTTTCTACACCCCCAATGCTTAGACTCCGCTTTCGGCGATTTTATTCCCGGCAAGAAATTAGCACGCCCGGCGGGAATAAGCACCCCTGGCCAGCGGTCTACTCGGTTGAACGCGACGCACCCAGATCAAGACAGGAAAAATCGCCGTTCCTGAAGGGCGCAGCAGATTTCGAAGAGGAGATTGAACATGGCAAAGTATATCTTCCACGACCACGGTGGAGACGGGATTGACCGCCGCGGCTTCCTGAAATGCATGGCCTGGGCCGGCACGGGAGCCTTTTGCCTGCTCCAGGGCGGCGTTCTGAAGTCGTTCAGTCTCAGCCGCCTGCCGCGCAACCTCGCCGCGCTGAAGGGCGAGCTGAGCTTCGTCCAAATCAGCGATAGCCACATTGGGTTCAACAAGCCGGCGAATCCCGATGTGACGGCCACCTTGCAAGAGGCCGTGGCCAAGGTCAACGCCCTGCCGGCTCCCCCGGCCTTCGTGCTGCACACCGGCGACCTCACCCACCTGTCGAAGGCCGCGGAGTTCGATACGCTCGAGCAGGTCCTCAAAGGGCTCAACACCCAGCAAGTTTTTTACGTGCCCGGCGAACACGACGTCCTGAACGACAACGGGGAGCAGTACCGGCAACGCTTTGGCAAGGAAACCGTGGGCGAGGGCTGGCACAGCTTCGACCAAAAGGGCGTGCACTTCATCGGCCTGGTCAACGTGGTGAACCTCAAGGCCGGGGGGCTCGGCTCTCTGGGCCAGGAGCAACTCGAATGGCTCGAGAAAGACGCGAAAAGGTTGAAGCCCAGCACGCCCATTGTCGTGTTCGCTCACATCCCGCTCTGGGCGGTCTACCCCGAGTGGGGCTGGGGCACCGACGATAGCGCGCAGGCACTGTCGTATCTGAAGCGGTTCGGCTCGGTCACCGTGCTGAACGGCCACATCCACCAGACGATGCAAAAGGTGGAAGGAAACATCACCTTCCACACCGCCATGTCCACTGCGTTCCCACAGCCGCAGCCCGGTACGGCACCCTCGCCGGGGCCGTTGAAAGTGCCGGCGGAAAAGCTGCGCAGCGTGCTGGGCGTGACCGACATCAACTTCATCCGGGGCCAGCACACCCTGGCGATCACCGATTCCTCGCTGCAAGACTGAGCCGCAGCGGCGGAAATCGCAGAAAGCGAGACGTGAAATGCGAAACTTGCAGGTGTTCTCCAGCGCGACCCTTGCGGCCCTGTTGCTGCTCGGGTTCGGCCTCTCGGCCACCACCCTCGGGAGACCCGCCGGTCCCCAGGAGGATTCGAACGACAAGTACCGAATCGCCATCGACAACTTCAGCTTCACGCCGGCCTCGCTGACCGTTGCCGCGGGCACGACGGTTACCTGGGTCAACCGTGACGATGTGCCTCACACCGTCGTGAGCACGGAGAAGAAGTTCAAGTCGCCGGTGCTCGATACGACCGAGCAGTTCTCTTACAAGTTCACGGATCCCGGCACCTACGAGTACTACTGCTCGATCCACCCGAAGATGACCGGCAAGGTCATCGTGCAGTAGGAGAAGGCGTCCACCGATGAAGAATTGGAAATAGTTCGTGGGGCTCCTCTGGTTGATGATTGCGGCGAGCGTTGCGGCGCGGTTTTCCGCCGCCGGAAAGCGACCAGGAAGCCAAAAGGAATTTGAAAACCAAAAAAGGAGACAAAAAATGATCCGTAAAACAACCGCATCAAACCTGGTGAGTCCGGCGCTGGGGCTTCTCGCACTCTTCGTGGCCATGGCGCCCAGCGCTCTGGCAAAACCTCGACCAATAAAGCCCGCCAAGCAACCGGTGACCGTGATTGCGCACTTGCCCCTGCCGGGAGCTCCCGCAAGCAACCTGTTCGTGCAGGAACATGGCGGCAAGCAGTACCTGTATATCGAACAGGCCTCGAAGGAAGGGTTCACGATCGTTGACGTGACAAAGCCGAATCAGCCAAACGTCATCAAGCGCATGGCCTGGCCGAATGAGGCTGCCGCCGGGAAATTGCAGTTGGTCGGGGACGGGCTGGCCCTCGCGGCAGCGCGGGACGGGGACTCCGGGACAGTGGGTGCCGGCTATCCCACCGAGTCCGTAAGACTGCTGGATCTGAGTGATCCGGCAAATCCGCGGACGCTGCAAAGCTTCTCCGGAGTCACCAGCGTTCTCGCCGATGACGCACGCAACTTGATCTACATCGCGAACAACGAAGGGCTGTGGATATTGCGGCGTGCGCAGGAGCAGTCGGCTTTTCCAAGGTTTGATGACCCCTGCTGGCAGTTCTGTGGCGGCTAGTCCCGCTCACAGGGCGAGTTACGCGGCTAAGGTCTAAACATGCAAGGATTCCTCGGCACCAGAACCACGTTCAGTGCGGATCTCAACCTAGTCGTGCAGATCGCCATGGGCGCCGCGCTGCTCGCTGGCGCATTCTTGGCGCGGCGAAAACGCTACGCCGCCCATGGCATCTGCCAGACTGCGGTGCTGCTCCTGAATCTGGTGATGATTGCTCTTGTGATGTGGCCATCGTTCCACCTTCAGGTACTGCCACGACTCATGGTTCATCTCGGCAAGCGCTACTACGCTGCGGCTGCCGCACACGCCGCGCTGGGCACGGCGGCTGAGCTATTGGGGCTTTACATCGTGTTGGTGGCCGGTACCAACATTGTCCCCAGGCGGCTGCGCTTCCAACGCTGGAAGCTTTGGATGCGCGTCGAGCTGGCACTGTGGTGGGTCGTGGTGCTCTCCGGAGTGGGGTTGTACTACGTCTGGTATTGAGCGCCTACTAAAGAGGGGCTTCGCGACCATTTCGCCACCATGCAGCTCAATTGTCAAAGGCCAGCTGTCAGCCTCCCGACTCGGTACTACAACCCGGGTACTGAAGAATTGAGGCGTTTGGCCCATTGGGATTCCAGCCTCCCCTGCCTACCCTGTGCATAACGGGTTGGGGGCTGCGCTGCGGGGACGACGGCCCCGAGAGGGGTCGTAGGCGAGCTACCCAACCCGCCACAGCCCACCTGCCGGTACCCCCACGCGTTCCCCTTCCTACTGGCAGTGTGGGCTGTTCTTCGCGCGCTGCCGGATGGGCTCGCGCGCCACACCAACTCCGTAATCCCCAAGAACGCGCTGCACGTGGAAACTGCCCCGATGCGCCCCAAGTGCCGCGGCTGGCAGCTGGCGTGCCTCTACCTATAGGTGTGCTCGGTCGCGATGGCGTCTAAATGAAAGAAAACCCGTGACCGACGGCTGTTCCAATGCCATAAATGGCCGACACAAGCCGACCAGCAGCCGGAAAAAGGAGGCACCTGGTGCCCAAGGCCCGTAACTGGGCGCTTTTGCTCGGGACGCTGTTGGCTGCCGCCGGATTGCTCGCCGCGACGACATCCGCCAGAGCGGCTGACACGTCTCCCGGCCCGGAGCCTGTTCAGCTCAAGCAATCCACCTTGGATGCCTTCGACCATTACATGCGGCTGACTGAAGCGCGCAACGACGATGACTTGCGCCGCGGCACACCGTTTCTCTGGGTGGATGGACTACCCGAGGTGCAGCGCAAGGCTGCCTATGCCGAGCTGCGCGCCGGCCAAGTCAAGATGGCGCGGCTGGAGACGCGCGATGCGGGCCGGCCGGTCCCATGTCTTGACGGGCTGATCCACCACTGGGTCGGCGTCGTTTTTATTCCTGGCGCGACGCTTCCGCAGACGCTGCGCCTCTTGCAGGACTACGATAACCACGCGGTCTACTACAAGCCCGACGTGCAGCGCTCGAAGATCCTCGAGCGTCAGGATAACGATTTCAAAGTCTTCCTGCGCTTCCGCCGGAAAAAGATCATCACCGTGGTGCTCAACACCGAACACGAGGTCCGTTACTTCCCGATCGACGCCACTCGCGCGCACAGCCGCAGCCGCACCACGCGCATCGCCGAGGTGGAAAACCACGACAAGCCCGACGAGCGTGAAAAGCCCGTTGGCGACGACGGTGGCTACCTGTGGCGCATGAACACCTACTGGCGCTTCCTTGAGCAGGATGGCGGCACCTACGTGCAGTGTGAAGCGATTTCTCTGACCCGCGACATTCCCGCGGGGCTCGGCTGGCTGATCCGTCCGTTCGTCACCAGCATCCCGCGGGAGACCCTCACCGCGACGCTGAACGCCACCCGCGCCGCCCTCCGGCGTAACTCCGCCTCTGCCGCGCGGTGAAGCCCAGCTTCGCTCCACGCACTCGATCACTGCCGGTAGACGCTAGCCGGCGTCTTCAGACGCGGGGCTCTTCCACCCGGCTAGGGCAACCCACTCCCCCGCTCCTTGCGAGGCGAGTTGGAGGCACCCTTGGATTCACGCAACGGCAGCGAGGATGCCGTGGCGTTTTGCCCCGCAGTGGACAGCCCGTGCTGAACTATATTAGGCTCTACCCCAACGCAGCCAATCGAGTTGCGCTCGAGAATCCGCGCGTGGACCACTTCGGCTGCGGCTGGGGAGTCAACGACGTCCACGCCCCGACGGCGACCGCCAGGTTTGCCGCCAAGGAGGAGAACCGATGAAACGCCTGCTCGCCCGGTTTTACGCACCCTGGCTGTTCAGCTCCTGCCTGCTTGCTGCGCTGCTGATCACCGCGTGAAAGAAATAGTTCTGCGCTGGAGTCTCCAGCGCTCGGAGGTGTGAGGGGCCTTGCCCTGGGCCTGCCACGGCTGGCAAAGAGTCGCCGCTTTCCAAGAAGTGGGTGTCGCGCGCGGTATCATCCGTCCTACGTGCGCGACTGCATCTAATCTAATTTAGGGCGATGCATAAACGGACCTCAATGCGCCGGTTCTTCTTGTCGGTGGTGGCCATACTCGCGGCGCTCAGAGCTGGGGCCGACCCCTCGTGCGCGCCGGTGGCCATCACCACGGCGCCCGAAATCGAAACGGGCTTTCGCCTGCTCTACCAACTGAAGTTTCCTGAAGCCCGCGAACGCTTCGCCGCCTGGGAGAAAGCTCATCCGGACGACCCGCTCGGCAGCGCTTCGGAGGCGGCCAGCTACCTGTTCGAGGAGTTCTACCGGCACGGCGTACTGACTTCAGAATTTTTCCTTGACGACAAGCGTCTGCTCGGTGGCATCAAGGGCAAGCCGGACGAGGGGCACCGCACCGCATTCAACGCCGCCAACCAGCGCGCGCAGAAGTTGGCCCGGCGCCGGCTGAAAGCAAATCCGCGGGACGGCGACGCGCTATTCGCGCTGACCATTTCTACCGGCATGCAAGCCGACTACGCCGGCCTGATCGAGAAGCGCCAGTTCGAAAGCCTTCGGCTCGTGCGCGAAGCCGAAGGCTATGCCAAGAACCTGCTGGCCATCGCGCCGGATTCCGCCGATGCCTATCTCGCCCTCGGCGCGGCGAACTACATCATCAGTTGCCTGCCGGGCTACAAGCGGTTCTTTTTATTCTTCGGCGGCATCCACGGCGACAAGGTCAGCGGCATGAAGCAGCTCGATATGTGCGCAACGCACGGCCACTACCTCCGGCCATTTGCCAAGATCCTGCTGGCGCTGGCCGCCCTGCGCGAAAAACAGGTGGATCTGGCCCGCACGCAGCTTCGTGAGTTGAACGCCGAGTTCCCTCAGAACCCGCTGTTCCAGCGCGAACTCGCCAAGCTTCAAAAGCCCGGCGCCACAGCCACCAGCCCGTAGGGACGTATGGCGATACGCCACCCTCCGCCCGGGCCTGCGGTGGTTAGCTCTCCTTCTTCTGGCTCCTCTACCCTTGACACCGCTCGCGAGGCAGTCTATTGGGGAGCGAGCCGGTGGCTTCCGGCCGGATGAATAGTTTCTACGAGCAGTTCGCGGCCACTGCGGAGCGCTTCGCGGCCTACCCGGCCGTGGAGGTGCAGCGCCGCGACGCGGCGGATCGCTTCACGTACGCCGAGTTGCGTTCGATGGCCGAGCGCGCCGCTCGATTTCTCGCCCTGCGCGGCATCGTGCGCGGCGACCGCTGCGCCATCCTCGCCGACAACGACGCGCGCTGGTGCGCCGCCTACTTGGCGGCGCTGCGACTGGGCGGCGTTGCGGTTCCCCTGGACACGGCCTATAAGCCGAGGCAAATTGCCGCGTTGCTGTGCGACAGCGGCGCGAAAATTCTGTGCGTCACGCCGCGCTATCTCGCGCTGGCCCGCGAGGCAGTGGCGCAGAGCGGCCGGGCCACCCAGCTCGTGCTGCTCGAAGGCCGTGACACCGGCCTGGCCAGCCTCGATGACGTCTTTTCCCCCGGCACGGCGCAGCCAGCCGGAGCAGTTCTCGCGAGCGCAGCCGCGGGAGCCGAGCGCTGCCCGGCCACTCCCGCCGATCCCGCGGTGATCCTCTACACCTCCGGCACCACCAGCGATCCCAAAGGCGTCGTCTTGACGCACGCGAACCTGCTCGCCGAGTTGAACTCGGTGCTCGCGGTCTTGCGAATGGACCACCACGACGCCATCCTCGGCGTGCTGCCGCTGTTCCACGCCCTGGCGCAGATGGCCAACTTGCTGCTGCCGTTCTCCATCGGCGCGCGCGTGGTGTTCCTGGAAACGGTGAACTCAACCGAGCTGCTCCGCGCCCTGCGCGAGCGCGGCGTCACAGCCTTTTGCTGCGTGCCGCAGTTCTTCTACCTCATTCACCAGCGCGTGACTCAGCAAGTCGCTGCAGCCGGCCGCGCGAGGCGCCTGGCGTTCCGCGCGCTGCTCGGCCTGAACGGCTGGCTGCGCGACCGCATGGGCGTCAACCTCGGCCCGCGCTTCTTCCGCCGCGTGCACGACGCGCTCGGCCGCGACATGCGCCTGCTGGTGACCGGAGGCTCGCGCTTTGACCCCGCGATCAACCGCGAACTCTATCGGCTCGGCTTCACAGTCCTGCAAGCCTATGGGCTGACGGAGTGCTCCGGCGCAGCTACGGTGACCCGCCCGGAGGACAAATACTCGGATTCGGTGGGCCTGCCGCTGCCCGGCATCGAGGTCAAGATTGAGCCACACGGCATGGCTTCTTCCGAAGACGGCGAAGTGCTGGTCCGCGGTCCCATCGTGATGCAGGGCTACTTCAACCGCGCCGACGCAAACGCCGAAGCCTTGCGCGGCGCCTGGCTGCGCACCGGCGACCTGGGCTACCTCGATCCGCGCGGCCGGCTGCACATCACCGGCCGGCGCAAAGAGATCATCGTGCTGAGCTCAGGCAAAAACATCTATCCCGAGGAAATCGAAGCGCACTATCTGCAGTCGCCCTACATCAAGGAGCTCTGCGTGCTGGGATGGGCGCGCCCGGACGAGCCCGCGGCCGAGCGGCTGCACGCCGTGGTCGTGCCTGACTTCGAAGTGATGCGCGAGCGCAAGGTCCTCAACACGCGCGAAATCCTGCGCTTCGAAATCGAAGGACTCGCCATCCACCTGCCCAGCCACAAGCGCATCCTGAGCTACGAAATCTGGACCGAAGAGCTCCCACGCACCACCACGCAGAAGCTCAAACGCTTTGAAATCGAACGGCGCATCCACGCGCGCGGCGGGCCGGCGCAGGAAATTACCGGTGAAGCGCGCCCCCCGAGCGAAGAGGATCTCGCCTGGGCGGCGCGGCCTGAGGTCGCACGCGCGCTCGAACTCATCCGCGCCGCGTCAAAGACCGGCGTCGAGATCCGCCCCGACGCCAATATCGAGCTCGCGCTGGGCCTAGACTCGATGGAGCGCGTCGAGCTGCTCACGCGTCTGGAGCAGTTGTTCGGCACCGACGTGCCCGACGAGGTCGCCCACCGCATCTACACGGTGCGCGAATTGGTGGAGGCCTGCTTGGCGGCCCCGGCTGGCGCCACGGCACCTATGGCCGCGGCGCAGACCCATACGCCCTTGAGTAACGCCGATAGCGTCGCAAGGCCAGCCGCGGGGCCCAGCGCCGGCCCGGCGCAGACGGACCCGTGGGCCGCAATCCTGGCGCCTGGGCGGGAACATGACGCGGAATTCGCCGTGCTGCTCCAGCCGCGGCCCGCTTTTGGCGCAGCGATGTTTTGCTTGCTGAAGCTCTGCTACGCGTTTGCGCGCCTGATCTTCCGCTTCCGCGTCGTCGGCCGGGAAAACCTCCCACCGCGCGGCCCCTTCCTGATTTGCCCCAATCACCAGAGCTATCTCGATCCCTTCCTGCTGATGAGCGCACTGCCGTTCCGCACCCTCCGCGACGTCTTTTTCGTTGGCGCCAGCGAATACTTTGCCACGTCGGTCCGGCGGTGGTTTGCGCGCAAGATCAACCTCGTTCCGGTGGACCCGGACAGCAACCTGGTCCGCGCTATGCAAGCCAGTGCGTTTGGCCTGCGTCACGGCAAAGTGCTGATTCTCTTCCCGGAGGGCGAACGCTCGATTGACGGCCAGCCAAAAGAATTCAAGAAAGGTGCTGCGATCCTCTCACAGCATCTGCGCGCCCCCATCGTTCCGGTAGCGCTCGACGGCACCCTCGGAGTTTGGCCGCGCGGGCGCCCACCCCGCTGGAGCGCCTGGCTGCCCGGCCGCGGACGCGTCGCCATGCGCTTTGGGCCGCCCATGCCACCCTCAGGGAGCCCCCCTGCGGTTACTTCACTTTTGCAGGCTGAGGCACACTACGCCGCTGCAGCCGAGCAGTTGCGCGCTGTTGTCCTCGACATGTGGAGTCGGCTCCGCAGCGAGGCAACCAAGTAGGCCTCGTATCCGTCGGGCGCGTTGGAATCATGCCTTGCCAACGAGGCTGGCCCTCTCTTCCAGAATTAGTATGTCCCTATGAAAAGTTGGCGGCGGAGAGACGATAAGAGAACGTTGTCCTGCCCTCACTTCGTACGTATCTTAAATATTATAGGACACTTAGATGTCTTCGGACACCGTGAGTGCGTATGGCCCTTGATTTGCGCCGTCAGAGTCGTCTATTCGGGTTCCCTTCTTTCAGGGGGCATACCTAGAGAACAGCGGAGGCAGGTGGCTTCGCCCACCTGACGAAAAAGTGATGACAAACAGGCTACTGAGTCCCGGGGCTATCGCATTCCTGTTGGGGGTCTTGCTGGTCCTCGGCACCACCGCACCAGCGCTGGCGCAGTCTACAGCCACGTTGCAGGGCACCGTACTTGACCCGCAGGGCGCGGCCATGCCGAATGCCAAGGTGACGGTGCGGAACATTGCGACTGGCCTTGAGCGGACCGCCGAGGCCGACGGCGCTGGTATTTTTCAGGTGTCTTCTCTACCTGTGGGCACCTACCGTGTGGAAATCCGCCGCGAGGGCTTCCACACACTTATGGTCAGTGAGCTGAGGCTAGAAGTGGACACCACCATTTCGCGGAATTTCACGATGCAGGTCGGTGCTGTGACCACTACTATCGAGGTCTCGAGCACCGCGCCGCCGGTCGAGAACTCGACGATGACCGTCGGCCAAGTGATTAACAACAAGACGGTGCAGGAGATTCTGCTCAACGGCCGCCATTTCGTGGAATTGGCGTCGATAGTACCGGGCACGGTAGTTCCTCCGGTCCAAAACGCCTTTCTGACGGCCCCGCTGCGCGGGCAAGGTTCCTTCGCTATTGTGACCGCCGGAAACCGCGAGGACACCACTAACTTCCAGATCAACGGCATTAATCTGAACGACATGGCCAACGGCCAGATTACTTTCCAGCCCTCGATCAACACGGTCTCCGAATTCAAGATTGACAACTCCACCTATAGCGCCGAGTACGGTCGCAGCTCCGGCTCGATCGTGAACATCGCCACCCGCTCTGGCACGAATGATTGGCACGGCGAAGCCTTCGAATTTCTGCGCAACGAAGATCTCGATGCCCGCAACTTCTTTAACAAGGAAATCGATCCTATTTCAGGCGCCAAGAATGCGAAGAACCCATTCAAGCGGAACCAGTTCGGCGCATCGGCTGGCGGCCCCATTTGGAAGAACCACACCTTCTTCTTCGCCAGCTACGAAGGCCTGCGTCAGCGCCAGGGCCTTGCGCTGGCGGGGACCAGCATTCCGAGCCCCGCCCAGCAAGCACAGGTTACGGATGCCACGATCAAGAAGCTATTGGCGCTGCTGCCCTCGGTCACAGGCGGCGGCTCGGATCCCACCGCAGCGGCGAACGCAGTTTCGTTCCTGGGCTCGGCCGTCGCTCCGGTCAACATTGACCAGTGGACAGGCGACGTCAGCCACAACTTCGGCGAAAAAGATCGCCTGCATGGCTATTACGTGTTCCAGCGCGACGCCCGCCTGGAGCCGAATCTCTCCGGTGCGACCATACCCGGTGCAGGTGATGCTCGTAAGTCGCACCGTCAAATCATGACCTTCAACGAAACCCACGTTTTCGCTCCCAACCTGGTGAACAATTTCCGCCTGGGATACAACCGCATTCGCATCACTTTTTTGTCCGACTCCCAGGCTGCAGGGCAGGATCCGAGCGCCTTCGGGATAATCAACGGCCTCAGCGGTCCGATCGGCCTGCCGCACATCACGGTGATGGGAATCGGATTGCAGTTTGGCGGCGAGCGGAATTTTCCACAGGGCCGCGGCGACTACACTGCCGTCCTGTCGGATGCTCTCAACTACCTGCATGGCAAGCACAGCTTGAAATTCGGCGGCGAGTTCCGGCGCTTCAACGGCAACAGTATCTTGGCGGACGAGGGCACCGTCACCTTCACCAACATCGCCGATTTCCTCGGCTGTTCGAAGGCCAGCACGGGGGCTATCACTTGCGGTGCGGCCCGGCCGAGCGGATTCACTCTTAACGCAGGCGCGAACCCGTCCCATCCCGCGCGCATCTTCTATAACGCCATCGGACTCTTCGCGATGGACAGCTACAAGGTTACGCCATACTTGACCCTTGAACTGGGCCTCCGCTGGGAATGGAGCATGACGCCAACCGAGGCCTTGAACCGCAACACCCTGTTCAATCCGGCCACGGACTCGCTCGTGCGGGTTGGAACGAACGGTTTGAGCGAGCCGTTTGGACAGAATGACCGCCAGTTCCAGCCGCGTGTCGGCTTTGCTTGGGATATGTTCCACAACGGCAAAGTGGTACTGCGCAGCGGTTATGGCTTGATGTACGACCAGCTCATACCCGGCCCGTTCATCGGCTCGGGCAACCTGCCGTTTGGCAGACCGATATCGTTCACACCGACCACGGCCAAGCCTTTCACCAGTTTCCCTAACCTGGTGCCGGATGCGGGCGGAAGCGTGACCATCAACACCACGAACCCGAACTTCAAGATGCCGTACGTCCAGTCGTTCAACGTGAACCTGCAGACGCAGATCACGCCCACGACGGGCATGATGATCGGCTATTTCGGTTCCAAGGGCACGCACCTGGAACTTGACCTGAACATCAACCAGATCACCAACGGCGTGCGGCCATTCAACCCTCTGTCGGCCAGCAGCCCTATATCCCCAGGCCAGGGTTTGGGCAATATTACGCAGCGCAGCAGCAGCGGGACCTCCAACTATAATGCTCTGTGGATAACCGGAACCAAGCGTCTTTCGAAGGGCCTGCAGTTCAACGCCAATTACACGTGGTCGAAGTCGCTGGATGAGGTTTCGCGTAACTTCCTGCTCGTGGCGGTGCAAGACAGCCTCCATCCATTCGCAGACTACGGGCCGTCTGACTTCGACGCCCGCCACCATTTCACCTTCAGCGGCATCTACGAGGTGCCGGCGTTCCGGGCCAATCGCGCCTTCCAAGGCTGGCGTCTGGGAACAGGGGTTACCCTGCAGAGCGGAAATCCGTTGAATATTCTTGCCAATGCCACGGGCATTTCCGGTTTCACCGGAGACGCCAACATCCGTCCCGACTTGATCGGCACCTTGCCGTCGGTTGGCACGAGCGGCATCCCGTCCGGCAATAACGTCGGGCTCATCAAGTATTTCCCGACAAGCATCGTGTGCGACCCACGCATCGCCGGGAGCTGTAACTCCAGTTCGGTGTTTGCCATTCCAGCAACTGGGCCAGCAACTGCTGCGAATTTTCACTTCGGCAACTTGGGCCGGAATGTGCTGGTCGGACCAGGCTTCAGCAACGTGGATTTCTCGGTGAGCAAGACGACGAAGATCACTGAGCGGCTCAGTCACGAACTGCGCGTGGAAGTGTTCGACCTGCTCAATCACCCGAACCTCACCAACCCCGGTGCGACCGCACAGGTCGGCAGCACGACTTTCGGAGTGATCCGCGCGACGCGCGGCCCCACCGGCGACGCCGGTAGTTCGCGCCAGGTTCAGTTTGCGCTGAAGCTCATCTTCTGAGTTACGCCGCAGCCCGATTGCCGCGCCCCTGCCAGCCCGGGGCGCGGCAGTCCCCTCGGGCCATCCAGCGCGACGCTGCCCAGCAGTCACAGCCCCTGCGGCTTCCAATGTAGCCCTCCGAACCAGCCAGTCGCCTCCCGCCGAAGTGTTATAGTTTCAGAGGCTGCGCGCGTTCAGAGGAACTGGTCCTGAATCTGCACACAATTCGGCTGCTATACTTGCTCCTGGCTGGCCTGCTTCTCGCAGGCCTCAACGCGCTTGCGCAAGCGCAGGGTCTGCCTCCCACACCCTCGCAGGCACCGCCGGTCGCGTCGAAAACTTCTCCGGAAACAGCCGATTCACCCGCAGGCGCTTCGGACGCGACCCCAACTCTCTTCCCGCACTCCGAGTCGAGCCGCTACTGGCTCTCCGGGCAAATCAACGTAATCTTCCAGTGGCATCCGTCCTTCCGCGCTCCTTACACCGGAGCCAACAGCCTGCGGCCCGAGGGCGAGAACGCCACCTCGCGCGTGCTGACGCTCTACACCGGGCTGCGACTCGGGCGCACCACCGAAATTCTCTTCGACCTGGAAAGCGCCGGGGGGCGCGGGATCAGCGATGCCTTCGGGCTGGCGGGCTTCACCAATCTCGACGTGGTGCACAACCCCACCCTCGGCGACAAACCCTACATGGCCCGGCTGATGCTTCATCAGATCATCCCTCTGAGCCGCGAGCGCGTTGCTGCGACGCGCGGTCCGCTGGGGCTCGCCACCGCGCTGCCCGCACGGCGGCTCGAGCTGCGCGTGGGCAAGTTCGGCATGGTCGATTTCTTCGACCTGAATTCCGTAGGCAACGACAGTCACTTGCAGTTCCTCAACTGGGCGGTGGACAACAAAGCGGGCTACGACCACGCCGCCGACACGCGAGGCTACACCTTCGGCGCCATCGTCGAGTATCAGGACCGCCGCTGGGGCGTGCGCTTCGCCGAGGCTTTGATGCCCAGGGTGGCCAACGGCATCGACTTTGAATGGAACCTGCGCCGCGCCCATGCGGAGAACATCGAAGTCGAGCTGCGGCGGGGTTTCCTGCCGCGTCGCGCGGGCGCGCTGCGCCTGCTCAGCTACGTCAACCACGCCAACATGGGCAGCTACCGCGAAGCCATCGACGCGTTTCTGGCCGGTCGCACGCCGGTCCCCGACGTCACCGCGCATCCATTTCATACCACCGTCAAGTACGGCTTCGGGGTGAATCTCGAGCAGGCGCTGAACGAGTGGCTGACCGCCTTCGGGCGGTTCGGCTGGAACGAAGGCCGGCGCGAATCGTTCGCGTACACGGAAGTGAACCAGGCTGTGGCGTTCGGCGCAGGGGCGAATGGGAAGTTGTGGCGGCGCAAACTGGACCGCGCGGGCGCGGCGCTCGCGATCAACGCCCTCTCCGGCGACCACCGCCGCTACCTAGCGCTGGGCGGGCACGGCTTCCTCCTCGGCGACGGCCGGCTCAACTATGGCCGCGAGACCATCGTCGAAGGCTACTACACCTTTCACTTCTGGCGCGGCGTGTTCGCCTCTTTCGTCCTCCAACACATCCACAATCCCGGCTACAATCGCGACCGCGGACCCGTGCTCGTGCCTGCGTTGCGCCTGCATCTCGATCTGTGACGCTTCGCGGCCCCGGGAAACCCAAAGCAACAGCCGGATCAAAGGAGTCAGCCGATGTTTCAGCAGAATCTGTTGGCCGGACGAGTCATCCTGATCACGGGCGGAGGGACGGGCCTGGGGCGCTCGATGGCGCTGCGCCTGGCCGAACTGGGCGCGCAGATTTTCCTGGTCGCGCGGCGCGAAGAGCCGCTCGCGCAGACGACAGCGCAGATCCGCGCCGCGGGCGGCGCGTCCGGGTATGCCACCTGCGACGTGCGCGACCCCGACGCCGTCGAAGCGGCGGTCGCTGCGGCCGAAAAACAATTCGGGCAGGTGGACACGCTCATCAACAACGCCGCGGGCAACTTCATCGCGCGCACGGAAAAACTTTCGCCCAACGCATTTGCCGCCGTCGTAGGCATTGTTCTCCATGGGACTTTTCACTGCACGCTCGCGCTGGGGCGGCGCTGGATTGCCGCCAAACAGCCCGGCACGGTCCTGAACATCGTCACCACCTATGCCTCGTCGGGAGCTGGCTCGGGGTTTATCGTGCCGTCGGCCTGCGCCAAGGCAGGGGTGCTGGCGATGACGCGCTCGCTTGCTGTGGAGTGGGCGCGCTACCACATCCGGCTCAACGCGATTGCCCCGGGACCCTTCCCCACCGAGGGAGCATGGTCGCGGTTGATGCCGTCGAAGGAGTACGAGGAGCACGCGCGGAGCCACCACCCGATGAAGCGCTTCGGGCGGCACGAGGAGCTGGCCAACTTGGCCGCCTACCTGGTGAGCGAGCAGTCCGCATACATCAACGGGGAATGCGTGGTGATTGATGGCGCGCAGTGGCTGCGCGGCGCAGGCGAGTTCAACGATCTGCTGGAGCTTCCCGAAGCTGCATGGGAGGCCATGGAGCAGGCGCGCAGGCGCTAGCCATCCGTGCCGCATCGCGCCATAGGCCCACCCACGCTGCGCCCTATGAGTAAACCCTTGAGCAATCCCCGGAGGTCGAGCCTCCGCGCCGCATGCTAGCATGTACCTAGCGGAGCACGAAGACGACCAAGATGAACCCACTGACAGAGACACGGACCTTCGGCTTCACCCATCGGTTGTGCCGCATTCGCGCGGGTTTTTCTTTGATTGAAGTCCTCGTGGTCGTTGCGATCATCCTGATCATTGCGGCCATCGCCATCCCGCGCTTCCTGCAGTCGAAAATGGCGGCCAACGAAGCGGCAGCGGTGCATGCTCTGCGCGTAATCACCACCGCGCAAGTGACTTACGACTCCACGTATAACCAGGGCTTTGCGGCCACCCTGAACGCGCTCGGGCCGCCGCCAGCCGGCAGCCAGGCCAGCGCCCTCCACGCCGACATGGTGGATGAGGTGCTCGCCAGCGGCATCCGCAACGGCTACAACTTCGTCTACGTGGCTATCGCCACCGGCGGTGGCAACCCGGGGCTGTACACGGTCAACGCCAACCCGGTTAGCCCTGGCCAGACGGGCCAGCGTTACTTCTACGTGGACCAGAGCAACGTGATCCGCTATGCGTTGGGTGGCTCGGCCAACGCCAGCTCCACTCCTGTCCCGCAGTAGACCCCGGCCTCAGCGTTGCGCTTGGATGCGCTCGAGCAGTGCTGGATCGTTCGGAAGCAGCTCGGACGCCGGCAGGCGCTCGACCAGTTCCGCCCACTTGGGTTCCCGCGCAAACACCTTCTTGAACAGCGGCAGCGCCTCTTCGCTCCGGCCGCCGGTGACCAGCGTCACGGCGTGCCAGAACACCACCTCCATTTGGTCGGGCAGGAGTTTCTGGGCGGCGCCGTACTCGCGCGCGGCGCAGCCCCAGTCCTTCTGCGTTGCGCAGTTGTCGCCCGCGTTCATGTGCTGGTAGGCGCGGTGCACGCGTAGCAAACGCCTGATTTCGCCCAGCGGATCGGGTGAGTCTTCGACGCGCAGATCCACCTGGCGATCCACCCAGGGTCGGCCCGGGTGCTTGCCGCTGACCACCAGGATGGCCGCCGACTGTTGCCCGCGGATGTCGCCGCCCTCACGTTGCGCCGCATTGAGCGCCGCGACCAGCCGGTCGGCCAGATCGCCCGTGGCCGACTCGAACGCGCGTGCCATCGCTGGCCACACGGTGGGCTTGTCCATGAGATTGGCCTGCACGGAGTAGTTCTTGCCCACGAGGTTCCCTGCGGCGGCGATGCATTTGCGGCCCGTATGCGCGGCCACGCGGCTCTGCGCGTCAATCATGGCCACTTGGCGGACGTCGCGGCCCTCATCGGCGGCGAGCAAGCCGCGCAGCGCTTCGGGAGCCGAGCGGCCCGCGCGCATCAGCTCGAGCCCCAACGGCCCGTAGCTGGGCTCGACGAACGACTGCGTGGCTACCGCGCCCACACCCGCCTCCGCCCAGGGAACGATGGCGCCGACCGAGAACCAGTGCGATTGCACCGCTACGCCCAGTTCGCCCGTGGCCGGGTCGCGCGCCACAATCGAATACGTCGCCACGGGCCGCAACGGCCCCGCTCGGCGGGCTCGCTCGTCCGCCCCAGCCGTCCCTGTCAAGAGTGCCATAGCGAAAATCGCCAGGATGATTCGCTTCACGTCTCTCCTCCAAGACAATTTCGTTCGGGATGACAAAACCTGATCCGCGCAGAGCTGAACCTAGACATCGAGAAACACCTGGGCGCGCCAGCCCTCCGCTGTCTGCTCGACGCCCAACTGGTGATAGGTCACCGCCTTGATGTACGTGCCGGCGCGGTGGCGCGCCTTGTCGAACGTCTCGCCGTAGGCGATGCCGCGCACGCGGCCCGTGCCGCCGGTTTCCGGCGAGGCAAGCGCGGTGACTTCGACGCGGCGGAAGACGAGCTGCTCGGCGTCGGCCACCGCAAGGATCTCCGCCAGCCATGCAAATAGCAGCGCTTCCTTGTCCGCCCCGGAGGCTTCCAGCTCACGCCGCTCGCGCTCCTCGACTCCGGCGAGCTCGCAGGCAAGCGAAAGCATCGCCAGCGCGGCATTGGCAAACAGCTCCTCGAGCGTCGCGCCGTAGGCCAGAAAGCCCACGTCGGCTGGGTGCTCAGTGATTTCAAATCGAACGGTCGGGTCTTTTCGGAGCGGCTCGCGCACCCCGTGATTCTAACCTGCCGCCACGCTGCTTCTGGCATACAAAACAAACCATCGAGCATCCCACCGACAGGAGCCATGCTACATTGCCAGGTTCTGCTCGGAGCAAGCGAGGGAGAGCGACATGAAAAACAGGAAACTGGCGGTCCTGGTTCTAGGGTTGATGCCAGCCATTTTAATGCCGGCGGTCGCCGCTCGGGGCGAGAAGCACGCGATCGACGTGGAACGCTCTGTGATGAAGATACGTGTCTACAAGACCGGATTATTCTCCGCGTTCGCCCATGACCACGAAATCGCCGCACCCATTGCCCAGGGCGCCGTGGAGATCTCCCAGCCTCTGGCCGTGGAGCTCCGCGTGCACGCCGGCACGCTCCGCGTCCTGGACCCCCAACTTTCCGCCGACAAACGCGCCGAGGTCCAAAGGACCATGGAAGGCCCGAAAGTCCTCGATAGTAGCCGATTCCCCGAGATTCGCTTTCAGTCCACTGCCATCGAGAAGGCGGGCGCGAACCGCTGGACGGTACAAGGAATGCTCACCCTCCACGGGCAGACTCATCCGCTGACAGCCGATGTCACGCTGCAAGATGGCAGGTACCGCGGCGAGGCCACGCTCAAGCAGCGCGACTTTGGCATCAGCCCGGTGAGCCTTGCCGGGGGAACGGTAAAGATCAAGAACGAGGTCAAAGTCGAGTTCGAGATCGCTTTGGTTCACTAAGCCGCGCTTTCACACGGCGCACGTAAGCGGCTTCTCTCCGCGTCGCAGCAAGAGTCCGGCCAGAACCCATACGCCCAGCGCCAGGTATTCATAGCCGCTGAAGTGGCCGGGAATGAAAGGCAGAAACTTCATCAGCACGAGCAGCAATGCGATCAGAATTCCTGCCGCAGCGATGGCGCGTTCGCGAGCGGCGGGTTCGATGCGCGCATACGCCGCGCTGGCCGCCAGCCATCCCACCGCCGCGGCCAGCGAGCCCACTTCGGTGATGGGAATCAGAATAGATTCTCCCAGCAGCGCTGCCGCAGCCGTCAGCAGCCCGACCCCGACGACCGCCAGCGCGGGAGTGTGGTTGGACGGATGCACCCACCCCAGCCGCTCCGCCACCAGTCCCCGCCGGCCGAGCGCGAACAGCAGGCGGCTCGCAGCGATAAAGTTTCCGTTAAAGATTTTCAGCAGCGAAAGCAGCGCCGCGGCGAAAATGAGGTTGACCACCCACCGCGCGCCCAGCGCCCGCTCGAACGCCACCGCCGTCGCGAACCGCGCGCCTATGAGCGACTCCCAGGGAGCCACGTAAGCCACCACCGCAATCACGCCTGCGTAAAACAGCATGCCGGTCAACAACGCCAGAAGGATGGCGCGGAAAAAACCTCGCGAGCGAAAGCCGGGGTGGGCTTCCTCGGCGCACTTCGGCACGGACTCGAATCCAGTCATGAAGTAAGGCACCACCTGCAACACCAGTAGCACAGAAACAATGCCGCCGTGGCTGAATAGCGGCGCGAAGTTGCGCGGCGCGCCCCGCGCCAGCCCCAGCCCGGCAAATACCGCAAACAGCGCCAGCAGCCCAAACGTCGCCCAGTTCTGGAATGTGGCGCTCGAGCGGATGCCGCGATAGTTCAGAACGGTAATCCAGGCGGTCAGACCGAGGCCGATGACCAGATGCGGCAGGTACACCGGCTTTCCCGCCACGCGATACAGCTCCATCGAATTGAGCGCCGGGAAAATGTAAGCCGCCATCTTGCCGATGGCCACCGCTTCCCACGGGCAGACAATCAAATACGCCAGGGTCATCATCCAGCCCGCCGCGAAGCTCACGCCCCGATTGAACGCCTTTCCCGTATACGCGATTTCGCTGCCGGCGTCCGGCAGCGCCATCACCAGCCGCCCGTAGATGTAGCCAATCGGCAGCAGCGCTGCACCTCCGATGGCAAACCCCAGAATGGCTCCCAGCGGCCCGCCGCGCTCGAGCCAGTCGTCCATCACCACCAGCCACCCCACCCCCACCATCGTGCCAAACCCCAACGTGAAATAGTCCACCGTGCGCAGGCTGCGGGCGAGCGGGGTCATAGCCGTCCGCCGATTCTATCTCGGATCTCTGATTTGAAACTGGGTGATGAGCGTGTAGAAGACATGCGTCGCCTGTGTTCATTGATATAGTCTTGACATACTTAACTCTCAATGTAT
>Ga0099828_10000519_pt1 | contig 23643 bp, 24 predicted proteins | sample CZO8metaG_2_FD_79338 | JGI IMG/M metagenome (GOLD analysis project Ga0099828, IMG submission 79338) | Vadose zone soil microbial communities from the Eel River Critical Zone Observatory, Northern California, USA - CZOApr15con2H1.8 metaG | ecosystem: Environmental > Terrestrial > Soil > Vadose... | reverse complement strand
CGGCCAGCGGGGCCCGAGCCCCGCGACGGCCACTTCGCCTCGAACTCGACGAGCGTGACGATGCTCTCCTCGTCCACGCGCCCCTCCGCGTCGAACGGCGTGGCGGTGATCGGGATCACGCCCCTCAGCTCTGTCATGTCGTCCTCACGCGTGCTGGCGGTGGCCGCGCTCGTAGTGAGCGCGGAGCAGGTCGGAGCCGAAGTCATTCGGCGGGTCGTGCCAGACGGAGTGGATGTGGTTGTGCGGCGGTGCGCCCCGCGAGCCTCATGTCCTTGAAGGCCAGGCCGGCGCGACTGCGCGGCACGTAGTGCCAGTTCATCCGCTCGTCGTGGCCAAACGGGAAGACGACCGCCTGGCGCTGGCTCGGCTCGAGCGCCGCGATGAGGGCCGCGGCCGCGCCCGCCATGCCGGCGCGGGCTGCGTCCTGGACCCGTGCCTGCACCGCCCGGCTGACGGCGAAGAGCGCCGCCGTGGCAACCCCGCCGTGAAGGAGCGCGCGGCGCCCGAGGGTGCTCATGGCCCCCAATCTACACTGCAAAGCTTGCCTTCGGAGGCGCCGAACCCTGGCCGGCCCCGAGCAATCTCTTCGACAACCGCGCGCGAGAGGCGGAAGCAGATGCAAGCGGATCATCGTCCCAGGTAGAGCCGGCGGACGCGGGCGTCGGTGCGTATCTCGTCTCCCGAGCCTTCGTAGCGGTTCTGTCCCAGCTCCAGCACGTAGGCGTAATCCGAGATCTCCAGGGCCTTGGCCGCGTTCTGCTCGACCATGAGGATCGTCTGGCCGAGCCGTCGGAGGCTCTCCACGATGCGAAAGATCTCCTTGAAGACGAGAGGGGCCAGGCCAAGCGTCGGCTCGTCGAGCAGGATCAGCCGCGGCTTGAGGAGAAGCGCTCGCGCCATCTCGAGCATCTGCTGCTGACCACCGGAGAGATCGCCGGCCCGCTTCCGGCGCGCCTCGCGCAAGACGGGGAACGTCTCGTAGAGCTGCTGGACCTCTCCGTCGAGCTCGGCCGAGTGCGGCCGCGTGTAGGCCCCGAGCAAGAGGTTCTCCTCCACCGTCATGAGAGGAAAGACGTTCCGCCCCTGCGGGACGTACGCCATGCCGCGGCGCAGGAGCTCGGCCGGGGGCCGATTCGTGATGTCCTCGCCGCCGAGGAGCACTTGGCCCTGACGGGCGGGCAGAAGACCGAACACCGTCTTGAAGACGGTCGACTTCCCCGCCCCGTTGGGGCCGATGATCGAGACGACCTGACCGGGCTCGACCCGGAGGGACACGCCCTTCAAGATCTCGAGCTTGCCGTATCCGGCGTGGAGGTCGCGCACCTCGAGCAGGGGCACCGTCACCTCCCGAAGTAGGCGTCGAGCACGAGCGGGTTGTCGGCGATCTCGGCCGGGGTGCCCTCGGCGATGCGCTCGCCCTGACTCAGGACGACGATGCGCCGGCAGAGCGACATGACCACTTCCATGTTGTGCTCGATGACCACGAACGTGTAGCCCCGGGCGTTCAGCTCGAGGATGTGGCCGATCAGGTTCTTGATCATCGTGGGGTTCACGCCGGCCATCGGCTCGTCGAGGAGGATGAGCTGCGGGTCGGACATGAGCGCCATCCCGAAGTCGAGGAGCTTCTGCTGCCCGTAGGAGAGATTCGACGCGAGGCTCTCCTTGAGCCCCGCGATGCCCAGGAACTCGAGTAACACGAGGGCGCGGGTCGCCGTCTCGGCCTCCTCGCGACGGAGCAGGCGGGAGAGCAGCGTGCCCCTCTTCTCCTGAGCGGCGACCAGCATGTTCTCGAGCACCGTCATCTCCGGGAAGAGCTGGATGAGCTGGAACGTCCGCGCGATACCCCGGCGATAGACCGTGTCGGCGGTCCGCCCCGTGATGTCCTCGCCCCGGAAGCGCACGTGGCCGTCCGAGGGGCGCAGCACGCCCGTGACGCAGTTGAAGAGGGTGGTCTTGCCCGACCCGTTGGGGCCGATGACGCCGAGCAGCTCGCCCGGCTCGACGCTCAGGCTGACCCGGCTCAGCGCGGAGAGGCGGAAGAAATGCTTGGTGAGGTTCTCGATCTCGAGGAGCGCCATGCGAGGTCCCAGAGGCCGACGAGCCCTTTCGGCATGAACAGCATCATGAGGATCACGGCGAGCGCGTAGATGATCAGGTAGAGACCTTCCGAGCCCCGGAGTACCTCCGGCAGCACGGTGACGACCAGGGCGCCGATGAACGGCCCCTCGAAGCGTCCCAGCCCGCCGAGCACGACCATCATCAAGAACTGGATCGAGCGGTCGAGCGTGTAGGCACCGGGGTCGATGTAGCCAAGGAGCGGGGCGAACAGCGCCCCGCCCATCCCGGCGTAGGCGGCCCCGATGGCGAAGGCCATCAGCTTGTAGTTGCGCAAGCTGACCCCGACCACCTCGGCCCGCATCTCGTTCTCCCGGATGGCGCGGAAGGCGCGCCCCCAGCGGGAGGTCAGGATCCAGTAAGCCGAGGCGACCACCACGGCCGCCCAGGCGAGGATATAAAGGTAGAAGGCGCGGTCGGACTTGAAGCTGAGCGGCCCCCAGGCCGGACGCGCCACGTTGGAAATCCCGAAGGACCCGCCCGTCAGCGACTCCCAGTTCCGCAGCACCAGGAAGACGATGATGTTGAACCCGAGCGTGACCATGGCGAGATAGTGGTGCTTCACCTTCAGCGCCGGGAAGCCGAGCACCAGGCCCCACGCGAACGCGACCGCCACCCCGACCACGAGGCCGATCTCGAAGGCGACCCCGTGCTGGCCGAGGATCGCCACCGCGTACGAGCCGAAGGACATGAAGGCCGCGTGGCACAGCGAGATCTGCCCCGCGTATCCGAGGGTGAGGTTGAGGCCGATGGCGAGGATCACGTAGACGAGCGTCAGACTCAGGACGTAGAGCTTGTACTGGTCGAGGCCGAGGGGTACGACCACGCTGAGCGCGAGGGCGGCCATGAGGCCCCAGCGGCCACGCGTCACGACGCCCACTCCTCCTTGACGCCCCAGATCCCCTCGGGCTTGAGCAGCAGCACGGCGATGAGGATCACGAGCGCGAAGGCGTCCCGGAAGTGGCTCGAGATGTAGGCGGCCGAGAGCGTCTCGACCACGCCCACCAGGAGACCCCCGAGCAGCGCTCCCCGGATCTGGTTGAAGCCGCCGATGATCGCCGCGTAGAAGGCCTTGAGCCCGAGGCCGATGCCGATGTCGTACTTCACGAGATAGACCGGCGCGATCAGGATGGCGGCGACCGCCGTGAGCGCGGCGTTCAGCATGAACGTGATCGTCACCAGGCGCGACACGTTGATGCCGAGCACCGAGGCCAGCGTCCGGTTCTGGGCGACCGCCTGCATGGCCCAGCCCAGCTTGGTGCGCGTGATGAAGAGCTGCAAGGCGCCGATGACGACCGCGGCGAACACGATGTTCCCGATCTCCTCGAGCGAGACGACGATCGTCCCGAGTCGGATGGGATCGCGAGAAAAAATCGCCGGGAACGGCAGCGCGAGCGGCGTCCAGAACTGCTGCAGCGAATAGCGGATGAGCAGGCTGAGCCCGATGGTCGCGATGACCAGGGGGAGCACGCCCATCCTGAGGAGCCGCGTCACCAGGAGCTGCTTGACTCCCCAACCCAGCAGGAGCGTAGAGACCAGGACCGTGGCCAGCATGGCGGCCGCGAAGGGGAGCCGGAAGATCACGAAGAACAACACCATGGCGAAGGCCGGCAACACGACGAACTCGCCCTGCGCGAAGTTGATCGTGTTCGACGTCTGCCACAGGAGCACGAAGCCGATGGCGGCCATGGCGTAGATGGCGCCGATCGACACGCCGGCTACGGAGAGCTGGACGAAATCCGCCACGTCGCTCGCCTGCGCCCGGCGCTACTTGCAGGGACGGGTGTTGTACGGACCGCCGAGCATCCCGACCGTCTTGGTCACGACCGATTTCTGATCCTTGACCTCGACGATGAAGCTCGGCCGGTCGAGACTCCCCTTCTCGTTCACGTAAAGGTCCATGAGAAGGCCGGCCTCCTCGGCCGTGGTGAACACATTGTTGTGCAGGCAGGCCCGGACCTTGGCCTGATCCCAGCCCCCGACCCGCTGCACGGCCGCCTTCAGCATGTGGACGCCGATGTAGCCCTTGAACGCGTTGTGGTCGGGGACGCGGTTGTACTTCTCCTGGAACCGCCGACTCATGTCGACCATCAGCGGCACCGGCGACCCGGCCGTCAACCCGACGTGGCACCTGGCCCCGTTGACGGCGCCGCCGCCGGGCGTGATCGTCGTCTGCGCGCAGAGCGTCGTCTCGCCGACGGGCTCGACCGCCAGGCCCATCTTCCGGAGCTGGATCATAAAGCGCGCGTTCTCCTCCTCGTGGTTGTAGACCATGACGTGGGTGGCGCCCGAGGCGCGGACCTTTGTCAGCTCGGGCGTGAAGTCCGCCTGCTGCACCTCGGTCGAGATGTCGACGACCGGCGCCTTCCCGCGCTCCTTCAGGAAATGCACGAACATGTCGTGGCCGCCCTTGCCGAAGGCGTTGTTCACCCAGATGAGGGCGATCTTTTCCGCCTTGAGGTCGTCGAGCATCCAGCGGACCTGCTTCGCCATGCCGGTGTCCTGGGTGAACGAGGTCAGGAAGATGTTGTCGTTGCCCTTCTGGGTGATGATGATCGACTCCGAGCCGGTGAACTGCGGCACGCCCGCCTGGCGCGCGATGTCCATGTTGGCCACCGTGCTCGAGCTGTACACGGTGCCGAAGATTGCGAAGGGCTTGTCATTGAGCACGCGCCGCATGACGGCCACCGAGGTCGGCGGATCGGTCTGGGTATCCTGCACGGACGTCTCGAGCTTCAAGCCGAGGATGCCGCCCTTCTTGTTGATGTCCTCGACGGCCAGGTTGACCGCGTCGCGCCACATCGCGCCGACGCTGGCGCCACCGCCCGTGATCTCGGCGACGATCGGGAGCTTGATCACGCCCTGGGGGCTCGCCGGCGTGACGGCCATCAGAGTCACCAGCGCCGCGAGGAGTGGCTGCACCGTTCGGACTGTTCGCATGGGGACGTTCTCCTTGACTCGTTGTCTACCGCGCGATCCCGAAGGCGGCCGCCTTCCAACGCGGGTCGTCGGACGTGTCGAGCCGGTCGCGGACTCGCCGCAGGAGCCGGCCCGCCCCTGTCTCGCCCCAGAACCACCGCGCGATCTCTTCCCCACCCGCGGCCGGCTTCATTGCCAGGTGGCCCTCGAAGTAGAGGGCCTTGAGATCGTCGGCGCAGTAGCGGACGAAGTTCGGCAGCGGCAGCTCCGGCGGGCGCTCGGTCATGTCGACGTCCTGGCCGTCGGCGAACCCCTCCAGGAAGCGCACCACGCCGCGGAACCTCGTCGCCGGGATCGCGGTGAGCCCCAGCAGGGTGCGGCCGCCGCTCTTCTCGAGCCAGCGCTCGTGGTACCGGCGCATCTGGGTGGTCTCCATCGCGACGTCGTCCGGCACCTGCTCGGCCGGCTTGATGCCCGACGCCTGTGGCGGCGCCGGCGGCTGGTCACCGGGCTCCGCGTCCTCGGGAAGATCGCGCAGCACCGGCCCGGCCGGCTCGAGCAGGAGGTCGAGGGCGGCGCGGAGGACGCGATGCTGCAGCTCCGGGTCGTCGGGGCGACCGAGCGCGTGGCCGAAGGGGAAGGGCACATAGAGCGCCCGCGGCGGCTTCACTTTCCCGGTGTGCTCGCGGACGAGGCTGATCGAGGTCGTGGAGATACCCGTGAGCTCCAGGGCGCGGGCCAGCACACCACCGGTGTGCGTGCAGTTCGGTCAGGTCGGGGTGATGAGCGCTACGTCCACACCCTCGGCCGCGAGCCGCCGGCCGACTTCGGGACCGGTCGCGCTCTCGATGCGGGCTGCCTCGCGCTGGGCGCCCATGAACGAGTAGCAGTAGGGCGCCAGCCCGCCGAGCTCGCCCCGCGTGACCAGCTCGCGCAACCGGTCGATCGGGAACGAGATGTTGATGTCCCGCATGATCGCAACGCGGTCGAAGCCGATGCTCGTGTGGCTCTGGACGATGTCGGCCGTCGGCGTGTCGGAGGGAATCACGCGATACGTCTGGTCGCCGGGCGTGAAGGGCCGATCCCCGCGGACGTGCAGGCCGGCCGTCGTCACGATGGCCAGCCGGCACCCGGCCAGTGGCTTCCCGGGGCGCACGAAGGGCGCGGTCTCGTTGACCTGCGCCGGGAAAGTCAGCAGGTTGTTACGGGAGATCTGTGGCAGGCGGTCGAGTCGTGGCATCGCGGATCAGGGACCCTGATACTGCCCGGCCGCGGACGCGCAGTCAAGAACGCTCGTCCCGGTTGGCGGCGCCAGGTCGGACGTGACGGTGCTCGCGATCAGCCTCGTCGGCGATCGGCTGCGCCGGGAGAACGGGCCGCGTCCACCTAGCCCCGTGTCCGACCGGGCCCCGTCTGGCGCTTCGTGCCGCTTGTCCTCTACTGCGCCGTAGCAGGAACTGGGACCCACGCCTCAGGGCAGCTCGAGACGTACGGATAGTAGGTCCCAGCGCTTGGGCAGTAGTACCAATAGGACGGCGGCGGCGCGTACGCGTAGGCGAAAGGGTTAGCCCAGTAGAACCATGGACTGACGCCCGTGAAGACTCGACCGTGCCTGTCTCGGTCAAACTCACGGTGACCGTCGAAGCCATGGCGCTCCTCGAACGCGCCTGGGTGACCTCCTGAGAAACGCTGCCCGCCCTGGAATCCTTCGCGACCGGCGGGTGCGGCGAGGGCTGGGGACGTTGTGAGCGCGAGGGCGGCGATGGCGAGGGCCGAAATCAACCTGTTCACGGGGCACCTCCTCTACTTCTTTGGACGAACCAGGGCGCCTGACGTTTCAGGCACGCTTCTCCCCAGGCGCATCCCACGTTCTTCTCATATGGCCCTCATCGGCGTCTCACGCGGCCTCCGTACGCTCGGTGATGAGGAGTTCTCATTCCGTGCGATGGAGGAGAGTCGAATGAACAGATGTCAGATCCTGGTTACACTGTTGGCGCTCAGCGTGGCCGTGTCGGTGGGAGACGCGGTGGCCGACGGCCCGGGCTCCGAACACGCCGGCGTGAAGGTCGGCCGGGTGGGATTCATCGATCGTGCGCTCAACCTGGTGCAACTCGACGATGGCACCGAGCTGCGCACGACCGATGCCCGGCTTCTTCAGAACATCACCGAGGGCGAGTGGGTGAAGGTGGACTTCACCTACGACGGAGACAAGAACATGGTCAACAGCATCGAGCCCGCCGAGCCCGATACACCGCTGGGCGCCATTCCGGGGGCGGTCGACGGTATCACGTCGCACTGACCGCCTGCGACACCGGGGCTCGCTCCGGGCGGCCTCTCGCCGCCCGGGGCCACCGGGCCGCCCGCTCCTTCCTGCTCACGGCCGGCCCGTCGGAGACTCTCGCTCGGTCACGTCCTGGGCCGAGGGAAGCCCGGCGACGTTCCAGCCGCCGCCGAGCGCCTGGATCAGCAGCGCGGCGGCCGTCATTCGCCGGCCGAGGATCTGAACCGCGCTCGTCTCGTTGGTCAGCGCGATCGCCTGGACGGTGATCACGTTGAGATAGCTGACGATGCCCGCCTTGTACTGGTTCGTGGTCACGATCACTGCCTGTTGGGCTGCCTTCACCGCCTCGTCCTGGACGTGGGCTTCGTCCTCGAGTATGCGGAGCGCCGCCAGGTTGTCCTCCACACTCTGGAACGCGGTCAGGACCGCCTGGCGATACGCGGCGACGCTCGCGTCATAGGCCGCCCGCGCCTGGTCGGTCAGGGCGCTTCGCAGGCCCCCGTCGAACACGCTCTCAGAGACATTCGGCCCCACTGAAAAGAACCGGCTCGGCCACACGAGCCATTTGGCCGGGCTCGAGCTCTCGAAGCCGGCCGAGGCGCTCAGCGTCACGGTCGGGTAGAACGCGGCTACCGCGACGCCAATCTGGGCGTTCGCGGACGCCACGCGGCGCTCCGCGGCGGCAACGTCCGGCCGGCGCTCGAGGAGCTCCGATGGCACCCCGATGGGGATGCTCGGCGGCGGGAGAGTCGCGAGCGGCGCCGCGGCGAGCGAGAACGAGGATGGCGGCTCCCCGATGAGCAGCGCGACGGCGTGCTCCAGCTGGGCGCGCTGGACGCCCACATCGATCGCCTGGGCCTGCGTGCTCTTGAGCTGAGTCTGCGCCTGCAGGACGTCGGCCCGGGACGCCACACCGCTCGCGTACCGGTTCTCCGTCAGCTCCAGTGACTGTTGGTAGGCGGCCACCGTCGCCGCCAGGAGCTGCTTCTGCGCATCGAGCGTCCGCAGCTGGAAATAGTCCAGCATCAGCTCGGTCTGGATGCTCAGGCGCGCGGTCTCCAGATCGGCCGCGCTCGCCTGGGCCCCGGCCTGATTGGACTCGACCATTCGACGGATCCGGCCCCAGACGTCCAGCCCCCACGACACATCGAGAGGCAACGTGTAGTTCGACTGGGCCCCCGAAGACGCACCGCTCCCGGATGGCACGGACGACGATGGACGAGAGCGCGACACCCCGACTCCGACCGTGACCTGGGGGAAGAAATTGGCGCGGGCCTCCCTCACCAGCGCGCGCGCCTGCCGGAACTGCGCTTCCGCCACCACGAGATTCTGGTTCGATACGCTGACTCGAGCTTCGAGCGCGCTCAACTGCGGATCTGCGAAGATCTCCCACCAGGCGCCGCGAGAGGTGTCATCCCGGGGCCGCGCCGGCTTCCAGCCGTCGGCTTCCTTGTAGGCATCGGGGACGATGACGGTCGGTCTCACATAGTTGGGGCCGACCGCGCAGCCGGTCAGCAGCGTCAGAGCCGCTGGGATCAGAGCGAGCGCGCGGCCGAGGTGTACGCCACCGGTAATCATCATGATCTGGCGACGTCAAACGCCGTGTCGCGTCGGAGCCGTCGCCGTCCGGCGCGCAGACGGCTGACCCAGAGTTGTAGCCGATCCATGTAGAGGTACACCACCGGGGTCGTGTAGAGCGTGAGCATCTGGCTCACGAGCAGCCCGCCCACGATGGCGATGCCGAGCGGCCGCCGCAGCTCGGATCCCACCCCTGTCCCCACCGCCAGCGGCACTGCCCCGAGCAACGCCGCCATCGTCGTCATCATGATCGGCCGGAAGCGCAGCAGGCACGCCTGGTGGATGGCCTCCTGCGGGCTCTTACCTTCCCCGCGCTCGGCTTCGAGGGCGAAGTCGATCATCATGATGGCGTTCTTCTTGACGATCCCGATCAAGAGGATGACGCCGATCAACGCGATCACGCTCAGCTCCGTGCGGAAGATCCGCAGCGCCAGGATCGCGCCCACGCCCGCCGACGGCAGCGTCGACAGGATGGTGAGCGGATGGACGTAGCTCTCGTACAGTACACCGAGCACGATGTAGACGGCCACCAGCGCCGCCGCGATCAGCAGCGGCTCGTTCGCCAGCGAGTCCTGGAACGCCAGCGCTGTTCCCTGAAAGCGGCCCTGGATGCTCGCGGGCACGCCCAGCTGCTGGGTGGCCGCCTCCACCGCGGTCACCGCCTCTCCCAGCGCGGCGCCCGGGGCCAGGTTGAACGACAGCGTCACCGACGGAAACTGCGCCCGATGATTCACCGCGAGCGCCGTCGACGTGGGCTCGTAGCGGCTGAACGCGCTCAGCGGCACCAGGTCGCCGGCGGAGCTGCGCACGTAGACGTCGCGCAACGTCTCGGGGCGCTGCCAGAAGCGCGGCTCGACTCCCATGACGACGTGGTACTGGTTCAGCGGCGCGAAGATCGTGGACACCTGCCGCTGGCCGAACGCGTCGTAGAGCGTGTCGTCGATGCGCTGAGCCGTGATGCCCAGCCGCGACGCCGTGGCGCGATCGATCACAATCGAGGACTGGCGCCCCCTGTCTTGCTGATCGCTGTTCAGGTCGACCAGCTGGGGCAGCGACCGGAGGCGCTCGGCGACGCGGGGGGCCCAGGCGCTGAGATCCTTGAGATCGTGTCCCTGGAGCGCGTACTGGTACTGCGCGGCGCTGGCTTGTCCGCCGACCCTGAGGTCTTGCACCGCCTGAAAGAACGTCGGCGCCCCCGCGACCCCGGCCAGATGCGCGCGCAGCCTCGCGATCACCTGATCGGCGCTCAGCTTCCGCCGCTCCCAGGGCTTCAGCGCGACGAACATGCGCGCGGTGTTGGTGGTGGCGCCGCCGCCGCCGGCGCCGCCCGTGAACCCGACGACGCTCTCGACGGCCGGATCGTTCTTGACGATGTCGACGACCTCGGTCAGTTTCTGCTGCATCGCCTGGAAGGAGATGTCCTGCGCCGCCCGGATCGTGCCGGTCAGGCGGCCGGTGTCCTGCTGCGGGAAAAACCCCTTGGGGACGACCACGAAGAGGTAGACGTTGATCGCCATGGTGAGGACGGTCAGCGCAAGCATGCCGCGCGGACGTCGCAGCACCCAGGAGAGGCTCGCGTCGTATCGGCGGAGCACCCAGTCGAATCCCCGCTCGCTCGCCCGGTCGAGACGGCCGCGGCCCCCGGCCGGCGGCAGAAGCGTCGCGCACATCATCGGTGTGGTGGTCAGGGACACCAGCAGCGAGACCGCAATCGCCGCCGAGAGCGTCACCGCGAACTCGCGGAACAGGCGGCCCACCATGCCGCCCATCAAGAGAATCGGGACAAATACGGCCACCAGCGAGATGCTGATCGACAGGACCGTGAAGCTGACTTCCTTCGCCCCGCGCAGCGCCGCCTCGTGCGGCGTGACACCCGCCTCACGGTACCGGCTGACGTTCTCGAGGACGACGATCGCGTCGTCGACGACGAAGCCCGTCGCGATCGTCAGCGCCATGAGCGAAAGGTTGTCCAGGCTGTAGCCCAGGAGGTACATCACGCCGAAGGTGCCGACGAGCGAGACCGGCACCGCCACCGCCGGGATGATGGTGGCCCGGACGCTTCGCAGAAAGACAAACACCACGAGCGTCACGAGCACGGCTGAGATCACGAGGGTGCGCTCGACCTCGCGCAGGGACGCCCGAATCGTCGTGCTGCGGTCGAGAACCACCGAGAGGTCGATGGCCGCGGGGATGGACGCCTGGAGCGACGGGATCAGTCCCCGGACTCGGTCGACCGTGTCGATGATGTTGGCGCCCGGCTGCCGGAAGATGACGAGCAGCACCGAGGGCCTGCCGTCGACCAGCCCGGCCGTCCGGAGATCCTCGACCGAATCGTCGACCTGCGCCACATCGGCCAGGCGCACGGCCTGGCCCGCCCGATAGGCGACGATCAGCGGCGCGTACTCCGCGGCCTTACGGAGCTGACCATTGGTCTGGATCTCCCAGGCCCGGGTGCCGTCGGCCATTTGTCCTCTGGGTCGATTCACGTTGGTCGCGCTCAGCACCCCGCGAACGTCCTCGAGGCCGATCCCGTATTTGCTCAGCGCGGCGAGATTCAACTCCGCCCGGACCGCCGGGAGTGAGCCGCCACCCACGATGACCTGGCCCACGCCCGGCACCTGGGAGAGCTTCTGCTGCAAGATGCTCGAGGCCGCGTCGTACATGCGGCCGCGGCCGAGCGTCTCGGAGGTCAGCGCCAGGATGAGGACCGGCGCGTCGGCGGGGTTCACCTTGCGATAGGTTGGATTGCCCGGCAGCGTCGGTGGCAGATACCCCCGGGCAGCGTTGATCGCCGCCTGGACGTCGCGGGCGGCGCCGTTGATGTCGCGGGTCAAGTCGAACTGCAAGACGATCGCGGTCGAGCCGAGGTAGCTCGTCGAGGTCATCTCGGTCAGACCCGCGATGCGTCCGAACTGTCGCTCCAGCGGGGCGGCCACCGAGGTCGCCATCGTCTCCGGGTTCGCGCCCGGCAACGCCGCCGCGACCTGAATCGTCGGGAAGTCGATCTGGGGCAACGGCGACACGGGTAGAAGCCAGAACGCGAGCATCCCACTCAGCGCCACGCCGATCGTCAGGAGCGTTGTCGCCACGGGCCGACGGATGAAGAGCGCGGAGAGGTTCATCGCGGACGGTTGCCAGCGCGGCGCGCCAGCCGGTCGAACGCGAGGTAGACCACCGGGGTCGTGTAGAGCGTGAGCACCTGGCTCACGATCAGCCCTCCCACGATGGCGATGCCGAGCGGCCGCCGCAGCTCGGATCCCACGCCGGTCCCCAGCGCGAGGGGCAGCGCACCCAGCAGCGCCGCCATCGTCGTCATCATGATCGGCCGGAAGCGCAGCAGGCACGCCTGGAAGATCGCGTCGGCGGGGCTCTTGCCCTCCCGGCGCTCGGCGTCGAGCGCGAAGTCGATCATCATGATGGCGTTTTTCTTCACGATGCCGATCAACAAGATCACGCCGATGAGGGCGATCACGCTCAGCTCCGTACGGCAGAGCAGGAGCGCCAGGATCGCACCCACGCCGGCCGACGGCAACGTGGACAGGATCGTGATCGGGTGGATGTAGCTCTCGTACAGCACGCCGAGCACGATGTAGACCACGACCAGCGCCGCCAGAATCAAGAGCGGCTCTCCGACCAGCGCCGCCCGGAACGCCTGCGCCGTCCCCTGGAAGCTCGTCTGGATGCTCGCGGGCAGCCCGAGCCGCCGCGTGGTTGCATCGATGGCGCTCACCGCGGGGCCGAGGGAGACGCCTGGCGCCAGATTGAACGACAGCGTCACGGCCGGGAACTGCCCCTGACGGGTGATGGCGAGGGGCGCCGTGGTCTCGATCACCCGGGTCATGGCGCTGAGCGGCGCGGTCGCGGCTCCGCTGGAAGGAGGCGACACGGAGGGCGAGCCGACGGCGCCGCGAACGTAGATGTCCCGGAGCCCGCCGGGGTTCCATCGGAACTCGGGCTTGACCTCCAGCACGACTCGGTACTGGTTCAGCTGCGTGAACATCGTCGATACCTGACGCTGGCCGAACGCGTCGTAGAGCGTGTCGTCGATGAGCCGCGGCGTGATGCCCAGTCGCGACGCCGTGCTTCGGTCGATCGCGAGCGCGGTTCCGAGCCCCTGGTCCTGCTGGTCGCTGCTCACGTCGGCGAGCTCCGGCAGCGCGCGGAGCGCATCGACCAGCCTCGGCGCCCAGGCGTTCAGCTCGGCGCCGTCCGAATCCTCGAGGCTCAGCTGATACTGCGTGCGGCTGACTCGGTCCTCGACTGTGAGGTCCTGGACCGGCTGCATGAACAGCGTGATGCCGTCGACCTTCGCGAGCTCCGGCCCGAGCCGCCGGATGACGTCGGCCGCGCTCAGCTTACGCGCCGCCAGCGGCTTCAAGTTGATGAGGATCCGCCCGCTGTTCAGCGTGACGTTGGTGCCGTCCACCCCGATGAACGACGAGAGGCTCTCGACGGCCTGATCCTTCAGGATCACGGCGGCCAGGGCCCGCTGCCGCGCGGCCATCGCCGGGAACGAGATCGGCTGCGGCGCTTCGGAGATGGCCTGGATCACCCCGGTGTCCTGAAGGGGAAAGAAGCCCTTCGGCACGACGATGTACAGGACGACCGTGAGAACGAGCGTGGCCGCCGCCACGAGGAGCGTCGCCGGCTGGTGCCCGAGCACCCAGGTGAGTGTCGTACCATAGCCCTCGATGATCCGGCCGTACATCCGCTCGGACCAGCGGTAGAGGCGCCCCTGCCGTTCGGGAGGCGTGTGACGCAAGAGCCTGGCGCACATCATCGGTGTCAGCGTGAGCGACACGACAGCCGAGATGAGGATCGTGATGCCCAGGGTGATCGCGAACTCGCGGAACAGGCGGCCGACCACGTCGGCCATGAACAGGAGCGGGATGAGCACGGCGATGAGCGAGATCGTGAGCGACACGATCGTGAACGCGATCTGCTCGGCCCCCTTGAGCGCGGCCTGCCGGGGTGTGTCTCCGGCCTCGACGTAGCGCGCGATGTTCTCGATCATGACGATGGCGTCGTCGACGACGAAGCCCGTCGCGATCGTGAGGGCCATCAGGGACAGGTTGTTGAGGCTGAAGCCCAGAAGCGTCATGGCGCCGAAGGTGCCGACGAGGGACAGCGGGACGGCGACGCTCGGGATCACGGTCCCTGCGAAGGTTCTCAGGAACAGGAAGACCACCATCACGACCAGCGCGACCGAGAGCATCAGCGAGAACTGCACGTCCTCGACCGATCCGCGGATGGTCACCGTACGGTCGGTGAGCACGGCGACCTGGACCGCGGAGGGCAGTGAGGCCCGCAGCTGCGGCAGCAGGGTCTTGATGCGGTCGACCACCTCGATCACGTTGGCGCCCGGCTGCCGCTGGATGTTCAGGATCACCGCTGGTACGTCATTCATCCAGGCCGCCTGGCGCACGTTTTCGGCGTCATCGATCACATCCGCAACGTCTGACAGCGTGACCGGCGCGCCATTGCGATAGGCAATGATCAGCGGCCGGTAGTCCCGGCTCGTGAGCAGCTGGTCGTTGGCGCCGATGACCGAGGACTGCTGGGGGCCGTCGAAGCTGCCCTTGGCCTGGTTGACGTTGGCGGCCGCCAGAGCCGTTCGCAGGTCTTCGAGGGTCAGCCCGTAGGCCGCGAGTGCGGTGGGGTTGGCTTGCACGCGCACGGCCGGCCGCTGGCCGCCACTGATGCTGACCAGCCCGACACCCGGCAGCTGCGCGATCTTCTGAGCGAGTCGCGTGTCGGCGAGATCCTCGACCTGTGGCAGCGGCAGCGTCGCCGACGTCAGCCCGAGCGTGAGGATCGGCGTGTCGGCCGGATTCACCTTGCTGTACACGGGCGGGTTCGGCAGATCGGCCGGCAGCAGCGTGAACGCCGCGTTGATCGCCGCCTGGACTTCCTGCTCGGCCACGTCGAGCCCGAGGGTCAGCGTGAACTGGAGAACGATCACCGAGCTGCCACTGGAGCTCGTCGAAGTCATCTGATTGAGTCCCGGCATCTGGCCGAACTGCCGCTCGAGCGGCGCGGTGACCGATGACGCCATGACGTCGGGACTCGCCCCGGGATAGAACGTGAGGACCTGGATGGTCGGGTAGTCCACCTGAGGCAGGGCGGAGACCGGCAACAGGCGGTAGGCGAGGGCGCCGCCGAGCAGGATGGCGGCCATCAGCAAGGTGGTCGCCACGGGCCGCAGGATGAACAGGCGCGATGGGTTCACGAGCCGCCCCGGACCTGCTGCTCCACTCGGCTCCCGTCGCGGAGCCTCTCCGCGCCGTCCACGACGACCTGCTCGCCGACGCGCAGACCCGCATCGATCGAGACGGTGTCGCCGTCGGTGATCGCGACCGTGACCGGGCGCGCCTCGACGGTGCGCTCGGGCGTGACCACGTAGACGAACGGCCCGCGCGGGCTGCGCTGGATGGCGGCCGCCGGCACCACCGTCACCCCACGCTTGACGTCCAGCCGCAGGCGCGCGTTCACGAACTGGTTGGGAAAGAGGCCATGGTCGGCGTTGGGGAACACCGCCTTCAGTCGGACGGTACCGGTGCTCGGATCGACCTGATTGTCGATCGTCAAGAGCGACCCGACCGAGAGCTTCCGGCGCTGCTCGCGGTCGTACGCCTCGACCTGCAACAGCGCTCCGCGCTCGAGCTGGGCGAGCACGGAGGGAATGCTGTCCTCGGGGAGCGCGAAGACCACCGCGATGGGCTGCAGCTGCGTGATCACGACGATCCCGCCGGGGTCGGCGGCGTGGACGATGTTACCCGGGTCCACCAGGCGCAACCCGACGCGCCCGGTGATCGGCGCGGTGATTCGGCTGTAGATCAGGTTGACCTTGGCGCTGTCGACGAGCCCCTGATCGTTCTTGATCGCCCCTTCGTACTGGCGCACCAGTGACGCCTGCGTGTCCAGCTGCTGCCGCGGAATGGAATCCTGTGACCACAGCACCTGATAGCGTTGCAGATCGAGCCGCGAGTTCTCGAGCAGGGCCTGGTCGCGCGCCAGCTGTCCCTCGGCCTGAGTCAATTGCACCTCGAAGGGCCGCGGGTCGATCTCGGCCAGCAGGTCGCCGCTGCGAACGGTATCGCCTTCGCGGAACCGGATCGTCATCAGCTGGCCGTCGACGCGACTCTTCACGACGACGGTATTGAGCGGCGTGACCGAGCCGAGACCGGTGAGATACACGCCGACGTCACGCTGCTGCGCGGGGGCGGCCACGACCGGCACGCCGCGGGGGCTCGGCGTCGCCCCCGGCCCGCCACGCGCTGCCTCCGGCCGCATCGAGACGACGTACACCCCGCCGGCCAGCAGCAGGATCACCGGCACCGCGATCCACCAGCGCCAGGACCAGGCCGCAGAACGTGGCCGCCAGGATCCGCCTCGCATTTCTCCTCCGGCTTTGGCGCGCCTTATGGCTGCTCCCGCCGCCGATCATCGTCGTCCCCGGCGATGAGACAGGCGTGAGAGCGAAGTGAAGGCTCCCTCATGCTCGGGTGGGCACGCGCCGCCTGGTCGTAGAGGAGGGTCGCGACATGATTCGCACTCGCGCTCTGTGGCGTTGGACCTCAGCGATCGTCGGGCTCGTCGTGGTAGTAGCGGCGATCGTGCTCGTCTCGGGCCACGGCTTCGGCACCCCGACCGCCGCGGCACGGTTGTGGACCGACCATCCCATCATCGCGGCGCCCGCGGGAAACGGCCGGTCGCCGTGGGTCGAGCTGGCCCGACGGCTGAAGCCGGCCGTCGTCAATGTGAACACGAAGCGCACGGAGCGGGGCATCCAGGTCCCCGGCGATGACCCGTCTGATCCGTTCTTCAGGCGGTTCCGGAACCTCACGCCGCACACCGGGGTGGAGGTGGGCGAGCCGGTCATAGCGATCGGGAATCCCTTCGGACTCGAGCAGACCGTGACGGCCGGCATCGTCAGCGCGATGGGGCGCATGATCGGCGCGGGCCGTATGACGAGCTCACCCAGACGGATGCTTCCGTCAACCCCGGGAACAGCGGGGGCTGGCTCGGCGTGTCGATCCAGCCACTCACTCCGGACCTCGCCGTGAGCTTGCACGCCCCCGGCGCGGGCGGGGCACTGGTGGCGGTCGTGGCGAGGGACTCGCTTCCCATCACGCTTCTTCGTGCACCACCCCTCCCTGAAGGAGAGAGGAAAACGTCAACACCCGTCTGCCGACGTCGGTGAGCTGGGGTGACACGGTGTCGGCAGCTAGGCGCGGACGTCAGCCGAGGGGGAGCCGAATGGTGAACGTGCTGCCCGCTCCGGGCGCGCTCTGAACGGACAGCGTGCCGGCGTGAGTCGACACGATGGACCGGACGATCGACAAGCCGAGTCCAGCACCTCCGGTGTCGCGGGCCCGAGCGGGGTCGAGCCGGACGAACGGCTCGAAGATCGTGCCGACGTCCGCGGGATCCATCCCCACGCCCGTGTCACGGACCGCGACAACGGCCTGGTGGCCGTCACGCTCGGCCGACAGCTCGACCTTGCCGCCCGCCGGAGTGTACTTGATGGCGTTCTCCACGAGGTTCAACAGCGCCCGCCGCAGTGTCGAGAGATCCCCCTCGACGGTCACCGGGTCCACGCGACCGAGGCGTACGGTCACACCCCGCCCGTCTGCCAGCCGGGCACCGACGTCGAGCACGTCCATCAGCAACGGTTCCAGCTCGACGGGCTCGCGAGGCGACGGCCCGCCCATCCGCAGTCGTGACAGGAGGAGGAGATTTTCGGCCAGACGGATCAACCGATCGACTTCTTCGAGGCTCGAGCGCAGAACCTCGCGGTAGTCCTCCGGGGTGCGTTGAGCGCGCAGCGCCACCTCGATCCCGCCCTTGAGCGCGGTCAGGGGCGTGCGGAGCTCATGGGCCGCATCGGCCGCGAAGCGCCGGACATGGGCGAACGCCTCCTCCAGGCGGTCGAACATCGCGTTCAGCGTCTCGGCGAGATGGTCCAGCTCGTCTCCCGTTCCGCGGAGGGCGAGACGGCGGGTGAGATCCTCGGCAGTGATGCGACGGGCCGTACGAGACATCCGATCTACGGGCTTGAGCGCGGAGCGAGCCAGGAGCGCGCCGCCCGTCGCCGCCAGGCCGAGGCCCAGGGGGACCATGACCGCGAGCGTCTCCAGATACCCAGCCAGCGCGTGGTCGATCTCATCGAAGGCCACGCCGACCTGGATGAATCGGGCCGGCGCGGGCTCTCGCGTCAGGGGAATGGTCAGCAAGCGCACGCGCACGCGTTCGCGTCCGGCCAGCGCAACGGTCTCGAACGTCGACTCTCCGGCGCGTCCACGCTCCCGCGCCTCGACCGATAGCGGAAGCGGCCGGCCGCGAAGCGCCTCGGAGCCCCCCTCCTCCTGGCCGTCGGGCCCGGCCACGCGGAAGAAAATATCGAAGAACTCGGGACCGAGGATCTGGTGCAGCTCCGCCTCCGAGCGTTTGGCCTCGCCGATGCCCGCGTCTCGAATCACCTGCCCGACCATGACGAGCTGCACGTCCGCGTCACGGATGAGACTGCGATGCAGCATGAAATACGAGAAGGCGCTGATCACGAGCACGATCGCCAGCAGAACGCCGCTGTACCACAGCGTCAGTCGGGTCCTGACCGAAAGCCGTCGCCCCGGCGGTCTCATTCGTCGAGCTTCATCACGTATCCTGCCCCACGGATGGTGTGCAGCAGCGGACGCTCGCCGTTCCCCTGGATCTTCCGCCGGAGGTATCCGACGTAGACGTCGATGATGTTGCTCTCGGCGTCGAAGTCCAGACCCCACACGTGTTGGGTGATCATCGGCCGGGAGAGGACCCGGCCGATGTTGCGCAGGAAGTATTCCAGCAGGGCGTACTCCCGCGCGCTCAGCTCGATGCGCTGGTCACCTCGGGTCACCCGTCGCGTGGCCGGCTCCACCGACAGGTCGTCGAGGCGCAGCACCGCGGCGCGCTGGCCGTCTCCGCGTCGGAGCAGAGCGCGGACCCGGGCCAGAAACTCCTCGAACGCGAAAGGCTTCGTCAGATAGTCGTCGGCGCCCAGATCGAGGCCGGCCACCTTGTCCGTGACGCTGTCCCGCGCGGTCAGCATGAGCACCGGCGCCCGCACCTTGCGCTCCCGGAGCGTCTTCAGCACGGCGAACCCGTCTCGGCGCGGCAACATCACGTCGAGCACGAGGAGGTCGTACTCGGGGTCGGCGAGCACGAGATCGAGCGCCTCGGACCCATCCTTCGCGATCTCCACCGCGTGGCCTTCCTCGCCGAGCCCCTGGCGGATGAAGCTCGCGACCTTGCGATCGTCCTCGACGACCAGGATTCGCATGCTGCACCTCCGACGGGGGCGTCGACATCACGGCAACCCGCATCTGCCCGCACCCTACCGCCGGACGCGAAGGCCGTCAAAGGACGCCAACTGCGCGTCCTCGGCGTGACTCGACGACCCAGGTGTGGAGTCTCACACCTAGGGTGGCGCCGGCTGAGGCGCCACCCGCTGCCAGCCCTTCGGACAGTTCATCACGTACGGGTACCCGTTCGCGCTCGCGCAGTAATACCAATATTGTGGAGAGGACTGCGCGGGCGGCGCCAGGGTCACGGCCGCCGGAGGGATATAGGAGTCGGGGTACGGATAGACCGGGACCGGATAGAAAAACCACGCCCCATCGACGATCCACCACCAGCCCAGCCGGCTGAAATGCTCGCCATGAAACCAGTGACCGCGGCGCCACCGGCCCAGGTCGGGTCCTCGCCAGACTTCATGCTCTCGCGAGCCACCGGCCCAGGTGCCTCGCCGCTCCTGCGCCAAGGCGCGCGCCGAGCCGGTGGAGCCGACAAGCGCCAACACGGCGATGGATGCGAGGGGTCCTTCCCGCCTATCCCTTGCCGCCCTCGTAGGGGTCGAAGGCGAACACGCGCACGCGGTAGCTGGTCGCCGGCCCTGGCGGCGCCGGCACCTCGAAGAACGTCCTCGCGGACGCTCCGAGATCGTCCCCCAGCCAATTCACCGTCTGGCGGATGACGGTGCCCTGGCTGTCGAGCGCTTCGACGAGAAGCCGCACCCGGGTCATCCCGTAGAGCGAGTCGTTCTCGATGTATCCGCTGAGGACCGGCCGTCCTCGATGCTGCACCGCCTGCCACTGCAGCTGGATGACGTTCTCCGATCCGACCACGAGGGGCTCGAGCGGCTTGGCCGCCGCGCCGCTCGAAGCGGGCATCAGGGCAAGCAGTGAGAGTGCCACGAGCGTCGAACGAAGGGATTTCATATCGCACCTCCATGCACCACGCTCGCGCACGCCGGTGAGGCGACGATGAATCGGGGGTGAGAAGGGTTTCATCTCGCTCTCAGCTCAGCCTCACGAGCGCGGGCGATTCAAGACTGGGGAGGACGAGCTGATATGGGACATCGACGTTCGGTGCTCGCGCTCGCGACGACCGCGGTCATGGCTGCCGGTGTGCTGATGGCGCCGGCGGATGCCCAGGAGCTCGTGGCGGCCGGAGGCTTCTTCCGCGCGGCGTGGAGCGTTCCTCCGCTGCCGCGTCCGCTGACAAAGATCGAAGGATACATCTACAACGATTCGCGCTGGCGGGTCACGGACGTCCGCCTCCGCATTGTCTCCCTCGACCGCGCGGGCCATGCCGTCGGAGAGACGTCGGGGTGGGTCTTCGGGGACATTCCGGCGGGTAGCCGCGCGTATTTCGCCGTCCCGCTCACGGAGCCGGCGTCGACGTACGGGGTGACCGTCATCTCGTTCGACGTCGTGTCAGACAGTAGTGGATGAGCCGGGCCGACGTGGATGAGGCCGAGCGAACCCCTGATCGCTCACGCCGCGCGTCGGGCGGCGTCCGACATCACGCTTGGCCGTCCCGGACCGCCGAGCGCCCTCCGGATGCGGGGGAAGATAACGCCGAGAACCGCGCCATAGATGAGATGGCCCGCCAGGAGCGGCACCGCGCGTTCACGCATCGATTCCACCGCGGATGAGGAGAACGGTGGGTGACCGAGCATGAGGCCGGCCACCGCTCCCGCGCCGATCTTCTTGCCCATAGCCAGCGCCTGTCGGCGTCATGAGACGATTCTCATGTCCGTTTCATCGGCCGTCATCGCCGCGGCGGTACGCTGTGAGTGAGGGAGCGAGATCATGCGGATCCTCGTAGTCGAAGACGAACAGAAGGTCGCGAGCTTCATCCGGCAGGGTTTGCAGGAGGAACGTCACAGCGTCGACGTCGCCGACGACGGGGCCGAGGCCATCGATCTCCTGCTCGCTCTGCCGCCCTATGACCTCGTTGTGCTCGACCTCATGCTACCGAAGCGAGACGGCTTCGCGGTGCTCAAGACGCTTCGCGAGCGGGGTGTCGCGACCCCCGTCCTGGTCCTGACGGCGCGCGACGCCGTGACCGACAAGGTCGCTGGCCTCGACCTGGGCGCCGATGACTACCTCACGAAGCCCTTCGCGTTCGACGAGTTCCTGGCGCGGGTCCGCGCCCTGTTGCGGCGGGGGACCGGCCAGGGCGCGCCCCTGCTTCGGGTCGGCGACCTGACGCTGAATCCCGCGACTCGTGAGGTCGCTCGCGGCGGGCAACGCATCAGCCTCACCACGCGTGAGTACACGCTGCTCGAGTACTTCATGCGCAATACCGGCCGTGTGCTCACTCGGCCGATGATCGCCGAGCGTGTCTGGGGGCTCGACTTCGACAGCGGCAGCAACACGATCGATGTTTACGTCGGATATCTCCGGCGCAGGATCGACCCCGGTGGCGAGGGCAGCCTCATTCACACCGTTCGGGGAGCGGGATACGTCCTGCAGACCGAGGAATGAGGCTTCGCCCCGGCTCCCCGTAAGAGACTTCTCACGCGGCGCTCATAGGCGCCTCACCTCGCCCAGGTAGCGTGGACCTGTGGACAGGCGCAAGCGCGTGGCGCGGATCGGGATGGTCGTGCTTCTGGCGGGCATCCTCAGTGTCGGGGCCTACGCCGCGCTGGCCTGGTTCGACCAGCGATCGGTCGACCACGCCGTTCGGCTTCTCGACCGCGGCCAGTACGGACGCGCCGCGCAAGAGCTCGTGAGGGAGCTGGTCCTGGCTCCCCACGATCCTCTCGTCCATTATTATCTCGGCCGCGCGTACGTCGGGCTCGGCCTGCCGGCGGCGGCCCGCAGCCAGTTCGCCGAAGCCGTCCGCCTGGGCCCCCAGCAATCCGCCTTCCACGGCGCTCTCGGTCGCGCCTACCGGGACGCCGGCCACACCGCGATGGCGGTCGCCGAGCTCGAGGAGGCGGTCCGGCGCGACCCGACGGAACCGCGCTACCGCGTAGATCTCGCCGGGTTACTCCTCGACCAGAGGCGCGTCCGGGAAGCCGTCGAGCAGCTCCGTCGTGCCGTCCAACTCGAGCCCGGTACCGCCGACCTGCACCTGCTGCTGGCCGACGAGCTCGCAGAGGTCGGCGATCGCGCAGAGACGCTCGAGGAGTACCGCGAGGTGGTCCGCCTCGCCCGCGGGACCGCGCTGGCCGAGGTCGCCCGCCAGCGACTCAGCTCGCACTCGTCACGATTCGCAGAACGCTTGACCCCATGAAGGGAGATGCGCATGTGGCTCGATGGCTACACGGTCCTCTGCCGGGAGTGCCCCGATCTCGTCGCGGTCTACGAGTCATCGGGGGGCCGCCTCGCCCTGCTGCTCCGTCACACGCCCGTGCCCGTGATGCAGGAGTATGCCACCTGGCGCGCGGAGACTCGGAAGACGGCCCGTATCATCGCCGTCAAGCTCCGCAAGGCCGGCCTCCGGGGCGGGGTGATCGTGTTGCAGTGGCTCCCGCTCAGCGGGGTGGCCAAGATCGTACGAACGTGGGTTTGCCGCTATGAAGGCGACGCCACGCGCCGCGCGCAGCTTGCCGCTGTCGCCGAGCGCTACGCGGCCGACGACCGCTTCCTGGCCACGCGGGCTCGGTTTCGGCACCGGACCCCATCGCCGGCTAACAGGATCTGGTCTCCCTTCACAGACTCCGCAGAGGAACTTTATGCGCTTCGGCGCTGGTACGAAGCCATGGCGCCGTGCTGGCTGGGCATCGAGCCCGCACTGCGACGGGCACTGGTTTTGCGAACGCAGCGCTGGGTCGCCGAGCGCCTCCTGGCGCCGGCCGCTGCCGGCCACGTGTCTGCGCATGAGGATCTGGGGGTGGGCGGTCGACTCTGGGGCACGCTCGCGAAGCTGATCCCTGCGAACGAACGTGCAGCCTGGCGCCCCTGGCTGTGCCTCGTCGTCAGCGACCTCGAGGGGGCCCTGCGGCGGCCGGTCGCGAAGTGGGACCAAGCGTGGGCTCGGTGGCTGCTCCTGATCGCGTACAGCGTTCCGGCACCCGTGAAGCCGCCGCCGGCACGTCGACCAGGACTTCACGGGGCTTCGGATTCGATTGTCAGTGGCTCGCCGTCGATGTCCACGAACACGATGCTGTGACGCGGGCCGGTACCGTTGATCCACACGGCGGAGGCCACAACCCCAGTGCGCTGATTCAAGCCCTGCCACAGGCCGCCGGCGGGTTGCCGGTCGCGCCGGCTCCGGACTATCTCCTTCCGACACTCCTGGAAGCCCTCATCCGCCAGCGCGCGCACGATGTCGTCGAGTTGCCCAGCCCACGCGGCCATCTCCTCGATCCACTCGACCTTGCCTGCGTCGCGGAGCTCGCGGAGCCGGTCCATTCACTGTCCTCCGTTTTTGTCTCTGTCTGCTCTTCGGCGAAAACGTCACCGGCAATGTGACCGTCG